>Ga0075424_100005699_pt1 | contig 11939 bp, 8 predicted proteins | sample SoiMethybrSBSTD3_FD_75301 | JGI IMG/M metagenome (GOLD analysis project Ga0075424, IMG submission 75301) | Bulk soil microbial communities from a Populus tree surrounding site in Tennessee, USA - Soil MetaG P. TD hybrid SBSTD3 | ecosystem: Environmental > Terrestrial > Soil > Tree plantation... | reverse complement strand
TCGTGGTCGTGGGCGGCTCGACCGTCGATGTCATGGTGGGGGACACGTTCCCGGCCGCGTCGTAGGCGAAGACGGCGTAGCAGTACGTACCGGCTCCAGGCCCCGTCGAGTCGACCTCAGACGTGCGCAGGCGGCGTGTGCCCACCTGCGTCCCGTCTGCTGCGAAGTGGGGGCACCCGGAGCCCCGCCCTCGCACGACAAGGTCGTGGACGGCGTCGCGCGGATTCGTCCAGGCCAGGTGGACGGCGCCGCCCTGCCCGAAGACCGCGGTCATGCCCGTCACGGCCGCCGGCGGCGTCGTGTCGCCGGGGTTGCGGATGAGGTGTGTGACGGGCTTCGCCCAGTTCCCGGCCTTGTCGAGCGTGAAGACGGCATAGCAGTAGCGCTTCGTATCGCGCTCGCCCTTGTCCACCTGCCGGAGGCGGCGAGCGACCGGGCCGATCGTGGTGCCTGCGTAGAACCCGGGGGACGCGACCGGCACCTGTGGACACCGCCAGGCCGGGCCGCGATTCACCCACACGGACGCGATGTCCGTCGGGCGAACGAGCGTCCAGGTCAGGACGATCTGCCCGGGGTTCGGCGCCGTCACCCGGAGGTCGTGTGCTCGCGGAGGCGGCGTCTGGTCGGTGGGCCGTGGCTGCGTCGTGGTCGTGATCGTGGTCGGCCCGCCGGATCCGGTGCTCGATGTCGGTGGGGCGGGTGCGGACGGGGCGGTCGACGGCGGGCCGGGGTCGCCCATCGCGGCCGAGGCACCCACGAGCGCCGCCCCGACGCCGATCGCAAACGCGCCGACGGCCACTGCCCCAGCAGCGGTTCTCCGTACTCGTATGCTCGCTTCGGACCCCACTTCCTCGCGACCGGTCGTCACCGGAGATCGACTTAACGATACCCCTCTGGAGGGCCGGGCGGAATCCCGGATACCGCCCGTTGCGACTATAGCGATGTCGCCGAGGCGGTGTGAGCCGGGCGGCTGCCAGTCTCATCCAGCGATCGGCCGCGCGATGGTTGCCGCTTGACTTGACGCGTTCCGCCAGTACGCTGGACGGGGGTTTCGATTCGACCATCTATGGGGGGGCGCATGAGGGCTCGGGTATTGCGGGCGGCTGCAATTGCCGCGGGTGTGGGAGCGTGCGGGCTTGCGATCAGCTCGCCCGCGTTCGCCGTTGTGGCGACCACGCCGACACCGACGTGGCAGACGAACGGCCGCGTCAACGTGATCGTGGTCAGCAAGAACCGTGTGTACATCGGCGGGCAGTTCACCGCCGTTCGGCCTCCGGGCGCGCCGGCGGGCTCGCAGGAGGTCACCCGCAACCACGTTGCGGCGTTCAATGTCGCCAAGGGCACGCTCGTCGCGTGGAACCCCGACGCGAACGGCACCGTCCGGGCGATCCAGGTGATCGGCAGTTCGGTCTACCTCGGCGGGTCCTTCACCCGGGTCGGGAACTCCGGCCGGCAGCGGCTCGCCCAGGTCAACACGACCAACGGCGCCCTGACGGCATGGCATCCGGGCGCGGACGCCGAGGTGCTCGCGATGAGCCATGCGAACGGCCTGCTCTACGTCGGCGGTGCGTTCACGACCGCGGGCGGCGCGGCCCGTGCGCACCTCGCCGCGTTCTCGACCGCCACGGGCGCCCTGGCGCCGTGGTCGCCGTCCACCGACGACCAGGTGAAGGCGCTCCTTGTCACGCCGGGCGGGGCCCGCGTCGTCGTCGGCGGCTTCTTCACGACGGTGAACGGCACGTCGGCGCAGCATCTCGCAGCGATCAATCCCGGCGGCGCCGGCACGATGGCGAGCTGGGGGAGCCACGTGAGCTTCCCGGTGATCGACCTCGCGGCCGATTCGAAGGGCGTGTACGTCGCCGGGGCCGGGGGCGGCGGCAACTTCGAAGGAACGTCGCTGGCCGGCCAGGAGAAGTGGGTCGGCGGCACGAACGGCAACGTGCAGGCGATCGCGGTCCTCGGCGGCATCGTCTACGTCGGCGGCCACCAGCAGTTCTACTGCGGGCCACAGCACGGCCAGCACACCTGCACGAATCCCATTCCGCGCGACAAGCTCCTCGCTGTCGACGAGAACAACGGCAACCTGCTGTCGTGGGCGCCGGGTGCCGACAGCGCGCTGGGCGTGTTCGCCCTCACGGGCATGGGGTCGACGGGCAACCTCCTCTCGGGCGGTGACTTCCGGCACACCGGAAACCGCGCCCAGCAGGGGTTCGCCATGTTCGGGAACTAGCTAGCCCACCACCAGGACAGCCGAGCCCTGGACCTCGCCCGCCGCAAGGCGGGCGAGGGCCTCGGGCGCCTCGGCAAGCGCGAACGTCTGGGTCTGGGCTCGGATCGGGATCCGGGCCGCGAGCTCGAGGAACTCGTTGGCGTCCGCGCGGGTGAAGTTCGCGACCGAGCGCAGCACCCGCTCCCGCCAGAGCAGGTCGTAGTCGAACGCGGGGATGCCGTCGAGGTGGATGGCGTTGATCGCCACGGTCGCCCCAGGGGCGAGCGCCTTGAGCGCCGAGATGACGACCGACCCGGCGGGTGCGAACGTGACCGCCGCGTCCAGCGGCTCGGGAGGGGCGTCGTCGTACCCGCCGAGCCAGGCCGCGCCGAGCTCCTGCGCGAGTCGGCGCTCGGCCGGCGACCGTGAGAAGACGAGCACCTCGCAGCCCCAGTGGCGGGCCACCTGGATCGCGAGGTGGGCCGACGACCCGAACCCAAACAGCCCGAGCCGTCCCCCCGGCTGGATGCCGCTCAGGCGCAGAGAGCGGTAGCCGATGATCCCGGCGCACAGGAGCGGTGCCGCCTCGATGTCGTCCAGCGCTTCGGGCAGCGCGAAGGTGTAGTCGCGGCGGGCGACAACCCGCTCGGCGTACCCGCCGTCCACGGTCCAGCCGCGGAACTCGGCCAGCTCGCACAGGTTCTCCCGGCCGGCGCGGCACTGGGCGCACCGGCCGCAGGCCCCTGCCAGCCACGCGAGGCCGACGCGCTCCCCCGTCTCCGCGAGCCGGCCGACCACCTGGTGGCCGGGGATCACCGGCCGCTTGCGCATCTCGATGTCGCCCGAGACGATCTGAAGGTCGGTCCGGCAGACGCCGCAGACGGCGACCTCGACGACGACCTCGCCCTCCCCGGCGACGGGGTCGTCCACCTCACGCAGCGCGAGCTCGTTCGGGGCCGACAGCATCATCACCTTCACGGGCGCATCCTCGCACGCGCCGGGGTGGTTCAGCCGTCGTAGGCCGGCGCGCGCGCCCGTCGCTCGTCGCCGTGGTGACGGCCGGGGTGGGCCGATACGCTCGCGACGATCAGGAGCAGGCAGATCGCGACGAAGTTGCGAAACGTCGGCTCGGGCCAGTGCAGCCGCGCCGCGCCGTGGAACCAGTCCGGGTCGATCAGGAAGACGGCTGCGACGATCACGATCCGGCCGGCCAGGCCGATCGCGAGGAAGACCGCCGCCAGGACGATCCCCCAGAAGCCGAGCTCCGGCGCGCCGACGGCGTGGGCCAGGTCGAGCACGTTCCACGCGAGCCACACGAGCAGTGGCCCGAGCAGGAGCCCTCCGATCACCAGCGCCACGGCTCCGGCCAGGAGCGCTCCGAGCCCCAGGATTGCAAGCACCCACCCGATCATCTGCTCGACGTTCGCCACCCGGGCGCCCGACCCTTCTCGCGCGTCTGGGACAATGCCGGCATGCGCGTGCTCATCGTCGAGGACGAGCCGCACATGGCCGAGCTGATCGGCCGTGGCCTCGAACGCGAGGGGATGGCCGTCGACATCGCGTCGACCGGCGAGCAGGCGGTCGAGATGGCGACGGCCGCCGACTACGACTCGATCGTGCTCGACATCCTGCTCCCCGGCATCGACGGGTTCGAGACGTGCCGGCGGCTGCGATCCGGCCAGGTGTGGGCGCCCGTCCTCATGCTGACCGCGCTCGACTCCGTGGAGGACCGCGTCCTCGGCCTCGACACCGGCGCCGACGACTACCTCGTGAAGCCGTTCGCGTTCGCTGAGCTGCTCGCCCGCCTGCGCGCGGTCTCGCGCCGCCGGGAGCCCGAGCGCCCGAGCGTCCTGGAGGCGGGCGACCTGCGGCTCGACCCGGCCAGCCGGCGCGTGTGGCGGGGCGAGACCGAGGTGTCGCTCTCGGCCAAGGAGTTCGCGGTCCTCGAGACGTTCATGCGCCGGCCCGGCGATGCCCTCTCCCGCGCCTACCTCGTCGCCCACGCCTGGGACAGCTCGTACGCCGACAGCTCGAACATCATCGACGTCTACGTCCGCCGCCTGCGAAAGAAGATCGACGAGCCGTTCGGACGCCAGACCATCGAGACCGTTCGCGGCGCCGGGTACCGGCTTCGCGGCGACGGCGGGGCGTGAGCCGGATCCCGATCCGGCTGCGGGTCGCCGCGGCGTTTGCGATCGCGATGGCCGTCGTCCTCGTCGCCAGCGGCTGGTACCTCTACTCGAGCCTCGGGGATCACCTCTCGCACGCGCTCGACCGCGAGCTGCGCGTGCGGGCGGACGACCTGACCGCTGTCGTCGACGATCCCGACGCGACCCTGGAATCGGCCACGAACGTCCCATCCGTCGAGCGGGGCGAGAGCTACGCCGAGCTCGTCGCCGCCGACGGGACCGTCATCCAGTCCACGCGCCCGCTGCGGGGGACACCCATCCTGAACCGCCTGGAGCTCCGGCGGGCATTCCGCGACCAGACCATGGGCTCCCGGGCGACCGTCCCCGGCCTGGACGAGCCGTCGCGCTACCTGGCGGTTCCGGTCACGCGGGACGGCACGCGCTACGTCCTCCTCGTCGGGGCAACCCTCGAGAACCGGGCCGAGACGCTTGCGAGCCTGCGCGATCAGCTGCTCGTCGCCGGGCCGGTCGCGCTGCTCGTCGCCACGGCGGCCGGCTACCTCCTGGCCGGGCTCTCCCTGCGCCCGGTCGACCGCATGCGGCGCCGCGCGGCCTCGATCTCGGCCGAGCGCCCGGGCGAGCGGCTACCCGTGCCGCACACGCGCGACGAGCTCGAGCGACTCGGCGAGACGCTGAACGAGATGCTCGAGCGCCTGGAGGAGGCGCTGGCGCGCGAGCGGAGCTTCGTCGCCGATGCGGGCCACGAGCTGCGCACGCCGCTCGCGCTCCTTCGCACCGAGCTCGAGCTGGCGCTGCGCCACTCCGGCTCGGCGGACGAGCTGCACGAAGCCGTGCAGCGCTCGTCGCAGGAGGTCGAGCGCCTGGCGCAGCTCGCAGAGGACCTGCTGCTTCTCGCGCGCTCGCACGGCGGTGGGCTGCCGTTGCGGGTCGAGCCGCTCGACGCCTCGGACCTGCTCACGTCGGTTGCGAGCCGCTTCGAGTGGCGGGCGCAGGGCGCGGGCCGGCCGATCGTCATCTCCCAGCCCGACGGCATCCGCCTCCAGGGCGACAAGCTGCGGCTGGAGCAGGCCCTCGCCAACCTCGTCGACAACGCGCTGCGCTACGGCGAGGGCGGCGTTCGCATCTCCGCCCGCACGGCCGGCGCGATGGTGGAGCTGCACGTCGCCGACGAGGGATCGGGCTTTCCGCCGGAGTTCCTCGGCCGGGCGTTCGAGCGTTTCAGCCGCCACGACCACGGCCGGTCCCGGGGAGGAGCCGGCCTCGGCCTCGCCATCGTCCGCGCCATCGCGGAGGCCCACGGCGGGAGCGCGCACGCTGCCCCCGGCGACACAGGTGCGGACGTGTGGCTGAGCGTGCCCGGCGCCGGGTGAACACAGACTCTTGACATGTGACGAGCGGAACTATTACGCTCGCCGCGAGGAAGTATGAACAGGAGATGAACACGCGCTCCGGACCGCAGTCCGAGGGGGTGGCCCGTGGACATCGGCCGCGCATTCGCCTGCAACTGCTTGACAGTTTCGAGGTGACGCGCGACCGGGACGTCGTGCGGCTGCCGATGAGCTCGCGCCGAGTGGTTGCGTACCTCGCGCTGCGGGGCCACCCGGTGCTGCGCGTGCATGTGGCCGGGTCGCTGTGGCTGGACTCGCCCGAGGAGCGCGGGTTCGCGAACCTGCGCTCCGCGCTCTGGCGCATCCACCGGTCGGGGCTCGGGCTCGTCCAGTCGGCGGGCGACAGCCTGCAGCTGGCCCCGGACGTCGGCGTCGACCTCGAAGACGCGGCGGCGCTCGCCCGCCGCCTCACCGGCAGCGTCCCGCTCGGCGCAGGCGCCGACGTCGACTGGATGCCCCTGACGCGCGAGGTGCTTCCCGACTGGGACGAGGACTGGGCGCTCGTGGAGCGAGAGCATTTCCGCAACGCCTCGCTCCAGGCGCTCGAGTCGCTGTGCGAGCACCTGACCGCGCGGGGCCGCCTGCGCCAGGCGCTCGAGGTCGGCCTGGCGGCGTTCGCGCGCGAGCCGCTGCGCGAGAGCGCCCACCGCCTGCTCGTGCGGATCTACCTGGCCGACGGCAACGCGTTCGACGCGCTGCGCCAGTTCCGGCTTTATCGCGATCTGGCTCGCAGCCGGCTGGGCGTCGAGCCGTCGCCGCAGATGCTCGAACTGGTGCACGGCCTGCTCCGTGACGCGACCGACGTCACCGTCGGTCCCGTTGCCGCCGCCTGACCGGCTCTGCCACTGCGTGAGCCGGTGACGCCGCGGTGACGGCGGGGTGACGGCACGGCGATACGGATTTCCTTCGTCGACCGCTGGACAGGGAGGGGAAGCCCCGTCATGTTGGGATGGATCGTCGGATCGAGCCTCCGTTTCAGGCTCCTCGCCGTTGCGCTCGGCGCGGCCGTGCTCGCCGCCGGCGCCTACCAGGCACGACAGATGTCGGTGGACTCGCTGCCGGAGTTCGCCCCGCCCATGATCGAGGTGCAGACCGAGGCGCTCGGGCTCTCGGCGCCCGAGGTCGAGGATCTCGTGACGCTGAACCTCGAGGAGCTCCTGAACGGCACCCCGTGGTTGACGGACATCCACTCGACGACCGTCCCGGGCCTGTCGTCGATCCTCCTCACGTTCGAGCCCGGCACCGACGTCCTTCGCGCGCGGCAGCTTGTGCAGGAGCGCCTGGCGCTGTCGTTTGCGATCCCGAACGTCGCCAAGCCGCCCGTCATCATCCAGCCACTCTCGACGACCAACCGCGTCATGATGGTCGGCCTCTCGTCGAAGACCGTCACGCCGATCGAGATGGGCATCCTGGCGCGGTGGAACATCCGCCCGGCGCTCCTGGCCGTGCCCGGCGTCGCGAACGTGTCGATCTGGGGACAGCGCGAGCGCCAGCTCCAGGTGCAGGTCGATGCCGAACGGCTGCTGGCCAACCACGTCAGCGTGGATCAGATCATCGAGACGACGGGCAACGCCATGTGGGTCTCGCCGCTGACGTTCCTCCAGGCTTCGACTCCCGGCTCCGGCGGGTGGATCGACACGCCCCAGCAGCGGCTCGAGGTGCGCCACATCTTCCCGATCGTGACCGCCGGCGACCTCTCGAAGGTGACCGTCGACGGTGCCGCGCCGCTGCGCCTCAGCGATGTCGCAGACGTGGTGGAGGATCACCAGCCGCTGATCGGCGATGCGGTCCTCACCGGGGGCCAGGCCAGCTTGATCGTGATCGAGAAGTTCCCGAACGCCAACACCCTCGACGTCACGCGCGGCGTCGAGGAGGCGCTCGAGAAGTTGCGGCCCGGCCTTGCCGGCATCCAGATGGACACGTCGATCGCGCGGCCGGCGACCTACATCGACGAGTCGATCGACAATCTGACGCTGGCGGCGGTGGTCGGCGCGATCTTGCTCGTCGCCGCCCTCGGCGCGCTCCTCTTCCAGTGGCGCGCGGCGCTGATCGCCGCCTTCGCGATCCCCATCTCGCTGATGGCGGGCGTGCTGGTGCTCGACCTCCGCGGGGAGTCGATCAACCTGATGGTGATCGCGGGCTTCGCGATCGCCCTCGCCGTTCTGGTCGACGACGCCGTGAGCTCGACCGGCGCGATTGCGACCCGCGTTCGCGACGACCGGGCGGCCGGGCACTCGACGTCGCTGTCGGCGGCGATCATCGAGGCGACGGTCGCGTCTCGGAGCGGCGTCGTCTACGCGACGCTGATCGCCCTCCTCCCGCTCCTGCCCTACGTCTTCGCGCAGGGTGTCGCGCAGGCTGTCTCCCAGCCGCTCGTGTTCTCGTACATCCTCGCCGTCCTCGCCTCGGCAGTCGTCGCCTTGACGGTCACGCCCGCCCTGGCGTACCTGCTCTATTCGCACGGGGCTGCCGGCCGGGAGTCGCCGCTTGTCCGCCGGATCTCCGCTGCGTACGGGCCCCTGCTCGAACGCCTGCTCGCGCGTCCCGCCGCAGTGATCGGCGGATCCGCCGCGGTCCTGGTGCTCGCCCTCGTGGTGGGGCCGTCGTTCGATCAGTCGCTCCTGCCGTCGTTCCGTGACCCGGACCTCGTTGTCCGCTGGAGCGCCGCGGCCGGGACGTCGGAGCCGGAGATGGCGCGCCTCACCACGCGCGTCACGAACGACCTTCGGTCGATCCCGGGCGTGGCCAACGTCGGCGCCCATGTGGGGCGCGCCGTGCTGGGCGATCAGGTCGTCGACGTGAACTCGGCCGAGCTCTGGGTGACCGTGGATCCGTCGGCCGACTACAGCTCGACCGTCTCACACGTGCAGGACGCCGTCGCCGCGTACCCCGGGGTTGCCCAGAGCGTGAGCACGTACCTCGACGACCGCGTCCGCCACTTCGATACGGGATCCCCGAACGACATCACCGTCCGGGTGTTCGGGCCGGCGTTCGCCACCCTGGAGGCGACGGCGGCGAAGGTGCGGAACATGGTCTCCCACCTCGACGGTGTGGCCGCCGCCCGGATGGATCGCCGTGTCGACCAGCCCAACGTCGAGGTGGAGGTGAACCTCGCCGAGGCGAAGCGGTACGGCCTCAAGCCTGGCGACGTCCGCCGCGGAGCGGCGACCATGCTTGCCGGGCTCGAGGTCGGGAGCCTCTTCGAGCAGCAGAAGGTGTTCCAGGTCACGGTGTGGAGCACACCGGCGAGCCGCGCAAGCCTGACCGGCATCAAGAACGTCGTGATCGACACACCGAGCGGCGGCCATGTCCGCCTCGAGGACGTCGCCGACGTGCGCATCGCGCCGACGCCGACGGTGATCGAGCGCGACGCGGTGTCACGACGGATCGAGATCGGCGTCGACGTGAGCGGGCGCGACCCCGGCGCGGTGGCCGCAGAGATCAACGATCGTCTCCAGGCGTCGCGGTTCCCGCTCGAGTACCACGCCGAGGTGGTCGGCGACTACAAGACCGCGGACACCCTGCATCGCAGGATGTTCGGCGCCGGCCTCGCCGCCGTGATCGGTATCTTGCTCCTGCTCCAAGCGGCATTCCAGAGCTGGCGGCTGGCCGGGCTCGTGTTCCTCACGCTTCCGGTGGCGCTGTCCGGCGGCGTGCTGGCGGCGTTCCTCGCCCAGGACGGGATGTCGCTCGGCGCCCTCGCGGCGCTCCTTGCGGTGCTGGCGATCGCGGCGCGCGGGATCATCGCCCTGATCGATCGCTACCGGGCGCTCGAGCGCGACGGAGTGCAGCCCGGCATGGGACTCGTCGTCCGCGGGGCGAGCGAGCGGCTCGCCGCCACGGTCGTGCCCGCAATCGTCACCGCCGTGGCGCTCTTACCCCTGATCGTCACCGGGACGATCGCCGGGCAGGAGATCGCCCATCCCATCGCGGTCATCGTGCTGGGCGGCCTCGTCACCTCGACGCTGGTTGTCGCCTTCCTGATCCCCGCGGTCTACCTGTCCACGATCCACTGGAGGACGCACGATGCAGCGTCGTAACCTCACCACACTCCTGCTGCTCCTGGTTGTCGTCGGGGTCGCCGGGACGGCCTGCGGCTACTCCACCCCCGCCGAGGGGGAGGGCGACGAGCCGGCGAAGGTCGAGGCGGTCGAGGACTCCGACCTGAGCAAGGTTGTCCTCACGGACGACGCCGCCAGGCGCATCGGCCTCGAGACGGCCGCTGTCGCCATGTCGAGCGTCGAGAGCGACGTGGTGATTCGCGGCCAGGTCGCTGCGGACCCGGCGTCGGCCGGCACCTACCTCGTCCACGTGTCGCTGCCGGCGACGGAACTGGCGCGGGTGGACCTGTCGCAGCCAGCCCGCGTGCTCGCGGTGTTCGGCAGCAACGGGGTGGTCGCTCCGCTCGTGGGCGACGCGGCAACCGGGAGCACGCTGACGTATCGGCTCGACGGCGCGGGCCAGGTCGTGCGCGTCGGCCAGCGTGTGCGGGTCCAGGTGGTGCTCTCCGGCGGCGGCGAGCAGAAGACGATTCCGTACTCGGCAGTCATCTACGGTGTTGAGGGCGGGACATGGACGTACACCAGCGCCGGCCCGCTCACGTTCGTTCGGGCGCCGATCACGGTGGAGTCGGTCCAGGGTGATGTCGCGGTTCTCAGCGACGGGCCAGATCCGGGCACCGAGGTCGTCACCGTCGGGGGCGAGGAGCTCCTCGGCACGGAATTCGCGATCGAGGGCGAGTGATCGCCCTCGCCTTCCCGACACGGTCGCGGGAGGCCAGCCGCAGATGATGCGCTGGATCGTCCGCTCGAGCCTGCACTTCCGCTTCATCGTCGTCGCGCTGGCGGTGGGGATGGTCGGGTTCGGCGCGACCCGGGTCAGCAACATGCCCGTCGACGTCTTCCCGGAGTTCGCGCCCCCGTTCGTCGAGGTGCAGACCGAGGGCCTGGGAATGTCGACCGAGGAGGTCGAGACCCTCATCACGATCCCGATGGAGCAGACGCTGAACTCGACGCCGGGCCTCGACGTGATGCGGTCAAGCACGGTTCCCGGCCTGTCGGCGATCACCCTGTTCTTCAAACGCGGCACCGATCCGCTCGAGGCTCGCCAGCTCGTGAACGAGCGCGTTGCAACAGCGATCCCCAGCCTTCCAGCCTCGGCAGGCATCCCGTGGACGCTCCAGCCGCTCTCGGCCACGAGCCGGGCGATGAAGATCGGTCTCACGTGCGACCACTGCGACCTCACCGATCTCTCGATGATCGCCTACTGGACGATGCGGTGGCGGCTGATGGCCGTGCCCGGCGTCGCGAACGTGGTCATCTGGGGCGATCGCTGGCAGCAGCTCCAGTTCCAGATGGACCCCGAGAAGCTCCAGGCCCACAACATCACGATCGACCACGCGATGTCGGTCGCCTCCGACGCGCTCGACTACGGGCTCCTGAAGTACACCGATGCGGCCAAGAACCGGGTCGGCGGCTACATCGACACCCCGAACCAGCGTCTGGGCATCCACCATGTCCTCCCAGTGTTCACACCGCAGCAGCTGGCGGCGGTCACGGTGTCGGGCAAGCACCGGCCGGACGGGTCGCCGCTCCAGCTCAGCGACCTCGGCACGATGACATGGGGCCATCAGCCGCTCTTCGGGGACGCCGTCATCAACGACCACCAGGGCCTCCTGATGGTGGTCGAGAAGTTCCCATGGGCGAACACGCTCGACGTCACGCGCGGCGTCGACCAGGCACTCGACCAGATGCGGCCGGGCCTGCCGGGGATCCACATGGACAACCACATCTTCCGGCCCGCCGAGTTCATCCAGATCTCGATCTCGAACCTGACCGATGCCCTGCTGCTCGGGACGCTGCTCGTGGTGGTCGTTCTCGTCGCATTCCTCTTCGAGTGGCGAGCGGCCGTCATCAGCCTCGCCGCGATCCCGCTCTCGCTGATGGCCGCGGCGCTCGTCCTCTACGTGACGGGCGCGACGATCAACACGATGGTGCTGGCGGGGTTCGTGATCTCGGTCGGGGTGGTCGTCGACGACGCGATCATCGACATCGAGAACATCGTGCGCCGCCTGCGCCAGAACCGGACCTCGGACGCGCCGCGGCCGCCGATCGCGGTCGTCCTCGAGGCCTCGCTCGAGGTGCGCCGGGCGATCGTCTACGCGACGCTCATCATCGTCCTCGCGGTCATGCC
>Ga0075424_100005698_pt1 | contig 11940 bp, 9 predicted proteins | sample SoiMethybrSBSTD3_FD_75301 | JGI IMG/M metagenome (GOLD analysis project Ga0075424, IMG submission 75301) | Bulk soil microbial communities from a Populus tree surrounding site in Tennessee, USA - Soil MetaG P. TD hybrid SBSTD3 | ecosystem: Environmental > Terrestrial > Soil > Tree plantation... | reverse complement strand
TTTCGTGCTCGCCGACGGCCGCCAGTTCGTCACGCTTGGTTCAGCGCAAGATCACAAACGCATCTTCGACGAGGACAAAGGTCCGAACACTGGCGGCATGGGTGCGTTCTCGCCGAGCCCTCTGATCACCACTGACATCGACCGTCGGGTGTGCGATGACATCGTGCGTCCGGTGCTCGCCGGTATGGAGCGGGAAGGCTCGCCGTATCGAGGGTTCCTGTACGTCGGTCTCATGTTGACGGCCGATGGTCCGAAGGTCGTCGAATTCAACGTGCGCTTCGGCGATCCAGAGGCGCAGGTCGTACTACCAATGCTCGACGAGGATCTCTCGTGGCTGCTCGGTGAATCGGCTACCGGCGCGCTGCCCTCCCGTGCCGCCCGATTTCGCAACGAGCCGCACGTTGGCGTCGTCATCGCCGCCGGCGGTTATCCCGACACTCCTGAAGCAGGGGAGATCATCACCGGACTCGAAAAGGCGGCAGCCGTTCCCGACGCGCTCGTCTTTCATGCAGGCACGTCGAAGCGCGACAACAATCTCGTGACGGCGGGTGGTCGTGTGCTGACGGTGGTGGGTCGCGGGAGTTCGTACGACAAAGCGATCGAGGTCGCCTATGAGGCGGCCTCACGCATCCAATTCAGCGGAATGCAGTACCGCCGCGATATCGGCCGCAAAGCGCTCGCCTCTGGTCTGCGATGAAGTACGCGGTGGTGACGTTCGGATGCCGCGTGAATCAGGCGGACTCGATCGCCATCGAAGGTGGATTGCGTGCGAAGGGTGCAGTCGATGCGCTTCCCCAGCACGCCGATCTCGTCATCGTCAACACCTGTTCGGTGACGGCGAGCGCCGATCAGGGCGCGCGTCAGACGATCAGACGGATCGCGCGAGAGAACCCTCATGCACGCATTGTCGTGACCGGCTGCTATGCGACGCGCCGCCCCGACGAACTTCGTGCGCTCCCGAATGTGGTCCGTGTCGTGTCGAATACCGAGAAGGACGACCTGGTCGACTTCCTCGATGACATCGGTGATGGACCGTGCGGCCGCGCGGTGGAGCCCGGTCTCGCCGGGCGCACGGCACTCACACTGCGCGTGCAAACCGGATGCGAGGAGGCCTGCAGCTACTGCATCATCCCGCAGACGCGCGGGGCCGGACGCTCGCTGCCGCTGCCAATGGTGAGCGGTCGGATTCACGAAGCGATCGACGCGGGCTACAAGGAAGTGGTCATCACCGGAGTGCACTTGGGATCCTACGGGCGCGATCTCGACGATGGTACGTCGCTCGCGACGCTGGTCCGGCATTTGGCGCAGTGGGATGGCAAGGTGCTGTTCAGGCTCAGCTCACTGGAACCGATGGACTGCACAAACGAGATCGTCGATCTCGTCGCGGGTTCGGAACGGCTCGCGCCGCATTTTCATCTGCCGCTTCAACACGGCGCGGACAGCGTCCTCGCGAACATGCGGCGCCCTTACACGACCGCATTCTTTCAACGCCTTGTCGGCCGCATTCATGCGGTCATGCCGCACGCCGCGATCGGGTCGGATCTGATCGTGGGCTTTCCAGGTGAAACCCACGACGAATTCGTCGCGACCGAGCACCTCCTGCGCACCCTTCCGCTTTCCCATATTCACGTGTTCCCGTATTCCGATCGTCCGGGCACTGCGGCCAGCCGCATGAACAGCAAGGTCGATGGCCTGACGATCCGAGAACGAGGCAGCCGCCTCCGCGCGATCGGCCGCGAGATGGGCGCGCGCTTTCGACGCGAGCAGCAAGGCACCACACGCCGTGCGCTCACGGTGGACGATGGTCGATCGGCGGTGACGGATAACTACGTGAAGGTCCAGCTCGATCGCGCCTATCCGCGCAACGAGTGGATCGACGTCACGATTGATTGACGTAGAGGCGGGCCTAGAGACCCGTAGACCCGCCGGGTGATCATCCGAGCAGCATCGCCATCTGCTGCGCGGCGGTCTTCTTGATCCCGCCTTCGACGATCAGCTGACCACATGCCGCGCGAATGTCCCGTCCGCGGCTTTTCCGAACCGACACGGTGATGTGACGATCGGCCAGGATCTGCGCGAAGCGATTCACGCGCTCGTCCGACGGGCGTGTGTACGGGATCCCCGGTGCGGGATTGAGCGGGATGAGATTCACTTTGGCCTTGATCCCCGCGAGCAGCTTCACCAGACGACGCGCGTCCTCAGGCGTATCGTTGACCCCATCGAGCAGCACGTACTCGAATGTGATGCGGCTGCGCTTCTTCAACGGGAAGCGCCGGCATGCGTCGAGTATCTGTGCGAGTGGATACCGCCGGTTCGGGGGGACCAGCGTGGTCCGCTGCTCGTCCGTCGTGGCGTGCAACGAGACCGCGAGATTCGGCATCAACGGCTCACGAGCCAGGCGTTCGAGTTCGGGAACGATGCCGACGGTCGACAGGGTGACGCGTCGCGGGGAGATCGAGAGCCCATGCTCGCTATGGAGCATGCGTAGCGCCTTCAGCGTGTTGTCGTAGTTGTGAAGCGGCTCGCCCATTCCCATGAGCACGATATTGAACGGCTCGTTCAGGAGTCCTGTGGCCTCGGCGAGCACGCGCACTTGACCGACGATTTCTCCCGCCGTCAGATTGCGGACCAGGCCCATCTTCCCGGTGAGGCAGAACCCGCACGACATCGCGCACCCGACCTGAGTCGAGATGCAGAAGGTCATCGACGGTGTGTCGGGAATGAAAACCGATTCGATGCGACGGCCGTCGGCGAGCTCGAGGGCGAGCTTGCGGGTGCCATCGACCGACCGTTCATCGCTGACGACCCGGGGTGTGGAGACGACGAACAGCGCCGCCAGCTGACTGCGCAGCGGCCGCGATAGGTTCGTCATCTGCGCGAAGTCTGTGACTCCGCACTTGTGAATCCAGCGATACACCTGGCGGGCGTGAAACCGCTCGTACCCGCTCGATTCGAGTCGGGCCTCGAGTTCGGCAGGCTCCAGCTCGGCAAGGTCGCTGCTGTTGGGCGTCACGGCTATCTCTCGCGTTTTCTTGGAGATGCGAGTTCTCCATTCTAACAGAATGCGCCGGCGTCCGCCTCGACGAGCCCGAGATCCCGGGCAGGGCGAGTGTCTTTTCGGCCGGCTTTCGTGCTATGATGTTGCAGGTCGCTAATCCCCTGTCTGTCAACGGTTTGCGGCTGAAGCCTGGCCTGCCCACCCCAGGTGAGCCAGCCGCTTATCTCAAAACGCACAGTGTCTCAATCGGCCATCGTCCGCGACGTTCTTCCGAATGGTCTCCGACTCCTCACCGAGCGGATGCCCCACGTGCGCTCCGTCAGCATTGGCGTCTGGTTGGCGCGGGGATCGCGTCACGAGCCTGACGCGCAGAGCGGCATCGCTCATTTCGTCGAGCACATGCTCTTCAAGGGTACCTCGACACGGAGTGCCGAAGACATCGCCCAGACCGTCGACTCGATCGGCGGGCAGATGGATGCGTTCACCGCGAAAGAGTACGCCAGCTACTACTTCAAGGTGCTCGATGAGCACCTCTCGCTCGCGGTCGATCTCCTTGCCGACATCGTCATGCGTCCGGCGTTCACTGAGGACGACATTTCCCGTGAAAAGAAGGTCGTCCTCGAAGAGATCAAGATGGTCGAGGATACGCCCGACGATCTCGTCCACGAGCTGTTCACGGAAAGTTTCTGGCGCGGACATGCGCTCGGCAGGCCCATTCTCGGCACCAAGGACACCGTCGACGCATTGACGCGGGATGGGCTGCGCGACTACTTCGTCGACACCTACGCTGCGCCGAATCTGATCGTCGCCGCGGTTGGCAACATCGAGCACGAGCGTGTGCGTGACCTCGTGATGCGCGCGTTTGAAGGTCTGCCCCTTTCGAGCCGGCCGGTGGCAGAGGAGCCACCGCGAGTCGTCCCGCACACGCAGGTCCGCAGCAAGGAGCTCGAACAGAGTCATGTGTGCCTCGGCACGAGCGGCTATCAGCAGGATCATTCCGATCGGTATGTCAGCTACGCCTTGAACACCGTGCTTGGCGGATCGATGAGCTCGCGTTTGTTCCAGAACGTCCGCGAGAAGCGCGGGCTGGCGTATTCCGTCTTCAGCGGCCTGAGCGCCTATCGCGACACCGGAACGATGACGATCTACGCCGGATGTGCGAACGATGCGGTGAGCGAGCTGATCGATGTCGTCGTGGCCGAACTCCGGCGTCTGAAAGAGGAGCCGATGCCCGAAACCGAGCTGCGGCGGGCGAAGGACCACTTGAAGGGCAGTCTGATGTTGAACCTGGAGAGTACCTCCAGCCGCATGTCGCATCTCGCCCGGCAGGAAATCTACTTCGACCGGCAGTACGGGCTCGACGAAACGCTCGAAGGCGTCGAACGCGTGACTTCCGACGATATGCGCCGGGTGGCACGCGATCTCTTCGCCGACGGTGGGCTTGCGGCGACGGTCCTCGGCGCCGTGAACGGCTTGAAAATTTCGCGCGAGCGATTGGCGCTGGGTTGATAAACTCAAAACTCAAAACTCAAGACTCAAAAAGGAGGACGCGGAGTTTGGTGCGGTCGTTTTTGAGTTTTGCGTTTTGCCTTTTTGAGTTGACGCGATGATCCACCGCTACACCCACCCCGAGATGGGTCGCATCTGGAGCGATCAGCGCAAGTACGAAACCTGGCTGCAGGTGGAAATCGCTGCGGCCGAGGCGATGGCCGGCGAAGGCATTGTTCCTCAGGAGGCCGCGCGCGACATCCGCGAACGTAGCCGATTCGATATCGATCGCATCGAGGCTATCGAGCAGACCACTCAGCACGATGTCATCGCGTTCACGACGGCCGTGGCCGAGCACGTCGGACCGTCCGCGCGGTGGCTCCATTTCGGGTTGACCTCGTCCGACGTCATCGATACGGCGCAAGCCCTTCAGATGCGCGACGCCTGCGATCTGATCGTGCGCGGCGTCGAGGAGCTGATGCGCGCGGTGCAGGCGCGCGCCGAAGAGCACCGCCGCACGCCGATGATCGGCCGCACGCACGGCGTCCACGCCGAGCCGATGACGTTTGGTCTCAAGCTCGCGCTCTGGTACGCGGAGCTTGGGCGCGATGTCGTGCGGTTGCGACGCGCGCGCGACGTCATCTCGGTGGGCAAGCTGTCTGGCGCGGTCGGTACCTTCGCGCATCTGCCGCCGTCGATCGAAGCGGAGGTGTGCCGCCGGCTCGGATTGCAGCCGGCCCCGGTGGCGTCACAAGTCATTCAGCGCGATCGGCATGCCGAGCTGCTGGCCACGCTGGCGATCACAGCCTCGTCCCTCGAGAAGTTCGCCCTCGAAATCCGCGGTCTCCAGAAGACCGAGATCGGCGAAGTCGAGGAGCCATTCGGCACGGGACAAAAGGGATCGTCGGCGATGCCGCATAAGCGGAATCCCATCGGCTGCGAGCAAATCGTCGGCCTGGCGCGGCTGCTCAGGGGGAACGTCGTCGCAGCGATGGAGAACAACGCGCTGTGGCACGAGCGCGACATCTCGCACTCGTCGGTGGAACGGGTGATTCTGCCCGACAGTTTCATCGCGCTCGATCACATGCTGCGGCGGTTCGCGCGCATTGTCGCCGGGATGATCGTCTACCCCGAACGGATGCGCGAGAATCTCGAGCGATCGCGCGGCGTCGTCTTTTCCGGAACGGTGCTGCTCGAGCTCGCGCAGCGCGGTGTGTCGCGCGAGAAGGCGTATGAGTGGGTTCAGCGCAACGCCATGCGCGCGTTTCACGAGCAGCGCGATTTCAAGGCGCTGCTGCAGGCCGATGCTGATGTGAGCAGCGTGTTGTCGGCCGAGGACATCGATCGCGCGTTCGATCTGAACGCCCAGCTGCGCCATGTTGATCACATCTTCGACCGGGTTTTTCAGGAGGTAACCGTCTGATGCGGACGCGCGTCTTCGTCACGCTCAAGCCATCGGTGTTCGACCCGCAGGGAACGACCGTCACCGACGCGCTGCATACACTCGGATACGCGTCCGTCAAGGACGTGCGTCAGGGCAAGTACTTCGAGCTCGATATCGACGCCAGCAGCTCGGACGAAGCGCGACGTCTCGCCTCCGAGGCCGCCGACAAGCTGCTGGCCAATCCAGTGATTGAAAGTTATCGCGTGGAGGTCGACACCCGATGAAGTTCGCTGTTGTCGTCTTCCCGGGATCCAACGGCGATCACGACTCCTACTACGCAGCGAAGCACGTGTTCGGCCAGGACGCCGAGCTGGTGTGGCACAAAGATACGAGCCTCGGTGGTGCCGATGTCGTGATTCTCCCCGGCGGCTTCGCTCACGGTGACTACCTGCGGACCGGCGCGATCGCACGCTTCTCGCCGATCATGCAGGCCGTGAAATCGTTTGCCGCTGCAGGCGGTCCGGTCATCGGATTCTGCAATGGGTTCCAGGTGCTGCTCGAAGCCGGTCTGCTGCCGGGTGCGATGCTGCGAAACCGCAGTCTGCATTTCCGATGTGAGCACGTCAACGTCCGCGTCGAACAGACGGACACGCCGTTCACGAGCCAGTGTCACGTCGGGCAAGTGCTGAGCATTCCAATCGCGCACGGTGAGGGCAACTACTACGCCGAGCCGACTGTGATCGATGCCCTCGAGCGCAACCGCCAGATCATCTTCCGCTACGTGACGCCAGCGGGCGAGGTCACCGATGCCGCCAACCCGAACGGCTCGGTGCACAACATTGCGGGCATCACCAGCGAGACCCGCAACGTCGTTGGCTTGATGCCGCATCCGGAGCGTGCGTGCGAGCTGGCGGTCGGAAGCGCCGACGGACGCGTGATCTTCGAGTCGGTGATCAGCGTGGTGGCGAGTCGCATGTCGAGATCGGTTCCGACTGCCGTCGCCGCTGGAGTGGGTGTCCTCGCAAAATGACCGACACCATCACGGATTCTCTACTCGAGCGGCATGGCCTGACGCGCGAGGAGTATCAACGCATTCTCGATGCGCTCGGCCGCATGCCGACACTCACCGAGCTCGGCATCTTCTCGGTGATGTGGTCGGAGCACTGTAGCTACAAGAGCTCGCGCGTGCACCTGAAGACGCTGCCGACGACAGGCAAGCGCGTGCTGCAGGGGCCTGGCGAAAACGCCGGCGCCGTCGACATCGGCGACGGCCTTGCCGCGGTTTTCAAGATCGAATCGCACAACCATCCGTCGTTCATCGAGCCGTATCAGGGCGCCGCGACCGGCGTCGGCGGGATCATTCGCGACATCTTCACCATGGGCGCGCGCCCGATCGCGCTGCTCAATTCACTGCGGTTCGGTCGTCTCGACGATCCCCTCGTTCGCCGGACGATGGCCGGCGTAGTCGCTGGAATTGGCGGATACGGCAACAGCATCGGCATTCCCACGGTCGGCGGCGAGATCGCCTTCGACGAGAGCTACACTGGCAATCCGCTCGTGAACGTGTTCTGTCTCGGCATCTCGCGTGCGGACGAGATCATCAAGGGCACCGCGTCTGGCGAAGGCAATGCGGTCTACTACGTCGGCGCGAAAACCGGTCGCGACGGTATTCACGGCGCGACGATGGCGTCGGCGGAGTTCGACGACAAGTCGGCTGAGAAGCGTCCTGCCGTCCAGGTCGGCGACCCGTTTATGGAGAAGCTGCTGCTCGAAGCGTGCCTCGAGGTCATGAGGACCGACGCGCTCGTCGGCATTCAGGACATGGGCGCCGCCGGGCTCACCTGTTCGACGTGTGAGATGGCGTCACGCGGCGGCGCGGGCATCGAGATCGACGTGTCGCACGTGCCCCAGCGCGAGACCAACATGACGCCGTACGAAATCATGCTCTCCGAGTCCCAGGAGCGCATGCTGCTCGTCGTCAAGAAGGGGCGCGAGTCTGAAGTCGAGCGCATCTTCGACAAGTGGGACTTGCACGCGGTCCACATCGGTCAGGTGACGACCGATCATCTGATGCGCGTCAAGAACCGCGGCGACGTCGTCGCCGAGATTCCGACGCGTGCGCTGACCGACGATGCGCCGGTGTATCGGCGGCCGATGGCGGAGCCGTCCTATCTCAAAGAGGCGCAGCGGCTCGATGTGAAAGCGCTTGGTGCGCCCCTGACGGCGCGCGAGGCGTTCGTGCGATTGCTGGCGTCGCCGGAGATCGCGAGCAAGCGCTGGGTGTATCGGCAATACGACCACATGGTGCGCACCAACACGCTCGTGCTCCCCGGCATGGGCGCCGGCGTCGTGCGAGTCAAGGACACAGTGCGCGCGCTGGCGATGTCGGTCGATGGCAACGGCCGATTTGTGTACCTCGATCCATTCCTGGGTGCGCAACTCGCGGTCGCCGAAGCCGCGCGCAATGTCGCCTGCGCCGGCGGCCTGCCGATCGGGGCCACCAACTGCCTCAACTTCGGCAACCCGCAGCGGCCCGACATCATGTGGCAGTTCGCGCGTGCTGTCGAAGGCATCGGTGTGGCGTGCCGCGCGCTCGACCTCCCAATCACTGGCGGCAACGTGAGCCTCTACAACGAGACCGATGGCCGCGGTGTGCTGCCGACGCCGGTGATCGGCGTGGTCGGTCTCATCGAAGATGCCGAGAAAGTCGTGCGGCGCGCGTTCCGCGCCGCCGGCGACGTGGTGGTGTTGTTGGGCGACAGCTACGACGAGCTCGGCGGCAGTGAGTACCTCTCTGTCGCGCACGGCATCGTCGGTGGAATGCCGCCGGCGTTGCATCTCATCGGGGAGGCCGCTCTGCAGCGTGTTCTCGTCGACGGCGCTGCGCAGGGCATCATTCGATCGGCGCACGACTGCGCCGAGGGCGGCGTGGCGATCACGATCGCCGAGTGCTGCTTCGATACGTCGTATGGCGTCGAGGTCGATCTTGCTGGGGTCGCGGGCGAGAACGCCGGCGATCGTGATGTGTCGACGTTGTACGGCGAGTCGGCGTCCCGCGCGGTGGTTTCAGTGTCGCCGGGACGTGTCGACGAGCTGCTGGCGCTGGCGGCCGCAGCTGGCGTGTCCGCGGCAACAATCGGACTCGTTGGCGGTGATCGGATCAGAGTGTCAGTCGATGGTCGGCGAGTGCTCGATGAACCGCGCGCCGCGGCCGAGCAAATCTGGTCGACGGCGATCGAAGAGTACTTCGAGCGCCGCCGTGCCATTGCCTAGCGTCGTACACTGAAGAGGCTCGGGCAGGACCACTGAGGCCTGCGCCCTGAGCCCTGGGGCCTATTGAAGATGGACAAGTTCCGCGAAGAGTGCGGCGTCTTTGGGATTTACGGACATCCCGAGGCCTCGAACCTCACCTACCTGGGCTTGTACGCCCTTCAGCACCGTGGCCAGGAGAGCGCCGGCATCGCGTCGAGTGATGGGACGCGGATCCAGGTGTCAAAGGCCATGGGGTATGTGAACGAGGTCTTCAACACCGAGATGCTCTCGCGATTGCCGGGTCACATCGCGATGGGCCACGTCAGGTATTCGACGGCAGGTGAAAGCCGCCTCGCCAACGCGCAGCCGATCGTCGTCGACAGCGTGCACGGACAGCTCGCCGTCGGCCACAACGGCAACATCGTCAATGCCAGCGAACTGCGCGACGCGCTGGTGCGAAGCGGCGCGATCTTCCAGGCGACGACGGATACTGAAGTGGTCGTCCATTTGTTCGCCCGCTCGCGTGAGAACGGTCCTGAGGCGGCAATCGTCGACGCGCTGGCGCAGGTGCGAGGCGCGTTCTCCTTCGTCATGATGACGAAGGACTCGTTGATCGGGGTTCGCGATCCGCACGGGTTCCGCCCCCTCGCGATCGGCAAGCGCGGAGACGCGTGGGTCATCTGTTCGGAAACGTGCGCGATGGATTTGATCGGCGCGACCTACTTGCGCGACGTCGAGCCAGGAGAGATCGTCGTCGCCAGCGCGACCGGCCTCAAGTCGATTAAGCCGTTTGGCATCGCGCGTCAGGCCCAGTGCATCTTCGAACACGTCTATTTCGCTCGACCCGACAGCTACGTCTTCGGCGAGAGTGTCAACGAAATCCGGACCGAATTCGGACGCCGACTCGCGCGTGAATCGGGCGTCGAGGCCGATGTCGTGGTGCCAATCCCGGACTCCGGTGTCTGCGGGGCGATTGGATACTCGGAAGCCTCGCTGCTGCCGATGCGCATGGGCCTCATCCGCAATCACTACGTCGGGCGTACGTTCATCGAGCCGCAGCAATCGATTCGGCACTTCGGCGTCCGCGTGAAGCTGAACCCGGTCCGCAGCATTCTCGATGGCAAACGAGTGGTGCTGGTGGACGACTCGATCGTCCGCGGCACGACGAGCCGGAAGATCGTCCGCATGGTCCGCGAGGCTGGCGCTACTGAAGTGCACATGCGCATCGGTTGTCCGCCGACGATCTCGCCGTGCTTTTACGGCGTCGATACGCCGAGGCGCTCGGAGTTGATCGCCGCGACGCACACGCTCGAGGAGATTCGCAAGTACCTCAACGCCGACTCGCTGGCATATTTGAGTCTCGACGGGCTCGTCGACTCGGTTCGGGGCGGTCGTACGAGCTACTGCACGTCGTGCTACACCGGCCAGTACCCGGTGGCGTTTCCGCGCGACGAAGTGGCGTATCTTCAGCTTGCGCTCAAGCTCAATCCCGAGCCGGTCCGCGCCGAGGCTGCGCCCGTGCACATTCACGATTTCGACAAAGATCCCGTCGTCAGCTGACGCTTCGGCACGCGGCGCATGGACTACAAGTCATCTGGGGTCGACATCGATGCCGGCAACGAAACCGTTCGCCGGATCCGCGGCCTCGCCCGATCGACGTTCACGTCGGGCGTGCTCTCCGACATCGGCACCTTCGGCGGACTGTTTCAGCTCGATACCGGCCAGAGCCGCCATCCCGTCCTGGTCGCGAGCGCCGACGGCGTCGGCACGAAGCTGAAGGTCGCGTTCCTCGCCAACCGTCACCAGACCGTCGGCGTCGACCTCGTCAACCACTGCGTCAACGACATCCTGGTCCAGGGTGCTGAGCCGCTGTTCTTTCTCGACTACCTTGCGACCGGACGGCTGTCGCCCGATGTGGCCGAAGCGGTCGTCCGTGGAATGGCAGCGGCGTGCCGCGACAACGGATGCGCGCTGCTTGGCGGCGAGACTGCTGAAATGCCGGGGATGTATGCGGACGGTGAGTACGATCTCGCTGGATTCATCGTCGGCGTCGTCGATCGCGAGCGATTGATCAACGGACGCGCGATAGCGGTCGGTGATGTGCTCGTGGGTGTGCCGTCATCGGGGTTGCATACGAACGGCTACTCGCTGGCGAGACGTATCGCGTTCGAGACGCTCGGCCTGCGCGTCGACAGTCACGTGCCGGAACTATCGATGACGGTTGGCGACGCCTTCCTCGAACCGCATCGATCGTATCTGAACCTGATACGGCCGATTCTCGACGGCGGTCGCGTGAAGGGAATGGCGCACATCACCGGCGGCGGCATCACCGACAATCTGCCGCGCGTTCTCCCGCACGGCACCGCCGCCGTCGTCGATGCCTCCTCCTGGCCCGTGCCACCGCTCTTCCGCTGGCTGCAGGAGAGCGGGCGTGTGCCCATCGACGACATGCTGCGCACGTTCAACATGGGCATCGGTCTCATCATCGTGACCACAGCACATCATTCGGAGGCGCTGATCGAGGAACTCGCTGCGCGCGGCGGTCATGATGCGCGTGTGATCGGCGAGATCGTTCCCGGGGAGCCGCCGTCGGTGAGCTATATCAATCTGTGACGTCCGCGTCCGCACGCCGCCTCGGCGTACTCATTTCCGGGCGCGGAACCAATCTGCAGTCGCTCATCGACGCCGTGCGCGAACGCCGGCTTGACGCGACTATTGCCGTGGTGATCTCGAATCGCGCGGACGCGGCGGGACTCGAGCGCGCGCGCCGCGCCGGGATCGAAGCCCTCGTGCTCAATCACCGCGACTGGCCCACGCG
>Ga0075424_100005692_pt1 | contig 11945 bp, 12 predicted proteins | sample SoiMethybrSBSTD3_FD_75301 | JGI IMG/M metagenome (GOLD analysis project Ga0075424, IMG submission 75301) | Bulk soil microbial communities from a Populus tree surrounding site in Tennessee, USA - Soil MetaG P. TD hybrid SBSTD3 | ecosystem: Environmental > Terrestrial > Soil > Tree plantation... | reverse complement strand
CCGACAAGAAGCGGGGAACGAGAGGCATCAGCTCGTTCATCATGACGAAACCCACTTCCGATCTCGCGAAGGCGGCCGAGGTGGGTATTGGACACGACGCGTCGCTCCCGGCAATGGCCGGCTTCAAGGCGGGCAAGAAGGAAGACAAGCTTGGCTGGCGGGCATCCGATACCTGCGAGCTGATCTTCGAGGATGTCGAGGTGCCTGCAGAGAACATGCTCGGCGCCGAGGGCCAAGGCTTCGTCAACTTCATGCGCACGCTCGATGCCGGCCGGATCGGCCTGGCCGCGCTGTCGTTAGGCCTCGCCGAAGGAGCGTTCGAGCAGGCGATGCGCTATGCCACCGTGCGCCGCCAGTTCGGGAAGCCCATCTTCGACTTTCAGGGCGTCCAGTTTCAGCTGTCCGACTGCGCGACCGAGATCGAAGCCGGGAAGCACCTGATGTTCCACGCGGCGTGGCTCGCGCAGCATGGCAAGCCGTTCACGAAACAGGCGGCGATGGCGAAGCTGTTCTGTTCCGAGCTCGCGATGCGCACGACGCTGAAAGCCATCCAGGTGCACGGCGGTTACGGCTACACGCGCGACTACCCCGTCGAGCGGATGATGCGCGACGCAAAGATCTGCGAGATTGGCGAGGGCACATCCGAGATTCAGCGCCTCGTCATCGCGCGCAGCTTGCTGCGGGAGCTGGCAGATTGACGTTCGAGCAGGTCGCCAGGCGCCTGCGCCTGCCGCTCGGCTTCGTGCTGGCGGCGCTGTATCTCGTCTTCGGTCCAAGGCCGACACCACTCACGCTTGGCGTTGGCGGGACCCTGGCCCTGATAGGGCTTGGCATGCGCGCGTGGGCGGCGGGCCATATCGTCAAGAACGACCGCCTCGCGACTACCGGTCCCTACGCGCACACACGCAATCCACTCTATTTCGGGAGCTTCTTGATCGCGGCCGGGTTCGCGATCGCAGCACACTGGTCGCTGCTTCTCGTCGTCGTTGCGTTCTTCGCGCTCGTGTACGGACCGACGATCGAAAAGGAGCGAGTCAAGATCAGCGCGATGTATCCCGATGCCTATGCGCGTTGGCAACAGAACGTGCCGGCATTCGTTCCGAGACCCACACCGTGGCGAGATCCATCCGGCGCGGCGTCGGACCGATTCAGTCCATCGTTGTACATGCGGCACGGCGAGTGGAAGGCCGCGTTGGGGTTTATCCTCGCGCTGAGCTGGCTCGTCCTGCGGATGAGAGGCGATTTATGGTGACCGCTCATTCCGCGTCGACAAGGTTCGCGCGATCGCTCCTGATAGATGCGATCGTGCGCTTCGGCATGCTTGCTGGTTTCCCCGTCTGGGCCGCCGCGCGACTCGCGGCGCGCCTTGTACTTCTGCCGCGCTCACGACGCTCTCGAGGAGCGTCGAACGAGCGTGGCCCTTCCGCCCGGTGCGATGTCGCCATTCAGGCGACTGTCGATCGCATGCGACTCCGTTCACTGCCGGCACCGCCCGGCCTCGCCTCGCCGCCGCCATCGGCCGAGGTGGAGGCCGGTATCGCGTGCCTGCCGGATGCAGCGTGGTCGATCACGCACCACGAGCGGAAGACCCCAAGTCCGGAACGACGCCGAGGCCCGAAAGCCCGAGCGCGCCGTTCCACATCAACTCTTTCCCATCGCCGAGCAGTCGCCAAGGAGTCGCCTTGGCCGATGCTGCCGGACGAACCACATGAAGCGAGAAATTCTCATCAATGCGAACCCGCGCGAGACGCGGGTCGCGATCATCGAAGACGACCAGCTCGTCGAGCTGCTCGTCGACCGCCCCGAAGCCCGGCGGATGGTCGGCGACATCTACGTTGGTAAAGTCGAAGCAGTTCTACCGGGCATTCAAGCAGCATTCGTCGACATCGGCACCGAGAAAAGTGCCTTCCTGCACGCGTCCGACCTGGTGTTCGACGAGGACGGGGAGGATGAGGATGCCGAGGACGAAGACAACGGCGACTCCGAGGAGGGGCCTGCTCGCGGTCGTCGAGCGAAGGCGCCGCCGATTCAGGACCTGCTGAAGCGCGGGCAGGAGATCCTCGTACAGATCTCCAAGGAGCCGATCTCCACGAAGGGCCCACGTGTTACCGCGCAGATCTCACTCGCGGGGCGCTTCCTTGTCTACATGCCGTTTGCGAGCCGCGTGGGCGTGAGCCGGAAAATCGGCGAGCGTGCCGAACGGCAGCGGCTCCGTGAACAGGTACAGGCTGTCCTGCCAGCCGATTCGGGCGGCGTGATCGTGCGCACCGTGGGCGAGGATGTCACGCAGGAGACGTTTGGCCGCGAGCTCACGACGCTCATCAGCCAGTGGAAGCGCATCAAGAAAAAGACGCACTTCCTCCGGGCACCCGCGCTCGTGCACCGCGAGACGAGTCTCACACGGGGCATCATCCGCGATCTCTTCAGCACGAAGATCGAGAGCCTCTCGGTCGACTCGAAGCAGGTCTACAACGAGATCATCGAGTATCTGAAGGGGATTGCACCCGAGCTCGTCGACCGGATCAAGCTCTACGAGGAGCCGACACCGCTCTTCGACAAGGCCGACATCGAAACCGAGATTCGTGACCTGTTCAAGCGTCGGTGCGACCTGCCTTCCGGAGGCTACCTGATCATCGAGCCAACCGAAGCGTTGGTGTCGATCGACGTGAACTCGGGGCGCTACACGGGGAAGAAGGACCCGGAGAAGACGATCCTCAAGACGAACGTCGAGGCCGCACGAGAGGTCGCGCGCCAGCTCAGGCTCCGCGATGTCGGCGGGATCATTGTCTGCGACTTCATCGACATGGAGTCCAAGCAGAGCCGCGACCGAGTTCTCCAGGAGCTGCGAACGCATTTGGGTCGCGACCGGGCCCGTACGAAGGCGTTCTCGGTCAGCGAGCTGGGCCTGATCGAGATGACGCGGCAGCGCGTACGGCAGAGCCACCTGCAGAGCATGACCGAACCGTGTCAGACCTGTCATGGCACCGGCCGTGTGTTCACCCCTGAGACGATCATCCGTCGGATGGAGCGGTCGGTGAAGCGGATGGCGGTCGAGGGTCGGCGCGATCACCTGGTGATCCGCCTGCACCCGGATGTGGCGATGTACGTGCTTGAGCAGGAGCCCGACGTGATCAAGAAGCTCGAGAAGAGTGTCGGCTTTTCTCTCGAAGTGCGTGACGATCCGCTACTTCGGCCAGACGAGTTCAAGCTGGTGGTGAAGGGCGCAGGACGGGACGTTACGCAGCAGTACGCAGTTGCTTAGGGAACTGGCGACTGGCGACCATGGCCTATGCCGGGCAACGCTATAAGCGCCCGGGAGCTTCTACGACGGTAGAGGCTCCCCTTGAGTCGCCAGTCGCCAGTCGCCAGCCGCCCGCGTCGGTTGACACCTAAGTGCCGACGGAATAAGTTGCTAGGCTCTTGTCCACAGCTGTCCTTACTGAGATCGACTAATGTCCTACGCGATCATTCGCACCGGCGGAAAGCAGTTTCGCGTCGAGCCGGGCATGACGCTCCGTGTTCCGTCGCTGCTCGGTGACGCCGGGGCTTCCATCGAGTTCAACGACGTCCTCCTCGGTTCCGACGGGACGAACGTGCACACCGGCGTCCCGTCACTCTCGGGTGCGAAGGTCACCGGCGAGATCGTCAAGCACGGACGCGGGGAAAAGATCGTCGTGTTCAAGTTCAAGCGCCGAAAGAACTACGCCCGAAAGCAGGGGCATCGGCAGGGCTTCACCGAAGTCCGCATCACGGACATCACGCTCCGCTAGACGAGGCGAGTTATGGCTCATAAGAAAGGCGTCGGCTCGTCTCGCAACGGGCGCGACAGCAATCCGAAATACCGTGGCGTCAAGAAATTCGGCGGTGAGCGCGTTATCGCCGGCAACATCATCATCCGGCAGTGCGGCACCAAGTGGCACCCGGGGCGCAACGTCGGCATGGGCACGGACTACACGATCTACTCGCTGATCAACGGCGTCGTGAAGTTCGAGCACGCCAGCAAGACGCGCTTCAAGGTCAGCGTCTATCCGGAGCAGGCAGCCGAAACCACCGCTGCCTGACGCCGCAGCTCGACCGAAAAGGGCCCCGCGCATGCGCGGGGCTCTTTTTGCTTTCGGCCCGTGAGCGCTTACGCGGGCACCGACCGTGCAACATCGTATCCGGCAATGTCGTAGTGCGACGCGACCCGTTTACCGGAAGACAACGATGGCAATCTGGGACAAGCTGAAGACCGAGCTCGATCGCGCCGGCAAGGCAGCGCAGAACGCGCTCGATGAAGGCAAGGTACGCCTCGAGGCATTCAGAACGCGGCAACTCGCGGACAAGGCCGCGCAGGCGCTGGGCTATGCCGTGTATCGGGCGAAGCAGTCGGGCGCAGAGCTCGACCCCGAGACGTACGCGCGCTTGAGTGCGACGCTCGGGACGCACGAGACCGAGGCCTCGCGACTCGAGCAACAACTGCATGATCTCGGGGCCTCACCGAAGCCCGAAACGAAATCCGAGGCGAAATCCGACGAACCGCCATCGCCCCCGGCGTCAGCCTCCTCGCCCCCGCCTGCCGCCGACGCCGCTCCGCCGCCAGACATCCCGGCGATCTAACCCCAGTTGCGGAGCCATCAGCCATCAGCTCAGCCTCGAAAACCAAACGATGAGGCGTCCTCGATGTTCCGCGGTTCGAGCTGATGGCTGATGGCTGATGGCTGATGGCTGATGGCTGATGGCTAATAGCTGCCCGCTAGGGCTTCCGGTACGCCGGCGGGTAGGTCTTGTAGCGCTGCATTAGTTCATCCTGCCTCGACGGCTGGATGACCTCGCGGCCGCGAATCAGCACGTGCTCGACGCGCGTCGCGAACTCGAATGGGTCTCCGCTCCACACCACAATGTTCGCGTCGCGACCCGGCTGCAGAGAGCCGACCCGGTTCGCGACGCCGAACACCTCCGCCGGTGTGAGCGTAATCGCGCGCAGCGCATCGTCCCACGCGAGGCCGTACGCAACCGCCACTCCGGCGTCGTATTTCAGGTTGCGAACGTTGAACAGTTCCTCGCCGCCGCTGCCGTTCGCGATCAGCACCACCTTCGCCCGCGCGCGTTGCAGTAGCGCCGGCGTCTCCTGACGCTCGCCTAACGCGGCGAACGACTCGGGGATGTTCCCCATGGACCCGACGATAGCCGGAACATTCGCGGCCGCGAGCTTGTCCGCCACCTCCCACGATTCGGCGCCCCCAGCGATCATCACCTTGATGTTCACCTCGCGCGCCAGTCGAAGCACTGCCTCGATGTCGCTGGCACGATCGGCGTTGACCATGAGGGGTAACCGCCCTTCGGCCACCGGGATCAGCGCCTCGAGGTCCGAACGCCGCGCCGCAAACTGCCGCGTCTGCGCGCGATCGAATTCGGCCTTCCGTCGCGCGTAGGCACGGGTGTCCTCGATCAGCTCCTTGAGACGCTCGTACTGTTCGCCGCGAGCGTTCGACCCACCGGACCGTGCGTCGCCGAACTGGGCGACCATGGCGACCGGCGCCTTGTTGATCATGTCCGTGACGGTGCCCGGGACGAGGTCGATCAGCGCCGCCTGACCCGCGATCAAACCTCCCGTCGGTACGACGACCACCGACGTAATGCCCTCGTTCCGCGCGGGCGGGAACATTGTCGATGCGGGGTTGATGCCCTCCCACACCGGGAATGACGCCGAAATGCCGCTGTCGCCTCGAGCGGTGCGATCTACTGTGTTAGGCACCGCGCCGATTTCCGTCACGCCGAGCCCGGTCAGTGCGTTGATCAGCCCTGGCGTGACCCACTTGCCAGTCGCATCGATGCGCGTCGCGCCGTTAGGCACGGCAACGTTCGCGCCGACCGCGACAATCTTCCCATCCCGTACCAGGACCGTACCGTTCTCGATCGGCGGTCCACTCACGGGATAGACCTTACCGCCAGTGATGGCAACCGTCTGCGCGCGAGCGGACGTCGTCGAGAGACACCCGACGGTCGCTGCGGCGATGAGTGTGACGGTCCAACGGAGCACGGTTCCCGGTTCCCAGCCTGTCCCGCGCGTCACCAAGCGATCGTTCCCAGTTCCCGGCTTCACTTGGCACCTCCCGTGGGAAGGGGAACATTCCCGAGCTCGAAATCAGTGCGCCACCAGGATGCCGGGTTCGCGCGGTCAAACGCTGGCGCGCCGTCGATCCACACGCGGTCGACGCGCGCGTACACACTGAACGGATCGGCCGACCAGAGCACGATGTCGGCGTTCTTTCCGACCTCGATCGAACCGATCCGGTCATCCAATCCGAGTGCCCACGCAGGGTTAATCGTGAGCCACTTGATGGCCTGGTCCTCAGTGGTGTGAATGCCGATCTGCTCACCAGCGGCCATCGCCTTCGCCGCGTCCTGGTTGAGCCGCTGCATTCCCGATGGATCATCGGAGTGGACGATCGCCCGAGCGCCAGCCGCGCTCACCATCGCGAGGTTCGCGCGCACGCCATCCATCGCCTCCATCTTGAACCCGCCCCAGTCCGACCAGAGCGAGGCGGAAATGCCTTCCTTGGCGAGACGGTCGGCGATCTTGTATGCCTCCACGCCATGGTGGAACGAGCGGATCTTGTAGCCGAACTCTTTCGAGATGTCGATCATCTGTGCCATCTCGTCGGCGCGGTAGCAGTGATTGTGGACGAGGATGTTTCCACGGAGCACCTCGGCGAGCGTCTCGAGCCCGAGATCACGCTGCGGCGGGTCGCCCTGATGATCCGCATTCCATTTGTCCCAGCGACGCCGATACGCCTCGGCTTGAATCCATGCCGCGCGATAGCCGGCGACGTTGCCCATGCGAGTCGAAGGTCCGCGGTTCGCGTAGACGCGCTTCGGGTTCTCTCCGCAGGCCATCTTCAGCCCGTATTTCGCACCGGGAAACTTCATTCCCTGCACGGTGGCGGATGGGACCATCTTGAGCACGACGCTGCGGCCGCCGATGAGGTTCCCTGAACCGGGGAGGATCTGGGCGGTTGTGACGCCACTGCCGAGCGCACGAGGGAACTGCGGATCCTGCGGCCACACCGAGTGCTCGGCCCAAACGTTCGCCGTCACCGGGTTCGTCAACTCGTTCCCGTCCGACAGTGCGTCTCCACCCGGCGCGGCATAGACGCCCAGGTGCGAGTGGTCATCGATGATCCCGGGTGTAAGGTATTTGCCACGACCGTCGATGACCTCGGCGTCGCCAGGCGCAGCGACCGTCGCCCCAACCGCGGCGATCTTCCCGTCGCGCAGCAGGACGCTCCCGTTCCGGATCGTCGGCCCGGCGGCGGTGAGGATGGTAACGTCGCGAATGAGCGTCGAGCGCGACGTCGGGACGGTGTAGGTGCTCGGAAACGGATCCGCGTTAGGCGCGGAGACGGCCCCGTTGCCCGGCGCTGGCCGGGTCGTGTCACGCGGCGTTGTTTGAGTTGCTGGCGATGCGGCGGGGCGCGGTTGCGTGGCGGCCGTCGTCTGCTTCGGCGTGCACGCGCCCAGTGCTGCGACGAGCCAGCCGATTGAAACCGCACCGACGAATCGAGTTGTCATGAGTCGTTGGCGTTGTGGGAGTCGGGATGAACGCAAACTTCAGGAAGCGGAGGCGAACCTAGGGGCGTGGAGTCTTCGACGGGAGGTCGGCGCTACTCGACTGCCTCGTCGATGAGCGCTCGAATAATGGCTGGGAGGTCGGTGCAGATACCGTCGATTCCCCACGTTACGAGGCGCCGAGCGAAGTCCGGGTCGTTCACCGTCCACGCAATGACTCGGCGTCCGTCGGCGTGTACGCGCTCGATGAGGGGGAGGTCGATCAGCTCCCAGTGCTGCCAGAGATCGCGTGCGTCGGCATCGCCGAGCGGCCGAAGCGGATCGATGGGGTAGCTCGTCTGAAGAATGCCGACCGGGATTTCCGGCGCGAGCTCCCGAATACGACGCGCGATGCGGTGATCGAAGCTGTGCACGGCGCACCGCTTCGCACCGGTCCGAATGACCGAAACGACAGCTTCTTCGATCCCTCTCGCCTTGACCTCCACGTATGCCTCGCCGCCGTCCGGCACCACGGCGAGGAGCTCGGCGAGGGTGGGGATTGGGCCGTCGCTGATCGGTATCTCTCGAATGGCGGAGAGCGTTGCGTCTTCGATGGCGACCCTCGGCCCGGACTCACCTGGACGCGAGTTCGTCGCCGGGTCGTGGTGTATCACGACGATGCCGTCGGCAGTCCCGTGTACGTCCAGCTCTACGGCTTCGGCCCCGACCTGGAAGGCTCGTTTGAACGAAGGGAGGGTGTTTTCGCGATGATCCCGAGGCGATCCCCGGTGGCCGATGACCTCGGGTCGGGCGGGCACCCGTGTATTTGCGTAAACCATTGATCCGCGCGAACCTAGGGTGCCCTGAGTCGAGTGTCAACGGGATATTAACGTCGCCGCCGTCTTGGCGTCTCATTCAGTGACCCGCATGGCCCAGGACCATGAGCCGAATGACCAATCCACCGATCTGGAGCTCATAGCCCGGTGGAAAGCCGGCGACGAGCGAGCCGCGTCGAGTCTGGTGGCGAGGCACGCGCCGGCGCTCGCGCGTTTTGCGGCGAGCCTGGGTCAGCGGGTGGACGTGGACGAGGTGGTCCAGGACACGTTCGTACGGGCCTTCGGGTCCATCGATTCGTTTCGCGCCGACAGCTCGCTGCGTACCTGGCTATTCACCATCGAACGGCGACTGATCCTGGACCGCCGACGCTCCGCGCGTCGGCGGCGCGATGACACATCGGTGGACGACGTCGATGCGGCAACCGAGTTCGATCCGCTGGACGAGATGGTCGCCGAGGAGGCGCAGGCGCGTGTCAGAAAGGCGGTCGAGCGACTTTCGCGGTTGCAGCGTGAGGTATTTCTGTTGCGGGTGAACGAAGGACTTTCGTACAAGGAGATCGCTGAGGTCCTCGGTAGCACGGAGGGTGCGGCGCGGGTGCACTACCACAACGCCATGCGGGCAGTGAAGGAGTCGCTCTATGTTTGACTGCGCGAACGTCGAAATGCGTGAGCTGTTGCCCGAGCTGGTCGGCGGGACGCTGGACGTAGCGACGCGGGCGCGTGTCGAGCAGCACGTATCATCGTGTGCCGAATGCGCGTCGGAGCTCGAGACGCTTCGCCTCGTGCGGTCGGCGTATGCGTCCACGCCCACGGTGGATGTGCGGCGAATCGTCGGCGCGCTGCCGAAAGTCCCGCCGACGGCGAGCACCGGACGTGGTGGCAGGCCATTGACGCGCTGGATCGACTGGCGCGTAGCGGCCGCCCTAACGATGATCAGTGTGGGCGGCCTCTCGCTGGCGGTTGCGCGCCGGTGGTCCGCCGATGTGCGCCCGCGGGATGTGGGTTCGGTGGGTTCGTCCGTCGACACGCTGGTCGTTCCGACACCGAGACCCGTGGACACGGCAGGCTCGCCGTCCCCAAGCAACGGTCAGCGTCGGTCTCCCATTCAGCCGAGCCGCAATCCCCACGTTACTCCGCCAAAGGCACAGCTGGCGTTCGCGGGCGGCGTGGACGATCTGGACGATGCGTCCATCAAAGCGCTCCTCGGTGCGCTCGACGAAATGGACCGCGCGCCGCTGGCCCCGTCGGAAGAACCCGATCCCACTCCCGTGCTGCGGGTAATCAGACCGGGCGCGAAATGAGACTCATTGCCTCGAGCCTCGGGCGCGTGAGATCCGTCGTATTCGCGCTGTGCGTCGTTGCTGCGGCGTCGCCCGCGAGCGCGCAGGGTGCGGATCGCTTTCAGGCCCAACCGGGCGCGCCGGCGCAGGGCCGCGCGCTCGAGCTTCAATTCCGCGAGCGACTCGCGGAGGTCGTGAAGCGGCGCCTGAGCCTCAACGATACGCAGATGCAGCAGCTCGGGCGCGTCAACGACCGATTCGAGCGCGACCGGATGCTCCTGCTTCGGGACGAGCGTCGTGCTCGTCAGGCGCTGCGTGCCGAGGTGCTCGCTGGTGATTCCGCCGATCAGGCAAAGGTGTCGGGTCTCATCGACCGGCTCCTGACGATCCAACGCCGGCGTCTCGACCTCACGGAGAGCGAGCAGCGCGAGCTCTCGGGCTTCATGACACCGACGCAGCGGGCGAAATACTTCGCCATTCAGGATGAGCTTCGGCAGCGATTGGAAAACCTCCGGCGGCAGCGTCAAGAGCGCAGGGCAGGGGGAGGGGCCGCGAACGGCAGGCAGCGACCGCTGCCTTGAAGCGGCCAGACCGCGGCGCGCGTGCGTTGAGCGAGACTTGCGGGCCCGCTACATTGCGTCGGAGTAGTGCGCCCGGGTGGCGGAATCGGTAGACGCAGGGGACTCAAAATCCCCCGACCTTCGGGTCTTACGAGTTCGAGTCTCGTCCCGGGTATTCGGACTGCTTCGAGCGCTCCGCTTCTAGCGCTTCGATGCGCGAGTGTAGCTTGTCGTGACCACAATCGTATTGCCGAGATGACGGGGGCGCCGGCCAGAGAGTCGGCGCCCCCGTCGTTTGCGAGACAGGAGCCCGCCAGCTCCGCGGCACTGACTTTCTGGTTAGCTGCGTTGTCGCCAGCGACGGCGCGGCAATGCCGCGCCAGAGCCAGATACATCTGCTACTGGTTGGCAGGGTATGATACCTCCAGGAGGTATATTACCCCATCCATTCAACGGCAAACGCCTAACAACCCAGCTCTTCCATAACGATGGCGCGCACGCCGCCTTCGTTGTACTTTCGGGTCAGGCGGCTCATCTGGGATTCGTTAGGTCGCGTTAGGTCCCCGGCTTTCTCGCCAATCGCCGCCGAAGGCAGGTGCTTCGGATGGAATCAGCCTCTTCGACATTCGACCGAGACCCGGGCGGGGTGCCGCTGCCTCCACCGCCATCTCGCGACCGCGACGGCCTCAGCGCCCTCGAGCGCAAGGCGCTCTATCGAGTCCACACCGAGCTGCCCGCTATGCCGGCGTCGCTGGTCGTCCAGATCCTCCTCTGGCCCGAGAAGATCACCGACTGGGCGCGCGACGAGAGCGTTACCCCGGCCCTCGTCTACAACATGCTCGGCGGCTTCAAGCCCTATCACGGGCTGCGGGAGCGACTCGCGCAGCGCCTGGGCGTGACGAAGGGTGCGGTGGATCACCTCATCGACGCTCGTCGTCAGCAGCCGTCCACGCGGCGTATTCCCGAACCTCCGCCCGACTATACGCCTGACGACGTCGCGCTGGAAACGCGTGGGACTCCAACCAATGAACTCCCGGACCAGCTCGCGTCAGGCGGAACCCCAACGCCGCCGGATGACGCCACGCAGGAACTCAACGGCTCGCAGACTACGTTCGATTTGTAGGACTCTCTACAGGACTCTCTATCGGGACAGTCGCGATCCCTCGCTCGCGCTCGGGATGACACGCTCGGCAGTGTCATTCCGAGCCGCAGGCAAGGGATCGCGACCGTCCGGTTAGAGGGCTTTCCTGAGCCGACCCTAAGAAACCGTCTGTTAAGGTTGGCTCCGGCATACTCCCGGAATTGCGCTCACGGCGCGTGGCTCGGTCCGGTGTATGCACTAGGCGCTGGGTTGGGTCCAAGCGCTTCGATCCGACCACGAGAGCGGCCGCGGTCCGGGCCATCCGCCATGCACCGACTTCGAATCGCCCAGGTCACGGAGTACTACTATCCTCACCTCGGCGGCATCTGCGAGCACGTTCATTTTCTCGCGCGCGAGGCGCGGCTTCGCGGCCATCACGTCGACATCATCACGTCGAACCTCACGGGGGCAACCGACGCGCCGAATGTCATCCGCGTCGGGCGAAGCGTCCCGGTCTACAGCAACGGCTCTCTGGCGCGCATCACGATTGGACACGCATTGAGACGCCAGGTGCGCGATGTTCTGCGCAAGGGCGCGTACGACATCGTGCATGTCCATGCCCCACTCGCCCCGTCACTGCCACTGCTCGCGGTCGATG
>Ga0075424_100005689_pt1 | contig 11946 bp, 17 predicted proteins | sample SoiMethybrSBSTD3_FD_75301 | JGI IMG/M metagenome (GOLD analysis project Ga0075424, IMG submission 75301) | Bulk soil microbial communities from a Populus tree surrounding site in Tennessee, USA - Soil MetaG P. TD hybrid SBSTD3 | ecosystem: Environmental > Terrestrial > Soil > Tree plantation... | reverse complement strand
TCACCGCCACCCGCTCGTGAACGCATCGCTCGACGGGACGAACGTCATCTATCACAAGGACATTCACCTCGGGATCGCGGTCGCGCTCGATACGGGGCTGATCGTGCCGGTGATCAAGCACGCGGACGAGCTGTCGCTGATGGGTCTGGCGCGCGCGATCAACGACCTCGGCGAGCGCGCGCGCACCAAGAAGCTGTCGCCCGATGACATTCAGCGCGGCACGTTCACGATCACAAATCCCGGGGGCTTCGGTCCCTACGCCGGCATTCCGATCATCAATCAGCCACAGGTGGCGATCCTGGGCGTCGGCGCAATCGAAAAGCGTCCCAAGGTCGTGACCGGGGCGGACGGCACCGATTCGATCGCGATCCGCACGATGGGCATGTTGACGATGTCGTACGATCACCGCGTCGTGGATGGCGCGGACGCAGACAGATTCCTGGCCGATGTGAAGAAGCTGCTGCAAGAGTTTCCCGAGGGGGCGGTGTGAGCATGGCGAAAGTCCTGACCGCGGCGCGCGTGCGCGTGCCTGCTCAGAACGAGTCCGAGTACGTCAACACGCTGCGCGAGCTGAGCCAGTTCGCGGAGGCGCGCGGCCAGAAGATCTGGCTGTACCGCAACGCCAAGGACCCGCGGCTGTTCATCGAGTTTTCCGAGAGTCGCTCGGAGATGTCGCATCGCGCGCAGGCGTCACGACTGCCCGAAGAGATCAAACTCGAGCGCCGGCTCCAGACGCTGGCGACCTATGCGCCCGACGCGTGGGAGCTGTGGAGCGAAGTCCCGGTCACCGCGACCTCCGAGGCCTGAGATGGCCCGACGCGTCGTGACGATCGATGGTGACCGCTGGGAGGTCTACCCCTCCGGCCGTGTGACCGTGTACGGCCGCGATCAGTTCGGCCTCATCTTCGAGCAGGGCGCCGGCCCGCAGCGCCGCCGCCGGGTCACGCATTACTCACCCGTGGGGCCGCGGTCGCCTGAGCGCGCCTTCCGCGATCTCTCCGAGCGCGAGCTGCTCGAGCTGTTCCGCCAATCGCAACCGGCCTGGACCGCGCCTGAGGTCGATTACGCCGCACATTGACCTGCATTGTCACTCGACGGCCTCGGACGGGGAATGCGAGCCACCGGAGGTCGCGCGGCGCGCGCGCTCCGTCGGTCTGGCGGCGATCGCGTTGACCGACCACGACACGACCGATGGCGTCGCGGACGCCGCGTCCGAAGGCGCGAAACTCGGGGTTCGCGTGATCCCCGGATGCGAGTTCAGTGTCCGCGCCCCGTGGGGCGAGCTGCATGTGCTCGCGTTGTTCCTGCCGGTGGGAAACGAACGTCTCGAGACGTTCCTCCGCGACACGCGGGTCGCGCGGCGCCGGCGCGGCGAGCAGATCGTGACCAAACTCCAAGACCTCGGCGTCGCGATCGAGCTCGAGGATGTGCAGGCGCAGCTGCTCGGGGGGGGCGCCGACGGCGGTGCGCTGGGTCGGCCGCACGTGGCGCGCGCGCTGGTCGATTGCGGCGCGTGCGACAACATCAGCGACGCCTTCCGGCGCTATCTGGGCCGCGGCCGCGCCGCGTACGTCGAAAAGCCGCTTCCCAAACTCACCGACGTCACGGCGCTCGTACATGACGTGGGAGGGCTGACCATCGCCGCACACCTGGGCGATCACGGCACCGAAGCGCAGCTGCGGATCTTTCAGGATCAGGGACTCGACTGCGTCGAAGTCCGGCACCCGAGTCACGCGCCCGCCGTGGAGCAGCGTCTCACAAAGATCGCCGAGCGTCTGGGATTGGGGATCAGTGGTGGCTCGGACTGGCACGGCGAAAGCGAATACGGCGACACGCATGCGCCGTTGGGCGGCATGCGCGTGCCGGACACCTGGCTCGAACCGCTCGAGCATCGCCTCGAGCTCATGAAAAGGAAACGCGATGAGCGAGCCGCTCTCGATCGGCAGTAAGGCTCCGACCTTTAGCGCGCCGGCTTCGGACGGTCGGACTTACGCGCTCGCCGATCTCTTGAAGAACGGGCCGGTCGCGCTGGTCTTCTATCCGGGCAACAATACCCCCGGCTGAAACCGCCAACTCTCCGCCGTGCGCGATGAGATCGCAAAATTCAATGGAGCCAAGATGCAGCCGTTCGGTGTGAACCCGGCGAGCATCGACAGCCATAAGAGCTACGTCGAGAAGTTTCGGTTCAACTTTCCGTTGCTCTCGGATCCCGACCGGAAGATCGCGGACGCTTATCATGCGCTGAAGGACGACGGCAAGGGCATCCAGCGTACGGTCTACGTCATCGGGCGCGACGGGACCGTCCGGTTCGCGCAGCGCGGCGCGCCGCCCGTGGATGACATCGTCCGTGCCGCCTGACTTCCACGGCAAGATCGTCCTCGTCACCGGCGTCGGAAGGGTGGGGCAGATCGGTCACGCGGTGGCGCGCGGCTTCGGCCGCGCCGGCGCGAAGCTGCTGCTCGCGGACGTCAACGCGGTAGGACTTGCCGATCGAGTCAAAGAGTTCGGGAGCGAGGGAATCACCGCCAAAGCCTCAGCGGGAGATCTGACGCACCCCGACGCCGCCCGCGCCGCGACGGCGATGGCGCAGGCGCAGTTCGGCGGCCTCGATGTCGTCGTCAACGTGGCGGGTGGGTTCTTCAGCTACGGACCGTTCACCGAAGTAAAACCCGAGATCCTCGACCGCGAGCTCGCGGTGAACTTCAAGACGGCGTTCTATATGTGTCAGGCAGCAATGTCGCTCCTGCTGGCGCGCGGGGGGGGCGCCATCGTCAACTTCGCTTCCATCGCCGTCGTTCGTCCCCTCATGCACATGTCGGCCTACAGCGCGGCGAAGTCGGCGGTCGCCGGTCTCACGCGCGAGCTGGCCCGCGAGTACCGCGACGCCAACGTCCGCGTAAATGCCGTCGCTCCCGCCACCGTCCGCACCGCCGACAACGTCGCTCAGATGGGTAACACGCAGCCTCTCGTCGAGCTCGAGGAAGTCGTCAACACAGTGCTGTTCCTGGCGAGTAGTGACGCGAGCGCGATCACCGGTCAGATCGTGCCTATCGCCGGCAAGGCGTACTAGTGCGGCTCGCAGGCGCCGCCGCGCTGGTCACGGGCGCCGGCACGCGCATCGGCCAGGCGATCGCGATCGGCCTCGCGCAATCCGGCTGTGACGTCGCCATCCACTATCACGGCTCGGCCACAGGCGCCGAGGAGACCGCGCGAGCCGTGAACGCCGCGGGCCGTCGCGCGGAATTGTTGCAGGCCGACCTCACGGACGCGCACGCCGCGCGCGCGTTGGCCGATCACGCAGCGCGGCGGTTCAAGCGGCTGGATGTGCTCGTCAACTCCTCGGGCGTCATGGTGCGCGAGCTGGTCGAAGACGTAACGCCCGAAAGCTGGAACGGCACCTTCGATCTCAATTTGCGCGCGATGTTTTTCGTCTCGCAGGGCGCAATTCCGCATCTGCGCCGCGCCACGGGCAAGATCGTGAACATGGCCGACATCGCGGGGTTCGAGCCGTGGCCCGCGTACGTGCCGCACTGCATCAGTAAGGCAGGCGTGATCATGCTGACCAAGGGGCTCGCGCGCGCGCTCGCGCCCGATATCGCCGTCAATGCCATCGCGCCCGGTGCCGTCCTGCTACCCGACGATTGGGACGAGAAGGCGCGGGAGCACATCCGCGAGACGACACCGCTCGAGCGCTTCGGCTCTCCCGACGATGTCGTGTCCGCGGTGCGGTTTCTCCTCGCCGGCACGGATTACGCCACCGGAACGGTCCTCGTCGTCGATGGCGGGAGATTGATCCGCTGAGAGATGTGGTGGTAGTGGGCGGCGGCTGCTACGGCACGTTCTACGCGTCCCAGCTGGCCAAGGCCAAAGCGCGCGGCAAGACCGATTATCGCACCGTCATCGTCGTCGATCGAAATCCCGATTGCCAGGCAAAACGTGAGCTGGGTGAAGCCATGGATCGGCAGTTCGTCAAAGCCGACTGGACGGCATTCTTTGACGAATGGCTTTCCCACGCACCACGCACCACATCCCAGGCACACGACGATCAGATCGTTCCATCACCTCACATGCCCCATCTCATGTTCGAATGGGTGGTCCGGCGCGCTCGAGAACGCTGGCCGAGGCGCACGGTCAGCATCGAGCCCGTACCTGGCACCGTGCCGACGCCATATGATCGCGCCGGCGCGGATCAGACGCGCTACGTGTCCTGGGCCGACTGGGTGTGCCCGACGCACTGCATCGAGCCGGCGCTCTGTCCGGCCATCGGTGCGCCCCGGACGTGGGAGATGAGCGACACCGTGCGTGCGCTTGTCGAAGAACTGCGTGCCGGCGGCCGGCCGGTGCAGGGCCCGGCGCTGTTCGTATGCAAGCATCAGGTCTTCGGAGTCGGCATGTTCGCCGCTGAGGCGGTTCGCGCGGGCGATCGGTTGGTGCAAGACGTGGGCGCACGCGGTCCGGCTGAAGTGCTCATCGGAACCATCTCGAGTTGTCATGGCGCGTTGAATCTCTTACGGGTTGCTGATGGCTGACGCCAGACGGCCGATGACTCCCGAGGATCGCCGCCGTTATCTGGAGCACGCCCGCGAGCTATTTAATTCCGGTGAGTTTTGGTTGGCGCATGAAGCGTTGGAAACAATCTGGCGTTCTATTATTAAGGAAGACGAAGCGCGCGTATGGCAGGGCTTCATTCAGGCCGCCGCCGCGCTGCTCCACCGGGCCCGCGGGAACCGGCACGGCACCGTCGTCGTTGGAGCGGCGGCGCTCGCGAAGCTGGCCGGACCGCAGCCTCCCGAGATCGAGTTCGACGTGGTGAACTTTCGCGCGCAGCTGGCGCGCGCCCTGGCGGGGGAGGGCGATCCCCCGCGACTGGAATTCACGAGTCCATGACGAAGCCCGAAGCACGCACCTACGACGTCATCATCGTCGGCGCCGGTCCCGCGGGACTGTGCGCCGCGATGTATGCCGGCCGCGGGATGCTCAGGGCGGTGACGATCGAGCGCGGCGCGCCGGGCGGCGAGCTCCTGAATACCGATCTCATCGAGGACTACATCGGTTTTGAGAGCATCAAGGGGTGGGAGCTCGCGCAGAAGATGACCGAGCACGCCAAGAAATTCGGCGCCGAAATCGTGACCGATACCGTCGATCGCATTCACAAGCAAGCCGATGGCTGGTTCGACGTCGAAACCGCCCGCGGCGAGACCTACCGCAGTCAGGCCGTGATCCTCACCGCCGGCGGCACGCCCACCAAGCTCGGCATCCCCGGCGAGAAAGAATTCGCGGGTCGCGGTGTCTCATACTGCGCGGTCTGCGACGGTGCGTTTTTCAAAGGCGAACGGCTCGCGGTCGTGGGCGGCGGTGACGCGGCCGTCGAAGAAGCGGATTATCTCACACGCTACGCGAGCAAAGTGACCCTCGTGCATCGCCGCGACGAATTCCGCGCGTCACAAATCATTCAAGACCGGACATTCGCGAATCCCAAGATCGACGTCATCCGCAATACAGTCGTCCCAGAGATCGTCGGCAATGAGAGGGGCGTCACCCACGCCGTCCTCGAGAACAAGACGACGGGTGAGCGGTCGAATCTCGATGTGGGTGGCGTGTTCATCTTCGTCGGATTCAAACCGAATACCCAGCTCGTCGAAGGACACGTGGATCACGACGCCGGCGGTTACCTCATTACCGACCATCGGATGATGACGTCGATGGCGGGACTGTTCGCGGCGGGCGATGTCCGCAGCCAGTTGACGCGCCAGATCACCACGGCCGTCGGCGACGCGACGACCGCCGCCATCGCCGTCGAGAAGTACCTGAAGTCGCTGCGCGAAGGCGACGGCAAGCCGCACAAGTGAAGATCATTCAGATCCCCAACGGGATGTTCGCCGAGAACTGCTATCTCGTCATCGACGAGCAGGCGGCGGAGTGTGCCATTGTGGATCCCGGCGAGGAAGCCGGCTTGATTCTGCACAAGGTGCGAGAGTCGGGCGCCACGCCGGTCGGCATCTGGTTGACGCACGCGCATCTCGATCACGTCCTCGGTGTGGAGCGCGTCGCCGCCGAAACGGGCGCATCGGTGTGGCTGCATCCCGCGGACCGCCCGCTGTACGACGCCGTGCCGGATCAGGCGGCCTGGTTCGGTCTCGCGCCGCCGGGCAAGCTCCCCGCTCCCGATTGCGAACTCGCGCACGGCCAGCGACTGCGCGCGGGTGGCCTCGAGTTCGACGTGAGGCACGCGCCGGGACACTCTCCGGGAAGCGTATGTCTCGTGGGGCCAGGCGTGGTCTTCAGCGGGGATGTGCTCTTTGCCGGATCGATTGGCCGTGCCGACCTGCCCGGTGGCGACCTCGACACCTTGATCGCGAGCATCGAGCGCGAGTTGCTGCCTCTCTCCGACGACACCATCGTCTACAGCGGACATGGACCCGAAACAACCATCGGACGGGAGCGCCGCACGAATCCCTTCCTCACCGGCCTCTACCGGCTCTCCTAAACCCCGCCCCCGCCCCCGCCCGCAGTGCATGCGCTGCGGAGCCGAGGTGCAGCCCAAGCCATGGGGTTGCAAGAATCCTTGTCCCAATTGCGGATTCCTCTATCCCCTCGGCGACTGCTCCGATTGAATCACGCTCTCGCGATTTTGTTATTGGCGCTCGACTGCGCCGCGCGCGCGTGGCGCATTCAGCTCGCCAGCTGGGCCGCGGGCGGCCGCCTCGGGTTTCTCGACGCGCTCCGGCTGAATTTGTACGGCGAAGCGGCCTGCACGGTGACGCCGAATCGGCTCGGCGGTGAGCCCGCGCGGTTTCTCGGGATGACGTGGTCTGGACTCCGCGTGGTGCAGGCGCTCGTAGCACTCGGAGTCGAGGTCGCCGCGGAATGGCCCGTGTTCGGAATCGTGGCGCTCGCATTGGCCGGCTACTACATCCCGGATTGGAGTGCTGCGGCAGATCGGTTTTTGACGCACAGCCTGGCGCGCGATCTCCTGGGGTTCGAGCTCATCGCCCTGGTCATCCTGATTGTGGTTTGGACTCTGCAGCGTCTCGTGCGGCCTGGAGCGATTCGCCATCGCGTGCGGCGGCAATGGCGCGTGGCATTGGCGCACGTGCGGCGCGCGCCCTGGTGGGTCCTGTTCGTCGGTGCATTGCTCACCGTGATCAGTCTCGCCGCGCGGGCGCTGATCCTGCCGGCGCTCGTGTGGGGTCATCCGGACGCGCCTTCACTCGCCGTGATGTTCTTTGGATCACTGGCGCTGATCCAGGCGCCGCTCGTCGTGCCGCTGCCGTCGGGCGGTGGCGGCATCGAAGTCGCATTTCTCTCTGGCTTCGCCGGCGACTTCGGCCCCGGTCGCCAGGTGATCGTGTTGCTGCTGTGGCGATTCTACACGACCATTCTGCTCACGCTGCTCGGCATGTACTTGCTGATTCGCACACACGGCGCGGCCGCGGCCAAGCAACTCTTCACCGTCGGATGGTTTCGCCGGCGCTAGCGAGGATGCACGCAATGGGCGATTCTTGGCTCGAGACCAACGGGACAGGGAGAGGAGAAGGAGTGAATCAGACACGAGTCGAACGGGATCCGCTGGGTGAGCTTCCCGTGCCGGCCGATGCACTCTGGGGCATTCAGACCGAGCGCGCGCGGCAGAACTTTCCAATCTCCAATCTTCGCCCACTCGCCGCTTTCGTTGACGCCGTCATCCGGATCAAAAAAGCCGCCGCCCTGACCCACCGGGAGACGGGGCGACTGGACCGCAAGCTGGCCGATGCGATCATCCAGGCCGCCGACGAGGTCCTCGCGGGCGAGCATCGCGAGCACTTCGTGGTCGATCCGTACCAGGCCGGAGCGGGCACGTCGCACAACATGAATTGCAACGAAGTCCTGGCGAACCGCGCGAACGAAATCCTCGGCGCCAAGCGCGGCGAGTACAAGCCCGTGCACCCGAACGATCACGTCAACATGGCGCAATCCACCAACGACGTGATCCCGACCGCGATCCGGCTCGGCGCGCTGGCGGAGCTGCCGGCGCTGACCGAAGCGCTGACGCGTCTGACGCGCGCATTTCTCGCCAAGGGCGCGGCATTCGACGGAATCGTGAAATCGGGCCGCACGCATCTGCAGGATGCGACGCCGATTCGGCTCGGTCAGGAGTTCGCGGCCTTTGGGCACACCGTCGAGCGCAACCGGGACCGCATCACGCGTGCCGCGGATGACTTGCGCGACCTGGGGATCGGCGGCACTGCGGTGGGGACCGGCCTCAACGCCGAGCCCGCGTATCCCAAGCTCATGATCAAGCATCTGCGCGCCATCTGCGGCTTTGATGTGCGCGAGGGGAAGGATCGTGTCCAGCTGATGCAGTCGCTCGGTGACGCGGCTGCCCTCTCGGGGGCGCTGCGAACGTACGCCGTCGATCTCGGCAAAATCGCGAGCGATCTGCGGCTGCTCGCGTCGGGTCCACGCACCGGCCTCGCGGAAATCCTGCTGCCCGCCGTGCAGCCCGGATCGAGCATCATGCCGGGGAAGGTCAATCCGTCGATTGCCGAAATGGTGAACCAGGTGTGCTTCCAGGTGCTCGGCAACGATTTGACTGTGACGGCGTCCGCCGAGGCGGGGCAGCTCGAGTTGAACGTGATGATGCCGGTCGTCGCGCACAATCTGTTGTTCGCGATGATGATTCTGGCGAATGCATCACGCGTGCTGGCGGAGCGGTGCGTCGAGGGGATCGAGGCCGATCAGCAGCAGGCGGCGCATTGGCTCGAACGCAGTCCGGCGCTGGTGACGGCGCTGGCGCCGAAGATCGGCTACGCCGAGGCGGCCAAGCTGGCGAAGGAGGCGGTGGCGAAGAACGTCACCGTGCGGCAACTCGTGATGGAGAAGGGGCTGCTGAAGGGGAAGGAGCTCGACGAAGTCCTGGATTTACGGGCGATGACAGAGCTGGGCGTACCGGGCGAGCGGAAATAACTCTCACATCGGAGACGCGCACATGATGAGCAGCATCTGGGTTGCCGGGCTGATCGCAGGCGTCGTCGCGTATCTCGCGGATTGGGTGCTGTGGAGCAAAGTGTTTACGACCGGCATGGACGCCTATGTGACGCCGATGTCGCCGGAGGAGATGAAGAAGTTCATGGGTCCGGCGATGGCGAAATCCGCCGTGCTGGCCCTCGTGTTCGGCGTGCTGTTCGCCTGGTTTTATGGCCGTTTCCGCGGCGCACTCTGGGTGCAGAATGGCGGCCCGCTCGCGGGAATGGAGTTCGCGACGGTCTTCTGGATTCCGATTTGCCTCGCGATGGTCGGCAGCAGCGTGTGGTACGTGAAAGCGAGGTCGCTGAACATGGCGACGTGCTGGGCATGGCTGATTCGCATGAACCTGTCCGGCATCGTGGTGGGATTGCTCATGCGGTGATTGGGCGCTCCCGCGCCATTGAATCCCGATAAGCGCTCTCGCATATTCCTCCCATGCGTGTTACCACCTGGGCGGAATACGGCTTAATCGTCTCGATTCATCTCGCGCGGCATGCGGGGAAGGGTCCCGTTGCCGCGCGTGAGCTTTCCGAGCAGGAACGCCTTCCCCACGACTACGTCGAACAGATCTTGCTGCGGCTGCGCCGCGCGGGACTGGTCGAGTCGGTCCGTGGCGCTCGCGGCGGCTACCTGCTGGCGCGCCAGCCCCAGTCGGTCAGCGTCAAGGACGTCATCGAGGCCTCCGAGCATGTGACGTTCGAGGTGAATTGCGACCTGCATCGCGTGGACGATGAGCGCTGCGATCCGGCGACCGCCTGCAGTATTCGTCCCGTTTGGCGCCTGCTCGAGCGCCGCATCAACGAAGTGCTCGCCGGCGTCTCGCTCGCCGACCTGCTGCATGCCGAGCCACAGGTGTACCAGATCGCCGGAGTGGCGTCCGGAAATTGACCTCGCTGTCGCATGAGGAGCTGCTGCGGTACTCGCGGCACCTCACGCTTCCCGATGTCGGTCTCGCAGGCCAATCCAAACTAAAAGGCGCGCGCGTCCTGCTCGTGGGCGCGGGCGGTCTGGGCTCGCCGGCCGGCCTCTACCTCGCCGCCGCGGGCGTCGGCACGATCGGCATTGTCGACTTCGACGTTGTCGATCGCAGTAACCTGCAGCGCCAGATTCTGCACGGCACCTCGGGGATCGGAACGCCCAAGACCGAGTCGGCGCGCGCGCGCTTGCAGGATATCAATCCGCACGTCCAGGTGGAAACGTTTGCCGAACGGCTGACGTCGGCCAACGCGCTCGACATTCTGCGCGGCTTCGACGTGATCCTCGACGGCTCCGACAACTTTCCGACGCGCTATCTCATCAATGACGCCTGCGTGTTGCTGGGCAAGCCCAACGTTTATGGCGCGGTGTTCCGGTTCGATGGGCAGGTCTCGGTGTTCGATGCGAAGCGGGGACCCTGTTATCGCTGCCTCTATGCGGAGCCGCCGCCACCCGATCTCGTTCCGTCGTGCGCCGAAGGCGGTGTGCTCGGCGTGCTGCCCGGAATCATTGGATCACTGCAAGCGCTCGAAGCCATCAAGCTGATCGTGGGGTTCGGCGAGCCACTGGTCGGTCGTCTCGTGCTGTTCGATGGCCGCCGAATGCAGTTTCGCGAGCTCGCGCTCGAGAAGGATGCGGACTGCCCCGCGTGCGGCAGGCACCCGACCGTCACGCAGCTGATCGACTACGAGGCGTTTTGTGGAGTGGGAGCCGGGAGCCGTGAGCCGGGAGCGGAACGGGGAGGGGGAGGCGGAGGGGGAGGGGAAGTTGAAATCTCCGCGCGTGAGCTCCAGCACGAGCGCGCACGAAAACCCAATCTGTTGCTTCTCGATGTTCGTGAACCGCGCGAGGCCGAGATCGCCTCCATCGAAGGAGCGCGACTGATCCCGTTACGCGAGCTCCCCCAACGGCTGGCGGAGCTGCCCGGTCACGCCGAAATCGTCACGCATTGCCATCACGGTCAGCGTTCGCTCAAAGCGCGGGAGATTCTGGTGGGCGCAGGGTTTCACAGTGTTCGCAGCCTGGCGGGAGGTATCGACGCCTGGTCGAGAGAAGTCGATCAGGACGTCCCACGGTATTGACGCTGTGACTTCGACGTCTCTTTCGACGCCGTTGCATTCGACGCATTTAATTCGACGCCGGCGTTCGACTCTCTGCTTTGACGCAGTTGTAGTTAAAAGGCGGATGCCGAAGGGGGGACTCGAACCCCCACGGGCTTGCGCCCACTGGCTCCTGAAGCCAGCGCGTCTACCAGTTCCACCACTTCGGCGAAGCGGTTTTTTGAGGAACGGCAATCTAGATTGTTGTATAACCCTAAGTCAATGCGTATCTTGCCGACGTCAGCGTGGAAAAAATCTCGATCGCCCGAAATCCGCGGGCCCGGCACGATTACCACCTCCTCGAAACCTGGGAGGCGGGTCTCGTCCTCACCGGCACCGAAGTCAAATCGCTGCGCGATCGCAAGGCGAGCCTGAATGAGGCGTACGCCCATGTCCGCAATGGAGAGGTCTGGCTGGAAGGCATGACGATCTCGCATTACGGACCAGGCAGCTACAACAATCCGCCGCCGGCGCGCTCCCGCAAGCTCCTGCTCCACAAGCGTGAAATTCGCAAACTGCTTGGCGCGACGACCCAAAAAGGACTCACCGTGGTCCCCTTGGAGATCTATTTCAAGGACGGTCTCGCCAAGGTCGCCATCGCGCTCGCCAAGGCGAAAAAGGCCCACGACAAGCGCGAAGATCTGAAGCGCCGCGTGGCGGAGCGCGAGATGGCACGGGTTGTGAAGGGCAGACGGTCATGATGGTCTTTCTGCTGCTCGCCGCGCTGATTCCACAGCAGGTCCTCATCGCGACATCGCGTGGTCAAGCCAGCGTGCCCGTGGCCAATGACGCGGGAAACGCGGCCGTGGCGGCCGTTCTGCTCGCACAACCCTTGGCACTTACGGTCTCGCTCGACGGCTCGGCC
>Ga0075424_100005687_pt1 | contig 11948 bp, 10 predicted proteins | sample SoiMethybrSBSTD3_FD_75301 | JGI IMG/M metagenome (GOLD analysis project Ga0075424, IMG submission 75301) | Bulk soil microbial communities from a Populus tree surrounding site in Tennessee, USA - Soil MetaG P. TD hybrid SBSTD3 | ecosystem: Environmental > Terrestrial > Soil > Tree plantation... | reverse complement strand
GAGGCCGGAACAACTCTGGGGCCAAGCGCGGCGCCTACCGGGGACGCAGCGGTTTCTCGCACGAAAAGGTGCATGGTCCGGGACTTGAGCTGCGCCTTGACAACTTTCGCGTGGCGAGCAGACCTCGGCGCGTCAGCGTCCAATCACGCCATCGATCGCCCCGTTCGGGCCAATGCGGACCTCGACGTACACTGTTGCCGAAAACAACGTGCCGTACCGTTTTTTTGCGGCGAAACGGCCGCGCTTGGAGGGCCTGATGCACGTCGCCAGGCACGCTGCCTTTCCCTGCAACAGCGCGACGATATGGCAGGGGCAAACGTCGAGCCGCCGCTGCGCCTGGATCTGGCGGTACGCCAGCAATTCCGGCGGTGGAGGCTACGCTCAGAGCGCCGCAGCATTTGTCGTTAACACGGCAACCTCTTCGCCCGTCCAACGTTGTCGCGCCGAGCTCCTAACTGTGGGAGCCGAAACGCTGTACAAGGATGGTTCCTATGCGAAACCTGTTGGTGTTGAGTGCCGCTGCGTCGGTGCTCGCGCTTGTAAGTACTCACCAAGTCGCAGCCCTCTCCCCCGGGGCGACCGCAAGCAATCCCGGCGCGCTCGTGCACAAGGCACAAAAGAGCGATGACACATCCGGAGCGCAAGGCCAGACCGGCGCCCAACGCGGTGCCGAACCCGGCCAGCGCAGCGAGGGTGGCAACCGCTCCAGCGCCGGCCAGGATAAGGGCGACCGCGGCAGCAACATGCGCTCTGGCGACGCCAACACCCGCTCCGGTCAGAAGGGTACGCGCAACGCACAGCAACGCACCAACGTCGACGTCAACGTCGGCCGCGGACGCCATGGGCACCGCGACAGGGCCGGCCGCCAAACGCGGGTCGGCGTAGCCGTCGATAACAGGCACCGCTCCGGCAGACGGGATGTCGACATCGGCGTTAGTGGCTCTCGGTCCGGGCGGGGCTATGGGTACACGTCCACCGGCTGCCAAGAAATCCTGCGCCGCTACCGCCAGTGCGTCGCCCATTGATGACCTCTTGCAGCGGCACTCCAGACACGGGGTGCCGCTGCATTTACGGGGCCGCGACCCGTTTCACCTCCACCCCCGGTCTCAGCCGATCGGCCTCTGCAGGCCGGCACCGAAGCGTCGATTAGGATCGCGCGTCTCGCCAGGGATTGTGCACCCGAACCAGGGCGGCGCGTTTTGGCCGAGCAACAATGGCTAAGGGCACGTCAAGGAATCAGCGGATCAGTGCGACAGCGCGTTGAATAGCCAATTCCGGAAGGACACCGCCGCCTGTCGCACAGGCGTACCGCTCGGCCTCACAAGAAAATAGCTGACATCTAAGGGTAGGACGGTCTTGAACGGCCGCACCAGACGGCCCGCGGCCACGTCGCGCTCGGCCAAAACAACGCGCCCCAGCACCACCCCAGCCCCATCGATGGCGGCTTGCATCGCTAGCTCCGCCAGCGTGAACCTCACGCCGCGCTGGGCGGACACTTGCTTTGCGCCGGCGAGCGTTAGCCACTTGTCCCAGGCCGCATGCTCGCCCGCGCCGGGAATCGACGTATCGTGGATGAGCCGATGTTTGCGCAGGTCGTCCGGCGTCTGCAAGCGTCCCTTACGTTTGAGTAGCTCGGGTGAGCATAAAGGGGTCAATGCCTCCGCAAAGAGCGGCTCGGCCACAAGCCCCCGATAACGTCCATGCCCCAGCCGGATGGCGAGGTCGACGCCATCGCGCTTGAAGTCCGCTAATCCCACCGTGGCCGATATCCTCAAGTCGACGTCAGCGTGCTGATCATAGAAGCTGGGCAGCCTAGGCAGCAGCCATTTGGAGGCGAACGAGGGCGCAACGCTGATCGTTAGCGTTCGCTCGCCAACTGGCGCCGCTTTGCTGCTGCAGGCGCGGGTGAGGATTTCGAGGCCAGCCTGGATATCTGGCAGCATTCGGCTAGCCGCTTCGGTGAGGCAAACCCAGCGTTTTGTCCGGTTGAACAGCCTCTCGCCAAGAAGCTCCTCAAGCGCACGAATCTGCTGGCTCACCGCGCCGGGCGTTACGTGAAGTTCGTCGGCCGCCTTGCTGAAGCTCAAGTGGCGCGCGACCGCCTCGAAAGCGCGCAGAGCCTTGAGCGGGGGCAGGACCTGACGCACGGTTTATGTTAGCTTCCCTAAACAGTGTTGTCAGAACATATCGCTTCTGGGGGACCTGTGCATCCCTCAAGCTAGCGTGGCGCCCGTTCGTTATGGCGAGCGGGGATGGTCGCGTCGCTCTGCAGGGGTGTGGCATATGACTATCCCGAGCCCAGAAAATGTGCGCTGGGCGGGCGAGCCAAGCTGGCACGGACCAGCACGCGCGCTAAGGTAAGCTTGCCAGCCAGGACGCGGCATCGGCCAGGATCAACAGGCAAAGGCGACCGCGTTCTCATGCAGCGTTTAGAGACCTTGATCATCGGCGGCGGGCAAGCTGGGCTCACTATGAGCCATAGGTTGAGCCAGCGCGGCTGCCCGCATCTTGTGCTGGAGCGGGGTAGGATCGCCGAACGCTGGCGCAGCGAGCGGTGGCATGGTCTGAGGTTCCAATTTCCAAATTGGTCGGTGAAACTCCCCGACTTTCCGTTCCCGCACAGCGATGCCGATGAATTTGCGACGAGTGCAGAGATCGTCGATTTCCTTGAGGGCTATGCCGCGCACGTTAAGTGCCCCGTTCGCTGCGGTACCGGCGTCACGGCCTTGCGGCGCGACGACAGCGGTGAGGCATATCTCGCACTCACCTCTGCGGGTTCGATTGCGGCCAGGAATGTCGTGATCGCCACCGGACCCTACCAGCGCCCGCTCGTTCCCGATCTGCTTGAAAATCCCGATCTAGCGCAACTGCATGCCAACGCCTACAAGGCACCCGAGCAACTCCCCACGGGCGCGGTCCTGATCGTGGGCTCGGGCGCTTCCGGTGCTCAAATCGCAGAGGAACTGGTCCGCGCCGGTAGAAAAGTCTACCTGTCGGTTGGGCGTCATAAACGCATGCCGCGCCGTTATCGTGGCCACGATCTCATTTGGTGGCTCACCGAAATGGGGCTTGACCAGACCCCAGTCGAGCGGCGTGGAGCCGATACCACCTTGCCGCTCATCACCGGCGCTTATGGTGGCCATACCATCGATTTTCGGGCCTTCGCGAAGCAAGGCATCAGCCTCCTCGGCCGCTTGCAGGGGGGCAGAGGATCAACACTGGAATTTGCCGACGATCTCGGGCAAAGCCTCGCCTATGGAGATGCTGCCTACCATGCGTTCCTGGACGGCGTCGATGCCCACATAAAACAGAAAGGCATGGAGCTCGCGCTGGAACCGGCGGCTCGCATGGGGCTGCCGGACCCACCCTGCCTAACGGCGCCCATTCGCCAGCTGGATATCCGGCGTGCCCAATTGGGTTCGCTGATTTGGGCCACGGGATACACATTCGACTTCAGCTGGATCGATCTGCCGGTTCTCAATGTGAAAGGTTATCCTCGGCATGAACGAGGTGTCGCCCCTCTTCCCGGCCTCTACTTCCTCGGACTTCCGTGGCTGACCAAGATGAATTCGTCTTTTTTGTCCGGTGTCGGCGATGACGCGGCCCAACTTGCCAATCACATCGAGACCGCGATGCGCACGTCGCCTTGAGGCCGCCTGGCGCCATGTCTCCCTTACCATCCGCCACCACGCCCGCCGGGATACCTCTCCACACGGTCCTGTTGACAAGCGTGGCGATGCTCTGCTTTGCCGCCAATTCCATTCTGTGTCGGCTCGCGCTAGCGCCACGGCTTATCGATGCGGCGACGTTTACGACCTTGCGCGTTGCCTCCGCCGCGCTCGTGCTGAGCCTCATCGTATTGCTGCAGCAGCGCCGACTTCCACGGTTGTTCGAGGCCAACCCGCTCTCGACCGCAGCGCTCTTTGGTTATCTCATTTTCTTCTCCTTCGCCTACCTGCGTCTGGACGCAGGCTCGGGTGCCCTGATCCTCATTGGCGCGGTACAGCTTTGCATGTTGACTGTCGCCTTCTGGGAGGGTGAGCGGTTCCGCGCCACGCAATGGGCAGGTTTCGCGCTCGCCGTCCTCGGCCTCATCTGCCTCCTCCTACCGGGCGCCAGCGCGCCCGATGCGCTGGGCGCCCTATTGATGGGGTTGTCTGGCATCGCTTGGGGGTGCTTTTCGCTCCTCGCCCGCGGGGCGGGTGACCCAGTTAGGACGAACGCTGCCACGCTGCTCGCCTGCCTACCGCTGTCGCTGGCGCTAAGCCTCTTTGCCATCCATGATTTCGCTGTTACGGCGAGCGGGGCGCTCTTTGCCATTGCATCGGGGGCCCTCGCCACGGGCCTCGGCTACGTCATCTGGTATCTTGCGGTGCGCGAGTTGGCCGCAGCACACGCGGCGAGCGTACAATTGTCGATGCCGGCACTCGTGGCGCTCGGCGGTGCAGGCCTGCTGGATGAGCCACTGACCGTACGCTTGCTCGGCACCGCCGTCATGATGCTTGGGGGTATTGCACTCGTTCTCAGGCGGCGAGTTAAGCCGGCGCATCGGTGATCGGTCGGGCGAGAGCAAGCCGCCATCCCCGACCATGCCAGCGATACCCTGCGCTTGGTGGTGCGCCGCGCGAGCAGCAGCCGAGCCCGCGCTCACGGTCGTCACCAACTCGCCCCTCGCGAGCTTGGTCAGGAAGCTTGGGTCCCCCAGGAGATCGCCCGGTGATGCGCGACTAGTTCGTCCCTTTGGGTGAGCCCGGCGCCTCCGAGGCACCCTTCTGCGCATCGGGAAGGTTTGCGGTCGGTCCTGTGTGCACCGTCTTAGTGTTTGGCCAGAGCGAAAAAGCCGCCAGCGCCAGCACAACAATTGCGATCGCGCCGACGATCGCGATGAGCGGATTGGTAACCTCGGTCCTTTGACCGATTGGCGTGCGCTTCTTCCACATCATCGCTCTCCGAAAGGCCTGCTGGTATACCAACCGCAGCTCTGGGTCTTGGGTTCCAGCGCCTGGGCCTTGAGCGGCCAGCCGGGACGTCCCGCAGGGACTGATCTGCCGCAACCACCTGCGGTCACGCTGGCGCCCGGCATTGCGGCTGGGGCCCCCGGCTTGCCATGAGGGCTGGTCTTGGTGACCCTCGTGGCCGAAAGCGCAGCGATACTCAAAACCTCGTTCGCAGTACGGCGCCGAGCTCGGGCGGCATGGCAAGCGCCGCCAGGATGAGGTCGGTATTGATGGAAACCGCGCAGGCCCCTGCAATCGACACAAGGGAGCCGATGACGACGATGGTGCCAAAGAGTTCATGATGAGGGTTCAGGAGCAGCGCAAAGAGAAAACGAAAAACCAAAGACAGCTGCGAAAGAGGGGCGACCAGCATGATCGGGGCAACCGCCAGGGCGGAGTAGAGAAAGCCTTGCGCCGCAGCGACAAAGATACCCGAGTAGACGAACCAGCGGGCGTTTTCGCCGGTGACCTGCATGACGTTGCGCCGCAAGGAGGGAATGAGCAGGCCCAGGGCAACTGCCAGGGTCGCCGCCGCGTAAGCGATCGAACCTCCGGCCAATCCGCTGAGCGGGCCCAAACCGTAAAGCGCTTGGCGCACGATAATGGGGGACGTGCCGTACATGAGTGCTGCAAGCGAGGCAAAGAAGAAGCCCGCGGCAGCGCGTGGTGTAAAGATCGGCCGGTTGTGCACCTTATTTTCGCCGATCGGTTGCGAGGCACGCTGGGTAACGAGTGATCCGGTCAGCATGAGAGCACCACCGGCGATCTGCAGCAGCGTGCAAGGTTCGCGCAGAACGACAACCGCCAGCACCAGCGTCACGACTGCGTTCAACTGCATGACCGGCGCCGTCAAGTTCACCCCTGCAGCTTGGCTAGCTCGGAAGTTGCAGTAGCGCCCCACCACGAAATGGAGCACGCCTGCGACCGACAGCGCCGCAATCGCGGGCACGGTGATCCGATTGAGGCTCTCCAGCGCACCGGTCAGGAACGCAACGGCCAAGAAACATAGAAGACCCACCGGCATGCTAATGACCATGCCCTGCACCGGCGTGCCGGTGATCACTCCCCGGCGACCTGTCGCATTGGTGAGGGCAAACGTTGCTGCCGATAGGACTGCGAGCACGGCGCCCAAGGCATGCACTGGTTTGCTCCTCGGTAAGCTCCTCGCCCACTGCGCAGCACCTGCTCGAGCGGCCTGCCTGGGCTCTTCTGCGCGCCGACCCTAACGGACCTTTTGGGATACCCGTCAAGGCCTGGCAGCCTAGCGCCGCGACACGGCGGAATTACACTGCATGCGAGTGAAAGATCGGAAACGAGCGCTTGCGCCCAACATTCGCGCATCATTGAGGCAACAACCCACCCCAACCAAGGCGCCTCGATTGCGGGTGACGGCTTGCGCAGTTGGGCGGATCATCGGCAAAAATTCTGAGCAGCGAACCACGAGGCAACCGATCGTAAGCCAGGCAATACTGAGGCGCCTCGCCTGGCTCGCAACCGTTATCTCGGTTCGCCGTTCCGACGCCCGCAGCACTCGCCCCACCAGCTGCCTCTTCGGCGCTCACCAATCGGCGAGCGCCTCCGGCAGAGAACGAGGTTAATGCAAAAGTCGCAGGACGATCCCCGGTCTGGGGGAGGCGCGGCCAGGTTTTTGAAAATTGTTGATACCCGGCAGTGAGTTGACGGAACTCAGGATCTACCTTCGTTGTTTCGACACGGAGCTTCAAAGCTCCAGCACACACCTCGTTCAGCGGCCTGCTGCTCAGCGGTGGACCAGAAGTCGGACCCAGCGGTGAAGGGCATTGCATCCGTCAAGCCTGCTTGACGGCCGTTCGACCCGTTGTGTCGAGCACATGAAAGGGCTGAAATGAAATCCTTGCGTTTGCATCCCGCCCTCCTTCCCCTCCTCATCCTCGCGAATGGTGCCACAGACACAGCCGTGGCCGAAGGCATCAAAAAGACCAAAGTTGCCGCTGAGGAGCGGAATCGCACTTCCACACCTGCCAACCGCAATCGGCATCGCACTCCCTCTACGGCGGCCTCGGGCCAGGTTGGTACGGCGTCCTATTATCAGCATGGGCAGATGGTCGCTTCGGGTGCGCGCTTCAATCCGGGTGCCCTAACAGCGGCACACAGGACACTGCCATTTGGCACACGCGTTCGCGTGACACACTTGGGCAGCGGCCGCAGCGTGGAGGTGCGCATAAATGATCGCGGCCCGTTCATCGCCGGTCGCATCATAGATCTTTCCAAGGCGGCCGCCGCACTCATCGGTTTGACCGCAAGCGGCGTCGCCCGGGTGAGCATGACCGTGCTCGGCCGCTAAGCGCGCCGCAGCCGCGCGAACCGCCGGCCGGTCCTGCCTTCGGCGCCAGGCGATCAATCGCGCCTCACCTTCACAGCGGCTCGCCGCGCCGTGACCTTACCCTCGCGCCGTGCACTCGTGCTTGGCTCAGCCCTGTTGGCAACGCAGCATGGGCTCTCGATCGCGGCGGGCCGGGCTTGATGTTCGAGGAAGACAGGCCTACCAAAGATCACGGCCACTCGCGCTGTCGGTCATCCGTCCCGCAGCATCGAAGCGTCGTGGCATCTACGGTGACGGCTCTTAGGAAAGCCACATGCGAAGCGAGGCAGGGCGGCCCTTCAAGGGTTCTGCCAACATTCTGCGCGTGCTGGGTCCGGGCCTGGTCACCGGGGCAGCCGACGATGATCCGAGCGGCATCGCCACCTACTCCCAAGCCGGCGCTCAGTTTGGCTATGCGCTTTGCTGGACCATGTTCCTAACACTGCCCCTTATGGCAGCAATACAGATCATAAGCGCGAACCTTGGCTGGCAAACACGTCGAGGGTTAGCACACAACTTGGCTCAACACGTGCCGCGCCCGGTCCTCTATGGCCTGGTTCTGCTGCTGGTTATGGCCAACACGATCAACATCGCCGCTGATCTTGCCGCCATGGCGGACGTCCTGCGCCTCGTCTTCGGCGGCCCCGGGCTCGCTTACACGATCGGCTTCGGGCTTGCTTGTCTCGTCGCCGAGGTCTTCATTCCCTATCACCGCTACGCCGGTTATCTGAAATTCTTGACACTCGTCTTGCTGGTATACGTGGCGAGCGCGTTCAGCGTACATGTTCCCTGGAGCCAGGTGATCGGCGCGACGCTTGTTCCCGTGCTCCTGCCCGATCGAGACTACCTGCTGACCATCGTTGCCGTGCTGGGCACAACCATCAGCCCCTATCTCTTCTTCTGGCAAGCCTCCCAGGAAGCTGAAGAGTCCCAGCTGAGTTACCGCAATGCGCTCGGCCCAGGCGAGCCGCGCCCGGATCGATCCTTCGCGGACATTTCCGTGGATACTTGGGTCGGTATGCTGTTCTCCAATCTCGTCGCGTTCTTTATTATTGTGACGACCGCCGCCACGCTCAATGCGCATGGTGTCGTGCACATCGAAACGGCGTCCCAAGCAGCCGAGGCGCTGCGTCCCGTCGCGGGAGAGTTGACCTTCGTCCTATTTGCCGCGGGCATTATCGGCACCGGCCTGCTTGCGGTTCCGATCTTGGCCGGCTCCGCCGCCTACGCCGTGGCGGAAATATTCGGCTTGAGCGGCAGTCTGGAATTGCCCGCCAGTCGAGCGCTTGGATTCTACGGTATTGTTGGCGCGGCCACACTCGGCGGCGCGGGGCTCGCCGTCACACCTATCGACCCGATTGCCATGCTGTTTTGGAGTGCAGTCATCAATGGCCTGGTCGCCGTGCCGATCATGATCACCCTCATGCTGGTGATCTCCAGCGCCGCGGGAAGGCAAAAATTTGCATTTCCGAGATGGCTTAATGCTCTCGGCTGGTTGGCTTCCGCCATGATGGTGCTGGTGGTCGGCCTATTCTTGGCCTTTTCGCTTCACACATCGCCTTGAGTGGTGCGGCATATCTGTTGCAGCACTTATCCGCCGCCGTCCAATCCTGCCGCAGCCGACCATTGATCGAGGCTTGATCAAGATCAATACGAATACCACCCGCGTGGTCCAACCTAGCGACGCGACACAACAAGGAGTGCAGCATCAGGAAGGATAGCCTTGCTGCATCCTGCCTGCGAATACCCGGAGGCAGCCACTTTCCACCGCCCTCGCACGACAACCCCGGCGGTGGCGCCTGTTTTGCCTCCACAATCATTCCACTGGCGCGAGGACAAATGCCAAGGCGTTGCAAGCCCGGAGCGCAAGAGTTCAGCTGGCGAAGGCACATGTCTCACGATGGGGCGCCGCGACGCTGGCTGGTCGCCCTTGTTTTCGCTCTCGTAATTTTTAGTGGCACGAGCTTGGCTCGTTCCGCTCGGGCGCAGGACGTGCCGGCAACCCCGCTGCAGCGGTGTAACTCGATCGTAAGCCTCGACGAGCGGCTGCACATGGAGCAGTGGGCAGCCCCGGGGCAATGCGACCGGCCCGTGCAAACACGCGTCATCGATCAATTCCTGGGTTTCACGTGCCACGAGCTTTCGCCGGAAAGAACGGGTTGCCGGTCCTTCGTTCCCCGCCCCGACAGCCGAATATTCGATACTGCCAAGCGTTTCCGGTGTGTGGATTTCGGCGTTATCAACGGCGACGCTGGGGTTGCCATCGCCAGATTGCGTGAATGGGCTGCGCCGCCAAAACACTGCGATTGGGACCCGTACGCCGGTGTATTGGCAATCGAGATCGACTTCGAGCACGGGCAAGTGTGCCTTGCCGCATTCTGCTTCGACATTGAGCGCCTATCGGCAACGGGTCGCACGCGCTTGCGGCGCTTGGTGACGAGCGCGTTCGAGGAGCTCACGTCGAGCGCCCAAGGCGCCGGTCTCAGAGGTATCTCTCCCAGCACCCAAATGGGCGTCAAATGACAACGAGCGTGTCTCAACGCCTGAAGAGAACACTGCGCAGGCAGCCCACAGTTCCTTGCAAATCCCCCGACAGCTGTCGAACCCTCCACCTCGAACTTGGGCCTCACGCACCCTCGGCAGGCCTCCAGAGCGACGGGAGACCATTAGCAAAGGACATTCGACGGCCCCCAAGTTTGGTTCGGTGGCTCGTTGCTTGACCTGGATCAATGAGCCGCTGCCGGCGCCTCGAAACACTGGGTCAAATATGGCGGAGCCGATGTCCCATGCCCTACCGAACCATCCTCCTGCACTTGAACGATAAGCGCCGTGCCGAAAACCTGTTAGAACCCACGATCGAATTGGCGACGCGCTTCAATTCCCACCTTATTGGTCTGCACGCCTACGCGCAGATGCCCGCACCGCCGATCGCTATTCCATACGCGACAAAAACGCTCGCGTCGGTCGTGGCTACCGAGCGTGAAAACAGCGAGGAGCTCGCGGCAATTTTTGCCCAGATGACCGAAAAAAGAGCGTTTGTCGCGGAGTGGCAAGCTTTGAAGGTACCGCATCTCAATCTTGCCAATGCGGTGATGGAACGGGGACGCACCGTCGATTTGATCGTGGCCGGTCAATCGGATCCAAGCTGGGATCTATCCCCATTGCTGGATTTTCCCGAGCTTCTCGCCCTTGAAAGCGGTCGCCCCGTGCTCGTCGTGCCTTATGTGGGGCAATACCCTGCCATCGGTCGCAGAGTGGTAATCGCTTGGAAGGCGGGTCGCGAGTCGGCACGCGCCGTGTTTGATGCCCTGCCATTTCTGCGCGCCGCTGAAAGCGTGAAGATTCTCGAGGTCAAGGCGCACCCCAGCCAGGAGGGCACACTGGCGCCAGATACCTCGATCGCCGTGTCCCTGGCTCGGCACGGCATCAAGCCCACGATCCATACCAGCATCGCGTCGGACATCAGCGTGGGCGATGAAATCTTGTCACGTCTTGCGGACTATGATGCTGATCTCCTGGTCATGGGGGCCTATGGACACGGCCGGCTACGCGAACTGGTGCTGGGAGGCGTCACACGACACATTGCCCGCCACATGACCGTGCCGACCCTATTGTCGCATTGAAGTGACCTTATCGGTCTGCGAGACGCGGCGACCGGCGAGCTTTGCCATGGTCGCCGTCCCTAGGAGCCGCGATTATCGGCCGCGCGCGGGGTGATCTGCCGACGCTCGTAGGCTGCCGATAAAGGTGAGAAGGGCGTCGATTTCCCGGGGTTCGAACGTGAACCGCGGCATGGCGGGATGCCCAGTAACGATGCCCTCCGCCAAAGCTTCGGCGAGATGCTCCACGGGATAGCGTTTTGAAAGATCCCGAAACGGCGGTGCCAATCCCATGGGGCTGTCGCCAACATCTTCGACGGCGTGACAACGCGCGCAATGCTTTTGCGCTATCGCTTGGCCCCGCTCCCGCAGCGACGGTTGACCGAGTGCCGAAGCGGCAAACTGCAGATTCCGACGAAGTCGCCCGGGCATTTCGAGATGATGTCACCCGTGGTTCCGAGATGATGTCGCCCGGGTGTTGATGCCTCGCTGGCATGTCATTCTTGGCACTTGGTGGGTGAGGCAGTCAATCCTTGGATGCTTTGCTTGCGCGTGGGCGTCTAAGGCTATGGCCGCTAAGATTGATGCGGTGGGCGTTGTGCACAATGCGGTCGAGGATGGCGTCGGCGTAGGTGGGATCGCCGATGAGTTCATGCCATTTCTCGACAGGGACTTGGCTGGTGATGATGGTGGATCGTCGGCCATAGCGTTCTTCGAGTATCTCGAGAAGATCGTGACGGGCTGCGGCATCGAGGGGCTCGAGACCCCAATCGTCTAGGATGAGCAGCTGGACACCGCCGAGCGCTCGCAGGATGCGGGCATAGCGACCATCGCCGCGCGCTAGAGCAAGATCAGCGAAGAGCTTGGGGAAGCGTTGGTAGAGAGCGGAGCGGTTGTCGCGACAGGCTTTGTGACCAAGGGCTGAAGCGAGCCAACTTTTGCCGAGGCCGGTCGGACCGCACACGATGAGGTTCTCATGGGCATCGATCCAACGGCCCTCAGCGAGTTTTT
>Ga0075424_100005686_pt1 | contig 11949 bp, 9 predicted proteins | sample SoiMethybrSBSTD3_FD_75301 | JGI IMG/M metagenome (GOLD analysis project Ga0075424, IMG submission 75301) | Bulk soil microbial communities from a Populus tree surrounding site in Tennessee, USA - Soil MetaG P. TD hybrid SBSTD3 | ecosystem: Environmental > Terrestrial > Soil > Tree plantation... | reverse complement strand
CCGCCGCCGGCGCCCTGGCGGGAACGGGGGCGGACGGTGGAGCTCGCCCCGCCGGAGCTGTGGGGGCTTTCTTTCGAACGGCTGGACGCCAACTGGCTGGCCGCCACCCGCCTCATCCTGCGGCTTTACGCCGTCCCAGGCGGCAGCGAGCTCGACGTTCTCCAGCACGGCTTCCAGCGCCTGCCGCTGTCGATCGGATTGACGGTGTGGGAGAGCTACCGCCTGCGCTGGCGCACCGCCCTGGCGCGGTTGGCGGCGGCAGTGGAATCGGCCTGAAAATGAGAAAAGGGCGGCCCCACGCGAGGCCGCCCCTCCATCGGACAACTCTGTCCTAGAACCGCAGGCCCACGCCGACCCGATAGACCCGGGCCTGCTGGAAGCCCAGGGCGTTGATAGGCTTGCCGAAGTTCGCCCCCTTCACCCAGTTCACGCCCTCGACGGGCTTTTCGGTGAACGGGTTGAAGGCCAGGCATCTGCCCGTGGGCGACTGCGGGCAGGCCGCGGAGTTGGCGGCGGTGAGGATGGTGGTGTCGAAGTACCGGATATCCGTGGTGTCCACCTTTTGCGAGTTGAACACGTTGATCACTTCCGGTGTCACGAAGAGGTCGACCCCGCCGAGCCGGAAGTCGTAGTTGAATTTGATGTCCGTGCGCAGCACGTTGGGGGTCGTGAGAGCGCCCCGCTGGCTGAAGAAGTAGGTGACCTGGGTGGGCGGTGTGAGGTAGCCGGGGTTGGTCACGTAGTTGGCCCCGGTAGCGGGGTTGATCAGCGAGATCGCTCCGGCCGCCTCGTAGGGATGCCCGGAGAAGAAGCCCTGAAGCACGCTGGCGCTCAGGCTGTTGCGGTCGTGGTCGAAGATCTTGTAGACGCCGTAGAGGTTCACCCGGTTCCGCTGGTCGACGGAGAGGGGACCATCGGGGGAGGTCCAGCGCGCTTGAAAGTACTCCGGATAAACTCCCAGGGTGCCTGAGACGGGGCCGTTGCCCTGGGTCTCGGCGTTGAAGTTGCCCTCGGTTTTCGAGAAGGTCCAGTTGCCGCCGAGGTCGAGCTTGTCGGTGGCCTGGTAGCGGAACTGCGTGTGCAGGCCTTTGTAGGTCCGCTTGTAGAGGCTGTCGTTGTTCTCCACCAGCGTTAGATCGAAGTTTTGCACCACGTTGCCGATCTGCCCCGAGATCTTGCCGGTCGAGGTGTCGGTGCGCTGGGCGTAGAAGTTGCCCCAGTCTCGATAGACGGCGTCGGCCCGTACGAGGCCGCGGCTGCCGAGACGCGTTTCAAAGCCGACGGTGTACTCGGTGACGTCGGGCGAGTTGAGGGAGCCGCGGATCTGGGTGCTGAGGCCGCGGATGGCGGCCGCCCTGAGCGGCTGCAGCCCGCCGCCGAGCGGGCTCGCTACCGTGGGCAGGCCGCCGTTGGCGCCGGCGAACCAGGCGAAGAGCTGGCGCAGCGCCTCATCCTGGCTCACACCGGAGATGTCGGGTCCGCGGTAGAACCACTGGAAGGAGGAGGGCACGCCGCTCGGGGAGCTGCTGTCGGCGATGGTGTTGGCCAGCGCCGCCACGTACTTGCCGTAGCTCGCGTGGAGGATCAGGTTGCCGTTCCCCCGCGTGTCGTACTTCGCCCCCAGGCGGGGGCTCACGGCGGAGTCATTGGCGACCTTCTGGCCGGCCTCGTTCTGGCCGTCGTTCTTGTCGTAGCGCACGCCGAGGTTCAAGGTCAGCCGGTCGCTGAAGCGCCAGGTGTCGTTGGCGTAGGCCGAGTTCGTCTTGAAACTGGTTCCCTGGGTCGGGTGGAGGATCGGATCGAACTGGATGAACGTGGTGCCGTCGCCGAGGAAGATGGGGGTGATGTTGGTGCCGTTGATGGAGGACGAAGTGCCGAGGATTCGCCAGTCGCTGCCCGACTGGTGGTTGTCGGCGGCGCGGATGTCATTGAACGTATCGTAGCCGGCGATCAGGTCGTGCGAGCCCGCCTTCTCCGTAGAGAGGAAGTAGGAGGCCTTCACGAGGGCGTTCTTGTTGTTGCGGTCCTCGGGCCTGCAGACGCCGCAGAAGGTCGGGCTGTGGTACCGGGCATTGCCGCGGGAGCGGTCGAGGAGCAGCGTGCCTGCGATGAGGTCCCTCGAGGGGGCGCCCGAGCCGATGAAGGCGAACTTCCGCTCGGAGTACTGGCCGCTCAGCAACAGGTTGTCCGTGAAGGTGCCGGTGTAGTTGACCGACCACAGCTTCTGTGGGGTCTCCCGGTTCACGAGGCTGGCCTGGTCCAAGATGACGTTGAAGGAGTTCCCGTCCTCCTTGTCGTTGACCTTGCTGTAGGAGGCGAGGATGGTGTGGCTGGGTGTGATCGTCGCGGTGAGCTTGCCCTCGTAGCGCTGCTGGTCCCGGACGTCCGTGTACGGGATATGCGTGGGCAGGGCGGTGAATAGCGTCTGGGTCTGTTTGACGGAGCGGCCGGCGGCGAAGAACCACAGGCGGTCGTGCACGACGGGGCCGCCCAGGGTGGCCTCGTAGGTCGGCACGGTCTTATCGGTCTGGGTCGTGGTCAGCGACGTTTTCTCCTCCCACGACTGGTTGTTGAGAGTGGTGCGGAAGGAACCGGAGAATTGGTTGCCGCCCGACTTGGTGAGGACGTTGACCACGCCGCCTGAGAAACGGCCGTACTCGGCCGAAACGCCGGCCGTCGCCGTGGTGGTCTCCTGCACGGCGTCCTCGATGAAGAGGTCGAAGGCTTGGCCGCGGACGTTCTCGTTGAGCACCACGCCGTTGATCAGGAAGAGGTTTTCATAGGTGGGTGCGCCGGAGATGGTGATGTTGCTCAGTCCGGTATCGGAGTTCTTGGACGGACCGTTGGGCTGGACGCCCGGCGACAGTGACACGATCTGGTTGATCGAACGGCCCGCCGGCAGCTGGTCGACCAGCTTCTTGGTGAAGGTGGTCGCCGCCTGCACGCTCTGCGAGATGCTCTCGAGGCTGCCGGTGACCACGATCTCCTCGGTGACCGCGGCGGCCGCCATCTCTGCGTCCAGGGTGCTGGCCTGCGCCGCGGCGAGCCGCAGCTCCTGCTTCACCGGCTGCAGACCTTCGCGCTCGAAGAGCACCGAGTACTCACCCGGCGGCAGCGACGGGAACAGGTAGTCGCCGCTGTTCGACGTCGTGGCCGACTTGCTTCCCTGCAAGTTGGGCGAGCTCACGGTCACCTTGACCCCGGGCAGCGGATCGGTGCCGGTCGTCACCCGGCCCGAGAGCTTGCTGTTGGGGTTCCCCTGGCCATGGGCCGGAGGACTCCACGTCCAGAGGAGGGCGAACGCCAAGCCGAAAACGAAGGCTCTCATTCTCATGCACCGTCTCCTTTCCGGGAGTCGTGCCTTTGGGCGAGACGCTCCCGTTTGACCCGAATTAGATTTTCAGCAACGTACCAGGGCTGCGATTCTCATGCCATGGGAACGCCATGTCAATGGTGCCCACAGCCCCAGGCGAAAAGCCCGTTCTACCTCTCAGATGAATGGGACGATTCAAATGCCTGAATGCGGCGAACCAAAAAGATGAATCAGGTGGCGCTCTCCTCCCACTCCTCCTGCAGGGCTGCGGCCACTGCGTCGCGCAGGGCAGGCGGCGTGTAGACGCGGTATCGGTCGATGCGGGAGAGGTGGCGAATGAACTGGCTCGCCTGCTCCATGGGCTCGAGCGAGCCGTCGTAGCGGCGCACCAGGACGCGGCTGCTGCCCAGACGATGGGGGTCCTTGGCGGAGTTGGAAATCAGGATGCTGCGAGCCCCGAAACGCCGGCGCAGCCCGGGGAGCAGGTCCTCGAAGCGTTCCTTGTCCGCGACCGTCAGGTGCTCCCGCGTCTCGAAGGCGACGGGGAAGTGGCGGCGCTCGATGAGCGCGCGAGCGTGCGGGCTGGCGGAGGTGCGCAGGGCCGTCCACACCGAGACGTCGTCCTGGCCGAGGAACGCCTCCGGCGCCGAGGCCCAGAGCCACCTCTGCTCCTCGAGCCACTCGTTGAGATGGAGCTCCATGGCCTTGCCCGTGACGTTGAAATAGACCTGCGTGAACATGTAGTAACGGGCCATCACCAGAGCTTCGAGCGCGTGGACGCCACCCTCCTCGACGCCGATCCCCCACTCGCCCGTCTCCGGGTCCGCGATCGGCAGGATGGTGTCGAGCAATCGCTCCAGGTCGTAGGTGCCGTAGCGCACGCCGCAGAACAGGCTGTCGCGCAGCAGGTAGTCCATCTTGTCCACGTCGAGCTCGCCGGAGACGATCTTCGACAGCAGCCGCTCGGTGGGCGAGCCGCCGCCGGCCAGCAGGCGCGTCACGTCGGCGGTGTTGATTCCCTCGCCGTGGGCGCGAAAGATCTCCTCGACCTCATCGGTCGCCAGCAGGCGCCGGGTCATCTCCTCGTGGTTGATGCCGCCCTCGAAAAGGTCCTCCGCCGAATGGCTGAACGGAGCATGGCCAAGATCGTGGAGCAGGGCGGCGGCGCGGGTGACCCGCCGCTCGGGGCTGTGGGTGCCGGCCGGAAGAAGGTTTTCCCCGGCCGAGCGGCTCTTCGAGCACAGCGCGTCGTAGACCCGGCCGGCAAGGTGCATCGCCCCCACCACGTGGCCGAAGCGGCTGTGCTCCGCCCCGGGAAAGACCAGGAAGGTGAAACCGAGCTGATGAATGAAGCGCAGGCGCTGGACCGGCCGGCTGTTGATCAGCGCGGTTTCCAGCGGATCGGCGCGGATGAAGCCGTGGACCGGATCGCGGATCGAGAGCACGGGCGGCAGCCGGGAAGTGGCCGCGGCGCTCAGTTGTGCTCCGCGTTGCCGGCCAGGCGGCGGAACGGGCGCAACAGATCGAACACCTGACGGCGAGCGCGCAGGATCGACAGCACGGACAGGCCGCGCTCCGGCAACGACTCGGTGAGGAGCTGGAGCTTGCGCAGCGGCGGCACGTCCACCCGCGTCGCGATGCGGTTGACCAGCTCTTCGAAGGCGGCGCCGCCGGAGAGCGCTTCGAGGTCGTCCAGATCCCAGGGAAACCGCTCGCCGAGGTTTTCGGCAAGATTTCGCAGCTGCGCCAGGAGATCGTTGCGGACGGCGAGGATCCCCGCGTCCTGCTCGTCGAGCCAGGGCTCCTCCTTGAGCCGGACCACCGCCTGGCGGAAGGGCGCGTCGACGATCTCGCGCTCGAGCTCGAAACGGAGCTCGCCATAGAGCAGGAGGTCGGTGTCGCCGCCGGGCTGCGTCTCGAGGTCCATCACCCGTGCCGCCGTGCCGCCGGGGAAGATCTCGGGGCGTCCCTGGGCGTCGAACCGCGGGCCGGGCTTGAGCAGGACCACGCCGAGCCAGCGCTCGTCCTCGTCCTGCCCCTCGAGCTCGTGGACGAGCGGCAGAAACGCCGGATCGACGACGTGAAGCTTCAGCTCCGTGCGTGGGAAGTGCACGATGTTGGGAAGAGGGACCAGCGGAAGGCGAGTGTCTGTCATCTGGAAAGCATAGCGCGGGTTGCTCGGATAGGATCGACTCTCATGAAGATCCTCGTCCTCAACTGCGGCAGCTCTTCCCTCAAGTTCCAGCTCATCGAGACGGACGAGGCCCTGGCCCGCGACGGGAAGGACCGTACCCTCGCCAAGGGCTTGGTGGAGGACACCGGCGGCACCGCAACGATGCATTACGAAGCGCAAGGCAGGAAGCCGGTGCGCGACGCGCTCGGAGCGTTCCAGCACCAAACGGCGGTCGAGAAGGCGCTCGCCGTGCTCACGGCCGGCGAGACAGGCGTCATTCCGCACCAGGACGAGATTGACGCCGTGGGCCATCGAGTCGTCCACGGCGGCGAGCGATTCAAGACTTCGGTGTTGATCGACGACGGCGTGATCGAGGGGATCGAAGCCAACATTCCCCTCGCTCCGCTGCACAATCCCGGCAACCTCCAGGGTTATCGCGCCGCCAAGACCGTGCTGCCGGATGCGCCCCAGGTGGCGGTCTTCGACACGTCGTTCCACCAGACCATGCCGCCGGAGGCCTTCCTCTACGCCCTCCCTTACGATCAATATCAGCGCTTCGGCATTCGCCGCTTCGGCTTTCACGGCACTTCGCACCGGTTCGTCTCCGCCCGCGCCGCGGCGCTGCTGGGCCGGCCCGTCGACGACCCTGGCCTGCGATTGATCACTTGCCATCTGGGCAACGGCGCCTCGGTCTGTGCCATCCGCGATGGCAAATCGGTGGACACCTCGATGGGATTCACGCCCCTGGAGGGCCTCGTCATGGGCACGCGCTGCGGCGATCTCGATCCCGCGGCGCTGCTTTATCTCATGGGCCGCGAGGAGCTGGGCGCCGCCGAGGCCAACGCCTTGATGAACAAGCGCAGCGGCCTGCTGGGGCTCTCGGGGCTTTCCAACGACATGCGGACGTTGCTGGAGGCAGAGGAAAAAGGCAACGACCGGGCCCGCCTCGCCATCGATGCCTTTTGCTATCGGCTGCGAAAATACATTGCGTCCTACGTCGGAGCGCTGGGCGGCGTGGACGCTCTGGTCTTTGCCGGCGGCATCGGCGAGAACTCACCTGCGGTGCGGCAGCGGAGCCTGCGCGGCCTGGACGCCCTGGGCCTCGCCGCCGATCCCACCCGCAACCAAGCCGCCCGCGGCACCGAAGCCGAGATCTCTTTCGAAGGCGCCCGTTCCAGGGTCTTCGTGATTCCCACCGACGAGGAGCTGCTGATCGCCAGGGATTCGTTCCGGATCGTCAGCGAGCTTCATCCCGCTTAGAAGTGAATCCATCGAATCTCCTTCTCGAAATTCTGTCTCGATACGTCTGACTTATCAGCACAGAAACCGCTCTCTCGGTACCTGGACCGGAGCGATCTTTTCAAGGTGGCAAGCATCAACACGCACCGCACCCCTAGATTCTGGCTCTGTCGGCCATCGGCAGCCGAGGATCCTACCGCGACGCCATCTCCAAGGCCGAGTTAAAGGCACTATCCAGGAATGAGCGGAGGTGCCAGACCTCCGCCTCGCTGGGGCGACCTAGGCGCCACACCTGGCGAAGGGAGTCACGATGTGATTCAAACCAATCCAACGGGCCTGAAATATGTTCTTTCCTTCGCCCGAGATCCTTCGCTAATCGATCAGAAGAAAAGACTCGGTCCAAGCGATCTGAGGTCCCCAAGAACCGCTCAATCGCCTTCTGAGCGATTCCGTAGCAAGTTGCGAAAGTCGCCTGCCATGCGTCCCCTCCGACTGAGCCTGTCTCAAGCCAGGCCACTTCAGCTGCTCGAAGTCGGATGTACAGGTCGAGCCCTCTCTTTGCTTCTGGTAAATCCTTCGCGAGCAATGCCTCTACTGTCGCTAGGTATTGCTCCTTCGCATTCATGCCTCGAATGCGCAGTACCTCAAAGCACAGTATCGCCAGCAGAGCATGGCTGGCGTTCACTAAGGCCCTCTTGCGGTGCCGTATCTTCTCCAATTCAGCCGGAGAACCATACTCATTGATCACTAGCCACGAGAGATCAAATCCGGAGTCAGTAAGATTCTCGAGAATTACTTCCTTCAAAATGCCCTTGCCTGTCGGTATCCAGAAGGCCGAGAAGCCGGATTCACATTTGGCGTACCGCTCATTGTTCGGTGCGCCCAACCGGTGACCGGAGCCCCAACAGATTCTGTCTACGACCACTTGGTCGACTTGGCCTGAAAGCCCTGTAAACTCCCTCGCGAGAGTGTTCTCAAAGGCGAAAAGCTGTGACCACGACCGAGGCGTTGCTCGAAGCGCGCTGGCAAGCATCGGCTGACCATCACCTAACGAACAAGTCACGACAGTTGACACGCTGCCGATCTGCTTGAGCGTGGCGCCAAGTAGGCCATCAAAGTCCTCCAGTAACACAAGGTGGTCCTCTGGTTCTCTGCCAGACGCTCCTACAAGCCTTGACAGGTCGGCACGCGTTTTCACCTGATAGACTCGGTAAGAATGAAAAAACCCTCCTTCGTTTTCTAAATTGCAGTGCGCACCGTCTTGCAAGTTCTTCCACATGGGATTGTGCGATCGTTGGATCAGAAAGAAGCGCGATTCCGGGAACGCGGCATGAAGAAACGGTATCGTCGCTCCGATGCCTAGATCACCGCAACCTAAATGAACGACCGTTGGCCCGCTCACCTTAAGTGGCCTCAATTGACATTTCTTCGGGTTCTCGGTGATGGAAGTAAATGCACTTATGAAACTCGGCCGCATCCCTAAAGGACGCGCGACTCTGTAGGAGCCAAGCCATCTCGTTAAATGCCCTATAGACGGAATAGAAAGGAGGGCAGCGCCCAGCCTCTCCCTCGTTTGAGACAACAAGACGCCGATGGTATTCGACGAGAGTTGCTTCTCCCTCTCGTACTGCTTCCTTATCGACAAGCAAAACTGTCTCTAACTCCTGAATACGTCTGGCCTCTACTTCGTCAGCGTCGAACTCCAAAGGTAAGTAGCGACCAGCTTTCCGCCAGAGATACATGCTGAGGGGTCCCCCATATACGAAAAGCCTCAGCGGTGACCAACTCTGAATTCGTTGCGAAAACGGAATCGGCGGCATCAAGTTCGACCCATTCTCCGATAGGGAGAAGACCAAGACCTTCTTTTCAGGCAACTGTTCAGCGATGGCCTGCTCAAGATATGAGCCGAGTTCTGGGATTTCTGCATAGATAGCAACAATATCAATCGAGGGAACCAGCTCTGAAATTCCTTCCAGCAGACTCCCGAGGGAGGGGTATCCGCCACTCCTGGGAAGACTCTTGTAGAGCTCACTGGTCCAGAGATTCCTCTCCGCGAATACCAGCCGTGGATTGAATCGAGTCACCCTGACTAAATGCTGTCTTCCTTTCCGATCCGCGCTTGACCGAGTCGCGTAGCCCCATTCCTCCCGTTCCGGGACATTGAATCCTCCTGCGAACCTAACGAATCCTCGCGGATCCTTCCCGGCTGCCAAGAGAGCCCAAGAGTAATGATAGGCGAGCGGGAAAGTGTTTGCAAAGAAGTGGTAGCGAAGTACCGGAGGCACCGGCCGGTCCGCAAAGGGACGCACAAGCGCCACCATCTCCCTGTCCCATTCGGTGGGCGGAGGCAAAGCTTGTCCCTGGCTGGATGCATCCATCTCCGACTCACGCGCCACGAAGGCGTACAGTCAACGCTACCTCGCGCCTAGGAGAGGCCGAGGAAGCTCCGTCGGCTTCGCGACAACCTTGTTGGCGACCAAGTAAGCGTTGATCTCGTTTCCGATACGTATGAAATCATACTTCGCGCCTTTTGCCAATACCTCTCGCCGGAGATCCTCCGTCGATCGAGGCAGCAGCTCCTGGGAGAGTGCCCTCTTGTACTCGTCGAAAGAGTACTGCGTGGCAGCGTTGGCGCGGAGATATGCGAGGCTCTTCGCGGAATTCTTGCGGAGATCCGACATCACGTAGTCAACCGAGGCGAACCACATTTCGACAAGTGCCTCAAGGTCGGCTCGCCTCGTTTCAAGGGTACTCTTCCTGCAGATGAACCCCGTGACATCTGCGAAACCAGCGTCCTCCATTGAAATGACAATCCTACCACCCCGTTTTTCGACCTCCGTCACTTGGGTGAGGCCAGCTGCTGAGATGTCTAGACTTCCTGCCTGCAGCGCAAGCAGGCCGTCGTTCATCGGAGTGTCAAAGACCTGAAGATCGGTTGAACGTAGACCTCCGCGGGCAGCGACCGAGTAGATCATCATATCGTAGAGGCTCTCCTTCTGAGCCCCAATCCGAAACCTCCGAAGCCTTGCTATCTGCTCGGCCGAGCAAAGGTCGCTTGCCGAAAAAGGCTTGATATCCTTACGCAAAGCGATGAATCCGCCACCTTTGTAAACGTAGAGAGGTTGGAAATAGATCACCGGATCTCCCGACCCTACATTCAACTTAGAGTACTTTGTGAGGTACTCGACGTAGCTACCAAAGCCGACGTCCACCGTCGGCCCAGCACTGGCAACAGCCGGGAGAATTTCTTCCCACCCCATCGTCAGGAGTTGCAACTTGATACCTCTTCGTTTATACTCTCCGGTCGACTCTGCATTCACCAACATGGCGAGATCCTGGTACGGAGCAATCGCGATGCGTAGTACGCGTTCTGATTTCGGTTGGATGCGCGATGTGTGTTGCCACACAAAAACTGCGATAAGAACGCCAATCCCGCACACACCGGCGACAAGCGACATGTTTCGTTTCATTGTGGTCGCCTCCAAAAGATGATGACGCCCCAAAGCACCTTAAGCAACAAATCGAATGCTGCGCTTAGCGCTCCCAGGACAATCATCGCAAGAAAGAGTAGGTCCAGAGAGAAGGTCAGTCGCGATGTCTGGATCAAGTACCCCAATCCCACTTGTGACCCGAGCAGTTCCGACACGGTAACTGCACCAATCGCGAGAGCCATCGAATACCTTAACGTTGGAAGGATATCCTCAAGGATACGTGGCAGACAATACCTGAATGTGAGGTGACCGGCCTTCAGTCCCAAGGACTTGAAAAGGCACTCGTGAGCACTCGAATGGCGTGTAAGTATCTGTCCTGCCGCAACTGCGACATTGAAGGCCACCGCGAGAAGCACTAAAGCGTAGCGACCGCCCTCGGAGAATCCGAACCAGAGCAGAAAGAATGGCACGGTGGCGGCAGCTGGGATAGCCCGCAGGCTTTGAATACTTGGAATCAATGCAGCCTCGGACGCCGGCGACCGTGCCATGACAAGAGCTAGGCCAATCCCGAGCGCAGTTCCCAAAACAAAGCCGACAGAAAGTCGGGACGCCGTGAAAAAGGCGTGAGTCCATATTGGCGGAGACACGCGCTGCCAAGCGTATGCCACTGCTGTAATAGAGGGCAGATATCGACCGCTCACTCCAACAATATCTGTCATGGCCCACCAGAGCAGCGGAATCGCTGCTACGCCAAAGGCGCGCCAAAGCAGAAGCGACGGTTTTTTCTCCTGCGCCGAACCTTTCACATTAGCGGCCTCAAGGAACTTACGGGAAGGTCAGTGCCGAAAGCGAATCTAGCGGCCGGTTCCAATCCAAAATCGGCATCGTAGTGAGTGGTCACAACAACTGCTGTACCGGACTCTGCCCGCGCGCGTAGACACTGAACGGCAAGCGCTCGCTTCTCACTGTCCAAGAAGTTCAGGGGTTCGTCGAGGAGGAGAAGCCGAGCATTACTTGAGAGCACCCGAAGCAGTTCGACAGCCCTCCTTTGGCCAAAGGAAAGGAAAGCAGCATATCTCCTGTGCAGGGGTGCCAGGAGTGCAGCAAAGGTAGCGAAGGGCTCTTGGAAGCCATCCCATCCTGGCCAATCAGATGCCAGGGTGAGATTTCCGTCCACCCGAAGCCACGGGAAGAGGGCATCATCCTGAAGGATTAGCCGACTGGGATTGGGCATGGAAGCAATGTGACCGCTTTGAGGGTTCAGTTGGTTCGCGAGAATCTTGAGGAGCGTTGTTTTGCCGCAACCGCTGGGTCCCTGAATCACTGAAAGCGGCATATCGGTGCGCCACGAGAAGCTCCGGAAGACGGGCATTGAAGGGTAAGCGAACGAAAGGTCCCTTACCTCAATTATTTGAGATTTTCCAGCCTCTGTCAACTGGCCCTCAAAAGCGCATAGGCCTCATCGAGGGAGTTGTAATCCTTAAGGGGACGTGCCGTCGCTCGGTACTCCGCTGGATGTAGAGACTGGTATGGGGTCATTATAAAGCCGTCATAAGTCAGACGTAGATAACCGAGGAGCAATGGGTCGTGAGCAACATGCGTCGTTTTCTCGGCAAGTAGTAGCTCACCGAGAAGCGCTTCAACGTCGGCGAAGCTGAGACCTTCGTCTGCCCCTGCATCGGCGCCAAGCAGGAGCACCGATTTTGTACTGTTCATGAACGAGGCACAATCTGCCAACGAGTGAAGAAGAGTTGAAACCGAAAGGGGTTCAACCCACTGTTTCCCATGGCTCC
>Ga0075424_100005685_pt1 | contig 11951 bp, 12 predicted proteins | sample SoiMethybrSBSTD3_FD_75301 | JGI IMG/M metagenome (GOLD analysis project Ga0075424, IMG submission 75301) | Bulk soil microbial communities from a Populus tree surrounding site in Tennessee, USA - Soil MetaG P. TD hybrid SBSTD3 | ecosystem: Environmental > Terrestrial > Soil > Tree plantation... | reverse complement strand
TCGGCCGCCGCCCGTTCCGCCGCGGCTCGTTCGGCAGCCGCCCGTTCAGCCGCCGCTCGTTCGGCAGCCGCGATCGCCTCGCGTTCGGCGGCTTCCCGCTCCGCGGCTTCGCGTTCCGCGGCGGCTCGTTCAGCCGCTTCTCGTTCAACCGCCGCGCGTTCCGCCGCGGCCAGTTCCGTAGCTGCAGTGGCCTCCCGCTCCCGAGCGGCGGCCGCTTCGTGCTCCGCGACGGCGGTCTGCGGGATCGGCTCGATTTCCTGAGGCTCTTCATCGAGATCCGCATCCAGATCGATGTCGATCTCGTCGTCGTCGAGCGCGCGCGCCGCTTCGCGCTTCTCCCACTCGTCGTTGCGCGCCGGCCAGAGCTGCTCGGCGTCCGGCAGCATCAGATCGTCGTCGCTCGGCGGCGCGTGGTGTCCCGCATCGACTCGGCCGGAAGCCTCCGGGACGCTCGCGGCTGCGTGGGCCGCAGCAGGCTGATGCGCCGCAGCGCTCGCCGTCAGAACCGGTATCTCGGCCATGACCGGCAGGCGGAGCGGCTGTTCCGCGGCCGACGCCGTCGCCGGCGCGAGCATCTCCTCCGGCACTCGATCGTCCACGACGCGCCGCCGGCGCACTTCGACCCACACATCGTCGCCGCCGCGCGCCGCGACGACGGTGAAGTGCTCGCCGGGAAACTCGGGGCGCGAGGGCAGGTGGTACTGGATCGCGCCGAACTCGTCGAGCGCGCCCTGGATCTCGGCCGGCAGCAGCTGGCCGACGATGCCGTTCACCGCGTCGAGCGTCAGGCCGCGGCTCGCGAGCTCCACCTGGCCGCCGGGCGACACCACGTACGGCTTGTCGCCGGGGTGCATCACCAGCGCGTCACCGTCGGCTTTGACGATCGCCTGCAGGAGGGACGGAACGAGGCTCATTTATTCTCGCGGATGCACACGCTGACACGCTGTGCGCAACTCGCGCACAGGAGAAATTTCGGTCCGAGTTGTCCTCTACATTACTCTCGCCGCGGCGTGCCCACCTCGTAAATGCGTACGAGCTCGACCAGTTTGTAACCGCGGGTCTGGTAGGGCGGAACGATTCGCTCGGTCCGCAGGTACTGCAGCATGCCTTGGTCGCCGTAATCGGGCGCGCCGACGTCTTGCGCCGCCGCCAACGCCGCCTCGAGGCCGGCGAGCGTCATCGTTTTCTCTTCGACGGTCCGCGTCGCGGGCAGAAACCCGAAGCGCCTCGTGCGATGCTCGCGGCTCGTCGTGGCGAACTCGACGAAGAGCTCGTTGCTGATGAAATTGTAATCGGCGTCCGACCGCGTGGATGGCGCGTCTTCGACGCGCACGGAGCGGACCTCGTCGATCGCGCGCAGCCGATCGATCAGCCGCTGCGTGAACTCGCCTTCCCCCGACCAGCCCGACGTGTCAACTTCGGACGGCATGATGAATCGCCATCAGGCCGCCAAGCACCCGATAGCTGCGCACCGCGTGGAAGCCGCGCGCCTCCATCATGCGCGCCACGCCGTCGGCACCCGGGTACTGGCGGATCGATGCAGGAATGTATCGATATGTGTCGGGGTCGCGATGCAGCGCCCATCCGAGCGCGCCGCCGACCACGCCGAGATACGCGAGATAAACGGCGCGCACGACGCCGTTCGACGGCCGATTGAAATCGAGCGACACGAGCTGCCCGCCGGGCGCGAGCACGCGCCGTATCTCGTCGATCGCCGTCGACAGATCCGGTACGTTCCTCAGGCCGTAGCCCGTCGTCACGATGTCGAACGATCCCGGCGGAAACGGCAGCGCGAGCATGTCGGCGACGAGGAACCGCACGAGCCCGCGTTCGCGCTTCGCGCGCGCCAGCTCGATCATCCGCAGCGTGACGTCGAGCCCGACGACGCGCGCGCCGCGGGCCGCGAGGCCGAAGGCGATGTCGCCCGTCCCCGTCGCGAGATCGAGCGCGCGCGATCCGCGGCGCGGCGACGCGAGATCGATCAGCCGCCGCTTCCACCGGCGATCCTGTCCGTACGACAGCGCCACCGTGATGAAGTCGTAGCGATCGGCGATCGTCGCGAACAGCGCGCGCACGTAGCGCCGCTTTCCCTCCGGCGTCGCGATCCGGTCGCCGACAGACATTGTCGGATAATATCGTTGCATGCTCCCGTCGAGCACCGTCGAGAACTACCTGAAGGCGATCTATCAGGGACAGTCGACGCTGACGGCCGAACAGCGGCTCGTCCCGATGGGCCAGGTGGCGACGGCGCTCGGCGTCACGCCCGGCACCGCGACGACGATGGTGAAGGCGCTCGCCGAATCGGGTCTCGCGGAATACGAGCCGTACAGCGGCGTGCGTCTGAGCGCCGCAGGCGAGAAGCTCGCCGGCCTCGTGCTGCGGCGGCATCGGCTCGTCGAGCTGTTCCTCGTGCAGGTCATGGGCATGAGCTGGGCGGAAGTGCACGACGACGCGGAGCAGCTCGAACACGTCGTCTCGGATCGATTGATCGATCGCATCGACGAGATGCTCGGCCGGCCGACGCACGATCCGCACGGCGATCCGATCCCGAACCCCGCCGGCGAGATCGCCGCGCATCCCCTCGACAACCTGCTGACGTGCCCGCTGGCGACGCGGTTGAGGGTGACGCGGATCGCCGATCAGGATCCGGCGTTTCTCCGCTTCATCGAGAGCAACGGTCTCAAGCCGGGCGAATCCGTCGAAGTCGAATCGCGCGACGACGCCGCCGACTCCGTGATGCTGCGGCGCAAGGATCGCCACATCACGATCGGCGCGCGCGCGGCCTCGAAGCTGCTGGTGGAAGTGGATCGACCCTGAACGGCTGTGACTGCGGACCGCGCGGGCCTGAAGGCCCGCCCCTGCGCGGGGTCCGAGGCCGGCGTACGCAGGGTCCGGTCTTCACGCTCGGCGTACGTAGGGCTTCAGGCCGGACCGCTCAGAACGGCAGACGGCGCGAGGCGTGGGGCGCGCGGCCCGGTCCGACGGCGAACGACAGCCCCGTGAAGAGGCCGTAGTCGGGCGTCGCCGCGGTCACGCCGCTGAAGCCGCCCGCGTCGACGAGCATCCGCGGCATCAGCGAGAAGATGACGCCGTAGTCGATGAAGCTCACCGCACGGCCGGCGTGCTCCTGCCGCGACCACCAGGCCGCCTCGACGTACGTCTGCAGGCGCGCGGTCGATTGATGGACGACGGCGCCGGTCACGAGGTGCTGCGCGAAGCGGCCCGAGGGGTCGCCGATGCCGCCGATCCCGTAGTTCACCTCGCCGTGGAAGCCGGCGCCGAGCGCGTGCCCGGCGAGCACGGTGACCGTCGCATCGCTCTCGCCGGAGCCGAGGCCCTTCTGCCGGCTCGCAAGGCCGAGGTTCACGGCCGGCATCACCGAGAGGTACGGTTCATTGGCGCCGCCGAGGAGGCGAATCTTCACGCCCAGTTGCGCGTTGCCGATGCCGCGCACGTCCGCGTCGACGCCTTCACGCATCAGCAGGCCGTCGGAGGCGACGCGGGCTTCGATCCGATCGGCGATGCCGATGCGCACGAGCGCCGGCGACGCGAACGAATGCATGTTCCCGGCGCGCTGCCATTGGCCGCCGAGCTCGAACTGCACCTCTCCCGGCGCGACAACGTGGGTACCGGTTCCGACGTGAGGTCGATCAGCGTCTATGGGCTCGACTTCGGGGGCCACCGCGGACGGGGGCTGCGCCTGCGCGAGCGCAGGCGCGGCCAGGACGAGAATCATGATGAAAATCGCGAGCACGGCAAAATCATAACTTTGATTAATCAAATACTCAAGAAATTCGTGCTCTTCCTCGCGATTTACTCGTTCACGGCCGGTATTACGAGCGGCCAGGAAGCCGTCGAACCCGATCGGCCGGACGTCACCAACGGCACCCATATCGTCGACATCGGCCTGCTGCAGCTGGAAATCGGCGGCCTGTACACGCACGCCGCGGTCGGGGAACACGCGGCCGGAACCCCCATTACGGCGCGCGTCGGCCTCGCGGACTGGCTCGAGGCCCGCATCGGCACGGACGGCTTTCTCGCGCAGCAAAGCGGATCGGCCACGGCAACGGGGCTCGGCAACCTGCAGATCGGCGCGAAGCTACGGTTGTGGGCCGATCCCGGCGGCCTGCCGGTGCTGTCGATCCTTCCTGCCGTCAACGTCCCGACCGCGAGCGCGGACAAGGGGCTCGGCAGCGGCGCCGCCGACTACACGCTCGCCGTGCTGACCGGCAAGGACATCGCACGTCATGCGCACGTCGACGTCAACTACGGCATCGGCGCGATCGGCGTCGGCGAAGGGGCGCCGCACTTCCTGCAGCACCTCGTCTCGATCTCGGCGAGCGCGGCCGTCACCGACAACTGGAATCCGTACGTCGAAGCGTTCTGGTTCTCGCGTGAGGAAGTCGACGGCCGCGCCTCCGTCGCGATGGATGCGGGCGCGATTTACGAGCTCGGCGAACGCTATGCGCTCGACGGCGGCGTGCAGCTCGGCGTGACGAGCAACGCGCCCAGGATCGCCGTCTTCGGCGGCGTCACGATCATCGTCGGCGACATTCTCGGCGGGCATGGCGTGCACGCGCGGCAGCGGCAGCTGGCGCGGCGAAGGCGACCGTGACAGGGCCTTGGGCTGGGGACTCAGGCCGGGTGCGTCGGGCTGGCTGCTTCGCCCTACATCAGCGGTCCGATCGGCCCGAGATCCAGATTCAGATCCTCCGGCGTGAGGCCGAACCTCAGGGCCATGTCGCGGATCGTCTCCTCGAGCGTCATGAGCGCCTCGCCGACGGCTTCGACTTCCTTGCGCGTCAGCGTCTTCTGCTCCATGCGGCGAATCGCCTGGCGCTCCATCAGGCGCCGCAGGAACTCGACGATCGTCAGCACGAGCTGCGCGACGGATTTCTGCACGTCCTCGGGCTCGGGATTCCATCGCAGCGGGGCGCCGCCCCTGCGCGCCGCCGCCGTCCCCTGCTTGCCGACCGCGCGGGCCGGGGAGCGCAAACGGCGATCGATTTCCTCGCGCAGCGCGCGAAGCTCCGCGGTCGTCACCGGCACCGCGGCCACCGATCGCGAGCGGGCGGTTCGCCGCCTCCGCGCCGCAGGCTTTCGAGGCCGTCGCGAGCGCGGCTTCTTCACGCGCGCCGCTTTACCGCGCGGTCCCGGGGCGGCCGGCGGCCGAGCGGCCTCGCCGGCAGCACGCGATCGGCCGCGCACAGGATCGTCGAGAGGCGCAGGTAGATGAGATCGACGCCGGCGACGCCGAGCGTCACGTCGCCGTCGACCATCACGCCTTTGTTCAGCAGGCGGTCGAGCACGTCGAGCACGGACGCATCGGGCGCGTCGAGCACCTGCATGGCGACGGTCGGCTGCACCGGCTTTTTTCGCGCGCGCGCCATCTCATTCCTGCACGAACGTGTACGGCGGCCACGGGCCGGTCAACGTCACGCCATAGCCGTGCCGCGCAAGCGATCGCGCCTCGCGGGCCGTCAGCGCCTGGAACGAATCGGCGCGGCGGCGCGACACCAGAAAGGCCGCGTCGAGGAGCAGCGGGCCGCCTTCGGCGGGCAGATCGGCGGCGGTCCGCCGGCGCGCGTCGCTCGCCCGCGCGGCGAGCCGATCGAAGAGCGCCGCGACCGTCTCGCGCGCCTTCGCGGAGAGCTCCGCCGCGGCGTCGCGCTGCGCTTTCTTCGCCGAGAGGTACGCGACGCCGGACGCCTTCGCGCGCGGCCGCGCTCCGCCGGCCGCGGCGTTGGCGGCGCCTGTCGCGCGCCTGCGATCGAGGACCACGCGGACCCCCCACTCCTGATGGTTCGCGACGCGCTTGACGACGCCCGCGATGCGCGCGCGCTCGCCGCGGACGTGCGCGACCGCGCGCTCGTCGCTCGTGAAGATCGTCAACAGCTTCATCGGCAGCACCGCCGTCTCGCCGACGAACGATTCGATCACCGACTCGTGCGCGACGGCCGCCCGCGACACCCACTCGAGGTCGGCGAGCCCGCGGTTGATCGCCTCCTCGCCGTACCGATCGAGCGGCGCGTCGGCGACGGCGATGTACAGACCGGGCTCGACGTCGAGCAGCCGCACTTTGCCGGTGCCGGGCAGACCCGGCGGCACGCGCGCGAGCCGCGGCCGCCGCGGCGCGGCGATCACGCAGAACACGTAGGTGCCGTTGGCTGCAGCCATCTCATGCCTGACGCCGGCGCGGCTCGCGATCGATCCGCCACTGCCGCGCCCACTCGCTCAATCGGCGCGCGCCGCGCGGCGGCGGCGCCACGAGCGGCGCTTCGATCATAACGCAGCGTCCGCGGCACAGCCGCCGCAGCGCGGCGATCTCGCGCCCCTCGGCGGCGGCCGCCGCGCGGCAGCGCGCGCAGCGGCCCGGCGAGAGCGTCGCGGCGTTCACGACGATCGCCGGCGCAGACAGCCGAAGCGCGCGAAGGCGCGCCAGCAGCCGCGCCGTCTCGAGCCGCGGCACTTCCGCCGCGCGCGTGACGACGACGAACCGCGTGCGGCCGGCGTCGCGCAGCAGCGCCTGCAGCTCGCGAATCGACTTCGAGATCTCGACGAGCTCGGCCGCCAGCTGCCCCGGGCGCACCAGCGATTTGTATTTGAGCAGCACGCGCAGCAGCACCTGCGTCCACTCGCGCGCCGCGTCCGGCGTCTCGAGCAGCCGCAGCGCGTGGCCTGTCGGCGCCGTGTCGACGACGACCAGGTCGTACGCGCTGCGCGCGTCGAGCACCGAGAGGACGCCGAAGAGCTCGTCGATGCCCGGCGGCGCCAGCTTCACCAGCTCGGACGTGCCGCCGGCGTCGGGCGACGCCGCGCCGGCGCCGAACGCGGCGGCGATCTCGTCGAGCGCCGCCTCGAGCTGCGTCCGCCGTTCGGCGAACGCGCGCCCGGCGTCGAGCTCGCGAACGTCGAGGTTCCGCGGGCCCTGCGGCAGCGGGTGCGCGCTGTCGCCGACGCGCGTCAGGAAGACGTCGGCGAGCGAGTGCGCCGGATCGGTCGAGATGAGCAGCACGCGGCGCGATCGATCGGCCCTGGCAATCCGCAGCGCCGCCGCCGCCGACACCGTCGTCTTGCCGACGCCGCCTTTGCCGCCGAAGAACAGCAGCGAGGCGCGCTGGAACGCGGCGATTGATTCAGGCGCCGCGATCTGCGCGTCCCGCAATGGCTGATGGCTCGTGGCTGATGGCGTAGAGCGGACAGTGGAACGGCGCAGCGGCCCATCGGCCATGACGCGCCCGAGCGAAGCGAGCGCTCTGATCCCGCGCGGCTCGCGCAACTGCGCGGGCACGAGGGTGATCGTGCGGCCGCGTCCGAGGCGGCGGCGAACGGCGGCGATCACGCGGCCCTCCTCGGCGCGCCGCGAATCACAGATCGGACACGCCGGCGCGGGCGGCAGGACGCGGTTGACGACGATCGCGTCGACGTGCAGCCCGCTGCCCGCGACCGCGCCGACGCCGTCCTCGGCTTCTGCGAGCGACATCGCCTCCGGCAGCGTCACCCATCGAAACGTCGTCTTCGCGCGATCGCGGAGGCGCGCGGCCGTCCCGTGCGCCTGTGCCGCCAGCATCGCGATCAACCGATCGGACGCTTCGCTGCGGCGGACGCGCGCGAGCTGGTCGCGGATGATGCGGTGCTGCTCCTGCAGCGCGTCGAGGATCCCGGCGACGGCCGCCACCGTCTCCGGCGCGGCCAGCAGCCGCAGCGTGTGGCCGGTCGGCGCGGTGTCGACGACGATGAGGTCGTAGCCGGATTCGGAGAGCCGCGCGATCTCGAGGATGCCGAGGAGCTCGTCGATCCCGGGAATCGACAGGTCCAGCAGCGCGTCGACGTCGCCGCGGTCGAGCCACGTGCCGTGCTCGAGGACCTCGGCGAGCGGACGGCGGTGCTCGGCGAGCCAGCGGTCGAACGCGCGCTGCGCGTCGAGCTCCACCGCGTCCACGTTCGCGACGACGCGGCGCGGCGTCGCGGAGAGGCGGACGCGGAGCGCGTCGCCGAGCGAGTGCGCCGGATCGGTGGAGACGACGAGGACGCGGCGGGCGCGATCGCGCGGCGCGGCCAGCGCGAACGCGGCGGCGCACGTCGTCTTGCCGACGCCGCCCTTGCCCGCGTAGAAGACCAGGCGGGGAGAGGATGCTGGAGGGTCGCGCCTACCGCTCTTGGCCAGACTCGAAGGTCTCGATGTCGACGCCCGTAATCTTGTCCTTCGGCGACATCGTGAGAGCGCCCTGCTGCGGGCGCCTGATCTCGCGGATCGCGGCGAGCACGTCGCGCTCGATCTCGGCGAATTCCTGTTCGGTGATCTCGCCGAGCTCCAGCCGCATCTGCGCCTCGAGCAGCTGGTCGCGCAGCGCGCTGTCGTCGTTCATCTCGGCCTCGGCGGCGGCCACCACCTTTTCGAGGACGAACCGCAGGCTGCCGATCAGGATCGAGTCGAGGATGAACACCTACGCGCGTTCGAGCTTCAGGCGGATGTTGACGAAGTTGTACGGCGGCCAGGGCCCCGTGTACTTGAATGTGAGCTTGTCGAAGCGCGCCGCAATCGACTTCACCTTCGTGTCGAAGGCGGCTTCCTGATCGCGCGAGATGAGGAACGCCGCGTTCATGATCATCTTGTCGCCGATCGGCTTGTTGATGCGCGACGCAACCGACACCTCGCGCAGCTGCTCGAGGACCTCGGCGACGTAGCGCTCGGACCGCGCCTGCAGCGCCGAATCGATCAGCCGCCCGTACTGCATCCGCGCGAAGTAGGTCGGCCCCTTCTGTCCCGAGATCTCCTTCTTCAGCCGGCTGATGTCGTCGTCGTCGAGCTCCACCTCGCGCACGGCCTGATCGCGATCCCAGAGGACCTTCAGGCCGAACTCGAGCTTGTTCTGCATCTTGGTGAGCACGTCGCCGAAGGCCTCGGCCGCCGATCGCAGCAGCTCGACGATGTCGTCGCGCGTCTTGAAGATCGTGCCGAAGGACATCGGGATGACGGTGTGCTCGCGCATCACCGTCTCGTTCACGCGCTCGTGCGCGAGCACGTTCTCGCGCGTCGAGTCGAGCACCTCGAGCGGCGCGTCGGAGACGACCGCCGCGAGGTTCTTGAAGTGCACGGTGTAGACGTCCGACGGCTCGGCGCCGATCCCGATCGGGCCGAACCGCAGCGGATCGCCCGCCTCGATGATGCAGTAGACGTACTTCCCGCGGCTCGGGCTGCCCGCCGGTTCCGGCGACGCCATCGTGCGGTGGCCCTGCACCGTCTTTTCGGTGATGCGCCGCTCGCCGCGGGCGGTTCGCGCCTGCGCCGTCTTCGCCGTCGCGCGCCCCGAGCCGTTCGGCTTCCCCGCCGGCTTCGTGCCTCGCGCTTTGGCAGCTTTCCTGGCGGCGGCCGCCTTCACTGCGACCGGCGTGCGCGACCGCTCTCCCTTGCGGGCGCTAGCTGCTCTTGGCATATCTACCGCTCCTGCGGGCTTTCTTGCTCGTTGTCGCGTCGGGCGCATCGAGGATCTTTCGAATCTCCCGCACGAGATCTTCCGGGAGACACGGTTTGGTGACGAACGCGTCGCAGCCGGCCTTCTTCGCGCCTTCCGAGATGCCGGCCAGCGCATGGCCGGTGAGCGCCACGACCGGGATCGACGCCGTGCGATTATCCGCCTTCAGCCGCCGCGTGGCCTCCCAGCCGTCCATTACGGGCAGCGACAGATCCATGAGAATGATGTCGGGGTTGTCGTCGACCGCGCGCTGCAGCGCTTCGAGGCCGTTGCCGGCGCCGATGACGTCGAAGCCCGAGAACTCAAGATACTCCGTGTACATCTCGCGCGCATCCGGATAGTCGTCCACCAGCAGCACGCGGGGGCGCTCCGGTTTCTCAGGCCGTCCAGTCATTTTCGTCCCTTGGTGGGCAGCGTCAACGTGAAGGTCGACCCCTTGCCGACCTGGCTCTGTACCACGATCTCGCCGTCGAGCATCTGCGCGAGCCGGCGGCAGATCGACAGCCCGAGGCCCGTGCCGCCGTAGGGCCGGGTCGGAGAATTATCGAGCTGCCGGAAATCCTCGAAGACGCGATCCTGATCGGCCGGCGCGATGCCGATCCCGGTGTCGCTGACCGAGAGCGCCAGCCGCCGATCGCGCGGCGAGAAGCGCGCGGCGATCGTCACGCCGCCATGGTGCGTGAACTTCAGCGCGTTGCTCAGCAGGTTCAGGAGAATCTGCTTCACCTTCTGGCGGTCGGTCGTCACCGGCTTCAGATCCTTGGGCAGGTCGACCGTGAGGGCCAGCTTCGATCTCAGAATGATTGGCTCGAGCTCGGCCTTCACCTCGGCGACCAGCTCCGGGATCGCGAAGCTGGAGAGCTGCAGCGGCATCCGCCCCGCCTCGATGCGCGAGATGTCGAGAATCTCGTTGATGATCGTCAGCAGGTGCCGGCCGTTCGACTCGATTCGCGTCAGCTGCCGCTTCGCCGGCGGCTCCAGCGGCCCGGCCACGCCCTGCAGCAGCATCGACGTGTAGCCGAGCATCGCGTTGAGCGGCGTCCGGAACTCGTGCGACATGTTGGCGAGGAACTGCGACTTCAGGGCCGAGGCCTGCTCGAGCTCGATCGCCTGGCGGCGGAGGAGCTCGTTCTGCTGCGCGATGTCGGCGGTGGCCGCCTGAATCTTCCGCTCGAGATCGTCGGCCGCCTGTTTCAGCTGCTCGAAGAGGCGCGCCTTTTCGAGCGCCTCGCGCCGGTCGTGCAGGATCGTCACCACCGCCGTCAGCTCGCCGTGCTCCGAGAGTATCTTTCCGGCGATCGCCTCGACCGGCATCCCTTCGCCGGTCTTCGGATCGACGAGGCCGATCTCGCCGACGCGCCGCTGGTCGGCGCTCACGAGCATGCCGGCGATGAACGACGAGAAGTGCGCGTCGTTGGCCTGCACCCAGCGCTGCTCGATCTCGCTCGCGTGCTGCGGGATCGTGAACAGCCGCTCGGCGGGCTCGTTCATCAGCGAGGTCGCGCCGCCGGCGTCGGTCACGACGATCGGGTCCGCGACCGAGTCGATGATCAAGTTCAGACGATCGCTCTCGGCGCGCGCCTGCACCTCGGCGATGCGCATCTTGCGGTAGTTGTCTTCGATCTCCTCGCTCGCGCGGCGCAGGTCGGTGACGTTGCGCAGAATGGAGACGACGCCGCTGCCCTGCCGCGGATCCTCGGTCACCGTGCTGAGGAGCTCGAACACGAGGTCCGAGCCGTCGACCGGATTGACCAGCAGCAGCTCGCGCCGCGTCGCGCCGGTCTCCTCGATCGCCTTGCTCGAGAGCGCCGACGACAGCAGCATGTTGTTCATGCGCACGGCGCCGCGCCGCCCTTCGCTCTCTTCCTCCGACGCCGTGAAGAGCATCAGCGCGCGCGCGTTCGCGATGAGCAGCCGCCCTTCGGTGTCGGTGAGGAGAATCGGGTCCGTGACCGCGTTGATGATGCTGTAGAGGAGCGACCGCTCGCGCCCCTGCCGGCGATCGCCTTCGGTGAGCGCCTGCTGCCGCAGGATCTGATCGAGACGCTGGCTGACGACCCCGGTGAACCAGTGGAAGTCGTCGTCCAGCGGCTGCTCGCCGCCGACCAGCAGCAGCCCGAACGCGTCCTCGCCGAACCCCGATACGCCGAGCGGCACCGCGTGAAACGGCGCGTCCTCGAACGGCGTCACCGGCCGGCGGCGGCGATCGGCGCCCGAGTGCGGCTCCGGAAAGAAAATCTCCTTGCGGTTGACGAACGCGGGAACGAGCGGGTTGTTCCAGTCCTCGAGCGAGACCGAGTAGCTCGCAATCGCCGACCCCAGGATGCCGTACGAGCCGATGACGTAGAGCACCTGCTCCGAGTCCGGACGAACCAGGCAAATCGACTGGAAGGCGCCGAGGACTTCGGCGAGCCACTGGAGCGCGAGCTGCGTACAGTCTGAGAGCTCCGCGCGCGCCACGAAGCCTTCGAGCAG
>Ga0075424_100005683_pt1 | contig 11952 bp, 14 predicted proteins | sample SoiMethybrSBSTD3_FD_75301 | JGI IMG/M metagenome (GOLD analysis project Ga0075424, IMG submission 75301) | Bulk soil microbial communities from a Populus tree surrounding site in Tennessee, USA - Soil MetaG P. TD hybrid SBSTD3 | ecosystem: Environmental > Terrestrial > Soil > Tree plantation... | reverse complement strand
CTCCACGCACTTGCCGCCGCGAGGCAAGCGGCGGTGCCGAACGTCCGCGAGCAGGGGCTTGCCGCGCGATCCGACATCGGACCGCTGCGCATCTACTGTTCCGAGCAGGCGCACTCGTCCATCGACAAGGCCGTCCTGACGCTTGGCTTCGGCCACTCATCGCTGCGAAAGATTCCGGTTGATTCCGCGTTCAACATGCGCGCCGATGTCCTGCGTGCGTCGATCGATGACGACCGTCGCGCAGGTGTCACGCCGGTCGCCGTCATCGCCACGATAGGCACCACGTCGACGACGGGCATCGATCCGGTGGCAGCAATCGCGGACATCTGCCGTGACTACCGAGTATGGCTGCACGTGGATGCGGCGTACGCCGGCGTCACCGCGATGCTGCCCGAGTGCGCACCTTACTTCAGCGGCTGGGACCGCGCCGATTCCATCGTCGTCAATCCGCACAAATGGCTCTTCACGCCGTTCGACCTGAGCGCGTTCTACTGCCGGCGGATGAACGCCGTGCGCGACGCGTTCTCACTTGTGCCGGATTATCTGAAGACTGCGGAAGGAACCGCCGGCGTCCGCAACCTGATGGATACCGGCATCCAGCTCGGCCGCCGCTTTCGATCTCTAAAGCTTTGGATGATTCTTCGGCATTTTGGCGCGGACCGGCTGCGCGAGATTCTGCGCGAGCACATCCGTCTGGCGCAGCAGTTCGCCGCCCGAGTAGATGCACATCCGGATTTCGAACGCCTCGCCCCCGTTCCATTTGCGACCGTCTGCTTTCGCGCGAAGCCTCGCGGGTTGACCCTTCACGGCCCCGAGCTCGACCGTTTCAATGAGCGCGTGCTTGACGCGATAAATGCGACCGGGGACGTGTTTCTGTCACATACGCGCCTCAACGGGGCATTCGCGATGCGCATCGCCATTGGTCATCTCCGCACGACCGCCGCGCACACCGGGCGCGCCTGGGAGTTACTGCTCGAACAAACTGCTGCGCTCTCCGGCATTCGCTGACATTCCTGTCAAGTTCAATCGCCCTCAATTGTTTCGTTCAGCTCGCCGGGCGTTCGCGGGCACTTTGCTTGCACCGTCGCCGGGCGAAAGAAACCGAACCGTCGCCCTGGGTGTGCGACGAGATGGACGGCAGGTCCAGGAGGAAATCAATGTTGAAGAAGTACTCTCTGATTGCCGCGCTGATGCTGCTGGTCGTAGGGCCCGCAAGCGCGCGCGCTGACTGGTTGTTTACACCGAATATTGGCGTCGGCTTCGGCGGTGACACGCCCTCGAACGACAAGCTCACCTACGGTGCATCGCTTGGCTGGATGGGAGCGGGGATTGCCGGATTTGAGGCGGACTGGTCTTACACGCCCACGTTCTTCGAGAATGGCACCGACAACATCAGCTTCGCGGACAGCGACAACGTTCAGAACCTGATGGCGAACCTGACCCTCGGGATCCCCGTGGGCGGACAGCGCGGCCCGGGCTTCAGGCCGTATGTTGTTGCTGGTCTCGGCCTGATGAAGACGCATGTCGCTGACGCCGATCAGCTGTTCTCCGTCGACAGCAACGACTGGGGCATGGACCTTGGCGTCGGCGCGATGGGCTTCATGACGGATCACGTCGGCTTCCGCGGCGACGTCCGGTACTTCCGCGACCTGGAAGATACCGAACAGAACGGCGGCTTCACGCTGGCGACGGGAAAATTCGATTTCTGGCGCGGCACGGTCGGTCTGACTTTCCGCTGGTAGCAAGGTTCGAGGTTCGATCGTTCGGCGGTTCGGGGTTCGTGATTCGAACCGTCGAACGACGAACGCATCGAACCTCCCGAACCACTCAGGCTTCCAAGCTCCACATCTCCTTCCACCAATCTCCGTCCGGTTCGAGCGCGACGCAGCCGTGCAGTGGAAAACCGCTCGACTCGCGTCGCTCGCTCGCGACACGCGTGGTGCCGCCGCCGGTCAGCATCGCGAGGAGCCGCGGAAGGTAGGGCATATGTCCGGCGATGAGCACGCTGCGCGTCTCGCCCGCGAGGCGATCCTGCATCCACTGGGGCGGATCGTCGGGGAGGAGTCCCCGCTCCGCGGTGATCGGCGCAAAAGGATTGCAGGCCTTCCAGAACAGCTCCGCGGTCTGACGCGCGCGCAGCTTCCCGCTATGCCAGATGACGTCCGGTTTCACGCCGCGCTGTGCGGCCAGACCGGCCAGTCGCTCCGTTGCGGCGCGTCCGACAGACGACAACGGCCGCATCGGGTCGATCTGCGGACCGACGGCGTCGCCGTGATGGACGAGCAGCAAAAGGCTCATGACGTACGGACCAGGGCTCGAGGCATTTTCGCCCCGAGCCCGGAGCCAGTGTTATACTGCCCCGTTTCGTGGCGCGCGGCGATTTCACCGACTTGATGGGCCGCGCTGCATATGGTCGTCCAGGCCCGAACCGGGACGCTACCGTCTAAGTCGCGAAGGACTGCCCGCGACCTGAGTCGCGGGCTTTTTTTGTCAGGAGCAACATGTCGCGCTTCATCTTCACGTCCGAATCCGTGTCCGAGGGACATCCCGACAAGGTCTGCGATTACATCTCCGACTCGATCCTCGATGCATGCCTCGAGCAGGATCCATCAAGCCGCGTCGCCTGCGAGACGCTGTGCAAGAGCGACACGGTCGTGATTGCGGGCGAGATTACGACGAGCGCGAAGCTCGACTACGAGAAGATCGTACGGCAGGCCGTCAAGGACATCGGCTACACGGACTCGTCGGAGCCGTTCTGTGATGCGACGCTGAAGCTGATTCCAATCATGACCCGGCAGTCGTCACAGATCTCGCAGGGCGTGACTGCCGCGACGAGTCAGAGCGGCGACCAGGGCGCGGGCGACCAGGGGATCATGTTCGGCTACGCCACGGACGAGTCGCCGGAGATGATGCCGCTCCCGATTCTGCTCGCTCACAAGCTGACCAAAGGGCTGACCGACGACCGCAAGCACGGAAAGGTCGCCTTCCTGCGTCCCGACAGCAAGTCCCAGGTATCTGTCCTCTACGAAAACAACGAGCCGAAGGAAGTCACCGCTGTCGTCATCTCGACGCAGCACACGCCTGACGCCAATCAGAAGCAAATCACCGAATACGTGCGCGAGCAGCTCGGGCCGCACATGCTGGGCTCGTGGTGGCGAAAGGACCTGACGCTCTACGTGAACCCGACCGGCGATTTCAGCCACGGCGGGCCATCCGCGGACGCCGGCGTTACCGGCCGCAAGATCATCGTGGACAGCTACGGCGGCTGGGGGCGCCACGGCGGCGGCGCGTTCAGCGGCAAGGACCCGTCGAAGGTCGATCGCAGCAGCGCGTACTTCTGCCGCTACGTCGCCAAGCAGGTTGTCGCGGCCGGACTGGCCAAGCGCGCGGAACTGCAGGTCGGCTATGCCATCGGCATGGCGAAGCCGGTGTCGGTGAAGGTCGATACGTTCGGAACTGGCGACGAGCGGGCGGCGGCAGACTTCGTGATGAGCGCGTTCGATTTCCGCCCGCGGGCGATTATCGAGAAGCTGAACCTGCTCCGTCCGATCTATCGCAGCACGACCAACTACGGTCACTTCGGGCGGCCTGGGCTTCCATGGGAAGCGGTCGAAAAACCGGTGGCTGTCGCGCGCTGACGGCGGTTCGCGGGTTCAGAGCATTTCGTACCAACGCCGGTGCCGGGCGGTCACGGCCTGCTGGACGACTCCGACCTGGTCGGCGACGCTTTGCGCCTGCTGTTCGTTGACGCCAAGAGACATCAGCTCTGACTTCATCTCGTTCTTCAGGTTCTCGACCTGCTTTTCGCTCAACTGGCGCCCGGCGACCGTCACCCAGCACGTGTGGGCCACGGGCATCGCCTCCGCCACCTTGAAGCTCTTGCCGGTAAGGGCCTGACCAAGCCGACGCGAGAGCTCCTCGGCCGCGGCCTGTCCACCAGTGGTCCCCTCTGCGTAATGACTGATGTCGCTGGCGAGATCCTTCGGACCCTCAGGATTGCCGGTCGCCAGATACTGCAGGTCGCGGCTGATGTCGCCAAGCTCGTTCGCCGTTGACGGCGTCGTCTCAGGCAGCGGTCCGTCGGCCTGCCGGCACGCGGCGAACTGGAACGCGGCGGCGAACACGAAGGCGTATGCGATCTGTCGTCTCACGCAAGTCAGCATAACACTCTAGTCGGACGGCATGACGTCGCGCGGTGAACCGGATGCGGCGATGCGGCCGTTGTCGATCAGCACGGCCCAATCGGCGACGGTGAGCGCTTCTTCCGGAAGATGCGTCACGTAGATCAGCGGCACCGACAGCTCGTCCCGTATCCCGAGCAGCGCATCGACTATCCGGCGCCGGCGAGGAAGATCGACCGCGGCAAGCGGTTCGTCGAGCAGCAAGACGTCGGGGCCCGAATACAGCGCGCGCGCCATCGCAACCCGTTGACGCTCCCCTCCTGACAGCGACCCGACCCGCCTGTCCATCAAGGTGGAAAGCTCCAGCAGATCCACCAGCACGCGAAGATCGGGACGGTTTCCCTCGCGCAGGCCGTAGGTGACGTTCTCGCGCACGTTGAGATGCGGAAACAGCAGAATGTCCTGCGGCACGTAACCGGTGCGCCGGTGGCGCACGGCGGTGTTGATGTGCCGCTCGGAGTCGAACAGCACGTGACCATTGACGGCAATCCTGCCGCGGCGCGGAGAGCGAAGGCCGGCCACTGCCTCGAGCGCGGAGGTCTTTCCCGATCCTGACGGTCCGAACAACGCCAGCGCTCGCGACTCGACGTTGACGGTGAACGTCAGCGTGAACTCCCCCTGCTCCAGCGTGAAGTCGAGCTCGAACGCCGCCATTAGGTTTGTTTCGCCAGCCGGTTTGACGCGAGCACCGCGATGAAGGCGATGGAAACGGAGATCGCGAGGAGAATCGCCGCCTGGCGATCCTGTCCTGTCTCGGTAAAGCTGTAAATGCCGACCGCGAGCGTGCGCGTCCGTCCGGGAATGCTGCCCGCGACCACGATCGTCGCGCCGAACTCGCCGAGCGCGCGCGAGAAGCCGAGCATGGCGCCCGCGAGGATGTTGCGCGCGGCCAGCGGCAGCGTCACCGTGGAAAACACACGCCACGGCCCCGCGCCAAGCGTCTCCGCGATCTGCTCGTAACGGCGCGTCACCTGTTCGAAGCCGGCGCGCGCCGTGCGGACGAGCAGCGGCAGCCCCATGACCGCCATCGCCATCACGACGGCGGCGGGTGTAAAGACGACCTCGATGCCGGCGCGCGCGAGCAGACCGCCAATGGGACCACGGCGGCTGAAGAGCCACAGGAGCAGCAAGCCGGTGGCAACAGGCGGCATCACGAGCGGGAGCGAAACGACAGTCTCGACAACGGACTTGCCGGGAAACTCGCGCCTCGCGAGCACCCATGCGACGGCGACGCCCGGCACGAGCATCACTGCCGTTGCCGCCAGTGCGGCAAGTGTCGTGAAAATCGCGATGTCGCGGATTTCGGCGCTCACGCGTGCTCAGTTCCGCGCGGCGGAGGGCGCCAGGAAACCAGCGCGTGTGAAGACCGCGGTCGCTTCTGGTGAACGCAGGAATGCGAGCAGCCGGCGAGCGCCGTCCGGGTTGCTCCCGGATCGCACGAGGGCCGCCGGATAGACGATCCGCGGTCCTTCAGACGCTGGAACGACGAACGCTTCGCGCGCGTGCGTGGCGGTGGCAACGTCCGTGCGATAGACGATGGCGGCGTCGGCGGCGCCGCTTTCGACGGCCGCGAGCGCGAGGCGCACGCTCCCGGAAGGAACGATCTTCGTCGTCAGCTCCGACCAGATGCCGAGCATCTGCAGGTACTGCTTCGCGTAGACCCCCGCCGGCACCGCCGCGGGGTCGCCGATGGCGACCCGTCTGATGGCGGGATCGAGCAGGCCGCGAGCAGACGTCATCGCGCGCGGCCGATCGTCGGGAACCGCAATTGCGAGTTGATTGGACAGCAGCTCTACGCGACTGGCGGGATCGATCCGCGCAGCCACCGCATTCATCTGGGCCTCGTCCGCGCTGATGAAGATATCCACGCCCGCACCAAACGAAATCTGGCGCGCGAGCGTATTCGATGACCCGAGATTCAGGACGACCCGCTCTCCGGTTCGTGCCTGATACATCGGGGCAAGCTGCTGCAGTACCTCCGTCAGGCTCACTGCGGCGGATACGACAACCTGCCGGCTCGAGCCCTGTCCGCTGGCGTCGGCGGCCGCCGTCACCAGCGCCGACACGAACAGGAGCCGCCGGAATCGTCCGGTCATAGCAGTGGTTAATTTAGTATGATTCAAGTCGATTCTGGAGACGTTTTTATATGAGCCTCCTCACCGTCCGCGCCGCGGCCGACAGGCTGGGCGTCAGCTACTCGGCGCTGAAACAATGGATTTACAAAGGAACCGTCCGAACGGTCCGCACGGGCGGAGGCCATTACCGCATCGCCGACGCGGAAATCGACCGGCTGCTCTCCTCGCAGGGCAAGGCACCGGGCCAGCCCGCGCGGAGGCGCGCCCGGCCGGCCGGCATGCTCGTCTCCATCAGCGGCCGAAACCAGCTGCGAGGCATCGTCGAAGAAGTCCGGGCCGAGGGCCTGCTCGCGCAGGTCCGGCTGCGCATCGGCGACCAGCGGCTGACGGCCGTCATTACGCGTGACGCGGTCGACGAGCTGAAGCTCCGGCGGGGCGAGGAGGCACTGGCGATCATCAAATCGACGGAGGTCATGATTGCCAAGGGGTCGGCCATTTGATAGGCTTCAGGCTTCCATGGTTCGGGTCCTGACCCACGCGCACGTCCACTATCACCACGGCCACACCGGCCGGCCGGCAGGACTGCGCGCGTAAGGAACCAGACCAGTAAGATTTCCAAGACGCCCTGCAGGCCCCGCCGGATGGCGGGGTTTTTTGTTGTACAGGCATGAATATGGATTTTTCGAAGTTGGATGGATTGATTCCCGCGGTCGTGCAGGACCACGTCAGCGGCGAAGTGCTGATGGTGGGGTTCATGAACCAGGAGGCATGGGACATCACGCGTCGCACCGGCTATGTGACGTTCTACAGCCGCACCCGCAACACACTGTGGACCAAGGGTGAGACGTCGGGCAACAAGCTCGCCGTTCGCGACGTGCTGATTGACTGTGATGAAGACACGGTGCTCGTCAAAGCGGAGCGGCTCGGGGGCGGCAACGTGTGCCACACCGGCGAGCGCACGTGCTTTTTCCAGCGCGCGGAGGGCGTCACCATCCCATGAAGCTTCGACTTGGCATCCCGAAGGGCTCGCTGCAGGACGCCACCGTGCAGTTGTTTGCTCGCGCCGGCTTCAACATCTACGTCAGCTCGCGATCCTATTTCCCGACGATCGACGATCCGGAGATCGAGTGCATGCTGATTCGCGCGCAGGAAATGACGCGCTACGTCTGCGAAGGTGTGCTCGACGCGGGGCTCACCGGGCTCGACTGGGTCGCCGAGCACAAGCTGGGTCGTGACGCGCACACCTGCGTCGCCAGCCTTGCCGACCTCGTGTACTCGAAACAGAGCTTCGGCAAGGTGCGCTGGGTGCTGGCGGCGCCTGAGGATTCGCGATTCAAGTCGCCGGCCGATTTCGCGGGGGCGACCATCGCCACCGAGCTCGTGCAGGTGACGCGGAGTTACTTCGAGAAGCTCAAGGTGCCCGTCAAGCGCGTCGAGTTCTCCTGGGGGGCGACCGAGGTGAAACCGCCGGTACTCGCCGATGCCATCGTCGAAGCGACGGAAACAGGATCGACGCTCCGCGCGAACCGGCTGCGCATTCTCGATACGGTGCTCGAATCGAACACGCAGCTCATCGCCAACCAGGACGCGCTCGCCGATTCGTGGAAGAAGACCAAGATCGACAACATCGCCCTGCTGCTTCGCGCCGCCATTGAAGCGCAGGGACGCGTCGGCCTGATGCTGAATGTCCGCCGCGCCGATCTCGACAAGGTGCTGACACAGCTTCCGGCTTTGCAGCGGCCGACGATCTCATCGCTGAGCGACACCGAATGGGTCGCCGTCAACACGATTATCGAAGAGCGTACGGTGCGCGACCTGATTCCCAAACTCAAAGCCGCCGGCGGCCAGGGAATCGTCGAATATCCCTTGAACAAAATCGTCCTGTAAAAGTTGAAAAGTGGAAAAGTGAAAAAGTAGTGGAGAAGTGGAAAAGTAAGTGAGGATCGTCGAAGCGACAGATCGGGACGCGATACGCGAGCTGCTGTCGCCGCAGCGCGTGCGGGACGCCGAGACCGGTCGCCGCGTCGCGGAGATTGTGAACGGCGTCCGCGAGCACGGAGACGAGGCGCTGCTTCGTTACGCTCGGACGTTCGACGGTCTCGAGGGCGACGTCGAAGTGTCGCGTCACGACATGATCGCGGCTGCGCGCAGTGTTCCGGCGTCCGTTCGAAGCGCCATCAGCAAAGCGGCGAGAAATATCAGGGCGGTCGCGAAGCGGCAGGTGCCGCGTGGATGGAAGACGCGCGTGACAGGGGGGGTGACCGTCGAACAACGGATCGTCGCGCTCGATCGCGTCGGGTGCTATGTCCCCGGTGGACGGTACCCCCTTCCCTCGTCTCTGCTGATGACCGCGATTCCCGCGGCCGTGGCGGGCGTGCGCGAAGTGATCGCCGTCTGTCCGAGACCCGAGCCTGTCGTCATGGCCGCCGCTCTGGAGGCGGGTGTGTCGCGTCTCTTCCGTCTCGGCGGCGCGCATGCAATTGCCGCACTGGCGTACGGCACCGAATCGGTCCCGCGCGTCGACAAGATCGTCGGACCGGGCAACCGGTTCGTCGCCGCGGCGAAGGCGCTCGTGGCCGGCGATTGCGGCATCGACTTTTACGCGGGTCCGACCGAAATCCTCATCGTCGCCGCCCGCGGTCCCGCCGACTGGATCGCGGCGGATCTCATCGCGCAGGCCGAGCACGACGCCGATGCGCGGGCCGTGCTGATCACTCCAAGCCGGACGCTGGCGAGGCAAGTCGCGCAGTCCGTCGAACGGCAGATGCCGCCGGACGGCCCGGCCCGGGAATCGCTGGCAAGGCACGGCGCCATCGTCATCACGACGTCCGCCCGTGAAGCGCTTGAGTTGGCAAACCTGGCTGCGCCCGAGCACCTCGTGCTCGACGATGAGCGTCTTGCGAAACAGGTGAGAAACGCGGGTTCCGTGTTCGTCGGCCAATGGTCGGCGCAGGTCGCGGGCGACTATGCGATTGGCTCGAACCACGTGCTGCCGACGGCAGGAGCCCCGCGCGTCCGCGGCGGGCTCTCAGCCGCCGATTTCGTGCGGCAGATCACCGTGCAGCGGCTGACGGCGAAAGGACTGCGCGACATCGGATCCAGCGTCATCGCGCTGGCGCGCGCCGAAGGACTCGAAGGACACGCGAGGTCGATCGAGATTCGACTGAATGGGGCGGATTCCATGAAGCGGACGCGCCGGGTGAAATGATGCTGATACAGGGCTATCCGGATCCTGGAGAAGGTCTTCGACTTCACCTCAATGAGAACACGGGGGGCTGCTCGCCCCGCGTCATCGAGGCGATTCGCCGTTTGAAGCCGACCGATATCTCGACCTATCCCTCGTACCCGGGTCTGGTACTCACGATCGCAAGGTACTTCGACGTCGATCCCGAATGGGTGCTCCTCACAAATGGCCTCGACGAAGGGATTCTGATGGCGGCAATCGGCCACATCTCGAAGGCGCGCATCCACGACGCCGAGACGATCGTCCCGACGCCTGCCTTCGATCCGTACCCGAACTCGACTGCGGCCGCCGGCGCCGCGAGCGTACGAGTGCCGGCCAACCCTGATCTCAGCTTTCCGACCGATGCGGTGATCGCCGCCATCACGCCTCGCACGCGGATGATCTTCCTGAACACGCCGAATAACCCGACGGGGCAACTGATCTCCATCCCCGATCTGTGCCGCATCGCCGCAGCGGCAGGCGATGCGATCGTCCTGATCGACGAAGCGTATATCGAGTTCGGTGGGGAGAGCTTCCTGCCGCAGCTCTCGCGCTACTCGAACGTGCTCGTCGGACGCACGTTTTCCAAGGCGTACGGCCTCGCCGGCATGCGGGTCGGCATCGTGATCGGCCAGCCGCCGGCGCTGCAGCCGGTCCGTGATGTCACGCTGCCCTTCAACATCAACGTCATCGCGCTGGCCGCGGTCCAGGCCGCGCTTGAAGATACAGATTTTCTGCCGCGGTACGCCGCGCAGGTGCGCGAGTCGCGCGAGCTGCTGTACGACGCGTGCGGCCGCCTCGGCCTCAAATATTGGGAGAGCGCCGCCAACTACGTGCTCGTGCAGGTCGGCGACACGGCGCCGTTCATCCAGGCGCTCTCGGCGCGGAAGATTCATGTCCGCGATCGATCGAAGGATCCGGCGACGCCCGGCTGCGTGCGCATCACCGCCGGCATGGTCGAGCATACGCAGGCGGCGATCGAAGCGCTCGAAACGGTGACGGCGGCGAGGCACATGCGATGAAACGAGCCGCGGCGTTCGATCGACGCACCACCGAGACGCAGATCAAGGGGCGCCTGACGATTGACGGAGAGGGACGCTACGACGTCAGCACGGGCATTCGCTTCTTCGATCACATGCTGGAGCTCTTTACCCGCCACGGCGGTTTCGACCTGACGCTGAAGGCCAAAGGCGACCTCGACGTCGATCAGCACCACACGGTCGAAGACGTCGGCATCACGCTTGGCGAAGCGGTGCTGAAAGCGCTCGGCGACCGGAAGGGAATCAATCGCGCCGGCTATTTCGTCATGCCGATGGATGAGACGCTCGCCGTCGCCGCCATCGATTTGAGCGGCAGGCCACACGCCGTCGTCAAGCTGAAGGTGAAGGTGCCGAAGGTCGGCGACCTGCAGACGGAACTCGTTCACGATTTCTTCGACGGCTTCGCGTCGGGCGCGCGTGCCAACGTGCATCTGAACGTGTTGTACGGGCGCTCGAGCCACCACCACATCGAGGCGGTGTTCAAGGCGTTCGCCCGAGCGCTGCGCGTGGCCTGCGCGAAGGACGCGCGGCTCGCGAAGATGCTGCCGAGCACAAAGGGACTCCTGTGATCGCGCTCATTGATTACGGCGCCGGCAACCTGACGTCGGTGCGCAAGGCGTTGACTGCGCTTGGCGCAGACTACGCGACGCCTGCATCTCCCGGGGACTTACGGCGCTTCTCGGCGCTCATCGTTCCGGGCGTCGGCAACTTCGCGGCGACGGCGGCGCTGGTTGGTCCATGGCGCGACGAGATCGCGGCGGCGGTACGTGCCGGCACGCCGTTGTTTGGCATCTGTCTGGGAATGCAGTGGTTGTTCGAAGGGAGCGACGAAGCGCCCGACGTGCCGGGCCTCGGTGTGCTTTCTGGCAGGGTCACGCGGTTACAGGGCGATGCGGAAGAGCGGCTGAAGATCCCGCATGTCGGCTGGAATGGTCTGGCCTTCCGCAGTCGCGCGGCTGCCGGTGACCACACCGCGCTGCCGAGCCGTCTGCTCTCGGGCTTGAACACCGGGGCCCACGTCTACTTCACGCATTCGTATGCAGCGCCGGTGACGGACGCGTGCGTGGCGGCGACGACGCACGCGGAAACGTTCGCAGCGGTCGTCGAGCGAGCCAACGTGTTCGGCGTGCAGTTCCACCCCGAGAAGTCGAGCGACGCAGGGCTGCAGATCATCCGCAATTTTCTCGAGGTATCCGGCGGCTTGCCCGCCGTCGCTTCGCGCGCGGAGGCGGGGTGCTGACCAAGCGCATCATCGCCTGCATGGATGTCCGCGACGGCCACGTGGTCAAGGGCGTCCAGTTCCAGCAGCTTCGACATGCTGGCGATCCGGCCGAGCTCGCGGCGCGCTACAACGTCGAAGGGATCGACGAAGTCGTCATCCTCGACATCACGGCGACCCTCGAGAGCCGCCGCGCGCTTGCAGAGACCATCCA
>Ga0075424_100005682_pt1 | contig 11952 bp, 7 predicted proteins | sample SoiMethybrSBSTD3_FD_75301 | JGI IMG/M metagenome (GOLD analysis project Ga0075424, IMG submission 75301) | Bulk soil microbial communities from a Populus tree surrounding site in Tennessee, USA - Soil MetaG P. TD hybrid SBSTD3 | ecosystem: Environmental > Terrestrial > Soil > Tree plantation... | reverse complement strand
ACAGGGATAGCCAGCAGCGGCCCCACCAGCAGCCCGTCATCCCCCGATCGCCCAGGGCAGCGGCAGCAACCACCACGACCGCCACGCCGGTACATACCGCCAGCCACCAACGCGGCACCCGATCCAGCGCGCCCGCTCCCTGCACCCGTCCCGGCCGCCGCATAACGTGCCCGGCCCGGCAAACGGAATGTCAGCCACCACGCGGCGGGCACCTCCTTGATCCCGCCGGAAACCAGCCCGGCAGGCAGCCGGTGCCCACGACTGTAGCGGCCCCAGCACGGGCCGAAGCGGCCAAACACGGCCACTCGGCCCAGATGCGCCCCGACCGCAGCAACCATCACATCGCAGCCGTGGCTCCCGACGGCACACAGCCATAAACCAGCGCCAGCGGATGGCCGGTCGCACCCGGGCAGCCAGCTTGGCCGACACGTCCAGCACCGTCTCGCCGTCAGCGACCAGCCGCTGGGCCAGCGACCGGCCCGCCCCGCGGCGCCGTCCACCGCCCACCACCGCTGCGCCCACCGGGCAGCAAAGCTGGCCAGCTGCCCATAGCCGTCCGCGCTATTGGCGAACCGGGCCGATCGATCACCGTCTTGGTCACCGGGTCCAGCACCGCCGCGGTATTGCTGGCCCTTATGCGGGTCCACCGCGATCATCACATCGCCGCTCACGGGAGTTCGTCCTGGCCATCGGGATCTCATCAGGCGAGGAGGGCAATGCAACTTCCGGCAGCGCAGACCACTCTTGAGCCACAACCTCACCCGGTGAGCAGGGCGGGCCGCGCAGCCGTTCCTGAGCCAGAACACCCACCAGGGCGACGGCAGCCGAGCGAACCCGCCCCGCTCAGCGCCCGAGAACCCCAGATCCCCAGGCTGCCAGCGACCGTCTAAACAAGTTGCCGATTAGGTATTCGTCGGGTTTTTGTGGCCTGCCGTCGTATCGGCGCGCAGATCGTCTGCTTATGTGTTCAGCCTTCCCGCGAGTGATGAGCCCATCATTTCGCAAGCCGACGACATCATCCGTTCGCCAACCGAGCTCACTTCGCCGCCTGCAACGACACCGCCCCGTCGAGGTGTCGCCCGGGCCGCGCAGGACCTATGGGTTCCCAGCGCGGCGATCGCCCACGTGTTCCCGGTCGCCTCCAGCGCCACCTCATCGGCTGGGCCAGGCCCGCGGCGAACTGGCGGACCCCCTCCGGGGTCGTGGCGAACGTGCCAGCCCGCCTCACCGTCCCGCCTTGCCAGATCGCCACCTGCGCGAAGTCACGATGAACATCCAGCCCGATCCACCGCCTGGCTGCCGTCATCGCCGTCCTCCCTTCCACGGTCCTGCTACCGATCGCGAGCGGGTGGGCGAAGCGACACCTACGGATCCGCGCGCGCAGCGCAACCTGGCAGGTCGCAGGGACGGCCACCTACTAACACGGGCTCTCAGCCCATCGTGCAACACCGGCCTGCCCACCCTGCTTCACTCCCGGCGCCGCTGTCCCGGACGGTCGCACCGTATGCCTGCCACCCACCCGCCCGGAAGCGGGAGGCACCGGAGGAACCGGCGACGCCTGAGATCTTCATACCGGTTACCAACCCGATCGAGTCGACCTTCGCCACGGTCAGGCACCGCACCAAGATCACTAAAGGACCGGGCTCGCGGGCAGCTGGGCTGGCGATGGCGTTCAAGCTCATCGAGTCAGCACAAGACCGCTGGCGCGCGGTCAACGCGCCCCACCTCGTCGCCCTGGTCCACGCCGGAGCGACCTTCATCAACGGCAAACTCGTTGAACGACCCGGCGAGAAGGCCCAGCCCGAAGACGCCTAAACGATCTTGATCCACAGGTCTTGACAATTGCTCTGGACTTTGCCGCGCCGTGTGAGAGCCGCAGCGGCGTCGCATCCGGCGGTGGTCCTGCCCACGTGGGCCTCGCGGCCCGGGATTGGCTGGCGGCATGGTGATGCTGCGCGAGGCCCATGCAGATATGCCTGTCCGGCCGGCCAAGTGCCAGACGAGGGTTGCCGCGGGTGCAAGTGCGATGCGTCCCGGCAGTGGCCCGCACACCGCGAGACCGGTAAACGATCAGGGTGCCCGCCGTGGATGGCGCACTTGGTATCCCCGGGTTCGGCCAGCAGCTTGCATTGGCTGCCCTTTGTGGTGATGGCGATGCACCGCCAAGGATCCGGGTCGGCCTGTGAGGACGCGATCTGTTGCTGCATCCGCTCCGACCATGCCGTAATCAGCGCCAGCTGGGTCTCCAGCCAGCCGCCTTCTGCGGCGGGCAGCGCGGCCGGGGCGGGCGGGGGCTCATCTTCCTGCGGCTGCCGGGCGGGCCGGGGCTCATCTTCCTTCCGGGGCTGCGGGACGGGCGGGGGCAGCGCCCGCACCGTCGGCGGCTCTGATGGCCCCAGTAGTTCTGCGATCAGCGTTTCATCCGCCGGCGGGTGACGGCGGCCCCGGCGGGTGACCACCGCCAGCCCGCCCACTAGCGCGAGCAACAGCCAGATGATCAGCCACCCCAATCCGCGTTCCTCCCTCCCCGGGTCCGTCTCCCGCGCTAGCCGCGGAGGCCAGGACCGCGGACCTGAAACCCTGCCCACGCTACGACAACGCATACACCGCACGCTCCCTGCTCCCTTCTGGCCCGGGGAGAGCATTCTCCTGGCGCGGCCCGCCGTGATGACCACCGCTCACCTGCGCCACGATCCGGTCACTGTCGCCTGACCAGGTTACGTTCCCGGAGCTCACAGGAGCCTTGATGGTGATCCTCGAAATGATCTTGCATGACGCCGCGCGACAGCCTTCAAACACACACTCGGCTCAGACGCAGCGTGACGCCAGATCGCCGACTCGGCGCGGCCAACAGCTGCGCTGACAGATCGGGCCGCGGCACGCAGATCATCTGGTTCGGGGCGGCTTGCCCCGAAGCGATCAGTCGCCTTGCAGGCGTTTGAGCAGCGCCGAGCTGGGGATTGCCCGGGGGCATGTCAGGACCGTTCGCAGCCGTGGTTGGGGGGTTGGCTTAGCCTTCTTACATGAGGGTCTGTGCCGCGTGCGGGCGGGAGAACCCGCCGGATGCAGGGTTCTGCAACGAGTGCGGCGCGGCTTTGGAGGCGGGACCCGCGGCTAGCCGAAAGCGCAAGACGGTGACGGTGCTGTTTTGCGATGTGACCGGCTCGACGGCATTGGGGGAGCGGCTGGACCCGGAGAGCTTCCGGGAGGTGATGCGCCGGTACTTCGAGGCGGCGCGGACGGTGATCGAGCGTCATGGCGGCACCGTGGAGAAGTTCATCGGGGACGCGGTGATGGCTGTCTTCGGTGTCCCTGTGCTGCACGAGGACGATGCGCTGCGGGCGGTGCGGGCGGCCGGTGACCTGTTCGACGAGATCGAGAGACTCAACCGCCAGCTGGAGGCCGACTTCGGCGCGACGGTGAGCGTGCGCACCGGGGTGAACACCGGGCAGGTGGTCACCGGGACCCAGGAGCGGCTGGCGGCCGGTGATGCGGTGAATCTGGCGGCGCGGCTGGAGCAGGCGGCGGCCCCGGGAGAGATCGTGATCGGCCCGCTGACGTTGCGGCTGGTGCGTGACGCCGTGGTGGTGGAGCCGCTGGCGCCGCTTGCGCTGAAAGGCAAGAGCGGGCCGGTGGCCGCCTACCGGCTGTTGGGGGTCCGCGGTGATGTGGACCCGCGAGCCCGCCCGGGGCGGGCGCCGCTGGTGGGCCGGGCCGGCCAGTTGCGGATGCTCGGCGACGCGTTCGCGAACGTGACGCGGGAGCGGTCGTGTGGCTTGTTCACGGTGCTGGGCATGGCCGGGGTGGGCAAATCCCGGCTGACAACCGAGTTCCTGCGCGGCGTCGAGGCCCGGGTGCTGACCGGGACCTGCCTGTCGTATGGGCAGGGCATCACCTACTGGCCGGTGGTCTCGATGGTCAAGCAACTGCTCGACGCCGGCCACGGGTGCCCGGGTGCGGTGCAGCTGATGGCTGCCGACGCGAAGGTCGCCGCCGCCATCGGTGTGCTGCTCGGTGAGCAGGCGGCGGTGACGTCGCCGACCGAGATCGCGTGGGCGGTGCGCAAGCTGCTGGAGAGTTCCGCCGAGCTCGGGCCGCTGGTCGTGTTGGTCGATGATCTGCACTGGGGCGAGCCTGCCCTGTTCGAGCTGCTCGAGCACGTCGCCGACTTCAGCCGCGGAGTACCTATCTTGATTTTGTGCCTGGCGCGGCCGGAGCTGCTGGATGCCCGGCCAAACTGGGGCGGGGGCAAGCTGAACGCCACCACCTTGCTGCTGGAGCCGCTCGGCCCCGCCGAGACCGCCGCGCTGATCGGTGAGCTCGTGCCCGCGGGCAGCGGTCTCGATCCGCGGCTGCGGGAGCGGGTGCAGGAGACCGCGGGTGGCAACCCGCTGTTTGTGGAGGAGATGCTCGCGCTGCTGGCCGAGCCCGGCGGTGGCGAGCTGGCCGTCCCGCCGACCATTACCGCGCTGCTGGCGGCGCGGCTGGACCAGCTTGTGCCCGCCGAGCGCACCGTGCTGGAGTGCGGGTCGGTGGAGGGGCAGTCATTTCATCGCGGCGCCGTGCTGGTCATGGCGCCAGAGGAAACTGATGTTCCCGGGCAGCTGATGACGCTGGTGCACAAGGACCTGGTGCGTCCCGACCGGGCCGTCCTCCCGGGTGAGGACGCGTTCCGGTTCCGGCATCTGCTGATCCGTGACGCCGCCTACCAGGCGCTGGCCAAGGCCGACCGGGTGCAGCTGCACGAGCGGTTCGCGAGGTGGCTGGAAGGACGCGGCGCCGGCCTGGCGGAACTGGATGAGATCGCCGGCTACCACCTGGAACAGGCGTTCGGTTACCGGTGCGAACTCGGCCCGGCCGACGAGAATGCCCGGCGGCTGGCCGCCGACGCGGCAGCCCACCTCGACGCCGCGGGGCGGCGCGCGATGGACCGTGGCGACGCGGGAGCCGCGGTGAGCCTGCTGGAACGGGCGGAATCACTGCTGCCACCACCGGAGATGAACGTCGCGCTGCAACACACCCTGATCTGGGGACTCGCGGAATCGGGCAGGCTGGACGATGCGATCGCGCGGGCAGCAAGAATCGCCGATGAGTGCGCCGCCGCCGGTGACCGCATTGGCGAGCTGCGGGCACGGCTGGCAGGCGCGATCTGGGGGCTCCACATCGACCCACACCGCTGGCTCCCGGGGTTGCGCGCCCTAGTGGAGGAGGCGCGGCCGTCAATCGAGCATCGCGGCGACGCGGCTGCCGGCGCCGTCCTGGAGCACGCGGCCGGCTACTTCGACTACTACCGCTGCCAGTTCGGCGCCGCGTTCGCAGCGCTCGCGCATGCGATGGGCTACGCCAGGCAAGCGGGCGACCTCTGGTACGAGGCCAGCATGCGCCCGATGGCGGCAGCGTGCATCTGGCAAGGGCCCACTCCTCTCAGCGAGGCACTGCGGTGGCTGGATGACGCCGAAGCGCACAGCGCCAGCTACCAGCCCCGGCTTGAGGCACTGAGGGCGATCATGCTGGCCGAGCTCGGCCGCCTTGACCAGGCACGGTCGCTCCTGAGCGAGACCCTCGCCCAGCTGAACGAGCGCGGGCTGGCTCTGATTGCTGCCTACTCCATGCAGGTGGCGTGGCGGATCGAGATGCTCGCCGGTGACGACGTCGCAGCGGAGCGCGTGGCCAGGCAGGGCTGCGAGCAGCTGGACCGGCTCGGTGAACATGCCTGGCTGTCCACGCAGGCATGCCAGCTCGCCGACGCGCTCTACACGCTCGGCCGGTACGAGGAAGCCGAGCAGTGGGCGCTTCGCGGCCTGGAGCTTGGCAGCAAGGATGACCTCGCCACACAGCACGTCGGCCTCCGCGTGCGATCCAGGCTGCTCGCCCGCTCCGGTAACGCCAGCGCGGCGTTCGCACTGGCCGAAGAGGTCAACAGCCTGTCCACAACCTCGGATGACCCGCGGGACCCAGGCGACGCCGCGCTCAACCTGGCGGAAATCCTGTATCTGACGGGCGACCCTGCACGAGCGGAAGAGATGACAGGGCGTGCCATCGACTGGTACCGGCCCAAGGAAGCCACCGCGTACGTCGCGCGCGCTCACCGCCTCGCCGCAATGTGGGCCACCGGAAGTTCAACGCCATCGGAAGTCGCACAAGCACAGAAACGCACGGCAAGGACCGGACACGCGCCATGAGTCATCGGCGACCAGATCCCACGGGACATAACGATCCTTCGGCTCTCGCATCGGCGCGCGCCAGGCCGACAGAACAGGCGAACAGAACGAGGCGGCCAAGTCGATCAGGTCGGTGCGCGCGAGCCGGGACCGGACCCGCTGGAATTAGGGCGCGTGCACGGCGCGGCGGCAGTCAGGGTTCCTCAATGCGCAGATGCTCGCCTGGATCTCTACCAGAGGCGAGCAGGAGAACCGCATCTTGGCCAGGTCATCGTTCGCAAGCTTGACCTTGATCATGCCTGGATCCTCCGCAGGCAGAACGCATGACGGCCGGTCTGGCCCAACCATACGCCGCTTGTGGGATTGCGGTATTGCCAGGCTGAGCGCTTTGTTTCGGCAGAGCTCGAACAAATAGCCGATCAAAGCCACGTCTGCGATAGTCAGACACGCCAAACGATCACCATGATCAGGCGACGCGTGCCCGGTGCTACCGGATGTCTGACGCCAGTGGAGTGGTCTCGGGGCATGCCGACAGCAACAGCCCAAGCAAGTTACAGGCGGACAGGCTGTTTGAACGCGCCGTGCGCTGGCCGACTTACCCGAACGGAGCATATGGCAACGGCGGCTCGCGATCGCACCGTTCTCGCTCCCCACGCCTCGGCGGCCCATCCCCGCTCCTGCCAGCCTCGCCCCTCGACCACACGGTCGGCCGCACCGAACAACCTGCTCTGTGCGCAACCCCGCGACTGGACCGTCCGCACCGTCGGAGTGCATAGCGGCGGATACTTGCGCGCCAGGAGTAGACCAGTCCAGTTTACTGTGCGTGATCGACGCTCGGACGCAGCGTGACGCCAGAACGCCGACTCGGTGCGCGGGGCTGATGGCAGGACCGGATTGTGGCTGGAGCGCAGATCGTCTAATTCGGTGTGGGCCGGGCCGGCTTGGGGAGGGATGCGCCTTTGGTGTAGCACTTGAGGCGGCGTGGGGAGCATGGCCGCGGCGCGGGCGGTCGGTGTCCGGTTAGAGTGCTGTCTGGCCCGGGCGGGAGCGGCGCACCGGCACGCTCTGCCGGCTGGGGCCATGGATCAGCGATGCGACGTGACCTGAGCGCGAGGCTGGTGTGGCTGGCCGCTGCGGGGCTGCTGGCGGGGGTGGCGGTGGCCTGGATCGTCAGCGCGGCCGGCCCTGTCCGTGCGGGTATCCCCAACGGGCCGTTGGCCCTGCCGGTGACCATGCTGGTCGGCTGGTCGCTGATCGGTAGCGGGCTGCTGGCCTGGCGGCCGGGCCCGGGGAACCGGCTCGGGCCTGTGCTGGTGTTCACGGGCTTCGCATGGTTCGCGAGCACGCTGCCCAACGTGCATAACCCGGTCGTGTTCACGGCCGGGGAAGCGGTCTACTCCTTTTACTACGCCGGCTTTCTATACTTGATCCTGTCGTTCCCGGCCGGCCGGCTGCACGGCACGCTCGACCGCGTACTGATGGCCGTCACGGTCGTCCTGGTTACGGCCGGCCAGTTGGCCTGGCTGCTTTTCGCTGACTCGCGGACCCTCGTCTGCCGCACCTGCCCGGCGAACCTGCTGGAAGTGGCCCGCGACGACGGGACCGCGAAGCTGCTGTATTCCCTGCGGGGGCTTGCCGCCCTGGTCGTGGCGCTGACCGCTGTCGGCCTGCTGGCCGGGCGCTGGCGCCGGGCCAGCCGCCCGCAGCGGCGCGCGGTCATGCCGGTGGCGGTGGCCGGGGCGGTGGCTATCGCCGCCGTCGCCGCGGCGTATGTGGCCAGCGTGCTGGGCGCGCCGGGGGCATCGGTGCTGGGGCAGGTCGCCTGGTTTGCGGCGGCGGCGATTCCGGTGGCGGTGCTGGTGGTCTTTATCCAGCGGCGGCTCGCGCGGGGCGCGGTCGCGGGCCTGGTGGTGGAACTAGGCGCCCGCGGTGCCGCGGTGGATCTGCGCGGTGCGCTGTCCCGCGCACTGGGCGACCCGTCGCTGATGCTGGCCTACTGGTACCCGGCCGAGTCCCGCTATGTCGACGCCGACGGCAGGCCGGTTGCGCTGCCGGAAGCTGATGCGGGCCGCCGGTCCACGGAGATCGAGCGGGACGGCCAGCCGGTCGCGGCGCTGATCCACGACCCGGCGCTGCAATACAACCCCCGGCTCGTCGAGTCGGCGTGCGCGGCGGCCGGGCTGAGCCTGGATAACGAGCGGCTCGCCGCCGAACTGCGCGCCCGGCTCGTTGACCTGCAGGCATCGCGGGCGCGGCTGGTTTCCGCGGCCGACGATGCCAGGCGCCGGATCGAGCGTGATCTGCACGACGGCGCGCAGCAGCAGCTGGTCGCGCTGAAGATCTCGCTCGGTCTGGCCCGCCAGCTGATGACCAGCTCACCCGAGGCGGCTGACCTGCTCGCCCAGACCGAGCGCCAAGCGGCCGACGCGCTGGAAGAACTCCGGGAGCTCGCCCGGGGGATTTATCCGCCGCTGCTGGCCGACCTAGGGCTGCGCGCCGCGCTGGAAGCGCAGGCGCGCAAGGCCGCTGTTCCCGTGACGGTCGAGGCACCCGCGGTAAACAGATACCCGCAGGAGATCGAGGCGGCAGTGTACTTCTGCGTCCTGGAGGCACTGCAAAACGTCGCGAAATACGCCCGAGCATCCGCCGTCCGCGTGACGCTCGGTTCCCAGGGCCAGTGCCTGGTATTCACCGTCGACGACGACGGTCAGGGCTTCGACCCAGCTACCACACAGAAGGGAACCGGGCTGCAGGGCATATCCGACCGCCTGGCCGCTCTCGGCGGCACGATCGACATCGCCTCCGCCCCTGGCCACGGCACCCGGATCACCGGCCGGATACCCGCCACCCCCGCTAACATGCGAGGTCCCGCAGCGAACGAACCGCCAAACCCGGGCGGCTGACTCTGCGGCGGCCCTGATCCTTCCGCCCAGGATCTCCCTCGCCCCGGGCAACGACGGCCGTGCCCCCTGGCCGCCGCCAGCCCGCGCCGGGACAGAACTACCGATTCTGCGCACCTCACCCGTACATCAGCCGGGAGCCACTTGACGCACCTATCGGCGGTTCCATGCGCGCTGGCGCCGCCGATGCCAGTTACCGGATGTCACCCCAGTTCTTGGCCCGGCTTCGCCCTGGTGCGTATCCCGATCTGGGGGCGGGGTGCTGGCACGAGCCGTCCTATGCTGGGTGAACTCCTTGCCCGCCGCCGCTGGCCAGCGCAACACTGAGTGTGGCGATGTGGGAAGCGCCCGCGCGAGGGGGATGTAAATGAGGGCCCGGACCACTCGGTGGGTGGCTGGCTGTGCCGCAGTGGCATCGTTTGCGCTGGTGGCCGGCGCATTGGCTCTGGCTTATGTGAACCGGGATCTAGCGCCTGCTGGCCTGATGATGTGGGATCCTTCCGATGTTTTCGGGCAAGTGGTGAGCCTGGCCGTCCCCCTCGTGGGCTTCGTCCTTGTTTCCCGGCGGCCCGCGAGCCGGATCGGCTGGCTGTTCCTTGTGGCGGGCCTGGCGGTGGCGCTGCAGAGCTTTTCGGAGCAGTACGGGCTGCGTGCCCTGGCCGCGGCCCCCGGGTCCCTGCCGGCGGGCCGGGCGTTCGCCTGGCTGTCCAACTGGATCTGGGTGATCCCCCCGCCATGCTCTCCTTTGTGTTCTTGCTCTTCCCAACCGGGCAGCTGCGCTCACGGCGGTGGCGTCCGGCCGCATGGTTCGTGGGCGGGGTGTTCACGCTGACCGCGGTGAACATGCTGGTGAGAGCCACCCGCATCTGGGAGCACCCGGTGCCCTCATCCAGTCAGGTGGCAAACCCGCCTGTCCTGCCCGTGCTGCTCATCCTGCTACCGGCTGCGCTGGTGGTCAGCGTCGCAGCGGTTGTGGTGAGGTTCGCCCGGTCGACGGGTGAGGAGCGGCTGCAGCTGAAGTGGTTCGCGGCGGCTGCCTTGCTGGTGGTCGCCACGCTCATCCCAGCGAATCTGGCAAATTCGGTGGTCGCGAACGTGCTCAGCAGCCTGGCGTTCTTGTGCCTGTGGGTGGCGATCGGCATCGCGGTGCTGAAGTACCGGCTGTATGAGATCGACGTCGTGATCAGCAAGGCCGTCCTGTACGGGTCGCTAGCGGTTTTCATCACCGGCGTCTACGTAGGCCTGGTGGCCGGTGTGGGGACGCTGATTGGCAACCGGCATAGTGCGCTGCTGGCGGCGCTGGCGGCGGCGGTGGTGGCGGTGGCGTTCCAGCCGGTGCGCCAGTGGGCGGGGCGGCTGGCGAACCGGGTGGTGTATGGCAGGCGGGCCAGCCCCTATCAGGTGCTGTCAGACTTCACCCAGCGCATTGGCGGCACCTACGCGGCCGAGGAGGTGCTGCCGCAGATGGCCCAGATCGTGGCAGCCAGCATCGGCGCCGAGCGGGTCGTGGTGTGGCTGCGGGTCGATGACGAGCTTCACCCGGAAGCCTCCTCGGATGGCAGCCCGCACGCGGGTCCACTGCCCGTTGATGGCCGCAAGCTGCCGCTGCTGCCCGATGCCGACCTGAGCGTCCCCGTCGTCCACCAGGGCGAGCTGCTGGGCGCAATCACTGTCCGGATGCCCAAGAACGAGCCGCTGCGCCCGGCCGGGGCCCAGCTGGTCGCCGACGCCGCCTCCCAGGCCGGCCTGGCGCTGGCCAACGCCGGGCTGATCGAGGACCTGCGGGCATCCCGGCAGCGGCTGGTCACCGCCCAAGACGAGGCGCGGCGGCGGCTGGAACGCAACCTCCACGACGGCGCCCAGCAAGACCTGGTCGCGCTGGCCATCAAGGCCCGCCTCGGGACCACCGTCGAGGACCTGGCGCCGGCCAGACAGATCCTCGGAGAGCTAAACGCAGACGCTGCGGGCGCGCTGCAGAACCTGCGCGACCTGGCCCGCGGGATCTACCCGCCACTGCTGGCCGACCTGGGGCTTGCCGCCGCGCTGGGCGCCCAGGCCAGCAAGTCCCCGCTGCCGGTGACGGTCGAGGCGGACGAGATCGGGCGGTTCGGCCAGGACACCGAGGCGGCGGTGTATTTCTGCTGCCTAGAAGCACTGCAGAACACCGCCAAATACGCGCATGCCACCCAGGCCCGGATCTGCCTGCAAGCCCACGACGGGACGCTGCGTTTCACCGTGACCGACGACGGCACCGGCTACGACGCCCCCCGCACCCCGCTCGGGTCGGGCCAGCGCAACATGGCCGACCGGCTCGCCGCGCTCGGCGGCCAGCTGGAGATCCGATCCGCGCCTAGCCGGGGCACCACCATCACCGGCCAGCTCCCCCTCCCAGCCGACAGCGGCAGTCATTAACGCACGGCGCCGATGGCGGGATACGCCACCAACGGTCCAGGCGAAAGGCCCGCGCCACGGGGGCACGGCATCACCCAGGTCAGCCCGTTCGGCGTGCACTGACGGCTCCGCCGACCGGCCAGAACTCGAGCACAATTGGGCGGATATTTGCCCGCCAGAAGTAGACCAGCGCTGATCACCTTGTGTGACCCAATCTCGGACGCAGCGTGACCCCAGATCGCCGATTCGGGGTGGTCTGTCGCTGCGTCGATCAGACGAGCGGCTGCGCGCAGATCTCCCCGTTCTGTGCCTTCGCCGCAGGCCCCCGACTGAGCGCAACCCCGCGCCGAACGACACCTCTTTCGCCCGCGAGCTCGGCGACCCGCCGGAGCCATACGAGGTGCTGCTGCATGCCGCGATGGCTGGCGACCACCAATACTTCGCCCGGAGGACAGCGTCGAGGAGACCTGGCGCGTCGTGCAGCCGCTGCTCGATCACCC
>Ga0075424_100005679_pt1 | contig 11953 bp, 12 predicted proteins | sample SoiMethybrSBSTD3_FD_75301 | JGI IMG/M metagenome (GOLD analysis project Ga0075424, IMG submission 75301) | Bulk soil microbial communities from a Populus tree surrounding site in Tennessee, USA - Soil MetaG P. TD hybrid SBSTD3 | ecosystem: Environmental > Terrestrial > Soil > Tree plantation... | reverse complement strand
ATTTCCTGTCGCCGGCCATCATGCGGCAGAACGCGATCGCCGTCGCGCAGGAGCTCGCGATCATGGTGCCTGTCGTCGTACTGCTCTGGTGGGCGCGCGCGCGGCAGAGGCAATCGGGCGAGCAGCGCGACTGATCGGAGAGCAACCGGAGCGGTGGCTTTTCTGTGAACGCGATTGCGTCGCGCTGCAGCCCTCAATATTCGAAAAACCCACGCCCGCTTTTTCTTCCGAGCTGTCCCGCGGTCACCATGCGCCGCAGCAGCGGACACGGGCGGTACTTCGGATCGCCGAAGCCCTCGTGGAGCACCGTCATAATCGCCAGGCAGACGTCGAGGCCGATGAAGTCGGCGAGCGCCAGCGGTCCCATCGGATGGCTCATCCCGAGCTTCATGACGGAGTCGATCGCCTCCGCGGTGCCGACGCCTTCCATCAACGCGAAGATCGCTTCGTTGATCATCGGCATCAGGATCCGGTTCGCGATGAAGCCGGGATAATCGGCGGCTTCGATCGGCGTCTTGCCGAGGTCCGCGCACAGCTTCGAGGCGACGGCCATCGTGCCGGCGGAGGTCGCGTGGCCGCGAATCATCTCGACGAGCGGCATCAGCGGCACCGGGTTCATGAAGTGCATGCCGAGGACCTTGTCGGGACGTTTTGTCGCGGCGCCGAGCAGCGTGATCGAGATGGACGAGGTGTTCGACGCGAGGATCACCTCGGGCCGCGTGACCGCGTCGAGGCTCGTGAACAGCGCGCGCTTGGTGTCGGCGTTCTCGACGATCGCTTCGACGACGTAGTCGACGTCACCGAGATCGTCGACGGTGGTGCGCGTCGCGATGCGGCCGACCACGGCGTCGCGCTCGGCGGCGGCGAGCTTCCCCTTCTCGACGAACTTGTCGAGGCTCTTCTCGATCGACTTGCGCGCGCGATCGAGCATCGGCTGCGCGACGTCGACGAGGCGGACGCCGAGTCCGCTCTGCGCGAACACCTGCGCGATGCCGTTGCCCATCGTGCCGGCGCCGATGATGGCGACAGTCTTGATCATGTCGCCGTCACCGCCGCGACCACGAAAGCACGAAGGTTGCCGCGGCATCGCGCGTTTGATTTCGAGAAAGGCTGCGTCGTGTGTTTTCGGGCCTTCACGTCGTCGTGGTCCCGGCAGCGTCACACGCGTTCGACGGCGAGCGCGACGCCGTTGCCGCCGCCCAGGCAGAGCGTCGCGATGCCGCGGCGCAGGTTGCGGCGCTTCAACGCGTACAGCAGTGTCGTGAGGACGCGGCCGCCGCTCGATCCGATCGCGTGGCCGAGCGCGACGGCGCCGCCGTTCACGTTCACGTTCTCCCGATCGATCCCGAGCTCGTTCAGCACGGCGACGGCCTGCACCGAGAACGCTTCGTTCAGCTCGAAGAGATCGACGTCGCCGAGCGCCCACCCCGCCTTCTCGGCGACGCGCCGGACGGCCTCGACCGGCGTCATCAGCACGAACTTCGGCGCGAGGCCGCTCGTCGCCTGCGCGACGATGCGCGCGAGCGGCGTGCGGCCGAGCGACCGCGCGCGCACGGCGTCCATCACGACGAGCGCGGAGGCGCCGTCGTTCACGCCCGGCGCGTTGCCCGCCGTCACCGTCCCGTCCTTCTTGAACGCCGGCTTCAGCGCCCCGAGCGTCTCGGTCGTCGTCTCCGGACGCACCGCCTCGTCGCGATCGACGACGATCGGATCGCCTTTCTTCTGCGGAATCGTGATCGGCAGGATCTCGTCGGCGAACGCCCCTTCGGCCTGCGCGCGCGCCGCTCGTTGATGGCTGCGCGCGGCGTAGTCGTCCTGCGCCGCGCGGCCGACGTGGTAATGCTCGGCGACCACCTCGCCCGAGTTGCCCATGTGGCACTGCTCGAACGCGCACCACAGGCCGTCGTTGATCATCGAGTCGACGACCTCGCCGTTGCCCATGCGCAGGCCGTCGCGGACGCGCGGCAGCAGATACGGGCAGTTGCTCATCGACTCCATGCCGCCGGCGACCGCCACGTCGATGTCGCCGACGCGAATGGCCTGATCGGCGAGCATCACCGCCTTCAGGCCGGAGCCGCACACCTTGTTGATCGTCAGCGCGGCGACGTGGTCGGCGAGGCCGCCCTCGAGCGCGGCCTGCCGCGCCGGATTCTGCCCCAGGCCCGCCGAGACGACGTTGCCCATGATGCACTCGTCGACGAGGCCGGGATCGATGCCGGCGCGCCGCACCGCCTCTTTGACGACGAGCGCGCCGAGCTCGGTCGCTTGAAATCCCTTCAGCGCGCCGAGAAACTTTCCGGTCGGCGTACGCACCGCCGACACGATGACCGACTCACGCACGGCGGACCTCGAGCGTCTCCACTGCGTCGGCGCCGAGGAACCGCTGCAGCCGCGCGAGAATCACCGGCGACATCCGCAGGATCTCGCGCGACCACTGGGCGCCGGCCGTCTCGACGACGAGCACGCGGCTGGAGAGCTTCACCGACGTGACGCGTCCGAGGGCCGGGCCGACGGCCGCGGTCCACGCGAACGCCACCTTTCCGTCCGACAAGGGCGCCGCGGCGAGGAGCTCGGCGAGCGCGCCGGGAAGGGCGTGTGCGATCGGGCGCATGGCGAGTTGGTTCAAAATTCTAGCATGCGCTTGATCCTGGCCTCCGCGTCGCCGCGCCGCGCAGAGCTGCTCCGTGCCGCAGGCTACGCGTTCGACATCGTCGCGTCCGAGGTCGACGAAGCGACCCGCGGCGGCGAATCGCCGTCGCTGTACGTCCGGAGGCTCGCCGCGGACAAGAGCGCGGCCGTCGCGGCGCGCGCCGCCGCCGACGCAATCGTCCTCGGCGCCGACACCACCGTCGTCGTCGACGGCGAGATTCTCGCGAAGCCGCTGGACGACGCGGACGCCGGGGCGATGCTCGGAAAACTGTCGGGACGGCGCCACGAGGTGATCACCGGCATCAGCCTGCGCCGCGGCGCCTTCGAGCTGGGCCGCGTCGAAACGACGGCCGTCTTCTTCGCGCCGCTCACCGACGAGGAGATCGCGTGGTACGTCGCGACGGGGGAGGGGCGGGACAAAGCGGGCGCGTACGCCATTCAAGGCTTCGCGTCGCGCTTCATCCCGCGCATCGAAGGGTCCTACTCGAACGTCGTCGGATTGCCGGTCGCCGCCGTTCGCGAGCTGCTCACAGAGATTTCAGGTACTCGACCAGATCGTTCATCTCCGCGTCGGTGAGGTGGAGCGTGAACGTCGCGTCGTAGTGCTGCACGACGGCGAGCAGCGTCGCGAACCGTCCGTCGTGATAGAAGCCGCCCTTGGCGTGCGACCACAGTCCCTTGAGCGGCGTCGTGCGGTAGCGGTGATCGGGGGAGCGATCTGCCTGGAAATTGTCGATGCCGATCTCTTCGCCCGTGTGCATCGCCCAGCCCGGCTCGGTGAAGAGCGGCGCGACGTGGCACGTCGAGCAGCGCGCGCGCGCATTGAACAGAGATTCGCCGCGCGCGGCCGCACGGCGATCGAAGCTGCCGGCGGGCGGCGCCGGCGCCGGAATCGCGAGCTGGTAGAAGTGCAGCGGCGCGAGCTTCGAGGTGACGTTGTCCTCGTCGCTACGCACATTGCCCATGCCGGCGCGCGCGGCGACGGGGAACTGCGCGGCGTCGTTCAGACGCGGATCGAAGAACGTGCCGGAGCCGTGCATCTCGAGATTCGCGACGAACGCGTTCCAGTACGGCACGCTGCCCCAGCCGGTGTAGGTGTGCTGGTTCACGCCCGCGAGGCCGAACGCCGGCGGAATGAGCGTCGCCGCGGTCTTGCCGTCGGGACGAAACGGCTTGCCGTCGAGGAAGAGCTCGGCGTCGAACTTGCCCGGGCCCCAGCTGTTCGCGACCGCGCGGACCGTCGGTTGATCGACTTGCAGCAGCGCGGCTACGGCGCTCAGGTCCGGCGCCATCGAGATGATCGCGCCGACGTTGAGATCGCGGTTCGGCCAGCCGTCGCGGCGCCGTCCGATTCCCGGCGCCACGGAATCGTCGACCGTCGAGTGGCAGAGCGCGCAGGTCACGCCGACCGACTGCAACCCGCCGTTCGACGTCGATCCGATGGGGACGACGCCGAGCACCGCATTGAGCCGCAGCAGCGCGAGCGTGTTCGCGGGATCGTTGAGATCGACCGCGCCGCGCAGGATGCCGTCGACGAGCGTCTGCGGCAGCGCGGCCGCGTCGACCTTGAGCCCGGCGCCGAGCGCCGCGGCCGGGCTGAGCCCCGGACCGACGCCGCCGAAGCGCGCGCCCTCGATCGCCTGATGCAGCTTCAGCGTGTCGCCCCAGAAATGCTCGTCGCCGAAGGTGTCGAACCGGAACGTCCGCCGACCTGCGGCGAACAGATCGCGCGAGTGGTCGCGGATCGCGTCGTCGAACGTGCGCTCGCCGCGCGCCGCGTTGTCGTCGCCCGCGGCGCGCGCCGCGACGAATGCCGCCGTCCACACCGCCGCCATACTGACGGCCACGATCAACCTGGCCGCCGCCGATTTCTTCATGAGCCCGCCTCCATGCCCGATCAGAGTGGGCGACCCGTGAAAAGGTGACAAACGGCGGGCTGCAACGCCGGGGGGCCGGCGCTACTCTAATGAGTGGAATGGTGCACGAAGCCTCGAGCAGCGGCCTGACCGATGCCGAGCTGGTCGAACGGGTCCGCGGCGGCGAAACGGCGTTGTTCGAGGTCCTGATGCGGCGGCACAACCAGCGCGTCTACCGCACGGCGCGCGCGATCGTGAAAGACGAGGCCGAAGCGGAAGACGTGATGCAGCAGGCGTACATCAACGCCTTCCTGCATCTGAATCAGTTCGAGAAGCGCGCGCAGTTCTCGACCTGGCTCACGCGGATCGCGTTGTACGAAGCGCTCGCGCGGCGGCGGAAAAGACGTCCCGAGGAATCGTTGAGCATGCACCAAGAAGAGTGGTTCGACGCGCCGGGCGACCCGTTCGAGTCGGAACAGGCGAGCCCCGAGCGCCAGGCATATTCACGCGAGCTCGGCCGGATGATCGAGGACGCCGTCGACGCGCTGCCCGAGACCTATCGCGCCGTCTTCATGCTGCGCGAGGTCGAAGGATTGACGACCAGCGAGACGGCGGAGGGGCTGGGCGTCGGCGAAGAAGCGGTGAAGACGCGGCTGCATCGCGCGCGCGCGATGGTGCGGCGGACGCTGACCAACCGCCTGGGCGGCCCGTCTACCGCGCAAGCCTTCCAGTTCCACGCCGTCCGCTGCGATCGCGTCGTGGCGGCGGTGATGGAAGCCATCCGCAACGCCGACCTCGTCCGGCAATAGAATTGCTAGCTCGTCGGCGGCGGTAACTTGCGCCAATCGCCGAACGGCGGTATTCTGATTCACTCGGCTTTCCCGGAAGTCCTTATGACACATCGATATATCAAGGTTGGGGTTACCGCGTCCGTACTGGTGCTCGCCTTTGCAGCCATGTTGTGGAGCACGTTACGCGAAGGCACCGAGTACTACAAGAACGTCGATGAGGTCATCCCGCAGGCGCAGCAGTGGTCGGGCAAACAGATGCAGCTCCACGGCTACGTGGTGCCGAAGTCGATCAAACGGCGCCGCGACCCGTCGGGCAACATCACGCTCGACTACGTCTTCAAGGTTCAAAACAATCCCGCGCGCAATTCGGACCCGGGCAACGTCGTCGACGCGAGCTACACCGGAATCGTCCCCGATACGTTCAAGGACGAGGCCGAGGTGGTCCTGCGAGGGAAGCTGACGACGGACGGATTCAAGACCGACCCGAACGGCGTGATGGCGAAGTGCCCTTCCAAGTACGAAGCAGCGGAAAAATCGGCAGCGGCCGGAACGTAGGGAGCTATGGCCTCACTCGGCTCAGCGCTTCTCCTCGCGACGTTCGTCGTGTGCAGCTACGCGGCCGTCGTCTCGGTCGCGGGAGCCCGCCGCCGATCGCGCCGCCTGGTTGAAAGCGGCATCGGCGCCTTCTACCTCATCGCCGCGCTGATGATCGCCGCCTCGGCGGTGATGATCAACGCGTTCCTCACCAACGACTACAGCATCAAGTACGTCGTCCACTACTCGGACAGCGTCCAGCCGCTCTTTTACAAGATCACGTCGTACTGGGGCGGGCTCGACGGCTCGATCATGTTCTGGGTATTCCTGCTGTCGATCTTCGGATCGATTGCGGTGTACGTGAACCGCGAGCGGCATCGCGAGCTCGTGCCGTACGTCATCGCGACGATATCCGTGGTGCAGATGTTCTTCCTGTACCTGATGATCGTCCACCGGAACCCGTTCACGACGTACCTGCGCGCGGCGCCCGCCGAGGGCGACGGCCTGAACCCGCTGCTGCAGAACGTCTACATGGCGATTCATCCGCCGTCGCTCTACACGGGCTTCGTCGGGATGACGATCCCGTTCGCGTTCGGCATCGCCGCGCTCGTCACCGGCCATCTCGACGATTCGTGGCTCCGCGCCGTGCGCCGCTGGACGATGTTCAGCTGGCTGTTCCTCTCGTTCGGCCTGACGCTTGGGATGATCTGGGCGTACGAGGAGCTCGGGTGGGGCGGCTACTGGGCGTGGGATCCGGTCGAGAACGCCGGGCTGCTCCCGTGGTTCACGGCGACGGCGTTCCTGCACTCGGTGATGGTGCAGGAGCGGCGCAGCATGCTGCGCGTCTGGAACGTCACGCTCGTCATCGTCACGTTCTTCCTGACCATCTTCGGCACGTTCATGACCCGCTCGGGCGTCGTGCAGTCGGTGCACGCGTTCGGCGACGATCCGGTTCTCGCGAAGCTGTTCACCGGCTTCATGATTCTGATCCTCGTCTTCAGCTTCTCACTCGTCGTGTGGCGGCTGCCGCTGCTGAAGGCGCGCAACGAGCTCGACTCGTGGCTCTCGCGCGAAGCGGCATTCATGGTGAACAACTGGATTCTCCTGTTCGCCGCGCTCTTCGTGCTGTTCGGCACGATGTTCCCGACGCTGAGCGAGGCGGTGACGGGCGAGCGGCTCACGGTCGCCGGCGCGTTCTTCAACAAGTGGATGGCGCCGGTCGGTCTCGTGCTGCTGCTGCTCACCGGCGTCGGGCCGCTGCTCGCGTGGCGGCGATCGACGATCGGGAATCTCGTCGACAGCTTCCTGTGGCCGGTCGCCGCGGGCGTCGCCGCCTGGGCCGTGTCGCTCGCGTTCAGGATTCCGCTGTGGCCGTCGGGCCTCTGCTTCGCGCTCTGCGGGTTGGTCGTCGGCACCGTCGTGCAGGAGTTCTGGCGCGGCGCGCGCGTCCGCCGCAAGAACACGGGCACGGATCTGCTGACGGCGCTCGTCGGCCTGGTCGGACGGAACAAGCGCCGCTACGGCGGCTACATCGTCCACGTCGGGATCGTGCTGATCTTCTTCGGCTTCGCGGGGAATGCGAAGAAGCTCGACGAGCAGGTGCTGCTGCACGTCGGCCAGGAGGCGAAGATCGGCCGCTACACGATCCGCAACAACGGCATCAAGGTGAGCGACGACGGCCAGAAGCAGATGACGACGGCGTATCTGGCCGTCTTCGTCGACGGCAAGGAGATCGACGGCCTGTATCCGGCGCGCTGGGCATACCGCCGGCACGAGCAGGAGCCGACGACGGAGGTCGCGATCCGCCGGACGCCGGCGGAGGATTTGTACGCGGTCCTCGGCGGATTCGATCTCGCCGATCAATCGGCGACGCTGCAGCTCGTGGTCAACCCGCTGGTCAACTGGATCTGGGTCGGCTTCGGCGTGATGGCGCTCGGGACGGGCATCGCGCTCCTGCCGGAGCGATCGTTCGCGTTCGCGCTCGCGAAGATGCCGGCCGAGGCGGTGACAACGACCATCGCCATGCTGCTGCTCGTGTTGGTGGCCGGCGCGCGGCCGGCGTCGGCGCAGCCGGGCATGGGCGGCAGCGAGGACACGCGATCGTCGTACTACGCGCGCACGCCGTTCGAGAAGCAGATGCAGCACGAGATCGTCTGCACCTGCGGCGCGTGCGGGCACCAGACGCTGGCCGAGTGCCGCAAGGACGCGTGCAGCACGTCGCACCAGATGCGCGGCGAGCTCGCGGCGATGATCGATCAGGGCAAGGGCCACGACGAGATCATCCAGGCGTTCCTCGCGAAGTACGGGAGCGAGGAGATGCTCGGCGCGCCGGTCGACAAGGGCTTCAACCGCATGGCGTGGCTCTTCCCGTACCTGATCGGGGCGACCAGCGCGATCGCGGTCGCCTTCATCGCGGTCAAGTGGACGCGGAAGAGCGACGCGGAGGCGGTGGCCGCCGCGCCGCTCGACGCGACGATCGCCGGGCGCATCGACGATGAGCTCCGCGATCTCGACTGAGAAGGACAGAGCGGCCGCCGATCGCGCGGGCCTCGAGCCATGGCAGTTCTTCCTGCTCGCCGCGCTCGGCTGCGCGACCGCCGTCACGTTCCTCGCGCGCGGTGAAGGTCCCACTGCAATCATCCTGCTGAGCGTGCTCATGGGCGCGGCCGCGCTCGTCGGCTATGCGGCGCTGCGCGCCGTGCGGCCGCTGGTCCTGCCCGACGAGGAGCGCACGATGATCGTCGGCCAGCGCACGCGCGCGGCGCTCGAGCGCGAGAAGCTGCTCGCGCTGCGATCGATCAAGGAGCTCGAGTTCGATCGCGCGATGGGCCGGCTCTCGGAAGAGGATTTCAGCGAGATGTCGGGCCGTCTCCGCGCGCGCGCCGCGCGGTTGATCAAGGAACTCGACGCCGGCGCCGGTTACCGGGAACAGATAGAGACCGATCTCGCGCAACGGCTGGGTGCGCGCGCAGCCGAGAAGCACGTCGCTGCGCCCGTGTGCGCCGCATGCAAGACGGCCAACGACCACGATGCCAAATTCTGCAAGTCCTGCGGGCAACCGCTCGGCAGGTGATCGCGTCGAGGACGCAAAGGTGCATTCGATCCTCCGTATTGTTCTCTGTTCAGCCCTCTGCGTCCTCGTCGCCGGCCTCGAAGCGGCCGCCCAGTTCCAGATGCCCGACCCGAAGGAAATGTCGGGTATTCCGCGACCGGTGGACGATCTCCCGAACGGAGCGATTTCGGTCCGGCTGATTCGCGGCTCGTTGGCCAACAACATCGTCAAGCACCCGGTGAAGATCGTCGGCGGCGGCAGGGAATCGACCGTCGACACCGACGAGAACGGGCGCGCGCAGTTCAACGACGTCACGCCCGGCGCGATGGTGAAGGCGGTCGCCGACGTCGACGGCGAGCATCTCGAGTCGCGCGAGTTCCCGGCGCCGACGCGCGGCGGCATCCGGCTGATGCTCGTCGCGACCGACACATCGAAGCCGGCCGCCGGTTCCGCGCCGGCCGCTGCCGGCGCCGTCACCATCGGCAGCCAGTCACGCATCGTGATTCAGCCGAACGACGAGAACGTCGAGTTCTACTACCTCCTCGACATCTCGAACCCTTCGTCCAATCCCGTGAACCCGCCGTCGCCGTTCGTGTTCGAGCTGCCGAAAGGCGCGGCGGGAGCGACGCCGATGGAAGGTTCGTCGCCGCAGCTGAAAGTGAAGGGGACGACCGTCAGCGTGCAGGGGCCGTTCGCGCCCGGCCATACGTTCGCGCAAATCGCTTACGCGCTGCCCGGCGGCGGCGGCTCGGTGGACGTTGCGCAGCGGTTGCCGGCGACCGTCGAGCAGCTGTCGGTGATCGTGAAAAAGGTCGGCGACACGAGCCTGGCGTCGCCGCAATTGAGCAGCCAGCGCGAGATGCAGGCGGAGGGTGAGTCCTACATCGCGGGGCAGGGACCCGAGCTGCGCGCCGGACAGCCGCTGCAGCTCACCGTCGCCGGATACCCGCACCACAGCTCGATGCCGCGCACGATCGCGCTCATGCTCGCGGCGCTGGTTGCGGCCGTCGGCGCGTTCGCGGCGTCGCGTCCGACGATCGACGACGGCGCGCTCGCCGCCGAGCGCAAGCGGCTGATCGGCCGGCGCGAGAAGCTGTTCGCGGATCTCGTCCGCCTCGAGAACGATCGCCGCGCCGGGCGCGTCGACGGGCGCCGGTACGACGCGCGCCGCGAAGAGCTGGTCGCCGCGCTCGAGCAGGTGTACGCCGCGCTCGACAGCCACGATACGGGACCGGAGCCTGGCACGCGCGCAGGTCTCGCGGCCTGACGTGAGCGTCGACTTCACCTCCGTCCAGGCCGTCGACGTCTCGCGTCATTTCGGGCGGCGCCGCGCGCTGTCGCATGTCTCGCTGACCGCCTCGTCGGGCGACGTCCTCGGCCTCCTCGGCCCGAACGGCGCGGGCAAATCGACGCTCATCGGCCTGCTCGCGACGCTGGCCGCGCCGACCAGCGGGGAGGTCCGCTACGGCGATCGCACCGCGGCGGCCCTGGGCGCGGGGCTCCGTGGACGCATCGGGCTGCTGGCGCACGAGCTGTTCCTGTATCCGGAGCTCACAGCGCGGCAGAATCTCGCGTTCTTCGCCCAGCTCTACGGCCTCGATCCGCGCGCCACCGTCGACGCGGCGCTGGCGTCGGCCGGCCTGTCCGATCGCGCCGACGACGATGTGAGCGGGTTCTCGCGCGGCATGCGCCAGCGCCTCGCCCTGGAGCGCGCGCTGCTGCACCGACCGCGGCTGGCGCTCTTCGACGAGCCGTTCACCGGGCTCGACGATCGGTCGGTCGGCGCCGTGTCGGATCGGATGCGCGCGCTCGCCGCCGCCGGCGGCATCGTTGTCGTCGCGACGCACGACCTCGACGTCGCCGATGGCCTGGTGACGCGCATCGCGCTCATCAAGGACGGACGCCTGCTCGCCGACGAACCGGCGGCCGGCGGTCTGCGCGCGCGCTATCGCGGCGTCGTGGGAGCCGCCTGAGTGTTCCTGCAGACCGCCCTCCTCGTTCTCCGGAAGGATTTCGCCATCGAGGTGAAGAGCCGCGAGATCCTCTACACGACGCTGCTCTTCGCGCTGTCGTGCGTGCTCGTGTTCTCGATCGCGTTCGTGAAAGAAGGGCAGCCGCTCGAGGACGCGGCCGCGGGCATTCTGTGGATCGCGGTCGAATTCGCGGGCACGCTCGCGCTCGGCCGTACGTTCGAGCGCGAGCGCTACTCGGAGACGCTGCGCGCGCTCCTGCTGGCGCCCGCCTCACGCGCGGCAATCTACGTCGGCAAAATGCTGGGCATCGTGCTGCTGCTCGGTGTAGTCGAGCTGCTCCTGGCGCCCCTGGTCGCGATCCTGTTTCACGCGTCGCTGTTTGCCGCGCCGGCGCTGCTCGCGGCGCTGCTCGCCGCCGGCACGGTCGGCTTCGCCGTCGTCGGTGCGCTCTTCGCCGCGATGCTCGTCCGCGCGCGATCGCGCGACGTGATGCTGCCGATCCTCTTGTATCCGATCACGATTCCCGTGATGATCGCGGGCGTTCGCGGTACGGCGGCGCTGCTGCAGTCGCCGCCCGACCGGCCGACGGTGACGATGTGGATCATGATCCTCGCGGCGTTCGACGTCGTCTTCCTGACGCTGGCGCTATGGACGTTCGAGCCGGTGATGACAGAATAAGGCGATCGCGGAAGGCGGAGCGCACATGAGAAGAGCCTTCGTACCCATGCTGCTGGTGGCCGGTCTGATGCTCGCCTACGCACCGGTGATGATTGCACAAGGGGCGTACGAGCAGTCGATGGGTCTGATCTCGAAGATTCTCTACTTCCACGCGCCGTCGGGGATGCTGATGCTGCTCTCGGCGATCGTCTGCGGTGTCGCCAGCGCGCTGTATCTGTGGCGGAAGAGCCCGGCTGCCGATCGGGTCGCGATCGCGTCGGCCGAGTTGACGGCGCTGTTCGGGCTGATCGTGATCGTCACCGGTCCGCTGTGGGCGAAGAAGGCGTGGGGCATCTGGTGGGACTGGGAGCCGCGGCTGACGATGTCGTTCGTCGGCTGGCTGATCTCGGTCTCGTATCTCTTCGTGCGCAAGTACGCCGG
>Ga0075424_100005678_pt1 | contig 11955 bp, 11 predicted proteins | sample SoiMethybrSBSTD3_FD_75301 | JGI IMG/M metagenome (GOLD analysis project Ga0075424, IMG submission 75301) | Bulk soil microbial communities from a Populus tree surrounding site in Tennessee, USA - Soil MetaG P. TD hybrid SBSTD3 | ecosystem: Environmental > Terrestrial > Soil > Tree plantation... | reverse complement strand
ATCATCGGCCAGAACGCGATCGCCGGCGGCTTCCAGACGTACCACTACAACGGCCACGGTTGGGACGCCGTCAACGGCGGCGGCGTCGCCATCTCGGTCGGCCCCGACGGCCTGCCGTGGGTCATCAACGACCGCGGCCAGATCTTCGAGCGCGTCTAGTCACGCACCTGCCGGCGGCGGGCTCGGAGCCCGCCGCCGGCACGGCGCCGCTCAGTCGAAGTAGGCGCCGCCGTTGACGTCGAGCACCTCGCCGGTCACATAGCCGGCCTCGGCCGACGCCAGGTACAGCGCCGCCGCGGCGATGTCCTCCGGGCTCGCGATGCGCCGGATCGGCGCCGTCGCCGTCACCCGCTCCGCGATCTCGTCCCGCAGCTCGGGCGTGGCGCCGCCGGTGACCATGATCTCGGTGTCCACCATCCCCGGCGCGATCACGTTGCAGGTGATGCCGAGCGGGCCCAGCTCGCGCGCGGCGCCCTGGCACAGGCCGCGCAGGGCCGCCTTGCTGGTCGCGTAGTGGGTGGCGCCGAACACCCCGCCGCCCTGCTTGCCGGCCTGGCTGCCGAGCATGACGACCCGGCCCCAGCCGCCGGCGCGCATGTCCGGCACGACCTCGCGCAGGCAGAGGAACGTGCCCCGGACGTTGACCGCCATCACGCGGTCGAACTCCTCCGGCGTGATGTCCCAGAAGGCCGTCGACCGGGTGATGCCGGCGCTGCACACCAGGATCTCGATGCGCCCGAGCCGCTGCCTGACCTCGGCCGCCGCGGCGGCCACGGACGCCTGGTCGGCCACGTCCATCTCGAGTCCGAGCGCGCCGCCGCCGAGGTCGGCGGCATTGCGGCGCGCCCCGTCGCCGTCCACGTCGGCCAGCGCCACGCGGGCGCCCGCGCCGGCGTAGGCGGCGGCGACGGCCCTGCCGATGCCGCGGGCCGACCCGGCCCCCGTCACCAGCGTGACCCTGCCGTCGAGGCGGAACGGCTCAGCCACGGAAGCGGGGCAGGATCTCGCGGGCCACCAGCTCCGATCGCTCCAGCGAGTTCGGCTCCGTCACGATCAAGACCAGCTCGGTGAAGCCCTCGGCGACGAACGCGTCGACCTGGCGGAGGCTGGCGTCGAGGTCGTCGGGAGCCAGGCGCAGCTGCACCGAGAGGCGGATCTCGGCCGGGTCGCGGCCCACGTCCTCGCAGTGGCGCTTCAGCACCTCGACCTTGTGCCTGCCGTCCTCGACCGAGCCGCCGGCCATGTTCCAGACGTCGGCGTGCTGGGCGACGATGCGCAGCGTCTTGCGCTCGCCCCCGCCCCCGATCCAGATCGGCGGGTGCGGCCGCTGCACGGGCTTGGGGCTGGCCAGCGCCCCCGTCAGGCGGTAGTAGCGGCCCTCGAAGTCTGAGCGCTCCTCGGTCCAGAGCCTCTTGACGACCTGGCACGCCTCCTCCAGGCGTCGCAGCCGCTCGCCGACGCCGGGGAACTCCAGGCCCAGCATCGTGTGCTCGACCTCGGCCCACCCGGCGCCCAGGCCGAACTCCAGGCGGCCGCCGGAGAGGTGGTCCACGGTGGTCGCCATCTTGGCCAGCACGCCGGGGTGCCGGTACGTGTTGCCGGTCACCATGTTGCCGATGCGGACACGGCTGGTGGCCTCCGCCATGGCGCCGAGGAGCGTCCAGCCCTCGTGGATGTCCCCGTCCAGCGGGTTGCCGCCGATCGGGTTGAAGTGGTCGAAGATCCAGACGTGGTCGAAGCCGGCGTCGTCGGCGAGCCGCCACACGGCGCGCAGCTGGTCGACCGTGCAGAGCTGGGGCGAGAGCTTGATGCCCACCCGGATCGGATGGCCGTTCGCTGCGATCATGAGGACATGATGCGGGTGCTCTCGATCCAGGTGGGCCGGCCCAGGATGCTGGCGCCCACCGGCGACGGCGCGCCGTGGGACCGGCGCTGGCGAACCGCGTTCCTCCGGCAGCCGGTGGCCGGGCCGGTGCGGCTGCTGCGCGAGGGCCTGGAGGGCGATCGCGTGGGCGACCGGCGGATCCACGGCGGGCCCGAGATGGCCCTGCTGGCGTACTCGGCCGGCCACTACCCGGTCTGGCAGGCCGAGCTGGGCCTGCCGGAGATGGGCCCCGGCGGCTTCGGCGAGAACCTGACGGTCACGGGCCAGGACGAGCTGAGCGTCTGCATCGGCGACGTGTACGAGCTGGACGGCGCGGCGGTCCAGGTCTCCCAGCCGCGCGGCCCCTGCTGCAAGATCGCATGGCGGTGGCGGCGCCTCGACCTGCTGGACCGGGTGATCGAGACGGGCCGGCACGGCTGGTACCTGCGCGTGCTGCGCGAGGGCGCGATCGAGACCGGCCAGGAGCTGCGGCTGGTCGAGCGGCCGCATCCGGAGTGGACGGTCCGGCGGGCCGCGGACGTCTACCGGGACCGGCACCGCGACCGCGCGGCCGCGGCGGGGCTGGCGCGCTGCGAGGCGCTGGCGCCGAGGGCACGGGAGAAGCTGCGCCTGGCGGGCCTGGCGCCGCGGGCCGCGGCGCCCTCCGTCAGCCCAGGCTGACGGTCACGGTGTCCTCGCCGATCGCGCCCGTCAGCACCAGGCCCTTCGCGGTCGTCGGCGCCTCGTAGCCGAGGAAGCCGTTCACCGAGGCGCCGGGAACGCTGATCTCGCCCAGGTCGAGGCGCGGCTCGCGGTCGACGAAGGCGGGCGCGTAGCTCGCGCCCTTCGCGTCCGTCAGGCGCCACTGGACCGGTCCGTAGGAGACGCGGTCGGCGCCGGTCAGCACGTACTCCACCTTCGCGACCACGAAGCGGTATCCGGTCCTCGGCTTGATGGCCCGGTTGGCCGGCTTGTACGCGAGGTCCGGGCTGGACACCGTCACGTCCACCGCGTTGAGGTGGGCGACCTCCCCCACCTTGGCGGTCAGGCTCCTGGGCTTGGCCTGGATCGCGCTGGCCGCCGGCGGGGCGATGCTCAGCCCCCGGTTGAACCGGTCGTAGTCGACCACGAGCTGGTCCACCCGCGCCCGGGCCGGGAGCCCGTCCGACTCGCGCACCCAGAGGTCGAGCGCCCGGCCGCCCGCGGTCGCGACGACGTGCCAGCTGCGGCTGCCGTTCACGTCCTCCTCGCCCACGTAGCTCGGCTCCTCCGCGGCGGTCCACGCGACGAGGACGTCCACGGGGACCGGCGACGCGCCCTCGGTCCACCGGCCCGTTCCCGAGCGCTGGTACGTCGCGCCGTTGGCGGACAGGACCTCGATCGTCGACGCCGCCTGCCCGATCGTGGTCGTGGTCGTCAGGTGGAGGGCGAGCCGGGGGCGGAAGACGACGTCTCCGGCGGCCTGGAGGGCCACGCCGCTCGCGCCGCCGCCCGGCGTGCCGGAGATGGTCACGTGCGCGTCGCGCAGGTCGGCGTGGCCCGGCCGGCCCAGCACGTCCTGGGCCGACGGCGGCTGCAGCGGCCCGCAGGCGACGGCGAGCAGCACGCACGCGCACGCGGCGGCCACGGCCCTCGCGATCACGGCCGCTGATTGTCCATCCGGGCCGACTCGCGGTCAAGACGCACACGATCGCCGGAAGGGCACAGAATGTCGCGCGTGGAGTCAGCGATCGATCGGCCGGGACAGCCGCCCGAGGTGCGCCCGCAGCAGTCCCCGCACGTCGGTGAGGAACCTGGCGACGGCCTGCAGGTCCTGCTCCGGGTACTCCTCCAGCGCCGAGCGGATGTCGTCCCGCAGCCGCTCGAACGTGCGGTCGACCAGCAGGACGGCGGCCGGCGTCAGCTCGACCAGCACGCGGCGCCGGTCATGGCTGTCGGGCTTGCGCTGGACGTGGCCGGCGGCGACCAGGCTGTCGATGACCCGCGTGGTCGCGCCGCTGGTCACGCTCAGCGCGCGAGCCAGCTCGCCGGCGGTCATCCCGCCACCGCGCAGGACCTCGATCGCTCGCAGGTCGGTACGGTTGAGGCGGTTGTAGCCGGCCGCCGCGCCGGTCAGTCGATCCGCGTCGCCTCCCATGACCAGGAGGTGGTCCAGGATCTGCTCGATCAGCTGGTCGCGCGCCACCGTCACCCTCAATTCCGATATTTCTAAGAAGTTTGGTTCATGAGAGATTTTCCGTCCAGGCTGCAACTCGCGCTCAGCGGGTTCCTGGCTGAGCGGCGCGCGCAGGCGACCGCCATCGACCCCCGGCTGGAGCGCCTGCTCGACGAGCTCGAGTCGGCGGTCGACGCCGGCGGCAAGCGGCTGCGGCCGCTGCTCGCGGCCTGGGGCTACCGCGCGGGCGGCCGCGAGGTGGACGACGCCATGGTCGCCGCGGCCGCCGCGCTGGAGCTGCTCCACACGTTCGCGCTGATCCAGGACGACGTGATGGACCAGTCGACGACGCGGCGGGGCCGGCCGGCCAGCCACGTCAGCCTGGCCTGCGCGGCCGAGATCGACCCCGAGCGGTTCGGGCTGAGCGCCGCGATGCTGCTGGGCGACCTGGCGCTGATCTGGGCGGACCAGATGCTCGTGGGCTCCGGCTTCCCGGCCGAGCGCCTGGCGCGGGGCCTGGCGGTCTACAACGAGCTGCGCACCGAGGTGACGCTGGGCCAGTACCTCGACGTCCTGGCCGCCCACTCGCACCGGGTCACCGAGGAGGAGGCGCTGACCGTCAACCAGTACAAGACGGCCAGCTACACGGTGCAGCGGCCGATCCAGCTGGGGCTGGCGCTGGCGGGGGCGCCGGAGCCGCTGGTCGCGGCGATCAGCGGCTACGCGATCCCGGCCGGGATCGCGTTCCAGCTGCGCGACGACGTGCTCGGCGCCTTCGGCGACCCCGAGGTGACGGGCAAGCCCAGCGGGCAGGACCTGCTGGAGCGGAAGCCGACCTGGCTGTGGGCGCGGACGGTGCACCTGTGCCCCGAGACCGAGGAGACGACGGACGTGGCCAGGATCCGGCAGCTGATGGTCCAGAGCGGCGCCCTGGGCGAGGCGGAGGGGAAGATCCGAACCCTGGTCCAGGAGGCCGTCGCCGCGGCGCGGGCCCTGGACGTGCAGGAGGAGCTGGTGTGCGAGCTGGTCGGGCTGACCGAGCGGCTCGCGTGGCGGAGGTCGTGATCACCCCAACCTGACACAGTTCCCGCCTCTATAGTTGCGCCGTCGGGTGCTCCTGACCACCCGGCTGAGAGGGAGGAGGCGGAGTGCGCTGGAAGGGCATCCTGGTGCTCGGTTGTCTGATGCTCGGCGCCTGCGCGGCGCCCGGCTCCGCGCCGTCGCCCACTCCTCGGCAGGTCCTCGAGGCACGGATGCGGGCGTTCGTGGCGGCGAGGTCGGTCAGCATGGCGGGTCACGTGACCCTGTCCGGCAAGGTGTACCGGTTGACCCTGCAGACCGACGACGCCGGCCAGGTGGCCGGCACCGTCGACGTCGACCAGACGTCGGCCAGCGTGGTGCTCGCCGGCGGACGGGCGTTCCGGAACGATGGCAGGCGGTGGGCGCTGGACCGCTCCGAGGCGGTGCCCGGCGTGCTGACCAGGCTCGCCGACCGCAAGGCGCTCGCCAGGGCCGTGCTGGCCGCCGCGGGAACCGACGTCGAGCAGCGGCGGACGAACGACCCCTCCGGCGCGCCGGCGCTGAAGCTGACGGGATCCGAGTTCAGCGCCTTCGTGCCGGTCGCGGGCAGCGGCCCGCCGACCAGGTTGGTGACCGGGGTGGACAGCCCGCTGGCCGATGGCCTGGCGGCCCTCGAGCTCGACCTGTCCGCCTATGGCGAGCCGGCCCACATCGCGGCTCCGGACCCGTTCTACGATCCGAACGACATGAGCGCCCTGCCGCCCAGCTTCGCCTTCGTCTACACGACTGACGGGCCCACCACATGGAGCTGGGACAACTGCGACCGGTCCGGGTGCACCGTCTCCGCCGCGTTCGTCAACAACGGCGGGCGGGCGGGCACGTCCACGGCCACGTTCTTCATCAGCCGGGGCGGCGTCACGCTGACCACTTGCGACGTCGCGATCCCGATGGTGGACCATGGCCAGACCACACGGGCCGGCTGTCGCGCGTCATTCGACAACAGCACGTCGGTGACGGGCACGGTGAGGGTGCGCAACCCGGACCAGTAGACGCCGCGCCAGTCGTCCGCGGTCCGCGCTAGCATGGGGCGCAGAGGCTGAACGAACGGCCGTTCAGTGGGAGGCGCCCATGGCCCAGGAGACGAAGCAGGTCCGGCACGTCGAGACGACCTCGGGGGTCGAGATCAAGCCGGTCTACGGGCCGGCGGACGTCGCCGGCCTGGAGTACGAGCGCGATCTCGGCGATCCCGGCGAGTACCCGATGACTCGGGGGCCGTATCCCCTGATGTACCGGGAGAAGCTCTGGACGATGCGGACCTACACCGGGTTCCGCACGCCCCGGGCGACCAACGCGTGGAACCGCCGGCTGCTGGCCGACGAGGGCGTGACCGGCCTCTCGGTGGCGCTGGACCTGCCCACCCAGATGGGCTACGACTCCGACCACCCCGAGTGGCGCGCCGAGGTGGGCCGGGTGGGCGTGGCGATCGACTCGCTGGCCGACTTCGAGGTGCTGTTCGACGGCATCCCGCTGGACCAGGTCTCGACCAGCTTCACGATCAACGCGCCGGCGTTCCTCTTCCTGGCGCTGTACCAGGTGGCGGGCGAGCGGCAGGGCGTGGCGCCGGCCGCGCTGCGGCCGATCGTCCAGAACGACATCCTGAAGGAGTTCTTCGCCAGGGGGGCGTGCGTCTTCCCGGTCGAGCCGTCGCTGCGGCTGGTGGCGGACACGTTCGAGTACTGCAGCCGCGTCATGCCGCGCGCCAACCCGATCTCGGTGTGCGGCTACCACATCCGCGAGTCGGGCGCGACGGCGGTCCAGGAGATGGCGTTCTGCATCTCGAACGCGCGCGAGTACATCGACCGGGCGCTGGCCCGCGGCATCCCGATCGACGCGTTCGCGCCGCGCATCTCCTGGAACCTGGGCGCCTTCATGAACCTGTTCGAGGAGGTGGCGAAGTACCGGGCGTCGCGCCGCATCTGGGCGCGGCTGATGCGGGAGACGTACGGGGCGCAGGATCCGCGCTCCTGGCGGTTCCTGTGGTTCGCGGGCACGTGCGGATCGACGTTCAGCCACCGGCAGCCGCTGAACAACGTGGTGCGGGCGACGGTGGAGACGATGGCGCTCGTGCTGGGCGGGCTGCAGTCGCTGACGGTCAACACGTGGCAGGAGGCGTTCGAGATCCCGGACTCCGAGGCGATGCTGCTGGCCCTGCGGACGCAGCAGATCGTCGCGCTGGAGTCGGGCATCGCGGACACGGCCGACCCGCTGGCCGGCTCCTACTTCGTGGAGTCGCTGACCGACGAGTACGAGCGCCGGATCCTGGCGCTGATGGACGACGTTGCGGCCAGGGGCGGGATGGCGCGCTGTATCGAGGAGGGCTATGTCCAGCAGCTCGTCCTGCAGGAGGCGTACCGGCACTCGATGGCGGTGGAGAGCGGTGAGCGGAAGGTGGTGGGCGAGAACGTCTTCGCCTCTGGCGAGGAGCCGCCCCCCACGCGGCTGTACGAGCACGATCCGGCGGCGCTGACGGAGCAGCTGGAGCGCCTGGACGAGGTGCGGTCGCGCCGCTCGGAGCCGGAGGTCCGCCGAACGCTGACCCGCCTGCGGGACGCGGCGGCGGGCGGCACGGAGAACCTGATGCCGCCGACGCTGGACTGCGTCCGCGCGTACGCCACCATCGGCGAGGTGATGTCCACCCTCCGCGAGGTGTTCGGCACGTACCGTGAACCGATCGACATCTTCAACTAGGAATTCCCTCCCCCCCGTGGGGGGAGGGTCAGGGTGGGGGGTCGCTCGGAAGGGCACGCGCGATCACCTCGAGCACGTCGTGCATCCGGCCGAGCACGTCTCCATTCCAGAACCGCAGCACCCGGTAACGGCGCGAGGAGAGGAACGCCTCCCGGCGCTCCTCGTACGCCACCTCGTCGAAGTGCTGTCCCCCGTCCACCTCGATGACCAGCCGCGCTGCAGGGCACGCGAAGTCGGCGATGTACGGCCCGATCGGGAACTGGCGCCGGAAGCGGTGTCCGCCGAGCTGGCGGTGGCGCAGGCGGCGCCACAGCGCGTGCTCTGCCGGCGTCATGTTGCGTCGAAGCTCCCTGGCTCGCTCGATCTGGTCCAAATCGTCCCCCCACCCCAACCCTCCCCCCACGGGGGGGAGGGAGACAACCCCACCGGTTAAGACGTGCAGGATCAGGAGCGGGAGCTCTTTCGGGCTGAGGTGCGGGCCTTCGTCGGGCGGGAGGTGGCGCCGGCGGCCGAGGAGCTCGACCGCCACGGCGAGTTCCCGCACCGCCTCTTTCGGCGCTGCGCCGACCTCGGCTTCTTCGGGCTCCGCTACCCCGAGGCGGTCGGCGGCCAGGACGCCGACTTCCGCACCGCCTGCGTCCTCTACGAGGAGCTGGCCGCCGGTTCCCTCAGCCTCGCCGCGATCGTCGCCATGCAGAGCCTGATGGGAACCGTCTTCGTCCACCGCTTCGGCACCCCCGACCACCACGAGCGCTACCTGCGCCCCGCCATCCGCGGCGAGAAGATCGGGACCTTCGCCCTGACCGAGCCCGAGGCCGGCAGCGACCTCGGCGCCATGCGCACCCGCGCCCACCGCACCGACGGCGGCTGGCACCTCGATGGCGGCAAGACCTGGATCACCAGCGCCCCGGTCGCCGACTTCCTCACCGTCGGCGCGAAGACCACGGACGAGCCCGGGATCAGGAGCATCGCCCTCTTCCTCCTCGACGCGTCCACGCCCGGCTTCTCGGTCGGCCGCCCCATCGAGAAGCTGGGCACGCGCAGCTCCCTCACCAGCGAGGTCCACATCGACTGCGACGTGCCCGCCGACGCCCTGCTCGGGGGCGAGGGCCAGGGCGTCAGGAACGTCGGCGGCACGCTGTCCGAGATCCGCGTCATGACCGCCGCCCTGGCGATCGGCCTGTCCCACCGGGCGCTGGACGACGCCGCCGTGTACGCCCGGGAGCGGCAGGCGTTCGGGCGGCCGATCGGGGAGTTCCAGCTCGTCTCGGCCAAGCTCGCCGACATGGCCACCGAGCTCCACGCCGCCCGCCTGATGACCGCGGACGCCGCCGACCAGATCGACCGCGGCGCCGACCTGACGACTGCCGCCGCCATGGCCAAGTACTTCGCCACCGAGGTGTGCGCCCGCGTCGTGGACGAGGTCACCCGCATCTTCGGCTCGTACGGCTTCGCGATGGAGTACCCGGCGCAGCGCTACTTCCGAGACGCCCGGTTCCTGCTCTCCGGCGGCGGCACCAGCGAGATCCTGCGCGGTCTGATCGGCCGCGACGTCCTGAAGCGGGGCGGCTGGTGAGCGACACGCTGGCGGGCGTCCGGGTCCTCGACCTGACCCGCATGCTGGCCGGCCCCTACGCCACCATGCTGCTGGCCGACATGGGCGCCGAGGTCGTCAAGGTCGAGGACCCGGCCGGCGACCCGATCCGGCGGATGGGCCCGCCGTTCGAGCCCGACGGGCGCTCGGCCTACTTCATGGCCGTCAACCGCAACAAGAAGAGCGTCGTGCTGGACCTCCGCGACGACGGCGACCGCCGCCGCTTCCTGGACCTGGTGCGCACGGCCGACGCGGTGGTCGACAACTTCCGCGCCGGCGTGATGGAGCGGCTGGGCCTCACGCCGGAGGCGCTGCGCGCCGTCCGGCCGGACCTGGTCACGTGCTCGCTGACGGCGTTCGGCGGCGACGGGCCGTACCGCGACCGGCCAGGCTTCGACCTGGTGCTCCAGGCGATGGGCGGCGGCATGTCCATCACCGGAGAGCCGGGCGGACCGCCCACCCGGTCGGGCATCCCGATCGGCGACCTGGCCGGCGGCGTGTTCGCGGCGCTCGCCGTCTGCGGCGCGCTGCTGAAGCGCCAGCGCACCGGCGAGGGGGAGCACGTCGACCTCTCCCTGCTCGACGTCCAGGTCTCGCTGCTGACGTACGTGGCCCAGTACTACCTGACCGACGGGCGCGTGCCCGGGCCGGTCGGCAGCGGCCACCAGAGCGTCGTGCCGTACCAGGCGTTCCGGACCGCGGACGGGCACGTGGTGGTCGCGGTGTTCGGCGAGAACTTCTGGGTGCCCCTCTGCCGCGCGCTCGACCTGCCCGACCTGACCGAGCGCTACCCCGACAACGCGTCCCGGCACGCCCACCGCGACGAGGTGGTCGCCGGCATCCAGCGCCGCCTGCTGGAGCGCACCACCGACGAGTGGGTCGCGGCGCTGTGGGCGGCGGGCGTGCCGGGCGGGCCGGTCAACACGCTCGACCGCGTGCTCGACGACCCCCAGGTCCGCCACCGCGGCATGGTGGCCACCGACGGAGAGCGGGCGCTGCTCGGCAACCCCATCAAGACCGGCGCGCCCGACCGCTTCACCCCCGCGCCCGCGCTGGGCCAGCACGACGAGGAGCTGCTCCCGCGGTGACGCTCCAGGTCGCGTTCGACGTCGGGGGCACGTTCACCGACGTCGTGCTCCAGGACCGGGAGGGCCGCCTGCACACCGGCAAGCGCCTCACCACGTATCCGGACCCCAGCGAGGCCTGCCTGGCCGGGCTGGACGAGGTGATGGCGCGCGCGGGCGTGCCGTGGACCGACCTGGTCCGCGCCGTGCACGGCACCACGCTCGGCTCCAACGTCGTGATCGAGCGCAAGGCGACCGGCGTCGCGCTGGCCACCACGCGCGGCTTCCGCGACGTGCTCGCGATCGGCCGCCAGAAGCGCTACCAGCTGTACGACCTGCAGATCGAGAAGCCGCGGCCGCTGCTCGATCGGACGTGGGTGTGGGAGGTCGACGAGCGGCTGCGGGCCGACGGCGCCGTGCACCGTCCGCTGGACGAGCCGGGCGCCGCCGCGGCGATCGGCGAGATGCGCGCCAGGGGCGTCCGCAGCCTGGCCGTGTGCTTCCTGCACAGCTACGCGAACCCGGCCCACGAGCGCCGCTTCGCGGAGCTGTGCGCCGAGCTGGCGCCCGAGATCGAGACGTCGCTGTCGTGCGAGGTCTCGCCCCAGTTCCGCGAGTACGAGCGGACCAGCACGACGGTCGTCAACGCCTACCTGGTGCGCGCGGTGCGCGAGTACCTGCGGGCGATGACGCGGCAGCTCGCCGGCCGCGGCTACCGTGGCCGGCTGTTCGTCATGCAGTCGGGCGGCGGGGCGGCAGGGGCCGAGACGATGGCGCGGCTGCCCGTGCGGATGATCGAGTCGGGGCCGGCGGCCGGCGCGCTGATCGCGGCGCGGTACGGGGAGCGGTGCGGCGAGCCCGACCTGATCGCGTTCGACATGGGGGGCACCACCGCCAAGCTGGCGCTGGTCGCGGGCGGGCGGCCGCAGACCGTGGACACGTTCGAGCTCCACCGCGTGCGGCTGGCGCCCGGCAGCGGCATCCCGATGAACGTGCGCTCGCTGGACCTGGTCGAGATCGGGGCTGGCGGCGGCTCGATCGCGCGGCCCGAGCTGGGCACGATCCAGGTCGGCCCCGACTCGGCCGGCTCCACGCCGGGCCCCGCCTGCTACGGGCGCGGCGGCGCCGAGCCGACCGTGACCGACGCCAACCTGGTGCTCGGCTACCTCGACCCGGACGGCTTCGCCGGGGGCACCATGCGCCTCGACGTGGAGGCGGCGCGCCGCGCGATCGAGGCGCGCGTCGCCGGGCCGCTGGGCATGACGGTCGAGGAGGCGGCGTGGGGCATCCACGCGCTGGTCAACCTGCACATGGAGCTGGCCATGCGGGTCGTGTCGATCGAGCGCGGACACGACCCGCGCAGGCTGGCGTTCGTCGCCACCGGCGGCTGCGGGCCGGCCCACGCGGCGCGGCTGGCCGGGGCGCTGGGCATCCGCCGGCTGGTGCTGCCGGCGTCGGCCGGGGTCGCGTCCGCGATCGGGCTGCTGGGCGCCGAGGTCAAGCTCGACCT
>Ga0075424_100005675_pt1 | contig 11957 bp, 8 predicted proteins | sample SoiMethybrSBSTD3_FD_75301 | JGI IMG/M metagenome (GOLD analysis project Ga0075424, IMG submission 75301) | Bulk soil microbial communities from a Populus tree surrounding site in Tennessee, USA - Soil MetaG P. TD hybrid SBSTD3 | ecosystem: Environmental > Terrestrial > Soil > Tree plantation... | reverse complement strand
TGCGGCGGATGTCCGGTCATTCGCTGGAACTCCTTCGTGAAGTGCGACTGGTCGTAATAATGATCGTACAGATCCGCCTTCAACAGATCGAACGACATCCCGGCCGCCCATTTTCGATAGAAGCGCTGGAACCGGAAGATCTCCGCGAGAACCTTCGGCGACAGCCCAACGTACTGCTGAAACAAGCGGTCGAGATAGCGACGCGAATAGCCGGTGTGCCGCTCCAGTTCGCCGATTGACATCCGGCCGTCGACCGATCGAAGCGCTCTGACGCAGTAGTCGACAATGCTCGGCTCGCGGCGGTTCTTTCTCAGCAGGCGTATCAGCCGCCGCTCGATGTACGCCACCTTCTCGTCCACGCGTTCGAGGTTGTTAATGGTCTCCTGGAATTCGCGGCTCCACGATCCGAACACCACGTCGGTTTCCCAGAGCCGGTTGGCCGTCTCCGACATCGGCACGCCGAAGATCGGGAACGCGCCGTGGGGGCGGAACTCGACGACGATGAAACCTGTCTTACGGGCGCTGGATCGAATGAGCGTCGCGCTGTCACGATTGCCGACGAAATACATGCGATGCGCCCAGCTCGTTTGAACACGGCCGTCCGCCACCGAGACGATGGAGTTGTCGTACGGGACGATCAGCTTGGCGCACCCGTTCGGCGCGGCGATGCTCTTGGCGGTCGCGGGCAGGCCGTTGGGACTCTCCAGAACCCAGAACGATTCGATATAGGGCTGGAGCTCGGCGTGAGGAGTGACGAACGAGATCTTCATCGCCGTACCGCAGCGACCACCCTATCGCACCGCGCCCCGTGGTTGTTCCGCATCGCACACGATCGTTGCATGAATGCGTTGCTCGGCGAAGACCAGAGTCCAGCGCGTGCGGCGCAGATCCGCCCACGCTGGTGAGAACCATTAATCGCGAGCCCTGACCGTCTTGTCAACGCCGAAGTATGGTTTCGTGGTCGGTGACACTAGGGTTGAATCGTGAAGTTCGCCGATCGGGCCACGACATTCGCGTTCTTCACCCAGGAGATCCGCACACGCGTGGTCGCCTGCGACCCCCACGCTGGTTGAACCGCGACCCTCTGACTGCCGTCTGACGGCGTGCTCGCCAGAACGACGATCGGGTACGTCGCGCCGCCGTCCTTCGACAGTTCGATCTTCACGTTTTCGAGCGCGCCGAGGTTGTGCGACCAGGTGACGCTTCCGGATCCGCCGATCGTCCACACCTGTCCGGCGGCTGGCGCCGCAACAGCGATGAAGGCGGGCTGCACGCGGAAGTCCGACGGGCTGATCGCGGCCGCGCTCGCTCCCACTGGCGGATTGGTCCAGGCGACTTTCACGCGCGCGTTCGTCGAGAGCGCGCTCGGCGCGATGACGTTGCCGGCGTTTCTGTTGGCCACGATCCCGGCACCGCCTGAGAGCGTCGTGAACAGTCCTCCCGCGCCGCTCGTGCTCAGTTGAACGTTGACCTTATCGAGTGCGCCCAGGTTCGTCGTCCACGTCGCCTTCTGCGTGGTGCCGAATCCCCAGTTTGCCGACGCGGTCGGCGCCGCGAGACTGATGAAGACCGGAGCGATCGTGAAGTTCGCGTCGCTCACATCGCTGGCCGGGGCGTTCGTCGAGGTCACACGGATGCGCGCCTGACCACCGGTCGTGGCGGGGCCGCTGACACGCCAGGCAAACGTGCCCGTCGTCGCCCCTGTGCCCTTCACGGACGTTGCCAGCGTTTCGCCGTACGTCACGCCACCATCGCGACTCAGTTCGACCTTGACGAATGCATTCGCGCCGAGGTTGTGGGTCCACTTCACCTCTTGTAGTGATCCGATGCCGGCATTGATCGCGGTATTCGGATAGGCGACGGTGATCGAAGCCGTGCCCGACGCGATGGTGAATGCCGCGTTCGACACATCTGATACCGGCACGCCCGCGGCGTCGCGAGCAATGACGCGAATGCGACCGTTCGACGTCGCAGGGCCGGGCGATGTCCACGTGCAGCTGCGGATCGTGCCCGACAACCCGGAACAACCCGCGACCGGCGCGTACGTCGCGCCTCCATCACTCGAGCTCTCGACGTCGAAGCGACTCACCGCACCTGTCGTCGTCCAGTCGATGCGATACGACGAACCGGTATAGAGCGTCTCGCCACCGTTCGGAGCGGTCACGTTGACACCGATGGTCCCGACTGTCGGAGCGTTTCCAGCCTCGTAGCGCGCGAGTGCGAAGGCGCCGCCGCTGATGCTCTCCGCCAGCCCTGCCGCGACAATCTTTCCGTCCGCCTGCACGGCAACGGCAAATGCCTGGTCACTGGTGCCGACGAGATCAGGGATCACAGGGCCGAAATCAGTGGCCACCTTGCCGAAGCTGGCATCGAGCGTGCCGTCGCTGTTGTAGCGCGCCACCGCGAAGTCGAAGCCTCGGTTGATGGTACCGGCCGATCCTGCCGCGATAATCTTGCCGTCCGGCTGCACGGCCACGGCATACGCCGTGTCACTGAAGCCCGCGAAATCGGTGGTCACTCGGCCGGCTGTTCCGAAGCTGGCGTCGAGCGTGCCATCGTCGTTGTAACGCGCCAGCGCGAAGTCAATGCCTCGAGCAAACCCCGCCGCGACAATCTTGCCGTCCGGCTGCAAGGCCACGGCCTCCGCGCCGTCATCGGAGCCTCCGAAATCGGTGATGACTCGGCCACCCGCGCCGAAGCCGGCATCGAGAGTGCCGTTGCTGTTGTAGCGCGCCAGCACGAAGTCGTATCCTCTGTCGAGTTTGGCATCGCCGGCCGCGACAATCTTCCCGTCCGGCTGTACGACAACGCAAAACACGCCCGCCAGGGAGTGCCCCTGTGAGTCCGCGAAAGCGGTGATGACTCGGCCACCGGTGCCGAAGCTGGTGTCGAGGGTACCGGTGCTGTCGTAGCGCGCGAGGGCGAAATCGGCTCCTCCGTCGATATTGGTCCACCCTGCCACGACAACCTTGCCGTCAGGCTGCAGGGCAACGGAGAACGCGTTGGCGATGGTGGCGCCCGGGAAAGCGGTGGTCACTCGGCCGCCTGTCCCGAAGCTCGCGTCGAGTGTGCCATCACTGTTGTAGCGCGCCAGGGCGAATTGGTTGATGCCGCTGATAAGAGTCAGCCCCGCCGCGACAATCTTGCCGTCAGGTTGCAGGGCAACGGACCACGCCCCCTCAAAAGCACCTCCGAAATCAGTGGTCACGATGCCGCCGATGCCGAAGCTGGTGTCGAGCGTGCCATCGCTGCTGTTGTAGCGCACCAGCCCGAAATCGCTGCCTCGATCGCCAATCGCCACCCCCGCCGCAAGAATCTTCCCATCCGGCTGTACGACAACGCCACGCGCCATGTCAAAGTTGCCCTCGATATTGGTGATCACTCTGCCGCCTGTGCCGAAGCTGGGGTCGAGCGTGGCTGGGGTCGTCTGAGCCGACGCGAGTGTTGGGGCAAGAACGATCGTGAGCGCCGCAAGGGCGAGTGTACGTCTGACCAGGTTTTCCATAGTTGTATTCCTTGTTCAAAGTGCCGCTCATGAGAGCAAGCGGGCGGTTAAGAGAAACAGACCTGCGCAACAGTAGAGAGCGACGCACGGTTCGACTCGACGTGTGGAACGCCGCCTCCATCCACGCCACAGTACGGGAACGAATGAGGCGACGGGTGACGTGGCGGTTACGTTTTGGTGACGTCTGGGTTCAATGAAAGGCGCACTCGCGAAGGATCATTCGAGACACGCCGACGCGACACTTCAACGCTGGTCATTCCGCGCGTTGAAGAGATGCCGGCCCCTCGCTCATTTCGAATGCTGCGTCAGAGATTGGGCGACGGTTGAATCGAGCCTGCTCGTCGAGCATTGGATACTTCTGCAGGTAGTAAGCCAATGCTCGAGGCGTGATCCCCATCGTACGCGCCGCCTGCCGTTTCACGTCGGACATCGCCAGAGCCCGACGAATCGTCTCACGTTCGATCCACTCGACGTTTTGACGCAGGTTCAGCGAAGGCACGGTGGCCGATCGCAGTCTGGTGCTCCCCAGAACAATGGCTTGACTGGTAACCCAGCTGTCTGTACTCAGGACCACCGCTCGCTCGATCGCATTCTCGAGCTCGCGGATGTTGCCTGGCCACGCGTACTGGACCAGGCGGGACATGGCCTCTTCATGCACACCGGTAATCGATTTACCGATCCGTTGCGAGTGTTTCTTCACGAAATGCGCCGCAAGCAACGGAATATCGTCGGGCCGCTCACGCAGCGGAGGCAATTCGATGGGAATGACATCGAGTCGGTAATACAGATCTTTCAGGAAGAGACCGTTGTCGACCATCTGTAACAGGTCGCGGTTGGTCGCCGCGATCACTCGCACGTCCACGCGCTCGGACCGTTCCGCACCGAGCGGCTCGAACTCGCGTTCCTGCAGCACGCGCAACAGCTTCGCCTGAAGAGCGACATTCATCGTTCCGATCTCATCGAGAAAGATCGAGCTGCGGTTCGCGAGCGCGAACTTGCCGCGTCTTGCGCCGCCTGCGCCCGTGAACGCCCCTCGCGCGTGCCCGAACAGCTCGGACTCCAGCAACGTATCCGGGATGGCCGCGCAATTGACTTTGATGAAGGGCATGTCGCGCTGTGCGCTTCGATCGTGCACGGCGCGTGCAACCAGCTCTTTGCCGGTTCCGGTTTCGCCCATGATGAGGACTGTGCTCTTCGTTCTTGCGACGCGCTCAATTCGGTCGATGACGGCCGCCATCGCCGCACTGTGTCCGACGATTCCATGCTCCTGATGCCGATCGTCGTCGATGCGTCTCGTCAGCGGTCCACAACCACCCTTCACCATCTCCACGGCCTCCCTCCCTTCAGAAGCGCGAGTCTTCAAACGATAGGACGAGGCCAGCCGGCAGAAGTGGTGGTCGGAGTGACGATTGCGGTCCAATTTTTGTGACGCGCAACAGGGACGCAGCAGGGACGGAGTAGGGACGCAGCAGGGACGCGTAACGTCAGCGTTGCCGGAGCGACCCTGGGCGTAAGGCGTTACGCAGCACGGAACGTGCTGACGTGAGGCGATCGTTTTCTTTCAAGGGTTTGCGAATGGTCGCCTGCTTGCTGAAGCGACCGGCATGCATCGAAACGGTCGGATTCAGCTTGTCCTCGTTCTGTTGTCACTGATCGGAATCCTTCTCCCTGTCGCGCCGGCTCGCGCGCAGGAACCGCACGACGACGCGACCCTCGATCTCGCCGAACCGGATTTCGTCCTCGTCAATCTGCCGACAACACTGAGACTGCCGGTTCGCGGTGGGAATTTTCATTTGAGCCACCGCTTCAACGAGAACCTTCGCCAGGACAGCTTCAGCGATCAAGTGAGCAACCTGTTCGGTCTCGACGAGGGCGCGAACATCGGCCTTGAATTTCGATACGCGATCGTTCGGCATCTGCAGCTGGTCGTCCAGCGCACAAGCCTCAGTCGGACGATTCAGTTCTCGGCCAAGTGCGATGCGTGGCATCAACGCCGCTCGATGCCCTTGTCGATTTCAGGCCTGATTTCAGTCGAAGGCGACGACAGCTTCGGCGAACACTATGCGCCCGCAGTCGGAGCCGTCGTGTCACGCACCATCGCCGACCGCATTGGGGTGTATGCCGCACCCGTGTTCGTGGCGAACACGTCGACCGGCGGTGCGGCGCACCGGAATACGGCATTCATCGGCATCGGCGGCAACGTGCGAGTGCTATCGACGGTGTATCTCGCCGTCGAGGCGGCGCCGCGCGTCGCCGGGTTCGCGATCGGGGATCCGGAATTCGCATTCGCGGTCGAAAAGCGTGTCGGAGCACATACGTTCGCGCTCACGCTCTCCAATGGCGCGGCGACCACCTTCCGCCAGCTGTCGCATGGCGGCGTTCCTCAGGGGCTGTATCTCGGTTTCAATCTGAGTCGGAAATTCTTTTAGCGATCGGATTCGATCGCAGGAGCTGAACGATGAAGTATCTCCACGCGTTCGCAGTCGTCGTGTCTCTCGCCACTGTGGCGGCGTGCGGCGGCAACGATACGCCCAGCACGCCCTCCGGAAACACAGGTCAAACGTACACGGCCACGCTCCAACCATCGGCGGAGGTGCCGCCCGTGACCGGAGCGGAGTCCGCCGGCGGCGGCACGGTCACGATTACGCTCGACGTCACCAAGGATGGGTCCGGCAACGTCACGTCAGGAATGGCGACGTTTGCTGTGAATCTGAGCGGCTTTCCGGCGGGCACGCCGATCAACATGGCGCACATCCATCAGGCAGCCGCAGGACAGTCGGGAAACGTGGTGGTGAGCACCACGCTCGCACCGGGTGACGTGACGCTGAACAACGGGGGCGGCTCGTTCAACCGAAGCGGCGTCGCGGTGACCCCCGACATCGCGACCCAGTTGATGAGTAATCCGGCCGGGTTCTATTTCAACATTCACTCAACCCTGAACCCCGGCGGCGTCGCGCGCGGTCAACTCGTTCGCGTCCAATAAGTTCGTTTTTCCAACAAGCCACGCATCCGGCCGCGTCGAGCCCCCGCGGCCGGATGCGTCGTTTCTCACACATTCAGTCCTAACTCCTCCTCGCGAATGCGACGGACCGCGGGGGCATCCAGCAGCGCGTCGCGCAGCGGCTCGCCGGGTTCCAGGGACTCTGCGAGTGCTGCGACATGCGCCAGCGCGCGCTCGCGGTGCGCGGCAGCCAGGTCGGACCTTCCTGTCTCGCGATCAAGATCCCAGGCCGTGCGATGAATCTGCCACGTAGACGCAAGCGCGTCGGTGGATGTCAGCGCGTGGAAAGCGCGATCGATGGCGTCCCTGGCGTCGTTCCAGTTCGCCTCGGCGATCGCCACCTGCGCGCTCGTTTCCCAGGCGAGCGCCTGCAGATTCGGATCAGCGGTTGCGAGCGCCGCTTCGATCAAACGGCCCGCTTCACGCCGTGCGTTCGTCAAATGTCCGGCTTGCAGCCATGCGCGAGCCAATCCGACGTGCGCGTGAATCCGCCAGTACCAGTGCAGGAAGAACTTGGGTGTCTCCGCAGGATCGCGAACCCGCTCGAACGATCGCCGCGCCTCATCACAGCGGCCTTGATCGAGCGCCTCGAATCCAGCTGCCAACCTGCCAAGGGCGTTCGCCTGTCCCGTCGGGTACACGCTGCTGCGAATCAGTTCGTCACAGACGCGCTGCGCCCCCGCGAAGTCCATCGCGAGCGTCCGCAGCCACGCTTCGCGGTAGGAGAACAGCCAGGGATCGCTGCCGTTTTTGTGCGCAAGTTCCTGATTCGCGCGAATGATGCGGAGCGCATCGCCGAATCGCCCGAGTTGGAGCAGAGCGAGGATTTGGGCGCTCAGCGCGAACAAATGCACCATCACGCCGGCCGTCTCGTTTGTTTTCGGAATCCCGGTTTCGGCATGCTGCAATGCGGCAAGGGCATTTCCGCGGAGTGCCTGAATGTGCGCGTAGATCATCTGATCGAAGCCGGCATCCGTCAGTTCTGCGACGCCTCGCGCGACGGAGTCGGCGGCGTCACAGACGCGGACATCGTCGGCGTTCCACTTGTCGTACAGGAGACGGGTACCCGCCGCCAGCAAGTCGACGCGCGCCTGCACGACCGGATCGCGTAGCGTGACGCTGATTTTCGCGGCGTCCTGGAGCACCGCGATCGCCAGGTCTGGATTGAGCAGCCCGAGCGCTCGCGCGAGGCAGCTCTGCGCGTGAACCTGAGCGCCGGTAAGACCCGCCTGGGCGGCCAGCGCCGACTCGGTCTCGTACGCCTGCGCCGATTCCAGCATCGCGCCGAGTGCGTACTGCGCGTCTCCGATCCGCTCGAGAATCTCGATTTCGACGAGTGTGCGCCGGTCCGCCGGCACTCGGGGGACGAGAGCCATCGCATGCTGCAGCACGTCGAGGGAATCCCGGACCGCAAACCGTCGGGCGGCGTTCGCGGCAGTGAGGATCAGGTACTGAATCGCCCGCGCAGGCTCGTGCGCCTCCTCGAAATGCACGGCCAATTGAGGCGCCAACGCACGCGTCTGCGGACCGATCAGTGTCGCCAGACGGTCGCCGACGGCTCGATGCAGCCTGGATCGGGCGACATCGGACAGACGACGGTAGATCGCCTGTCGATAGAGGGAATGGTGGAACTCGTAGAATGCCGACATCGTTGCGTCCGGCAGTTCGGCGATCCCCGCAGATCGGATGAACAGCCGCCGTTCCGCGAGGCCTTCGCACAACCTTTCCACGTGTTCCAGATCGGCGGCGTCGGCGGCGATTGTCCATGCCGCGAAACGCTCGCCGATCACGCTGGCCGCTCTCAGCACGCGTTGTTCGCCATCCGACAGCTGATCGAACTGCGCGCTGAGCATCTCCTGGAGCGACGCGGGAACGCCCGGCTCGAGGCGACCGGGGGGTACGGTCAGCTTCCACCCGTCGCCGGCGCGAACGACAGTCCCGTTCGCGACGAGGTCGCGCGCGACCGCCGAGACGAACAGCGCATTGCCACCCGAGTGCTGGTGAATCGCTGAAGAGAGATTCGCGGCGAACGTCGCGCGATCGAATGCGAGCGCAAGATACTCCGAGACCTCGGCCAGATTGAACGGGTCCAGCGCGATTTGCTCGCACAGGCCGTGGACGGTGAGATCCTGCCGAAGACGGTTCGAGGCGGCTTCGGCCGCTCCGATTGAGGGACGTTGGGTGACGAGCATCAGCACGCGGGCCGATTCCCGCCGGCGTGCAAATGTCGACATGACGTCGAGCGTCGCCGGATCGGCCCAATGCACGTCCTCGAGCACGAGAATCAGGAGCCGGTCGGTCCCAATCGCTTCGAACAGCTCACAAATCTCGCGGACCATCCGTTCGCGGGTTGCGCCGATCGTTTCACGCTGCAGCGCATCGCGCTGGTCGGCTTTTACGAGCGCCGGAAACTGCAGCAGCCAGGTCGGCGCACGCTTTCTCAGCATCTGCAGCAGGCGCTCGTCGTCGGATCGCCGCACGAGTTGATCGACTGCCTCGAGCACCGGATAGTAAGGCTCCTGACCGCCGAACGTTTCGATGCATTGGCCCCGTGCGATCCGCACCTCCGGCTTCAGGCCCACGCGCTGAACAAATAGATCGACGAAGGTGGTCTTTCCAACGCCCGCATCTCCCGTCAGGAACACCAGCCGGCGCGCGCCTCGAGCCGCCTGCTCGAGAGACGCCTCGAGACGGCCACGCGCAGCCCGCCGTTCGATGAATGGTCGTGACTCGGTCGCCTGGTTCCCGATTGACGACTGCCGATCGTCGCTGACGGGAGCCACGAACTGATACCCACGCTTGGGAAAGGTGCGAATGAAGGCCGGCTTTTCGCGCCGATCGCCGAGAACTTTCCGGATGCCGAGGATGTATTTCTTCACAACCTCGGGATTGACATACGTGTCGCTCCACAACGATTCGAGGATCTCCTCCTGCGTCACGAGCCTGTCCGCGTGCTCGACAAGATACCGAAGCAGGTCGAAGGCTTTCGGCACCAGCGTGACGCGTTCATCGCCGCGCCATAAACAGTGGTTGATCGTGTCGAGCCTGAAAGCGTGAAAGTGCTTCATCGTGACCTGATCGCACGATACCCGGCTTGGTGCAAACCGCTATGGTAGCGCGACGCACCTCGCGACGTCACACAAACAGGACCCTTACGACACCATTCCGTCACGTGTCGAACAGCGCGAGTTCCTATGCTGACTGTCGGGTCCGCCGCACGCATTTCACAAGAAAGACGGAGCACGGCAAATGAATCGACGACGACGTTGGCGACGATGGCTCATTCGGGCGATCGTCGCATTTCTCGGATCCAGGGACATCCGGATCGCGGGTTCGGTCGCCGCGGGATGCGTCGCCGCGTGGTACGCGTGCGATGTCCTGGCCGTCCGTGCGAGAGCATGCGAGCCCTTCCAGATTCGCGTCCGCCTCCGTATCGATCATTCGATCGCGGCGGGACCTATTGCGGCGCGACTGAAGGACGAGGCCGACGCGATCTGGCGGCCGTACGGCATTCGACTCGAATGGGTGGACGCGGATTCGTCTGAGCCGGCGGCGAGCGGCGTTTCCCTCGACGTGACCGTCGAGCGACGGTTTGCGGGCGCCGACGGACTCGAAGGGCCAGCAATCGCAGGGCGGACTTACGTGCTGCCGGTCGGGGCGAACTGGCGCCCGATTCGTGTGTCGTTTGATGCGATCGAGAACGTCATCGCCGGGCGAACGGGCGCCCCGGCATCGGGCGCGGCGGTCGTGCGCAATCTCGAGTTGGGCCGCGCGCTCGGGCGCGTGCTCGCGCACGAGATCGGTCACGTTCTGATGGATGTTCCCGGGCACGATCGGACGGGTTTGATGCGCCCGATGTTTTATGCCGAGCAACTGGCCGACGCCGACCGGTCGGCCTTTCGCCTGGCGTGCGGGGCCGTTGACCGACTGAAACACCGTCTTGGCGTACTGAATGGAGGCTCGACACTCGACACCCTGGTCGATAGCCGAGCATGCGTAGCGGTTGGTCCCTGATGAATGATGTCGGTCGGGGACACTTCCAACATTGGAGATGATTCTATGGCCGCGATCTGCTCGAAGGTTCCGGGGCACCGCGGCGACCAGTTGCTTCGCGAAGTGCAGCGCGAGGCATTCAGCCGAGCGCCCGTCGCGCCGTCGCTCGCCTGAAAGGCTCGCGCGACATCGAATGCGAAAACGCTTTTCGCGTCGTTTTGTTCGCGCTCTCCCGGTGCGTTTCTCACGGTGAAGGATTTGCCGGCTGTTGGTTGGGTAGTACGTCGGGCAGCTTGAAGACCGAGGCCAGTGATGAAACAACGAAACTGGTCATGATCGAAACGGCGTTTTCGTCAATTGTCAGCACTTGCAGCGAGTGGAATCGCCATTCGGGACTTCGCCATCGGCTGTAGAACGCCATCGCGGGCTGCCCGTTTGCGGCGGTCGATGTGAGTCGGAATGGCGCATGCCCTCCAGGCCGGGCGGTGGCCGCAAAGAACGTGCGAATGGCCGCACGGCCGTGATACCACTCGGTCCACGGCGCATGCTCATGACCGCGTCGTCTTTCAGCACGGCGGCAAACGCGTCGACATCGCTCGTTTCCCACGCCTGCACATAGCGAGCGAGCAACGCCCGCTGCTGGTCATTCGAGGGCGGGTACGCACGAGCGCGCCCTGCGGGCAGCTTATCGTCAAGCGTTGCCCGCGCGCGCTGAAGCGCGCTGTTCACGAATGGGACGGACGATTCCAACAGACGCGCGCTTTCGGCCGCAGAGAACCCGAGGACGTCGCGCAACAGCAACGCCCGTTGGCGCGGGGGCAAATGATGAATGGCAGATATGAATGCGAGCTGCACGGCTTCGCGCATCTCATAGCGCGCATCCGGCCCGGGTGACGCATCGACGGGATCCTCCAATTCCGCGTCTGGATACGGATCCAGCCACGGGATGTCGTACGCCGGCTCGCGGTTCGGCAACCGATCGGTGGGCGGGCCATAGGTCTCCGGGAGGACGCGCTGCGCAGCGCGTGTGGCCAAGGCGTTCAGGCCGGTACGCGGGAATGATTACCGAGACGCAGGGCTGATGCTCGAGCGGTTTGAGGACCATTGGTGCTGCACCTCGCCGCACGCGCCCGATTGCGCGTGCTGACGGCGCAGGCGTGCAATGCCAACTCCGCTGCGGAGGTCTATCGACTGAAATGCACACACATTACGCAGATGTTGCACGTGCGACAGGGGCATGACAGCGGCGTGCCATCATTGCCGCATTCCCTCGTCCGTCACGCCAACGTTACAGGCACGGCGCAGAATGCCTCTGTGTTCGTCAGCAACTCATCGCCTGCCGATTCGCGTGTCGTCATCGATGTCTTTGGCTGTGTTTCGACGCATATCGCGTCGACGCTGCGCGATCACGTCGCGTCAGTGATCGCGCGCAAACCCCGGCACATCGAGTTGAACCTC
>Ga0075424_100005674_pt1 | contig 11959 bp, 11 predicted proteins | sample SoiMethybrSBSTD3_FD_75301 | JGI IMG/M metagenome (GOLD analysis project Ga0075424, IMG submission 75301) | Bulk soil microbial communities from a Populus tree surrounding site in Tennessee, USA - Soil MetaG P. TD hybrid SBSTD3 | ecosystem: Environmental > Terrestrial > Soil > Tree plantation... | reverse complement strand
ACGGTGCGCGGCCGCGGCTATCGCTGGATCGCACCGCTCGACCCGCCTGAGCCCGCCGGCGAAGCACCGGCCGCCGCTCGCCGGCTCTCGCCGGCCGTGGTCTCGCTCGCCGCGCTCCTGCTCCTGGTCTCCGCGGGCTGCGCCTGGATGCTCCTGCGCCGGCCCGCTCCGCTGCCGTCAATGACCAAGACCCAGGCCGTGCTGCGCGCCCATGCGCGCGGGCTCTTCTTCGGCGACCGGCGGACCCTCGCCGACATGGACAAGGCGGTCGAGGAGTTCCGGCGCGCCATCGCCGGCGAGGCGAGGTTCGCCGAGCCGCATGCCGCCCTTGCCGAAGCGATCGTCCGCCGCTTCGAGTGGACCAACGTGGTGGCCTCCGACGCCGAGGCGGAGGCGCGCCGGGAGGCGGCGCGCGCGCTCGAGCTCGACCCGCGGTCGCCCCTCGGCCACGCCGCTCGCGCTTCCGTGCAGTTCGTGCTCGACCGCGACATGACGGCCGCCGAGCAGAGCTTCCGCCGCGCCATCGAGCTCGACCCGGCGATCCCCAGCGTGCGCCGGCGGTACGGGTACCTGCTGGCGGTCAACGGTCGCCTCCGGGAAGCGGTCGACCACACGCGGGCGGCGGCCGAGCTCGCGCCGACCTCCTCGTCCACCTTCGCCGACCTCGGCTGGGTCGAGCTGCTCGCCGGCGATGCGGCGGGGGCGCAGCGCGACCTGCGCGAGGCGCTCCGCCTCGATCCGACCAACGGCAGCGCGACGATGTCGTTGGTCAAATGCCTCGACGCCAGCGGTCAGCAGGCCGAGGCGTGGTCGGAGCTGCGCCGCGGACTGACCGTTTCCGGCATGCCCCCGGCCTTCCTTCAGGCGAGCGAGGCGGCCTACGCGGCTGGGGGGTTGCGCGGCGTCTACGAAAGCTGGGCGCAGTCCGGCGCGAAGCACGGTCTGCCCCGCTTCATGCTGGCTGTCTACACGGCGCAGGCCGGGCAGCGCGACGAGGCGCTCGCGCTGCTCCGGCAATCGGTCGAGCGGCGCGAGCCCATGACCCTGTGGATGACGGTCCACCCGGCCTTCGCGGCGCTGCATCACGATGCGACCTTCCTCGCGCTCGCTCGTCGAGCCGGTCTCGGCACAGCCGCTTATTGACCGGGAAGCTGAGCGGGTTGAGCGGGAAGCGCGATGCCCTCCCCTGTAGGGGCGGTGAGGTCGTCGTTCCACATCAGGTTCGTGCCGGCGGCGGCGATCAACCGGGCCTGGGGCGTGAGGTCGAGCGCCGAGGCGAGGACCCCGACCATGACGCTTTTGCGGTCCTCACCCAAACGCAGGGCGACGTCGGTGGAGAGCTTCTCCAGATGCGAGGGGATCGCTCCGCTGGCGTCGGTGACCCCGATCCGCCCGAAGTAGCCGTCCCCCTCGCGCACCACCCAGGCGGTCACCAGGCGGTCGAAACGGAAGTGCGATCCCTTGCCCCACCACGCGGTGTCACCTGCCGAGTCGCCGTCGCGATCGACGGCGACGTTGAGACCGAACGACGGCGGCAGCTCCTTCTCGAAGGTCAGGCGGAACCAGATGCGCTGCGGATCGCGCGCGAAGTCGAGGGCGCGCAGGTCGGGCGCCTCGGCATGGGCGCCGTCGCCCGCCGCGTCGCTGCCGAGCGACTGCCAGGCCAGCGCGCTCACGGCAGTCGCCGGCGCCCAGGCATGGTGCTCGACCCGGAAGCCCAGCTCGCGGGCGAGCTCGGAATCCGGCCGCAGGGCGATCAGGCGTGTCACGTCGGCGCGGATCGGCGCAATGTCGGGCATCGTGGCCTGCAGGCGCACCATCGCATACCAGGCGCGCGCCTGCAGGTCCCAGAAGTCCGGGCGGGCGCTCGCGGCGCCCGGGCGGGCGTCGAGGCGCCGCACCAGGTCGGCGTAGACCTGCACGCCTTCGGGACGCGCGGGTCCGGCCGGGTCCATCGACCGCGCCAGGCCGTTGAACACGCCCACCGGAGTCGCGGCGGGGTCGACCTCCAGGGCCCGCCGAAGCCGTTCGAACATCACCGTGCGCATTTCGGGCGTGCTATTTCCGAGCATGAACGTGGAGCCGCGCAGGGCCGTGCTGAGCACGAGCGCCTCGGGGCAGCGCTCGTCCAACGCCACGGCGCGGTCGGCGTGGCGGATGCCTTCCGCGACGAGGCGCCGCACTGTGTCGAGCGTGTTGTGGCCGGTGTAGGCCTGGGCCCACGCGGAGAGGGCGATGAGGTCGTGTGCGTCGCGCGCGAGCCGGGTGTCGCCGGCGGCCTCGCCGTCGGCCGCCAGCCGGGCGGCCCGTTCCCGCCCGAGGCGCAACCCTTCGTCGTCGTAGCGGATGGCGGCGTCTTCGATCATCTCCCGCGTCAGCGCGACCTCGTGAGCGAGATCGTTTCCGGAAGCGGCGGTTAGCATGAGAACGAGGAGAATGGGCTTCATGACGGCTCCTTTCGGCGCCAGCATGCCGCCGGCGCCGCGGAGCCGTCCTGAAGATTGGCTGAGGATTCGCTGAGGAGGGGTGCTGAGCCGCGCAGGTCTTCGACCAGCCGCTGGCGGACGAGGCGATAGTTGTCGCGAAGCCGGACCTCCCGCTCGGAGCTTTCGTCCGCCAGGACCCGCTGCAGGGTCGCCACGATCCAGTCGCTCGCATCGTCGGGCGTGCGGGAGAGCAGGAGCTCGCAAGCGCGGTCGGTCACCGGCGACGGATTGCCGCCCTTCTGGCGCATGCGGGTGGCGAACGGCACGCCGGAGAGGAGGTCGGCCTGATACGGACCGGCCAGCTCGCGCAGCTCGCCGAGCGCCTCGTCGCCGGCGCCCCCGGCGTAGGAGGCGGCCACCCCGATGCCGCACCACATCTGCGGCCGCCGCCGCGCCGGGAAGCCGTCGATCGCCTGGCGGATGCGCTGCGGCGAGGCGCACTGGCTCCACCACAGGCTGCGCCCGAGGCCGGAGTCGAAGAGCTGGCGCGCGGAACCCGGCAATACGGCGGGCGGCTCGGCCCGGCCGGCGACGTAGCGGTCCGCATGGACCATACCCTCGTGGAAGCCGTAGCCTTCGGGAACGCACCAGGCGATGAGCGGGTCCAGCCTGCCGGAATACCACGGCCAGAGCCGGCGGCCCCAGGGCAGCCGCGCGATGGCGAAGCCGGCTCCCACGGCAGCGATGACGTCGTGATCGCCGCCGGGCCCGTCGAGAAAGGCGCGCAGCCGGCTCGGCCGCCAGGGCATCAGCAGGTCGAGCAGCGCGTAGTACATGCCGGCGCCCTCGAAAGCGAAGCCCACGTGGTGGGCGTCGAAGCGGTCGCGCAGCGCAGCGGCCAGTTCGCCCGGATCGCCGATCGCGAGACACAGGTTGAAGCCGTGGATGAAGGTCTCCAGGACCCGCTCGAGACGGCCGCGCACTTCCGCATCGCAGGGTGCGAAACCGAGCTCGGCAAAGGACGCGGCACGCAGCGGGATGGCGAGCAGCCGGCGCGCGGAGATCGACATCGTGAGGAAGCTATCACTCATATTTTCAGTTCGCGATAGAGTCTCTCCAATACTGAGGAGAAACTATGCAGCGGAAGGCCAGACGCGGTCTTTCCATCGTCCTGCTGACCGGCCTGCTCGCGGGCTGTGCCAGTCAGGGAGCCGCGCCGGCTCGGGCTCCCCGCGTGGACCTTTCCTCGCAGGAGCTTTGGGCGCTCTACGAGAAAGCCGTAGAAACCGCGAAGCACCCGAAGCCTTCGGCGATCTCGACCGGTCTGGTCCCTATTGTCCATTCCACTCCTGGGCTCCGGTGGGATGCCCAGGGACGAGTCCTCATGGTCGCCTGGACCAAGCAGCAGTACTACGAAGGATCCGTCGGTAAGCCCTACACGTTCACGTATGGCGCCGTCTGGCTCACCGCCGTGCCGCGGCTCCAGGAATTCTGCCGGTCCCTCGGCCTGCCTCCAAACGAGATCGAGATCCGTCTCCGGCAGCTCCTGGGCTTGCGTCCGGATGCCGACTACGACTCTTTCGTCCAGGTGTGGATCGATCCCAAGGACTTCTTCCGTCCCTGCGCCGACCCGGAGATTACCGACCGGGAATGCACGCTCAACCTGACCGCCGATGACGCGCCGACCGACGAGTGCCCCTGGAAAAATTCCTTCCTGGCCCAGACTTCCGCCACATGGATCAAGGTGACCCAGGACCATCTCACCTGGATGTGCGAGAACTGGACCCGATCCTTCCCGGCGAACCCACGCGACGGCTTCCCCTGGACAGGCCTCGGCTACACCTACGACTGGGGACAGCCCAACCCGGTGGGCCAGAGCGAGTTCGTGGCGCCCCAGGGGACCACGGTCGTGATCGAGTCGATTACAGGGACGAAGGAGTACTGCGCAGGGCAGTGAAAGCCGGGTTATTCAGCGGGGTTACTCAGCCGCCTGGCACCCTCTCCCCAGAATTTCACTTTCGCCGACGCGGGCGTGCCGATCTTCGCCGCACGGGGGGCTCGGCGGCGCTCGCTGCCGGTGTTTGGGGCTCGGCTTCCTGGGCGGTCGGTTCCTCTTCGCCTGCGATCGGGGCGACCTCGCCCGGCTCGTCCTCCGGATGGCGCTTGCTGCGGCGCGGAGTGAAGCCGTAACCGATGAGCGCGGCGCCGTCGAAGCCGTGTTTCCAGCGGATGCCGGCGCCGATCCGTCCGCGTAGGTTGTCCCCTTTTTTCGCCAAGGACCGGAGTTTTTTCGTGATCTCCCGGGTCTTGGCGATGTACTGGGCCTGTCTCGCGAAGAGCGCTGCGACTTCTTTGTTGACCGTCTCCAGCTCCGCGAGATCTCCCGCCAAGTGAGGCATTTCTTCCAGGATTCTCTTCCGGCCGTCGATCAACAGGCTCCAGCGGCGCCTTCTTTCCGCCAATGATCGCTTCTTGGAGAATGGCATCGGAATCTCCCTGAAAAGCCGCCGAACACGGCAAAACCTCGCCGAACAGCTCGAGACGCGCCGAGACAGTGTTTTCAGGGAGAGTCTAGCAGCACAAGGATTGTGTCAGGAAGCGCTGCGGCTGTGTCACCGAGCGCGGGTGCTGTGCCAGGGAGAGCCGCCGCCGAGCTGGAAGCGCTGGCGCAGTGTCCTGGAGCGAAGGGGCGGAGCCAGGAAGCGCCGCCATCGAGTCAAGGAGCGCTGCCGCGGTGCTCCGAGCGCAGGGATCGCGCCATGGAGCGCGGCAGGAGGAGCCATCCAAGAGGCCGCCAGTCCGGACGCGTCAAGGGACGCGAGCTTGGAGGAGTCCAGGAGCGCCTCGCCCATCAGCATAACACGCCGTGGCCCCAGAAAGGCGTCAGTTGCTATCTCGAGCGCGCGTCTCTCTGATGGCGGAGACGATCTCCTCAACCGAGAGTCCGAGATCCACTCCTTCCACGTCCAAAGGGGACGCCTTGGGGCGGACAGGCGCGATTTCGAACTCGCTCCCGTCGCGCCGCTTGATCCGCACCGCGCCCTTGCGCTGGGCCTCCTCCAGAACCGCCGCCAACTTCTGGCGAGCTTCGGAAAAAGTGTAGACGTTCATACCTCAACCTCCAGCTCGACCGCTCGCCGGCTCTCCTCATTCACCGTAGCGACGTCAAGTCGGCTCGAAGGGGTTGATGACTTCTACTCCGACTTCGTCAAAATCCCGGGCGTTGCGGGTAGCCACTGCGAAACCCGACGCCCTGGCAATCGACGCGATCTGGCCATCCAACACACCCAGTGGGCGGCCGATCTCCTTGCGCCTTCCCATCACGACTCCGTAATGACGGGCAGCCTCTTCATCGAAGGCCAGGATGCGGCCCGCAAAGGCTTCGGCGACCACCCGTTCAAAGCCTTGCTCCAACTGCAGCCGGCGCTTGCCGCGGGGCAGGATCTCCAGGCCGTAACCAATCTCCCCGATGGTAATCGTCGTCAAAAACAGCGTCGCCGCGTCCTGATCGTTCAGCCAGGATACGACCTCCTGAGCCGGCGAGGCTCTCATCATCTCCGCTACGACGTTGGTATCGACGATGATCATGGCTCGCGAGCATGGGCTATTCGAGATCCGGAGGCTCGTGCGGCTCGCGAGGAGGTAGATCCAGGTCCACTCCCCTGGCGGGGCCAAAAGTCTTCAGGAACAGATCGCCCAGCCGCTCTGGCGGCGCGACGGCCCGCTTCAGGATCTGGCGGACCTCCTCTTCCATCGACACCCCATGCCGAACCGCGCGGACCCGAAGCCGGTCGTAGGTCTCGTCGTCGAGTTTGCGGATGCTCAAGCTTGCCAGGGGTCACCTCCCGGAGATCGATTCCGACCCAATGCTAGCACATGCTGGCAAATGAGCGCAGGCGCCTTCACCGACGACAAGAGCCGGTTGAACAGTACTCCCCTAAGTTGCTGTGGGACAGGTATTTGCGTGGGGAAAAGCGTGGCGCCTAGTGTGGCACCGTCTCCCGTCTCCGGTGAGCGGTGAGCCGTCTCCGGTGAGCAGGTTCGAGAGGAGGATCGGTCAGATCGAGGGGGTACACAGCAAGCCGAACCCTATATTCCAGTCCCTGCTCGATGGCCTGTGCTGAACACCTCAAATACTCGATCATCTTTGCGAAGTCCAGCCGCTTTCCTGTTTCGGGGTGCTTCCAATATTTCTTCGTTCCATCATAGGTCAACAGCAAGCACCCCGCCCTGCATGTGTCGTGGCGTAAGTACTGTCCGACGAGCTGAGCTCGCAGCGCCTGCCCAAGTTCCGTCAACGACCATCTCTCATCGCATATCTTCACCTCGATCACCGCCTTCTGATCGCCGCGTGTCGCCGCTAAACGAATGTCGGTTTTCTTAAGGTCCGCGACTTCGTCCTCACGCGTGATCGCATAAGCACCCTTTGCTGCATCTCGTAGCCGGCGTGCCAGGGTGCGCTGCATCTCGCTTTCGTCCTTGATGGTCCGTAACGTGCGTCGGTCCGTGAAATCATCGTGAGCGATGTCGTGGGCAAGGTCGTCAAGGCGATCGATCATGACTGTGAAAAGGCCATCTCGGTCGTGCGGTGGCGCCTCGAACCGCTTTTCAAGAGCTACAACCTCCTCGGGCCTGAGCGGTGCGCTCTCTGCATCGGCAGCAGCCCGCTGACGAGCCAAAAGACGCAAGCGGTCCGGGAAGTATGCGAAGAGCGGATCCTCCGCCAAGTCAGAAAGCACCTTTTGCGCCTCTGCGCCGGGTGTGTCGAGTAACGTGGTCAGGAGAAAGTTGCGAGCCCTCTCTGCACGGTCGCGCATATCGGGCGAGTAGACACCCTCGTGTTCCTGGTCTTCGGCGGGGCGTACGTAGCGGAAAGCGCACCGCACAAGGCGGCCCAGAGCGGAAGCCCGTTCCATCTCATTTGCGAAGGCGAGAAAGGTGTTACGGTCCCCGAATAAATGCGCGAACGTTTCGACAGCACAGCCGGAGCGGTCCTCCTCTGGCAAGGAGGCCAAGCTCCCCTCAAGTACTCGAGTGGCTCTTTCTGGGTCCAATCGAAAGAGACCCTGCAGCCATATCAGCGCCAGAGGACCACTCTGATCTCCAGGAAACCGCTGCTCACAAATTGCTGCCACCGTGACTCGTTGTTGACCCTCGATCGTATCCTGAAGAATACCAAGCACCTGGCTCAGGTGGTGCGCTGAACCTTGGCTACTCTTCACATCCGGAAATGTCGACGGCCAATCAGGAAGCACAGCCAGAAGACGTGGCACAACCAGGCGCTCTATACTTATGTCGGCATACGACAGTTTCTGTAAGGTCGGTAAATGCGGATGCTCCCGTGTCACCGCAAGCTCCGCAGTCAGTTCACCGCCGATCACCTCATCGACCACCGCCGGGTGAGCAGCTACGAGGTCCGGCAGCCAACTTGAGAACTCGTTGAGTTCGATCGTCGCATAGGCTGCCGCAACTTTCGCCTCCTCCTGAGTGAGGTGAGTAGCCCAGCCCGTATTCAAGGCCTCGGCGGCAAGTCCGGTCAGACCTTCGAGCCATACCTGGAGCTCGCGGTTACGGTCTTCTGCTGTCCGCTGGCTCCACAGAGTCGGCGGCGGGTGCACTCGCCAAGTCGCTTGGAATGCCTTTGCAGCCCTCGCCGTAATGTCATCGCCAAAGGCTTCTCGCAGCGCGTCCATATCCCAAACATTATAATGGCTGCCATGTTTCGCCTCAAGCCAGTGGTAGAGATTACGTATGGTCGTTGACAGTTCTTCAGCGGTGAATGCTGCTGCCGGATTAGCGAGGAGCTCTTTTTTCCAAGAAAGCCACTTGTCGAGACGATGACGCTCACGCCTTGAACGCACCAGCTTCTCTCGGCGTTCTCTCCGCTGCCATTTCTCGTACTCGCGATTGGGTTCGGGCGGCGTATTCTCTTGGCGAAGCACAGCTGTCAGAGCCACATCATCCTGGACCGCCGTCGACAGCTCACCGAGCTCGGTCTCCTCGCGACCACTCGAATTCCAGAGCCGCACCAGCGCGTGAAGAGCTACCAAACGAAGATCCTTATCCCGCGAGTTCCGCAAAGCTTCGAGCAACCACGGCCGGTCATCAGCAGTGAGCCACCCGACAAGGCTGCGTTCTTCGGCGTGGAAACACCGCTCCTTGGCGTGTTCCGCCGGCGCAGCCTCAGAGGTGAGCTTGAGCTCGTTCCAGAATGCGTCCTCTCGTAGAGCAGAATTCGATTGAAAATTCCTCTTCAGATTCTTAACCAATTCATCTAGACCCTTCTCATCGTCGCCGAAGCGACTCGCCACTACACAGGCCCAAATAAGAGCTGGGTCGGACACGGACGCCTGTGGCTTTGCCTCAAGCTGCCGGTCACAAAGACGTGCCAAGGCCGGTGCTACATGGTCGAAACGCCCCTTTAGACGGTACCATTGCTGTCTTTCTTCACGGCCTCGCCAGACTAGATCTGCCAAGGCGTCTCTCAATTCCCTAGCCAAGTCGGACAAAGGCTCAATTGTCTCCACGATCTGCCTCATCGCCCAGGAAAAGCCGCCGACTGTGTTCTTCGGTTCGGGCATCCGCTCGATAAGATCGATCAAGTCGGCAACGCTAAGCACAGTCGGAAAGAGCTCCTCGACAACCCGATTCACGACGCGGTCCGGCCAACTCGATGGCTCGTTAAGGATTGAGTTCTTGAACTCGCTTAGAATCTCAATCTTGCCGCATGCAGCCAGCGCCCTTACTGCGGCCACGCGATGGTAATCGGCTTGGGTTGTATCGAACGCCGCTTCGCGAGCAATATCTGCGCAGCCTTCGATCGGACCCTGCCAGATTATTTCGAGCAGGAGTTCGGTAAGGTCTGGGCTGGTCGGTCTAGCATCCCAAAGCTCGCGTACGACGCCAGTCAGCTCCGGATGCGCCAGCCTACGAACTTCGTTGATAGGGATATTCAACCCGCGCCAACCGCCCTCACCATAGGCAGTAGCGAACGATCGCAAGAGCTGTATGCGCACTGGAATCGGCAGGGACTCAGGGTCACCCATCGATAGCAGCGTCTCCGGCTCACGTGCCATCAGCTCGCGTCGGATATCATCGTCCCACAGCGCCAGCCAAGCAGTGATGGCTTGCATTGAGGGAATCACCAGCTGAAAGCCGTAACGCTCCGCAAATAGCAGACGGCGAAGGTTTCTCCTCGACATGCCCAGCTCACGCAGTGCGTGCAGCCGTCTGGCAGCGAGATACTCTTGCACCGAGCTGTGGTGAAATCGAATACGCCCGTAAGTCGCTGGGTCGAACAGCGCGCGACGTAGAAGGGTTTGGCGCTCCTCTTCCGTCCAATCGGTCAGAACTTCCGTGGGGTGGAGCACACCTTCGGCGCGTTCGACATCCAGGGCCTGTTCCGGCAAACGAATCGTTCGCTTTCGCGTCAGTGCCAGCGCCAACGCCAGCCGCTCGGCACCGATTCGGGCGCGCTCGTCAGACAAGAGGCCACGATCGGGACGATCCGGATCCCTAAGCTTGGAAGCGACATTGGCGGCGTGCTGTTCGACACGGGTGCCGAGCCGCCCGCTTGCTTTCCATGAGGTGACCAACTCCATGAGGTCCAATGGGCGCCGTGCGAAAGTCCAAGCGTGTTGCCTGCGGATCTCCGCGATGAACGCGGAGGTGTCGACAACCCCAAGTCCATTAGCAAGGCTCATGATCTGACGTTCGCTCAAAGGCAGGAGGATCACAACTCGTGGACCGACCACCGACGCCTTCTTCTGGCCGGCCTGACGAGTGCCTTCCCGCTCTCGTAGCGCCGCCAGGAAGACCTCGTCAGACTCGGACACAGGGATCTGCTGGATCGGCTTGATGGGCAGTTTCGCCTTGAGGGTCGCCATATCGACCGAGGGACGCCAGTCGTAGGGACGACATGAAATGACCACATACGAACGATGCAGCACGCCGTCAATTGCTTTGGCGAGCCGTGCTAACGCACGCTCTAGCTTTCCCTGGGTGAGCTTCAATTCGTCTACAGCGTCGAGAAAGAACCACGCCGTTGATTGATCGTCTGCCTTCCAGGCCTCAAAGGCTTGCTCCTCCCGAGGCGACAAGAGAGCCGCGAGAGGTTCCCGATCAAGCGATTCCAGCGCGACCAAGAAGGCCGGCTTGCCCTCAGCTCTCAACCGGTCAGCTTGTTCGCGCATCTCGACCGTTTTACCCGAACCAGCTTCGGCGAGCAGTACGACGCGAGGATGCTGGAGCAGCTCGGTCCAGCCGTCGGCCCATCTCAAGCTCTGCTCGTTCAGAGATGCGAGGAGCTCAGGCGCCTCGAGTTCCTTTTCAGTTAAGTCACGAAACCGACGGGAAAGATCTATGTAAGGCATCGATTGTGGGCTACCGCCGGTCACCTGAGCGGAAGGAAAAGAACTCGGCCCCTCAGCTCCTCAGGATCGCTCGCCTTCGCAACCAGCTCGAGTTGGGCAATGCACTCACCAACCGAGAGGCTCATCTGGTGCGCATAGATGAGGCCCGCGAAATCCTCCCCTGACCTCTGGCGCAGGGCCGCTTCCACCAAGAGATCTTCATCCTGAGAGAAAAGGACCCGATCGAGATCGGTTGACCGGTCGAGCAACTGCGGATCTTGCAACCTGTGCGAACCATCCTCAAAAGCCGTCAGGATGTCCACCCCGCGGAGCCTCAAGCCTTCCAAGACCGGCCGGCGAACGTTGTGGTCGAAATAGAGGCGGAGAGCCACTCAGAGTAGGCCCCGCTGCTTCAGTCTCTCGACAAGCGGTGGCTGCCCCAGCTCGCGGCGAAGCTCTTCAGCTAGCTTGGCTCGCCGCTCCAGATCCCGGTCGACCTCTTCCTTGTGATCCCAGTAGTAAGCCAGGGCGGAGTAGATCTGACTCAGCGAGAGGTGTGGCAACTGGTAGCAGAGCTCCTCGGGGCTGAGACCATGCGCTTGGATCTCGGCAATCAGCTCAGAGACCTTGGTATTGGCCCCGGAGATCACCGGCACCCCGTTATCGTCCAGAACGATGTGCCGGTAAGAGGTTTCAGCAACGGCCATCGAGATCTCCTCCGTCTCGTTTACTCCCTGCAAAGTTTACCACCGCTTTCCGCTTGACATGCCGCCGACCCATCCCTACCGCAGCCGGCAGCGCCCTTCCGCCGGGCAAGGGAGGTGATAGTATTCTGGGGTATGTTGAGGACGATCGAAGGCGTCTACCGAGAGGGCAAGGTCGAACTGGCCGAGCGGCCGATTGACATGGACGAGGAAGTGCCGGTCCTGGTGACCTTCCTGGAGCCACACCGCGTCGACCTCAGAGCGCACGGGATCGACGAGGCGCACGCGGCTGAGCTGCGAGCCCGGCTCTCGACTTTCGCCGCGGACTGGGATGGTGCGGAGATGGACGTCTATGACGACTACGACACCGCGAGGGCCAGGCTGCAGGCGGGGTGACGTGGCCCTTGTCGTCTTTCCGGATTCCAACCTGCGAACTGCCAAGCTCCGACCGGTCCTGGTCGTCCAAGCGGACGACCTG
>Ga0075424_100005673_pt1 | contig 11959 bp, 12 predicted proteins | sample SoiMethybrSBSTD3_FD_75301 | JGI IMG/M metagenome (GOLD analysis project Ga0075424, IMG submission 75301) | Bulk soil microbial communities from a Populus tree surrounding site in Tennessee, USA - Soil MetaG P. TD hybrid SBSTD3 | ecosystem: Environmental > Terrestrial > Soil > Tree plantation... | reverse complement strand
CTGCTCAGCAGGCAGAGTGAATCGGCAGCGGACCCTAAAGTGCCGCGTATCGGCGTGATGGTGGGCGCGGCGCTGCCGCACCCATTCGTGGAGGCGTTCCAACGAGGTCTGCAGACTCTTGGCTATCGGGATGGGCAGAACATCGCGCTGGAGATTCGCTACACCGGAGGACAAGCCGATCGTGCCGCCGAGCTTGCGGCAGAGCTCGTCCGGCTCCGGGTCGATGTCATCGTCACCCACTTTACCCAGACGACGAGAGCCGCCCTAGCCGCCACTCGAACAATCCCGATCGTCATGGTCGTCGGCGCGCCCGTCGAAAGCGGCTTCGTCGCCAGCCTAGCGCGGCCTGGCGGAAACGCCACCGGCCTCTCGGGAATGGATGCCGAGATTGCGGGAAGACGTCTGCAGGTCCTGCGTGAGCTCAATCCGAAGCTGGAGCGCGTCGCAATTCTTGGGACGACACCGGCCACCAACCCGTACAGCGGCCCCTACGTGGAGGACCTGCGGCGGGCGGCGTCAAGTACCGACCTCCAGTTCCTGCCAGTCCTCATCAGTGGCCCCGACGAGTTCGGAAGGGCTTTCTCGGAGATGGCCAAAGCCGGAGCGCAAGCAGTGATCGTGCAGGACCACTTCGACCCACACCGGGCGGTCCTGGTCGAGCTCTCGGTCAAGCACAAGCTCGCATACATGTCGGGCACCAAGGAGACCGCTGCCGCGGGCGCTTTGGTCTCTCTCTCCCCAGATTGGTCAGGACTCTACGGGCGGGCCGCGGTCTATGTCGACAGAATCCTCAAAGGTGCGAAACCCGCGACCCTACCGGTAGAACAGGCGACGAGGTTCCAGCTGGTCCTGAATCTCAAGACGGCGAAGATGCTCGGCTTGAAGATCTCCCCCGCGTTGCTCGCGCAGGCAGACGAAGTCATCGAATAGGGTCGTGTTCGCCTCCCTGAGGCTGGACTGAATCTCCGTCCGCGGGAGGCTTGACCTTCTGAGCTCCGACGTGGCGGATCGCCACGTCGCCAACCTCACAGTGCTCATGCGGCGCGGATCAAGCTATGGAGCCCCCGCGTGTAGCCGCCCTCGCGCCCCTTTCGGGGGCACCACGTCCGGTGCCACGCGAGATGGGATTGCGGCTACGAGGGCCCGCGCCTGCTCCTGTCGTGGTTCCTTGCCACGCGCCGGCCACATCGACCGTCACCAGCGTGCGGTCTATCCAGTCACTGGTCGAGCCCTGCCAGCTCGAAAGCAGTGTCACCGGCTCTTCAGCTCGGCGTCGAATGGGCTTGTGGGGTCGCCGGCATCGCCCAGAGGCAGCGCGGCCAGAGCGACCAAGGCCAGCAGGGGAGAGCAGAGGAGCGAGGTGAGCATCCAGCGGGCGCCTGACCGCCGCTTCTCGATGGCGACGAAGGGAACGAGACCAAGGGTGGCGAGAATGTAGACGGCCACGCACGCCAGAGCCAGAGCGTTCGACGCTTCTTGGATCATTGACTATCTCCTATTGGCCATCACGCCCCAGTCAGCCAGGGCAGTCGTCCACAGTGGAAAGTGGAGATCTCGCGGTGGACACGCCGACGGCGCCAGCTACGGCTGTCGATGAATCTCGATCCTGATCGGGCCGGCGGCGGTGGTGCCTGTCCCACTCATGTCGTCACCGCTCACTTGGAGCTCGGCAGTCACCGATCCACCGCGAGCTCGAAACCGCAAGACGTCGCCGCTGAGCGTCCCCCTCGAGGGGAACGTCCTTCGCGGGGCCTGGGCTGTATGAGAAGGTACCTGTCACCTTGGGTCCACTCTGCCGAAGGCTGAGGTAGATCAGGCCGGGGCCATATGCCCCAGCTGGTCTGTTGACGTTTCCCTGCCACTCCCCGCTGACGTCGACCGTGACGAGCGTCGACTGGATCCAGTCGGGACGCGTACAGCCCAGAATTCCGGACACGAGCAGCCCCGCCACTGCGCAGGCAATCCCCCATCCGGCCGCGATGCGCATGGCGGGATGATACGCCAGTCAGGATGAACGTGGTCCCTTCCTTCCCGCTTTCGATGGGCGGAACGACTATCATGATCGCAGGGGACATCTCGCATGAGGGCCACGTGAGGGAATCGCGGAGTCTCGGCAAGGGGCACCCGCCGGGTGGCCTTCGTGGCCTCGCGTTGCTGGGGATGCTCGGCCTGCTCGGTCTCTCTGGAGCCACGCCCGCGGCGGCCCAGGAAGTCCGGTGCAGTGACTACAGCAGCCTCGATCAGACGCAGCGGGCGTATCTCGCCTACGGCTATCTGGAAGGCGTGCAGGGCGCCCTCGACAAGGAGCGGACGGACGTTCTGGTGCCCCCCTCCGATCCGAGACATCCCATCTGGTGGGTCCTGCCTGACGGACTTGCCGACAAGCCGTTCATCGGCCTCGCTGAGAAGGTGGGCGCCTACTGTCAGGCGCCCGACAAACGGGGCGACAGCTTGCTGCGCGCCTTTCTGTCCCAGAGTGTCCAGCACAATGGATCACCCTGGCTCGGCGCCTCCACCATCAAGAAGGAATCCGCATCGTGGAAGAACTTTTTGGGGGGCAAGGAGACTTCGCTCAGCTGCCCCGACTATCTGGCGAATCCCGAGGTGACGAGGCAGGCCATCGTCTACGGCTACTATCTCGGCACGGAAGCGCTCCGGGTCCGCCTCGGGCGGTCCGCGAGCACCGAGACAGTGTGGCCGTCGCCGCTGGGCCCGCAGGACGTGCGCCTGGACGTGGACCGGCGTTGCCAGCAGGACAAAGGAGGAACCGTGCGGGGCATGCTCTCGTTATCCACCACTGAGCTGGCCAACCGGAAGCCCTAGGCGGTAGCTCAAGTTTCACGCCCGGACCGCCGATACTCCTGGGGTAGGCCTTCCATGCGCACAGAGCCACGCTTCGAGGGTCGTCGTGAGGGTAGGTGGCGGGCGAGAGCCGCGCCGGCCTTGATCCTTCTGCTCGCCACCGGCTGCGCGAACATGACGCCCGGCCAGCGGATCGCGCTCTACTGCAACCCGCTCTCGACGAGCTTGAACCTCGCGGTCCTCACCCTCGGGCTCAGTGTCGCGTGGTTTGGCGGGGTGGACCAGATGGACAAGACGGCGAAGCTCTTCCCCGCTCAGCACTGTGTGGATGCCATCCAGGACAATGCACGCCAGCCGGAGCCCGCGAAAACCCCGCCCGCCACGGCTGCGGTGACGCCGCCGGGTCCGGGGCCGGTGCGCTCGAGCGAAGACTAGCTAGCTTCCCGCTCGAGCCTTCTTCCGCTTCGTCCGCCTCGCCTGAACGGTTTTCTTAGCTGGCGACGCCTTCTTGATGCCATGAGAAGCGCTCAGGTGACGCGACAGGGGCAGGCGATGGGCGAAGCGGCGATCACACTTCGGACACTTGATGGGTTTCCGGCCGGCCACGCGGGCGGCTCCCATCGCTGACCCGCTCGGTCTCTGTCCGTTGCCGGAGGGCCGCAGCGTGTAGCCGATGCCGTGCAGCATCGCATTGAGATCCTTGATCAGCTGCTGCTGCCGATGCTCGAGCTGCTGTTCCTTCCGTTGCAGGGCCTGACGATCGCGGGCCAGGGCGCCGAGCGACTTGACGAGCCTATCGACCATGAGCTTAGCTCCTCCGTTGTGGTTACTGTGTGGGCCACAGTGTACCCACCTCGGGCCCAGGGCCACAACCCAAATGACATACTGCCGCAACGACTACCACTGCGTCAGTTGTTCCCAACTTGTCCTATGACAGACGTATATCACTGCGCCACACTTTCCAGTCGCGCAGACAGTTCACCCTCGCCGGTGAGAGCGGTCCTAGGTCGGCCCCTGCCGGCTACTTGGGCTTGGTGAGGAAGTCGTCGCGGCGATTCCTCGCCCAGCAGCTCTCATTGTGCTCGGTGCAGACCGGACGCTCCTTGCCGTAGGACACCACGGTAATCCGATCCGCGGCGATACCCTTGGACACGAGGTAGCTCACGGCCGCCTTGGCGCGGCGCTCGCCGAGGGCCAGGTTGTACTCGTTCGTGCCGCGCTCGTCACAGTTGCCGTCGATCCGCACGAGCTGGTTCGGATTTGCCTTGAGCCAGTCCGCGTTGGCATCGAGCGTCTTCGCATCACCTGGCCGAATCCGGTTCGAGTCGAAGGCGAAGTACACCGACTTGAGGGCAGGGTTCGGCTGGTAGTCCGGGGCCGGAGCAGGCGCGGGAGCCGGGGCCGGAGGCGCCGGAGTGGCCACGGGCGGAGGTGGGGCGGGCGTCGGCGCGGGCGCTGGCGGGGCCGGAGGGGGGGCGGCGGGGGCCGGGGCCACCGCCTGAGTCATCGCCGGACGCTTCGGACAGCCCGTCAGCAGGAGCGCCAGTCCGAGGAAGATGAAGACCATAACGTGCGAGTGCGACCGACGGTGCATGGGAGCCTCCTCTCGGTTCTCGGTGACCGCACCAAGCTTCGACCCCGACAGTTCTAACCTCTGACGCGCTGCATGTCCAGCCTCCCGGCCGCCGCGATGGTAGCAGGTCCGCGAGCCTCCGTCCTCAGTCGCACATAAGGTGGATGCGGGGGCGCACGTCCTCCTCGGGGGTGGATTCCCAGTAGCGCACGAGGATGGCGTAGACCATGAGGCCAGTCTCCCCTTCGCCGAGGAGGAGATAGCGGAACGCCTGGCGCATCTGGTTCCGCCGGCTGAGGCCGAGGAAGATGCTGATGGGATCGGTCATCTCGCTGAGGTAGGCGAGGGTGTTGGCGATGGCGATCGCCCCGTGGATCTCCGCCACGTAGTCACGCCCCTCCCGCCGGACCTCCACCTCGAGGGGAGCGACGAACTCGCTCCGGTTGTCGAGCAGGTTCACGTGCACGAAGGCCAGCGGCTCCTTCACGTTGTAGATGCGCCGGATCTCCTCCGCCTTGCGCTGACGCTCGGCGAGGGAGCTGGTCTTCACGGGTACCATGTGAACCTTCTTCCCCACCAGGAGCGGCCCCAGCTCGGCGGAGGCGTGGTCCGTAAAGTAGCCGTACGGGACGCGGAGCTCCGTGGAGCGCATGTACCGGCTGAGCGCGCTCAAGCTGAGGAGCACGAAGATGAAGACGGTGGCGATGATCACGCCATCGGGGCGCGCGATGCAGTTGTCGATGAGGGTGTAGAGAAACACCGCGACCATGAGCGCGAAGTACACGGAGAGCAGCCAGCGGTGCTCCTGCCACAGGGCGAGGGTGACCGCGAAGGCCGCGGACAGGATGAGGACGAGGACGCCCGTGGCGTAGGCCCCGCTCTGCGCCTCTACGCTGGCGCGGAAGATGAGGGTCACGACAACGTCGACCACGAGCAGGACGAGCACGAGCGGTCGCGTGTGCGCGGCCCAGGTGGGGGCCATGCCAAAGCGCGGGAGGTAGCGCGGCACCAGGTTGAGGAGGCCCGCCATGGCCGAGGCGCCCGCCAGCCAGAGGATCAGGATGGTCGAGACGTCGTACACGGAGGCGAGCCATGCGGGGAAGAACTCGTGGGCGAGGTAGGCGAGGGCGCGCCCGCTCGCCGGTCCCTCCAGCCGGTACGCGTCGGGGGGGATCAGGAGCGTGGTGACCACGCTCGACAGGATGAGCATCACGCTCATGATCGCCGCGGCGGCCGCGAGGAGCTTGCGGGTATTGGCGATGCGGCCGAGCGGGGCAGGCCCGCCCCGGCCGGCGCGCCGATCACCGGGCCCGCCGTCGATGAGCGGCATCACGCTCACGCCGGTCTCGAATCCGCTCAGGCCCAGCGCGAGCACGGGGAAGACCACGAGGGCGCCCACGGCGATGTGGCCGTGGCCGCCCCGGCTCTCCAGGGCGAGATGCCACTTCGTCCAGACCTCGGGCCGCAGGAGCGTCTCGATCAACCCGCGCACCAGCACTATCAGGGTCAGGGCCAGGTACGGCACTGCCACGAGCATGGCGGCGCCGATCGCCTCGCGGAAGCCCGCCAGGAAGACGGCGGCGAGGAGCGTGAGGAGGAGCAGCGAGATCCCGAGCTTGTGGTCACCGATGAGCGAATGGAGGAGCGGGTTCTCTACCGCGTGCTTGGCCGCGTCGGCGGCGGACAGGGTCATGGTGATGACGAAGTCGGTGGCGGCGAACCCTAAGAGGGCGAGCACGAGGAGCTTGCCGTTCCACCCCGGGAGGAGATTCTCGAGCATGGCGATGGAGCCCTGGCCGGCATAGGAGCGCCGAGCGACCTGCGCGTAAATGGGCAGGGCGCCGATCAGCGTGACGAGCACGAGCACGCCGGTGGCGAACGGCGCGAGGACCCCCGCCGCGATGAGCGCGATGCCCGGCTGATAGCCGAGGGTCGAGAAGTAGTCGACGCCGGTGAGCCAGATCACCCGCTGCCACGGATGGTGCTCCTCGGCCTCGCCGGCATGACCTGTCCCCGGTCCGCCCACCAACCAGCGCGCCAGCCAGAATTTCGACAGCCTCGCGGGGTCGGTCAGCGTGCGACGGAAGGGGAAGCGGGGCGCGGCTACCGTGCTGTCCTCTGGGGCCATGGTCGGGGCATTCTACAGCGCGGCTGGTGAAGTCTGACCGGGCAATTGGCGAACGGCGGGACGCTCATTCAGGCTCGGCGATCAGCGGACCGCGCCGCGCGAGCCCGCTCCGCGGCGCAGGAGACCCTCAGGTCGTGCCGGACTCGCCGGTGCGGCCCACGATGCTGGCGACCGTGGCCACCAGCTCTGACGGCTCCACCGGCTTCGAAACATGGACGAGGAAGCCCGCACGCAGGGCGCGCGTGCGGTCCTCGGAGCGAGCGAAGGCGGTGAGGGCGATGGCGGGCAGCCGGCCGCCCCGGGCCGGGCCGAGGGCGCGCACCCGCCGCAGGAGCTCGTAGCCGTCGACGTCCGGCATGCCCACGTCGCTGACGAGGACGTCGGGGTGGTCCGCTTCCACCGTGGCCAAGGCCGCCCCCGCGGAGGCCGCGGTGAGCACGCGCGCGTCGCATTCCTCGAGCACGCGCTTGAGCAGGTCGCGGGCATCGTCCTGGTCGTCGACCACGAGCACGGTGATCCCGGAGAGATTCACGCGCGTGAACTCCGCCGCCTCCGAGCTCGGGCTCCGGGGATGGCGTCGCTCCTCGCCGGCCTGGTTCCGACGGACCACGGTCAGGGGCAGGTGGATGGTGAAGGTCGCCCCGCGTCCTTCGCCCTCGCTCGCCGCCCGCACGGTGCCGCCGTGCAGTTCCACCAGGTGCTTCACGATGGACAGGCCCAGGCCGAGCCCCTTGGTGCTGCGCGTGGAGGAGGAGGCCACGTCCTGGCGGAAGCGATCGAACACGTGCGGGAGGAACTCGGCGCTGATGCCCATGCCCGTGTCGGCCACCGTGATCTCGATGTGGGAGTTCACCCGTTCGAGCAGCACCTCCACGCGCCCGTCACGCCCCGTGAACTTGATGGCGTTGGAGAGGAGGTTCCACACCACCTGCTGCAGGCGATTGGGATCGCCGCTGATCGGCCCCGCGGCGGGATCGAGCAGCGCGGTCAGCTTGATGCCCTTGGCCTCCGCCGAGGGCCGCACCGTCTCGATGGCCGCCTGGATGAAGGCGGCGGGCTGTACGGGCTGGATGTCGAGCCGCATCTTGCCCGAGGTGATGCGGCTCATGTCGAGGAGATCTTCGATGAGCTGGGTCTGCACGCGCGCGTTGCGCTCGATGATCTCGAGCCCCTGGTGGAGCTCCGCCGGGCTCATGGTGCGCGCGCGCAGGATGTGCGACCAGCCGAGGATGGAGCTGAGCGGCGTGCGCAGCTCGTGGGAGAGGGTGGCGAGGAACGCGTCCTTCATGGCGCTGGCCCGCTCCGCCTCGCCGCGGGCCGCCCGCTCGCTCTCCAGGAGTTGCTTGCGCTCCTCGGCCGCGTGCCGGCTCGCCGTGATGTCGCGGAAGCTCCACACGCGGCCCACGTCGACGGCGTCGATGATCTGGGGCGTCGAGTAGCGCTCGAAGACGCGGCCGTCGGCCAGCTCCAGCACGTCGTGGCTCTCCCGGGGCGACTCCGTGTAGATCGCTTCGATGCGGGCGTGGAAGCGGTGCGGCTCCGCGAACTGCCGCCCGGTGAACTCCAGGATCCGGCGATGGTCCAGGGACCCGAGCACGTCGGGAGGGAGGCGCCACATCTCGACGTAGCGGGTGTTGTAGTCCGTCACGTGGCCTCGATCGTCGGTGACGAGGATCCCGTCCCACGTGGCCTGGAGGGTCGCCCGCTGCTCCTGGCTCTTGCGCTCGAGGGCCTGCTTGGCCTGGAGGAGCGCCGCCTCCGCCCGCTGCCGGGCGAGGACAATGCTCTGGGCATTCTGCATCGCCACCGAGCGAAGGAGGGCTTCCTCCTCTTCGTCGTCGCGCATCTCAGGTCGCGCCCAGGGCCCTTCGCGGCGAGGGCGGTCCCCGCCACGCGCGCGCGGATCTTGGCGAAGGCCGTCTCCCGGCTCGTGGAGATGTCGTCGGCGAAGGGCGCGAAGCCGCAGTCGTCGGTGGTGCCGAGCTGGGCGAGGGGAATGTACTGCGCGGCCTCCACGATGCGATCGCGCACCTCCTCCGCCGTCTCGATGCGCGGATCGATGGTGGCGATGACGCCCAGGAACACCCGCTGATCCGGCTTGAGGTACTGCTGGATGATCTTGAGGATCCGCCCACGGTCCCGCTCGCCCGCGAGGGCGACGTAGAAGTTTCCCGCGCGGAGCTCGAATAGGCCGGGCAGCAGCTCGCCGTAGTCCACGTCGGCGCTGTGGGTGGAGTCGCGATCGCCGCCGGGGCAGGTATGGATCCCGATACGCGCGCGCTCCTCCGGTGAGAAGCGGGAGAGGGCGAGGTTGTTCAGATCGACGAAGCTGTGCAGCAGGCTGCCGGACGGATCGATCTTCATGGAGAGCCGGCCTTCCGTGAAATCGATCTGCACGCAGTGCGCGCCCTTCTGGAGGCAGCGCCGCACCTCCGCCGTGTGCTCCCGCAGGAGGTCCTGGATGAACTGCTCGCGCGGATAGCCGGGCAGGGGCGTGGCGGGATACATGAGGCTGAGGGCAGAGGGGGAGATCACCGCCTGCTTCAGGGGGACGTGCGCGAACCGCTGCGCCAGGTCCAGGAAGGTGTCGGCGTAGCGCCGGTAGCGGAACGGGCCGCTGGTGAGCCGGGGCATCCGGCGGGTGTGACCGGCCGCGAACGGGATCCGGAATCCTTCGGGATGCGTGTTGGCGAGCCCCTCGACGGAGTACGTCCAGAAATTGTGGTACTTGCGCTGCTCGCCGTCGGTGATCACGGGTGAGCCCGTGGCCTCGAAGCTCTGGATCGTGTCGCGGATGGCCTCCTCGTAGAGCGGCTCGAGGCTCGGATCGTCACTGCCCTCGCGGCCGATGGCCTCGATGAGGGCCAGGGGCCTCGGAATGCTGCCGATGGGCTTGGTGGGAATGCTCATCGAGTGTCTGGCGGTCCGCCCCTGAGGGGTGATCTCGAGTCGCTATTATGCAAGAAGCTCGCGGGGATTCAACTCAGTGGCCGCGCCCGCGTGTGTACGGCCCGCCGGAGTCATGGTGGTAGAATCGGGCCACGAGCAGAGTGCGGACGCGTCGCTTGGAGGGAAGGCAGCAGAAGGGGATGGACCGACGAGGGCAGGGCAGGGTGAGGGAGGGGTGGAAGCCGTGAAGAGGTTCGTGTCCCGGTATGTCCCTCTTCTCTGGCTGCTCGCCGTCCTGAGCCTCGTGGGCTGGTTCATCTGGAATGGCGACCTCGCCGGCTGGATCCTTCTCGCCCTCGTGATCGGGCTCATGGCCTGGCAGCTCACCGGGCGCGAGGGCCGGCCCCGCCGCCCGGGCGCCAACGGCCGCGGCGTGCGCGACGAGTCCGCGCCATGATGCGCCGGGCCTCCTCGCTGCTGCTCCTCGCCTGGATGACCGTCGCCCCGCTCACCCTGGCCGACACCCTCTCGCCCATGCACTGCACGAGCTACACGGTGGGCACGGACACGCACACGGAGTGCACGCCGGGGCCGTCGTCACCGCCCGGAGCGAGCTTCCGCTGCCTGAACTACATGGTGGGCACCGACACCTACGCCGAGTGCAGCCCCGTGCCGGCCACGCGACTCGGCACGTTGCGCGGCCGCGTTCCTAGCCCGCCGCCCGCCAGCGCGCCGCGCTGCTACACGTACCACATCGGCACCTCCACCTACACCGAGTGTCGCTGACCGCCGCGCGGCCACGCTGTCACTGGGCCCGGAGCGCGCCCGACATCGCGTATCACGACCGCGAGTGGGGTGTGCCCCTGCGCTCCGACCGACGGCTCTTCGAGCTCCTCGTGCTGGAAGGCGCACAGGCGGGGCTGAGCTGGTCGACCATCCTCGCCCGGCGCGGCGGCTATCGCGCCGCCTTCGCGGCCTTCGATCCCGCGCGGGTCGCGCGGTTCACCGCGGCCCACGTGCGGCGCCTCCTGCGCGATCCGGGCATCATCCGCCATCGCGGCAAGATCGAAGGCGCCATCGCCAACGCCAAGGCCTTTCTCGCCGTGCAGCGCGAGCACGGGAGCTTCGCCGCGTATGTGTGGGGCTTCGTGCAGGATCGCCCGCTCCAGAATCGCTGGCGCCGGCCGCGGCAGGTGCCGGCGGAGACCTCCGTCTCGCAGGCGTTCAGCCGGGATCTCAAGCGGCGCGGCTTCACCTTCGTCGGGCCCACCATCTGCTACGCCTTCATGCAGGCGACGGGGCTCGTGAATGATCACCTCACGTCGTGCTTCCGCCATGCCGAGGTGGCGCGTCTCGCCGCGCCCGTCCGCCGCGCTGCCGGCGCGCGCAGGGGCACAAGCGCCTTGAGATCGAGACGCGGGGGGACGTAAACTGCGAGGCGTGGCTCCTCAGCGCAACGGCGGCGGCATCGGCGGCGTGTGGCGGTTTCTCGGACTCTCGAACGCGCCGGAGGACTTGACGCCGACGCGCCCCGCGGTCACGGCGGCCGCCGCGCCGCCGGCGGATTCCGGCCGAGCGGTGGTTGGCGCCCACATGGCGCTCCGGGGCGAGATCAGCGGCGAGGGTGACTTCCACATCTACGGCCGCTTCGAGGGCGAGATCGACGTGTCCGGCCGCGTGATCGTCGCGGAGGCCGCGCAGGTCGACGCCAACATCAACGCCGCCGCCATCGTCATCGCCGGCAAGGTGCGCGGCAATCTCTCCGCCTCCACGCATCTCGACATCCTGCCCAGCGGTGTCCTCACGGGCACCCTCAAGGCGGGTAGCTTCTCCGCGGCGGAGGGCTCGTCGGTCAAGGGCGAGATCTGGCTCGAGCGCGCGGAGCCCGCGCGCGTGGCCGAGACCGCGCCTCGCGACGTCGAGGAGTCGCGGTGACGCTACTCGAGTGGCTCCGCTCCCGTCACGCCGTGAAGTGGGCGGTGGCCGGGGGCCTGGCCGTCCTCGTGATCGGGCTCATTTGGGGCGGCTGGGCGCTGTGGAAGACGCGCTACGAGGCGCAGGGCTCCATCGCCCTCACGCAGGCCCGGGCCCTCGCCGCGCAATCCCAGGCCCCGGGCGCCTCCCCGGAGGCGCGCCAGCGCGCCGAGAAGGCCCTCCAGGACGTGATCGCGGAATATCCGCGGCTGTCCTCGGTCGGCCAGGCCGCGTACCTGCTCGGCAGCCTCCGCTTCGCCAACGCCCAGTACGCGAGCGCGCGGGCGGCCTTCGAGATCGCCCGGGACAAGGCGGGCTCGCCGACCCTGGCCGCGCTGGCCGCGCTCGACGTCGGCTACTCGTGGGAGGCGGAGAAGAACTATCCCGAGGCCGAAAAGGCCTATCAATCCGCGATTAGCAGCGCCGGCCCTAAGAGCTTTCTCTACGAGGAGGCCATGCTCGACATCGCGCGCGTCCAGGATCTAGGCGGCAAGCGCGAGGCCGCCGTCGAGACATATCAGCGCCTGCTGAAGGACCTGCCGGACAGCCGCCGCGCGGAGGAATTCCGCTCTCGCATGGCGAGCCTCCAGACC
>Ga0075424_100005672_pt1 | contig 11960 bp, 10 predicted proteins | sample SoiMethybrSBSTD3_FD_75301 | JGI IMG/M metagenome (GOLD analysis project Ga0075424, IMG submission 75301) | Bulk soil microbial communities from a Populus tree surrounding site in Tennessee, USA - Soil MetaG P. TD hybrid SBSTD3 | ecosystem: Environmental > Terrestrial > Soil > Tree plantation... | reverse complement strand
TCACGCAGATCGCAGGCGTCCTGCCGCAGCAGCGTGACATTGGTCAACCCGAGCCGCGCCACACGGCGGGCGAAGATCGTCAGCATCCCGGCACTAAGATCCGTGGCGAGGAGCCGGGCGAACAGCGGAGCAACGACATCCACATAGGGTCCAGTGCCGGCGCCCAGTTCCAGCGCCGTCGCACTTCGATCGGCGCACGACAGGAGGCTTCTGAGACTGTCGCGAATCTGGCGTGCGAACCTGGCATTTTGGCGAGCAGCTCCATGAGTCCGGTCCCAGTTCTCGGCCACGCGATCGTAATATGCGACGACCGATGCGGATGCGCGCTCCTCTGGTACCTCCGAGTTCATGCGGCATCTTTGGAAGGGACTTGGCGCATCCGCACGAGGGGGCTGGCAAATTCGGCGATCAGCCCGATCAGCGGCCCTGTCAGGCCGAACAGAACGGACGTGGCGACCCCCGCCTCGGCGCTCGCGCCCACCAGCGCGAACCCCGCGGCGAGCGCGCCTTCGCGCACGCCCCAACCGCCGAGCGAGATCGGGACCGCGGAGACCAGCAACGTTGGCGGCACGATCACCATGCATTGGAAAAATGACATCGGTACCGCCAGCGCGCGCGCGAGCTCGTAGATTAGAAGAACCCCGAGCAGATGCGTCGCGAGCGAAAGTAGAAGCACGCGCCTTTTGCCAAGCATCTGCCGAAGGTCCATGATAACGAGCGCCGGACGGCTACCGATCCACGGCATTCGCGAAAACCAATCGGGATGAGTGAGAAGGAGGAAAAATGCCGCAAGACTTCCGAGCGACACCGCGGCGAGCGCGACAAACGCCGATCCGGCACCGGCCTCAAGCGGAAAGAACGGCAGCATCGCGACCACCAAGACTATCAACACACCCAAAGCCACGATCCGGTCCGAGATGACCGATCGCGCGGCAATCGCTATGCCAATGTGGTTGGACAGCACGACTGTCCGAACGACGTCTCCGCCAACCGTCGACGGTAAGGGCTGACCTAGTAACATGCTTCGTCCGAGGGCGATTGCCAATTGCGCCCGCGCAACGGACTGACCGCCCAGCGCTTCGATGATAATCTGCCAACGCCAAACCATGACAGCGAATTGCACCACAAGAACCAGTGCGCCCAGTACCAGCCGTGAGAGGTCAGCATGCGTAAAAAGACCTGCGACAAGGACCCAGTCGACATGCTCAAAAACGAACCACGCCGCGGCAAACGTAACGGCTAGGCGAGCAATCATTACAGCGCGGCCCATGTTCCTCGCGTTTAACAATTATCACTCCGCAGTGGCCATATCGAGCGCCGCCAGGACCCGGTCTTGCTGAACCGAATCGAGCGCAGGGTGCATTGGAATTTGCAGGGACGAAGCCGCGAGCCACTCCGTGTTTGGAAGGGCGACATCCATGAAACGGTACGGGGGCTCGAGGTGGCTCGCCATGACCCCCCGGCGCGTGGGAATGCCCATCATGTGCAGGCGATCCATGACCGCATCGCGCCTCACCCGTGAACCCGCGCGCACGGCGATCTGGTAGCTCTGCCAGTTCGGCGCAATTTTCAGCGGCACATGCGGGGGAACAATCACAGGGTGCTCGGCGAGCGCGCAATGATAACGATCGGCGACTGCGCGCCGGCGTGAGAGTATTTCGTCCAACTGGTCGAGCTGCGCCAAGCCAATAGCCGCCTGAATATCCGTGATGCGGAAGTTGTAGCCGATCTCTGGATAGCTCTCGAACACCGTCGGCGGGCCGTTGTGGCGCGCAAAATCCGACAATGACATGCCCTGGTGGCGCAGCCGGCGCAGCCGTTCGGCGAATACGCCGTCGTTGGTGACAATCATGCCGCCTTCACCGGTCGTGATCACCTTGCGCGCGTGCAGGCTAAAGACGGTGACCTCGGCTAGCGAGCCCACTGGCCGGTCATTGTTGCGGCTGCCGAAGGCACAAGCTGCATCGTCGAGCACGCGCAGTCCATGGCACCGCGCCAGCGCGTTGAACGCGTCCATGTCGCACGGCAATCCGATCTGATCGACCGGCATAATCGCTCGGGTCCGCGTGGTTATTTTCCGAGCCGCGTCCTCCGGATCGACGTTATAGGTCGCAGGATTGACATCGGCGAAGACAGGCGTGGCTCCGACGTGGCGGATGACATTGACGGTCGCGATGAAGGTGAGCGACGGTACAATGACCTCGTCCCCTGGACCGATCCCCCAGGCGCGGAGCACGAGAAAGGCGCCCGTCGTCCAGCTCGAAACTCCGACTGCGTGCTCTGCGCCGCACATCTTGGCAAAGCGCCGCTCGAATTCCGCCAGTCGGGGCCCGCCGACCACCCAGCCGCTGCGGACGGCCGCCGCTGCCGCTTCGGCCTCGCCTTCGCCGAAGAACGGCCGGCTAAAAGCGATCGGGGCGCACTCCGGTTGCGAGCTCGTCGCGGTCGCAAGGCTCTGCCCCCTCTCGACCATCCCGTGAACTCCTTCGATCGCGCCTATGGTTCACTCAATCGATGCGGTTGGTGTGTTCCGCCCGCCTGCGAGCGATGCAAGCCTCCACATCAAGAAGCCGGCATACTCCAGTTCCGCGGGTCTGGCTCGAGGAGCGCGGAAACATCGTTATGATGAGCCCTGAACCAGGATATATAGCGGCGAATCCCTTCTTCAAAGTCGAGCTTGGGATAAAAGCCGAGCACCTTGCTTGCAAGCCGCGTGTCCGCGCATAGCCTGAGCACGTCGCCCGGGCGAGACTCAATGCTGATCGGCTGAAGTTCAGGCCTCTCGCATGACTCGGCGATGATCTGGGCAACCTGCGAGATCGTGATCATCCGGCCGCAGGCGATATTGACGGTCCGCCCGACGAGGGCATGACAGTCAGCCGCGAGCGCTATCCCGTGGGCAGTATCCGTCACATAGGTGAAGTCGCGGCCATTGTCGCCATTCCCGAATATCACCGGCGCGAACCCGCTGAGGAGACGAATAATGAATCGCGGGATGACCTCAGCCAAATCCCCGGTTTCATGGGCGCGCGGCCCATACGCATTGAACGGTCTGACCACCACGGTCGGCAAGCCGTAGGTCTGCCAGTACGCTCGGGCATAGTGCTCGCCCGCCAGTTTGGCCGCGCCGTAAACGGTGACCGGAACGCAGGGGGCTTCCTCGCTCAGCCATTCGACGCTGCAGTTCCCGTACACTTCCGACGAGGAGCAATATATGAAGCGCCCAACCTTGTGGCGCCGCGCTGCCTCGAGAAGGGTCAACGTGCCTGTTGCATTCACCTCATGGTTTTCAATCGGATGTCCGAGCGAGCGCCGGACGCATTGGACGGCAAGATGATAGACGCGATTACAGCCCTCGATGGCGCGCTCGACCGCCGACCGGTCAAGAATCGATCCCTCGACGATCCGTAATTGACTATCGCCTTTGGCGAGATTTTCGCGTCGTCCAGAGGAGAAGTCGTCAAGCACCGTGACCGAGCGGCCTTCCCTGATCAGGCGATCTACAAGATGGCTGCCAATGAACCCGGCGCCGCCGGTGATCAGATCACGGCTGGTCATCATGCGGTCCGTGCGGTCGCTGTAGGCGCGCCCAGCCCGGCAATTCGTCCGAGGCTCAAGTCGAGCGCCCGCTGCGTCCGTTCCAGTAGGTCGACGACGCGCAAGCCGAAGCGGCCGTCCGCGATTGGCGCTTCCTGCCCGGTCACAACGCGCCGAAAATGCTCCACCGCCTCCGCCAGCGGTTCCCGTGACGGAAGTCGCGGCGAATGGATGTCGCCGATGCGATAGCCCGGAATGAGGATCGTGCGCTCGTCAGGAGAGTGAAAGTCGATGCCGCTGTTGTAGACCTTGAGCTTCTCATCTGCCGTAAGATCATCCCAGATCACCATTTGACCGGTCCCGCCGAGCGCGATGCGGCGCGCCTTGACGGGAGAAATCCAGCTCAGATTGAGGTGCGCGATGATATGCGAGCGATAGTGCAGCGTAATATAAGCGATGTCCGGCAAATGCGAGTTCACGTGGCAATAGCCCGTGGCTTCGACGTGAACTGGCTGCTCCTCGAGGATATAGTCCATGATCGAGTAATCATGCGGCGCCAAATCCCAAAGCACGTTCACATCGGATTGAAACAGACCCAGATTGACGCGCAACGAATCGTAATAGGTGATCTTGCCAAGCACGCCGGCGACCTTGAGCTCCTTCAGTTTCCGCACCGCGCCATGAAACAGGTAGGTGTGGTCGACCATGAGCGTGCGCCTTGTCCGCTCGGCGACCGCCACGAGCTCGCGCCCCTCTTCGACGCTGGCACACAGCGGCTTTTCCACCAACACATGCTGGCCGCGCATCAAAGCGCGCAGCGCCAGCGGGAAGTGCGTGCTCACCGGAGTTGCGATCGCAACCGCGTCCACGTCGGAAGAGTCGATGAGCTCCTGTCCGTCGCCATAGACGGTACTGGCCGGACTGAGCTCGCGCGCCTTAGCCTGCAAGGCGGGATTGCAGTCAGCGATCGCCGTCACCCGAAAGGCGGGATTGGCGGAGAACGCCCTGTACAGGGTGGGCCCCCAATAACCAAACCCGCAGATACCGACCTTGATCATTCGCCCGACCCCTCTGACTTACCGACACAAAACCGCGACGCTAGCCTATCACGTCTCCCTGCGGCGCGTGAGAGTCAGTGCGCCCTTGCTTCGCGAATTCCGAGCCGTTCCATATCGCTGATATCCTTGATCCTGCAGCCGGACGCGAGAATCGGACCAAATCGAAAGGTCAGGTTCGTGTCGAGGCGACCGGTGAAGCTGATCCCCAGCTGCATCATGTTGGCTCGGAACAAAACGGGATTCCCCTCCCCGGAGACGGTCCAACATCTACTATACTGGATCGGCAGAACCAATATCGACTGGCCCGTGCTGGATGCACTGACAGAGAAGCCGCTCCTCTGATACACGAGCCTGGCTGTCTGGGCTGGAACAAACGGCCCCACTAACGGATACTCGGTGACGAGCGTCCGCCGGCCATCGAAGATCGTCTCATGCATGAGGCGCAGTCCTTCACGGAAACTATCGACCTGGCGCACCTCGGTCGGGGAGTAGTCGCCCAAATTGGGTTCCGCGAGCTCCACCAGCCGAACCGGATCCTGCCCGGGCACGGGCATCTCGATCTCCGTCTGTCCAAATCGAGGGTCGAAGTCCGCGATCACGAACCGGACCCCCCACAGCTTCAGCATGCGCTCGTTCGGTCGGGTCAAAACGAGCACGCTTCGAAGCTGCCTATCAGTCGGCCGTGAAAGAAATTCGCTCAGCAGTAGATAATAAGGTGGAGAGATGAGCGGGCTGTATTGCATGAGCGTTGGTATATTGTACTGCCAAAGGCCAACGAGCCTGTGATCGTTCCCGCTGCTCCGCCATAGCTGGCCATCGCTTCCGTGCAGAGAAAACCAATCAACCGAGGGTTTCCTCTGCGCGCCGTCGAACGTGGCTACCAAACCTCGAAACGGCGTACCCGCTCTTATGGCAATTGTCCGCTCGAGACGTTCCGTGATCGCGGTCGGCTGAATTGGAAAAAAATCAACCTGTTTGCAACTGCCGGCATGCTGGCTGGCAACGATGGCAACATTCCAGCTCACAAGGAACACTGGGACAGCGCCGAGCAAACCATGATCGGCAATCCGATCCACACCCCACGCGATACTATTAAAAGCTAACCGCAATATCTCACTTGTACGCTCCAAGACAACGGATACCGCAAACCCAATGAAGATGAACATCATCGGCCATGTTACGAATTCGAAATAGAGCGGCGACGGGCCGTGATACCCCTCCGCGAATTGGACGACCAATAATGCGACGGCGTGAAAGCTAAACGTTGCAATAATGTGAGTCCACGCAAAAATTCTGATTTTCCGCGGCCCGATTAAAATGGCCCAAACAGCTCCGATTAGGCTAATGATAATAACGATTTTTCCTAGCAGTCCACCCTGGTAGAGGATCGACGCGAAGTCGAGGCTAGCGCGCGATTGCATAAACTCCTGCTCGAAAAAACGATACGCGGTGTAGCCACCAGCCGCAATCGTATAGTGTACCATTCCAAGGACTAGCGGAATAATCACGCATGCTGCGGCCATGGCAACACGGAAAAGGATATCAGCCGTCCGCATGTTCGAAAAAATGGAGGCGCCGCCGTAAACGGCAATGGTGGGAAGCATAAGAATCGTCATCGGTACGAAGGAGACCACCGAAAGCATCACTGTCGCGACGGAGACCAAGGCGAGTCCGAGTCTAGTTATCGGGCGTCTCCCCTCGAGCGCCCAGAAACATGCCACAATGATACTGGTAAGGGATACGACTTGTGCGAGGTGCGGCACGAGATTGTAAATTCCATAGAGCCAGCTCTCCCCGGACAGGTTCGTCGGCAAGGCTGTCGCAGCAAGCAACGCGCCGCTGAACAGTCCAACACGGCGCGAAAATTCCAGTGATCGTGCGAGCGCGTAGGTCGCAAGCACCATCAACATTCCGTATGTGGTATACGTCATAGCCTTTCCTGCGCCTGTCCCGGTGAACAACAGCGCTAGCGCTTCCGGAACGAAATACTCACGGAACGCTGGATAATAGGCATCGAAGTTACCTTGCAGCGGATCGACGCCAACTTGGCTGAAGGGTTCTCGTGACGCTTGGGCACCAAAACCGGTCACCCAGCTTGTTCCATCAAGCCCGAACAGCAAACATGCAACGTTGTTGGCAAAGATGAGATGAAGGACGATGAGAAGGCCGATGCAATAGACGAAAATTGTGGTCGCGGTGACGTCCGGTAGCGGAGTTAACCAGCCGGTTTGGCACTTCTTCATATCAACGAGATCCTCTGAAGAGCCCATCGACCTACAACCTATTTCAACTCTCGAATCCTCCCGGGTCAAGTCAAAGTATAGCCGGACAGACCGAGGCAACACAGCATGCTCGCAACTTCGACGCGTCGCGAACGCGACGTTAGCCTTTGGAACCGCTTAGTTAGGCGTATAATAGATAGTTAGGAAAATCGATATCGGACCGCCACCGAAACATTGTCCATGAAGGTCGATCATGTCCGTCAATCGGGACGGGTTGACGGCTTGTTTGGCAGGCCATGCCTGACCCATCCCTGGCGGCCACATCTGTCTCGAACGAGTCTCACCCGGCGCGAGCCATACCATGGCATCGGGCTGACCAGTAATTGCGCTGCCAATCATAAACCAAGAGAGACGATTGTTGAGATCGCCGTGACCATTCTGCAGCCTCACAAGCTCAAAGCCGATCACTGTAATTGCGATGTCTTCGAATGGACGAACGAATGCATCAGTCGGATTTGTCCGCCCAGTGACTGTCCATTTGTCCCACATATCGTCGCCGACGCACGACCCGTCAAATTTCCATGTAGCCGAACAAATTATTTTGACGTCGCTATTCGCGTTGATCTTTGCACCGACACAGGCTTGGACCTCTTTCGCATGAATAGACGCGGTGGCTAGCTCAACAAGGACACACAAAAAAAATAGGAGCGCTTTCATACGATGGGCTCTCCGCACAATCGGAGCGATGGAGTTCCGCTTTGCACACTCATTGATTGCGAAAAGTGCGCAGCAATTTTGAATATCGCTCGATCATCGCATTTCGTGCCTAATGAGAGTCTAGTTATGTTTGCAGACGAAGTGACGTTAGGGGCACCGCCAGCCCATATGCCTGATTGCGTGTTTGGGCACTGTCGTGGCTTTCGCCTAAATGACCATCTATATATCGTGAGGGTCAAGGACGCCCCTGTGCAATTTGTGAAGCAAACGTTTAAGCCGACATGCACCGAGAATTCAATATTTTATCGCCTATCCTGCAACAATTCGGCGTCCCGCGGGACGGCTTGCTCATTGTCCATAGCGCAATCAGCTTGCTGAGCCGGCAAGGTTTCCGAGCTGAGAGCATGGTCGAAGCTTTCCTTGACTTCCTGACCGATGGTAATCTCTTCATGCCTACGATGACCTGGCGAACGGTTACTCCAGCTCTGCCCGTTTGGGACGAAATCAAGACGCCATCGCATACCGGTGTGCTCACCGAGATTTTTCGCACACGCTACGCCACCGCGCGCAGTATTCACCCGACACACTCCGTTGCCGGCCGGGGCCCAAGTGCAGCCAAGTTGCTGTCGCGGCATCAGACCGACACCACACCGGTCTCCGGAAACAGTCCGTATGGTCTGATGCGAGATTACGACACCTACATCCTTTTGATCGGTATCGGCCTTGAGAGCTGCACCGCCATTCATCTGCCAGAGGAAACAATTAATGCCGATCTCTACGTTCTTCCGCCGGAGGCTGCCGAACTTTACGAATGCCATGATCGTCACGGCAAAGTGCATCAGGTCAGGACGCGGCGCCACCGACGCCTCGATCGTGACTTTCCACGCTTTGGGCAGATACTTGCAAGCAAAAGCCAGCTCACGACAGGGAGCATCGGCGCATGCCCTTATACTCTCGTCTCGCTGCGTGATCTGCTGCGCGAGGTTTTCGCAGCATTAATCGAGAATCCGCGAGCCACACTCAAGCAGTCGTAATTCCGATTAAGACCGCACACTTCCCGGTAGCAACTCGCGCGGCTACTCCGCCGCCTCCTGGCGCGCGGCAAGATCATCGCGGCTCGGCAGCGTCGGGTGTCCTCCGAGCAACCGGCCGGTCCAGCTCTCAAGCCGGTCAATGCGGTTGTAATAAACAAATTGAGGCGAACGGCGGATCAAAAGCCCGTCGCGAACTTCCTCGACGAACTCCTGCTGTGCCCATCCATTGCAGTCACGACAGAATGGCACTTTGTCCCATTGTTCGGTCTCATGATAGTAGCGAACTTTGGCGAATTCTTCACCCTGCCACACGGCCTTGACGCCCTCCTCGAAGACGTTGCCGACGTTCGTCATTTTGAAGCCATCAAGGCAGCAAATCGTCACGGTGCCATCGTTGTGGACCGGCATCGTTTGATAGAGTGTGGGACAAGGTACCCGTTTTTCGGGCGGCACCATGTCAGGATAGGTGCCGTTTTCGAAAATCAGGCTGGTGCGGACGCAATCAACGACACCGGCCCAGCGTGCCACGAAAGCTTCTTCTTCGTGCAGATTGCCGTCCTGCTTCGTCATGGTCACGCCGATGCGTGGAAGTTTTCTCTCTCCGCGCGCCGCAAGCAGCCGGAAGATCGCCGCTTCGATCTTCTCGATCTTATCCACGCCACGAATTTTCTTCAGCGTCTCACGCGATACACCTTCAACGCTGAAAAAAACCGAATCGACCTGAATATCGACAAGGAACTGTGCCACGTCATCGTCCAGGGTGAGACCATTCGTGTTGAACGCAACGGTCATCCCACGAGACTTCATGTCGGTGATGCGGGCACGAAGGTCCGGAATCATAAGCGGCTCGCCGTACATGGAGGGCTGCACCAGCGGCTTGGCGGCCATCATTTCATCAAGAAGTTGGCGGGCGGCATCGACGTTCATGATGCCCTTGACCGAGTCGATCGCTTCCTCGTCATCCGAGCCCCACACCGGACACATGGGACAGCGCAGATTGCACTTGGTCGCAAAATCGATGAGCGCCCGTTCTGGCAGCTCGCTGACTGGGCGCGGCTTCCAGCCCAGGCTGGGATCAACCCACGGCGCAGTTGACCAATCCTTCATGGTGATTACGCCCCCCTCGCAGCCGACGAGGCTGCCAAGCCCTTGATTCGCAAGCGATTTTAGTGCTTTGCCATTACCCTCTAGTTGGTTAATACACCGTATCCGTGGCATTTTCAAGGATTGGCCTTGGTAACGCGATCAGCCGCGGCGCGGTGTTACGCTTGGCATGCATGCCGATAGCTGTCGAGCTCACGACTTTCAAACGCATCAAACAATTGGCCGCTCGTGTCGAACATCAGCCTACTGGCCCGGAAAGCCCAGCAATATTGCCGTTGTCAGAGTGGTTGTTCGTGGTGTAACCCTTAGACACATCATCACATCACCCCGACTGAGCGGTCGCCGCGCGATGAAATTCGCCCATGTCTTTGTCGACCAGTTTGAAAATAATACCTCAGCAAGCATTGACCTGCACGAAAGGATCCGCGTCCTGCCGGGCGCCCGAATCTTCGCGTCGACGATCTGCGGACCGCTCTATCTAAACAAGAACACCCAACTTGGTCCCCAAGTTATCACTGGAAAATATACCGGCCTGAACGAAAGTTGCTTTATGGCGAGAGGCACGATCGGCGCCTACTGTTCAATTGGCGCTCGATCCTCGATTAATCCGTTCAACCATCCCACAAATTGGCTCAGCACACACGAGTTCCAATATCATCCCAAGTCATACGACTGGGTGGAGGAGTACCAGGATTTTATACGTCTGGAGCGCAGCCCGGACATGTTCGAGAGGGTGACGGTTGGTAACGACGTGTGGATGGGTCACCATGTCAACATCATGGGGGGTGTAACCATTGGGGACGGAGCCATCATCGCCGCAGGCTCCGTGGTCACAAAGGATGTTCCGCCATATGCGGTAGTCGCCGGCATTCCGGCCGTCATCAAACGGTTCCGTTTTCCCGAGACTACAATCGAGCGACTGATGCGGCTCAAGTGGTGGGAGCTCGACCTATCGGACTTGAGCGGCCTCCCGTTTCGAGATATTGACCGCTGCATGGATGTGATTGAAACAGCCAAAGCACGCGCGGAAATCAAAATTGATCGAGTGGGTCCACGGTGAGCCATGAGCCTGATGAACGAGAATGTTTCTCCCGTTTCGGGCACCTCTCTCCTCCGAGTTGGCAAGGCGCATTCTTTGCACGATCTCGTCACTGAGGTGGTGCGTCACAATAATGGGTTCAATGCCGAGCGCATGACAAGCGTCGCCATAGTCGGCGCTGGCCCGGAAGGGGAGCGGCTTGCCGAGATTTGCAGCGCGCGCGGGACAAAGATAGAAGCGGTCGCGGATGACGATCCAGCCAAGCTTGGTACGACCATTCTCGGCCTCAAGGTCGAGTCCAGCAGCGGCCTGGAAAGACTAAATCGAGCAACTCCGATCATCATCGCTTCACATCGCGTGCTCGGCGCAACGCAAAAGCTGCGCGCACTTGGCTTTTCGACGGTTCTACCGTTCGCCGCCCTTCAGGCGTTATCTCCCGACGTGTTCAAGCCTCATATGTTCTACGACGGCTGGCTGAAGGACCTATTGGACAACAAGCAGCACTACAACTGGCTGAACGCAGAGCTGGCGGATGATCGATCACGCCAAGTGCTCGATGCCGTGATTGGATATCGGCTTACTGCGGATCCAGTTGTCCTAGCTGAGGTCATCGACCGCGGGCGGCATTATCAAGGCCTGTATCATCCGGCCGGGCTGTTCGAGTTCACGGACAGTGAAGTCTACGTCGATGCCGGCGCCTACGACGGCGACAGCATCAGATGGTTCATCGACCGAGTAGCAAATTGCTACCAGCGGATCCTCGCATTTGAACCGGATCCGAAGACATACGCCAGGCTCAAGAATAATTTCGCAGGCCAGCACCATATCCAACTGATAAATGCGGGTCTCCATCGGCAGAAAGCGGTGCTTCAATTCCGCAACGACGCCAGTCGCGGTGCCATTTTTACAGACGACGGAGATAGCTCCATTGAGGTAGTGAGCCTTGATGATGTGCTGGGAGGCGAGCGTGCCTCGTTTATCAAGATGAATATCGAAGGCGCTGAGATCGACGCACTCTACGGTGGTCGTGGAACTATCGAGCGATGGATGCCCAAATTGGCACTTTCGGTTTACCATCGGCCGAGTGATCTCTGGCGCATCCCGCGCATCGTTCGCGAATTCAGCTCCCAATATGACCTCTTCCTGCGTCAACATGATGGAGGCGTGATCGAGACGGTATTATATGCGATCCGCCGATCGACTGGCGCCATCTGAGGGTTGTGAGTTCACATGCTCGATCGTCCCTTCT
>Ga0075424_100005670_pt1 | contig 11960 bp, 13 predicted proteins | sample SoiMethybrSBSTD3_FD_75301 | JGI IMG/M metagenome (GOLD analysis project Ga0075424, IMG submission 75301) | Bulk soil microbial communities from a Populus tree surrounding site in Tennessee, USA - Soil MetaG P. TD hybrid SBSTD3 | ecosystem: Environmental > Terrestrial > Soil > Tree plantation... | reverse complement strand
GCCGCTGCCTGGTAGTCGGGGACGTCCCCGCGCACGTAGCCGGCGATGAATTCGCGGACGTCGGCGGCGGAGAGCTGCTCTCCGTTTCGCTTGCGCTCAATCAGCTCCGCGGCGTGCATCCGGCGCGAGCCTATTCCTCGGGATCGACCACGAGGCGCTCGGTCAGCGCAACCTCCCACTCCTGGCCCCTTAGCCAGCGCTCCGCCTCGTCGAGCAGGCGCTCCACCTCCCGGTGCTCGCGGGCGACGCACGCCGCGGTGATGCGCGCGCGTTGCCAGACGTCGTGATGGTCTACCTCTGCCACCGATGCTCCGACCCGGTTCTGGAGCTGTGCCTTCGCCGAGCGCAGATGGTGGCGCTTCTCCTTCAGCGAACGCGCCTCCGGGAAGTGGAGCTCGCAGGTGAGGATCCCGACCCAGCCGCTCGTCACTTCGGCACCAGCCGGTCGACGATCTCGGCGGCCTCGCGGACGATCTCCACTTCGCGCACGCTTGCACCTCCGAGCAGCGACTCGAGCTCGGCAAGCCGCTTCTCACGCCCGCGCTCGGCCATGCGACGTGCCTTGGCGGTCGCGTGCAGCCGCACGACCCTCCCGTCTCCCGGGTCGCGCTGACGACGGACGAGACCGTCCTTCTCCATCGTGGCCACGAGCTTGCTCATCGTCGGAAGCGTCACCTGCTCCGCAGTCGCAAGCTGCGACAACGATTGGGGTCCGAGGAAGACGAGCACCGACAACGCCGACCGGCGAGCCGGCGTCATGCCCATCGACTGGTCGTCGGCGACGCGCACCCGCCGGAGGAGATGGATCGCTGCGGAATGCATGCGATCCGCCGCATGTCGTTTGGGACTTGACATTGTTGGTTAGGCTAACTAAGAATCTCGTACGTGTCCATTTTCGAGCTCATCGATGCAGGCGACGCCGGCGGTGTACAGACGCTGATAGAGCGGGATAGGGACGCGCTCGGCGTCCGCGACGACACGGGCCTCAGCCCGCTCATGCACGCTGCGTACCGCGGCCGGGATGCTGTCTTCCTCACGGTCGCAGCCCACAGCTCGGTCGATCCATGGGACCGCCTTCTCCTCGGGGAGTCGGACGGCCTCCCCGCCCCCGACGCGTGGAGCCCTGACGGCTTCACGCCGCTCCACATCGCCGCATTCGCGAAGAACGCGGCCGGCGCGCAGGCCCTCCTCGACGCGGGCGCCGACCCGAACGTCTTCGCAACCGCCTCCTTCGCGCGCGTGACCCCGCTCGGGACCTGCGCCTTCGCGGGTGCAACCACCGTCGCGCGCACGCTCATCCGGGGCGGCGCCAACGCCGCGCTGGCGGAAGTCGAAGGTGCATCGCCGCTCGATGCTGCGTTCCAGAACGGGTATGGGGATCTCGTCGCCGTGCTCGTCGTGGCGCTCGCGCACGGGCAGATCGAGTCCGTGCGGTTCGCGCTCGAGCGGGACGCGACGCTCGCGAACGCAACGGTCGACTGGGCAGACGGCGACTGGGAAAGCGCGCTCGGCGCGGCGTCGCACATGCACCGGCGCGACATCGCCGAGCTGCTGCTCGAGCACGGGGCACGTCTCGACGTGTTCGCAGCGGCGATGCTCGGCGACGTCGAGGCGGTCAAGGCGCTGCTCGATGTACACCGAGAGATTCGCGACGCGTCGGGTCCCCACGGCATCCCGCTCGCCGCGCACGCCACCGGCGCGGTTCGAGAGCTCTTTACGTAGCGGAGGAAGGAGCTTCGTCGAGCGACGTCCGCTCGACCTCGCGCGTCTCGAAGACCTCGAGCACGTCACCTTCCTTCACGTCGTTGAAGCCGTCGAGGAGAATGCCGCACTCGAACCCCTCCGCAACCTCGCGAGCGTCGTCCTTGAACCGCTTCAGCTGCGCGATGGTCGTTGTGTAGATCACAGCACCGTCGCGGATCACGCGGACGCTCGCGTTGCGACGGACGACGCCGTGGGTGACCATGCAGCCCGCGATCGTCCCGAGCCGGGAGACCCGGAAGAGCGCGCGCACCTCGGCCTCGCCGATCGTCTCCTCCGTCGTGACGGCTGCGAGCTTGCCGACGAGCGCCTGCTCGATCTCCTCGGTCAGCTTGTAGATGACGTCGTAGGTGCGGATCTCGACGCCCTCCCGCGCCGCGAGCTCGCGCGCCTCCGCGTTCGGACGCACGTTGAAGCCCACGATGAGAGCGTCGGAGGCGGACGCGAGCATGATGTCGTTCTGGGTGATCGCCCCCACGCCCTCTGCGATCACGTTCAGCCGCACCTCCGGATGCTCGAACTTCGACAGCTCCGAGACGACGGCCTCGACCGAGCCGACAACGTCGCCGCGGACGATCAGGTTCAGGTCCGAGACGTCGCCCGCCTGGAGCGCCTCGTACAGGCCCTCGAGCGAGACGCTGCCGCCGGGGCGGACGGACGCGAGCTGTTCGCGGCGGAGCCGCTCGCCGCGCCGGTTGGCGAGGTCGCGCGCCTCACGGTCGTTGGCGACGACACGCGCCAGCTCGCCCGCCGCCGGCGGCTTGTCGAAGCCGAGGATCTCGACGGGATCGCCCGGGACCGCGCTCTCCCGGCGCTCGCCCTTGTAGTCGAACAGTGCCTTGACGCGTCCGTACGCATCCCCCGCGACCACCGCGTCGCCCACGCGAAGCGTGCCGCGGTGGACGAGCATGGTCGCGACCGGGCCGCGGCCCACGTCGAGCCGCGACTCGATGATCGGGCCCGAGGCCTCCGCATTCGGATTCGCCTTCAGGCCTTCGAGCTCGAGGTCGGCGACGAGCAGCACCTTCTCGAGCAGATCGTCGAGGTTCTGCTGCGTCTTCGCCGAGACCTCCGCGAACTGCGTCGATCCGCCCCAGTCCTCGGGCTGGAGGTCCTCTTGCGCGAGCTCGCCCTTGACCCGGTCGACATTCGCAGCGGCGAGGTCGACCTTGTTGACGGCGACGACGATCGGCACCTCGGCCGCACGCGCGTGCGCGATCGACTCCTTCGTCTGCGGCATGACGCCGTCGTCGGCGGCGACGACGAGGACGGCGATATCCGTCACTTTCGCGCCGCGGGCGCGCATCGCGGTGAAGGCCTCGTGGCCCGGCGTGTCGAGGAAGGTGATCTTGCGGCCGTCGACGTCGACCTGGTAGGCGCCGATGTGCTGGGTGATGCCGCCGGCCTCCGTGGCGACGACACGCGCATTGCGGATCGCGTCGAGCAGCGTCGTCTTGCCGTGGTCGACGTGACCCATGATCGTGACGACCGGCGGCCGCGCCTGGAGAGCGTCCTCCGGGTCGTCGAACTCCTCGGGCTCCTCCTCCTCGTCGGCGGCGTGCTTGATCGTGATCTCGCGCTTGACCTCCGTCGCGATCAGCTCGACCTCGTCGTCGCTCAGCGACTGCGTCGCCGTGCGCATCTGGCCGAGGCCCATCAGGATCTTGATGATCTCCGGCATCGGCACGCCGAGCGCCTGTGAGAGGTCGCGAACGCTGACGCCCGACTCGACGGAGACCGGACCCGTCGGCGGCGGCGCGGGCGGGCGCGGCTCCCGGCGCTGGGTGTCCGGACGCGCCTGCCGCTGATCGCGTGGACGCTGCGCTCCCTGGTCGATGACGACGCGCCGCCGGCGCCCGCCGGCGCCGCCGCCGCCGCGCGGGCGAAGCGGACGGTTCGGTCTGTTGCCTCCGTTAGCCATTGGTCACATCAGTGTAAAGGCGCCGCAGCTCGGGCCCGACGCGCACTTGCCGGCGCAGGACGCGCGCAAACATGCCGCGGTCGGCCGCACGTTCGAAGCACGCGAGGCTGCGGCACGTATAGGCGCCGCGCCCAGGCTCGCGGCGGCCGGCCACGAGAACGCCCTCACGGGCCGCGAAACGGAGCAGCTCGCGCTGCGGCGCCCGCCGGCCGCAGCCGGCACAACGCCGCTGCGGTTCCGAGCCTACGAAGGCTCCTCCTCGGCGCTCGGCTCGACCGGGATGCCATCCGTCGCGTCCTCCTCCGCCGCCCGCTGCGGCTGCGGCAGGACCGTGTCGAGGTCCACCTCGCCCTCGGCCTCCGCGACCGCGACCGCATCCGGTCCGTGGATCGCAGCGACGTCTGCGGGCGCCTCGGAATCCACCTCGGTCACCTCGAGCTCGGGCAACGACGGGCCGACACTCTCGGCGTCGGGCTCCATCGTGTCGGCGAGAGCCTCGAGCTCCGGCTCCTCCTCGGTCACCACCGGCTCTTCGTCGTCCGAGTCGTGGAGTGCAAGCTCCTGATGCGCCGGCACGCCGCAGTACTTCGAGCCGGGCAGCGTGGCGTTCGGGCAGCGCTTACCGTTGGCGAGGATTGCAGCGCAGCGGCCAGAGAAGTCCTCGGCGCCCTCCTCGCCGCCGCCGAAGGCCGCCTCGGCCTCCGCCTGCGCGAATTCGGTGTCGCTCTGGATGTCGATCTTCCAACCGGTGAGGCGCGCGGCGAGGCGGGCATTCATGCCCTCCTTGCCGATCGCGAGCGCAAGCTGGTCGTCGGGTACGACGACGGTCGCCTCGCGCGCCTCGTCGTCGAGGTAGACCTCGCGCACGCGCGCCGGCGAGAGCGCCTTCGCGACGAACCGCGCGGGCTCGGGGTTCCACGGGATGATGTCGATCTTCTCGCCCCGGAGCTCGGACACGACCATGCGGACGCGCGAGCCGCGCGGGCCGACGCAGGCGCCGACCGGGTCGACGCCCTGGGCGTGCGACTCGACCGCGATCTTCGACCGATATCCCGGCTCGCGGGCGACGCCGCGGATCTCGACCAATCCGTCGGCGATCTCCGGCACCTCGAGCTCGAACAGCGTCTTGATCAGCTCGGGATCGCGCCGCGACAGGATGACCTGCGGGCCCTTCGTCCCGGAGCGCACCTCGGTGATGACCGCCTTGATCCGCGAGCCCTGCTCGTAGCGCTCGCCGTCGACCTGCTCGGAGCGCGGCAACAGCGCCTCGACCTTGCCGAGATCGACGAGGACGTTGTTGCGGTCGCCGGCCTGCTGGACGATGCCGGTCACAACCTCGGTCACGCGGTCGATGTACTCGTCGTACATCATCCGGCGCTCTTCCTCGCGAATCCGCTGCAAAATGACCTGCTTTGCGGTCTGCGCGGCGATGCGTCCGAAGCCCTCCGGCGTCACGTCCTCGCGCTTGACGTCCTCGTCCGGGACCTCGGACCAGTCGATGTCGAGGTCGTCGTCGGAGATGAGCGTGTGCTGGCGCTCTCCCGTCTCTTCCTCGAGCTTCTCGAGCTCCTCGAGCTTGCGCTCGCGGGCCTCGTCGAGCAGGCGCTCCTCGATGTCGGCCGGAAGCTCGACCGAGAAGACCCGGAAGTCACCGGTGTCGTCGTCCATCTCGACCGTCGCGTGGCGCGACGCGCCCGGCGTCTTCTTGTAGGCCGCGAGGAGCGCGTCCTCGAGCGCGGAGACGAGCGCGCCCTCCTCGATTCCCTTGTCGCGCTCGATCTCGCGGACGGCCTCGATGATCTCCTGGGTCATGTCACGCTCCCCCATCCAAGTCAGATATTGGAATCAGATTCGCCCGCACGATTTCGTGGTACGGGATGTCGGTCTCGGCGCCGTCGGAAGCGGCGACCTTCACGCTCTCAGCGTCGGCGGAGAGGACCTCCCCGCGCAGCTTGCGTCCGACGGTGCGGAGCCGGACACGGCGGCCGAGCGCCGCCTCGAAGTGCTCTTGCCTGCGCAGCGGGCGGTCCGGGCCCGGCGAGGAGACCTCGACGCTGTACTCGCGCAGGTAGTCGCGCAGGGCGTCGGTGACGCGCGCGCAGAGGGCGTGGTCGACGCCCTCCGGATGGTCGACGTAGACGCGGAAGCGAGACGGCGCCAAGAGCTCCACCGCGAGGACGTCGACGCCCGGCACGTCGTGCTCGACGCGCGGTGCGATCTCCCCCTGCAGCTGGTGTTCTCTCTCGAGTGTCGTCGGCATCTGTCCCGTCCCCGTCACAAAAAATGGGCCCGCAGGCCCATTTCTCCGATCCGGTGAAATGTGGTCGATCGAGTGTAGCAACGGCGCTTCTTCAGCCGGCCGCGAGGTAGCCGTCGACCCGGACGAGCCGTCCGGCTTCGCCGAGCTCGTCGACCAGGCTGTCCTCCCAGTACCAACGCCAGGAGAACCAGCGCGCGAGCTCGCGCTCCGGCACGACAACGGCCGCGCGAACGCCGGCGCAGAGGAGGTCGCCGAGCGCCCGCCTAGGGTCGCTCCCGCCGCTCGGCTCCGGGTACGCCTGGTCCCAGCGGAGGAGGAGGCTCGTGTGCCGGTGAGGCTCCTCGTAGACGAGCGGCCGGGAGACGACCGCCCCGCAGCGCTCGAGCGGCGAGCGGAGGCTCTTCAGCTCCTTCGGTGTCAGGGCCAGCTCCGCCTGGAGGTCCTCGAGCTCGGACGGACCGGCGTCGGCGAGGTGCTCGAGCAGCCGCGCCCAATCCTCCTCGGCCGCAGCCATGCGCGCGAGCTCGGACCGGCAGATCGGGTCGAGGAGCGCGGCGACGTCCTCGGTTACGAGGAGGCTCTTGCCCCGGTGGACGGCGAGGATGAGATGCCCGCGTGCGCCGAGCCGGCCGAACCACGGGAACTTGGTCGCCGGCCACTGGCCGAAGCCGGGGCTCTCGCGCGCGTACGGCTCCTCGTGGCACGCCTCGAACAGGCTCGGCAGCGCGGAGTCGGCGGTGCGGGTGAGGAGGCCGCGATCGCGGAGAAACTCCTCCGCCTCGTCGAGCGTCTCGAGCGCGCGGTCAGGCGTGAGACGGCACTCGTGTGCCCGCCGTTCCTCGAGCTCCGCGAAGGTCGTCACGCTGGTGCTCTGACCTCGGCGGATCTACAGTTCGGCACATGGCTCCAGACGACGGTGTTCCCTCTCACTATCCCTGCCTGATGCAGAAGGATGACTTGCGACGGGTGAACGAGCCGCGCGACGAACGGCCGGCGAGGAGGAGCCCGCTCCGGCGAACCTTCACTCGGCTTGTCGCGGCAGTGCACCGCTGACACTCAGAGATCGAGGACGATCGTCACGGGCCCGTCGTTCACGAGCTCGACCTCCATCTTGGCGCCGAAGACGCCCGTCTCCACGGGCACGCCAAGCCCGCGAAGCTCAGCGCAAAAGCGCTCGTAGAGCGCCTCCGCATCTTCGGGCGGCGCGGTTTTCGCAAAGCTCGGCCGGTTGCCCTTCGCGGTATCGGCAACAGGTGGCAACGGTGACGTAATCGTGGCGACAGGGTAGACGCGACGCATGGCGCACCCCTCCCCCGGCCCCGACATGCGGCGACTCGCCGAGCAGTTCGTGGATTCGATGCGTGAGTTCGGGTGGGAACTCGACTACTCGGAGCAGAGTGTTCGCACGATCGAGGACATGATCGAGCGGCAGTTCTCGGATTGGCGGCCGTGGCGGCGCGGCAAAGCCGCGAAGAAGAACGAGCCGATCGCATCACTCGTCGGTGCTTACGTCGGCGAGGTCATGGTTCGCCACCTCGATGGCGAATGGGGCTGGATGCCTGAGTTCGACGTCGCAGCGGTGAGGCTTCCATCGGGGACGTGGACGTCGCCGCCCGCCAAGGCGCAGAAACGTTTCGTAGACGGTCAGGCCGACGACCTCGTCGCCTACTACGACGCGATTAAGACCGCCTAGCCGTCTAGGACGATCGTCACTGGCCCGTCGTTGACGATCTCGACGGACATATACGCGCCGAAGACCCCAGTCTCGACGGGGACGCCGAGGTCGCGGAGCGCCTGGCAGAACGCCTCGTAGAGCGGCTCCGCCTGCTCCTTGGGTGCTGCCTGCGAGAAGTCGGGTCGAGTTCCCTTCTGACGCTTGCTATCGGCGATCAGCGTGAACTGCGAGACGACGAGGACAGAGCCGGCGACGTCTCCGACCGAGCGATCGAACCGACCGTCGTCGTCCGGGAAGATCCGCAGCCGCGCCACCTTGGCCGCGAGCCGGACCGCCTGGCCCTCCTCGTCCCCCCGAGCGACGCCGAGTAGTACGCAGAGGCCGCGTCCGATCTCGCCGCCGGGGGCGACACGCGCCCGCAAGACGCGCTGCACCACGGCGCGCAAAGCTAGTCGAGCTCGCGGATGCGCGCGCGGTACTGGTCCGACCCCGGCCGGAGTGAGCTCGCGAGCTTGTAGTGCCGGTTCGCCTCGACGTCCCGTCCCTGCTTCTCGAGGCAGCGACCGAGTGCGTAGTGCGCGTAGTCGTTCACCGGCGACAGCTCCAGCACCTTGCGAAACTCCTCCTCGGCTTCGCTCCAGCGGCGAATCCGGAAGTACGCGATCCCGAGCGCCTCGCGAATCGAGGCTTTGTCCGGCTCTCGGCGCTTCGCCTTCTCGAGCGAGACGGTCGCCTGCGCCGCCATGCCCGCCCGCAGGTGGCGGCGGCCGCGCTGGAAGAGGCTGTAGGTCGACTCGCTCATGACGCTGGGCTACCCGCAGGAGCCGTTGGGTCAACCGCCACCGGACGCGCGAGCGAGCGGAGCGAGAGGAGCCCGCGGGCGCGCTCCCGCCAGGTGAGGCTGCGGCGCGCGATCTCGAGGAGTGCGCGCAACTCGCGCTTCGCCGTGAGTGCCGCGGCCGCTGCGCCCCCGGACGGGCCGAAGCGGGCGGCCGTCGCCGCGGCGACAAACGCCTCCGGGTCGACCCCGAACTCCCCCCTGAAGATCGCGCCGAGCTCGCCGAGGGTTGCGCTGCGCGGCGCCTCGATTCGCTGGTCGACGAGGAACGAGGCGAGCTCCTGCCGGCAAGCGGAGGCGACACCGCGCGGATCACGGCGAGCGCCCCGGGTCAGACGGAAGCCGACCTTGGCCAGCACGATGCCTCCGACCGCGGCGGCGAGGACGGCGAGCAGAAGCAGTATCGGCCGGCCGCGATCGGTAGTGCCGCTGCCACTGCCGCCACCGAGGCTCGGCACCGGCGAGGGTGACCCATGGTGGCGACTCCGGCTGGAATCGAACCCATTGTTGCCTCTCAGCTTCTGCTCGAACGCCGACGCGCCTTGCGTAGCGGACGTCGCTCCATCGGCCCTGGACGAGGTCGATCCGGAGGCTCCGGCCGTCGGCAGCCCTGCCTGCGTCTCGCGCGGCGCTGCGCCGGGGGCGGCCGGCGTCGGGTCGAACGGCAGCCAGCCGTAGCCCTTGAACCAGACCTCGACCCAGGCATGCGCCTCGCGGTCGCTGACGTTCCAGACGTCGTGCAGCCGGTCGAATGTCCCGCCGGCGAAGCCGACCGCCACCCGGGCAGGAATCCCGAGATAGCGAAGCATGAGCGTCATCGCGCCCGCGAAGTACTGGCAGTAGCCGGCGTGCGTCTGGGTGACGAACCCGACGAGCGCGGGCTTGATCACGGGTGGGTGGTTCGAGTAGTGGAACCGGCCCGAGGAGACGAACCACTGCTCGAGCTTCAGGACCGCGTCGTAGGGGGTCTTTGCACGGCCCGCCACCTGCTCGGCAAGGCGCACAAGCGGCAAGTACCGATGCAGAACGGGATCCTGGGACACGAACGCAAGCACCTCGGCGGCCCGGTCTGGCACCTCCCCGAATGGCGGCAGCGTCACGCTGTCGCCGGGGTCCAGCAGACCTTCATCTGTCAGTTCCGTCGGGTAATCCGGGGGCGAGTGGCGCAAGGCAGCCGGGGTCGCGTGGGGCGCATAGCTCCAGACCGTGTACCGGAAGCCCTGCGGGAGGTTCTGGTTCAGGGCCGCGAACCCTGGCCCCTGCCCGAGCTTGACGAGCGGGGCCTCGTTGGCGGCCTCGAATCGGATCGGGACGCTGCCGCCCACCAGATGCGTGTCGGCGAAACTGTTCACGGTCACGACCTCGCGTGTCTGGTTCCGCGGTCGGTAGGCAGCCGCAGGCTCGAGCGAGTCGGCACGACGGGGCACCCCGAACGTCCACGCGTCGTTGCCAAAGTAGTCCAGCACCGTCGCGCGCAGGTATGTAGGCGGCTGGTCGGACTGCACCTGGAGGACGGTCGTGGGATGCCCCGAAAACTTGAGGCCGCCGTACTGCGAGTTCCACACGAATCCCACGTAGCTGGGCCCGGTCGCGACATGCGCGAGGTTCCAGGACTGCCAGTGCACGAGCCCATGGCGAGCCGCGGTCGCGGAGCCAACCGCAATGGCCGCCACCGCCACGACCGCCCCCGCCGGGATCGCCAGGGCCGGCACGCGGCGCGAGCCGAGGCCTCCGAGCAGCACGAGGGCACCGCCGAGAATCGCGGCGCCCATGGCGACTCCACGCGAAGGGCCGAGAAGCGTCGCCGGCCAGCCCGCGCCCAGGAGGAGCATGAGCGCGCTCCCCACCGGCTTCCGCGCTGCCGCAAGGAGCGCCACGCCGAGCGCGAAGAGGAAGAGGCCCGAGAGCACGAGCTCATGCATCGCCACGTGCACCCGCGGATCGAACGGGAGATGCGTGCCGTAGAAGTCGTTGAAGCCATTCCCGAACTGCGTCCCGAGGGTGGAGAACGAGTCTGAGAGGCCGAATCCCGAGCCCGGATGGTTGAGCCGCCACGGGACGAGGTCGACTCCCACCGCTACCCGTGCCCCGAGCACGGTTGCGGCGACAGCCCCGATCGCGCGGAGCCAGCGCTGGCTGGGAAGAGCGGCCGCGAGGGCGAGGGTGAGCAGCGCGAGCACGGGCCACAGAGATCCGACCGGCTGCTCGAGACGAAGCCAGGCCACCGCGACGACGACGAGAGCCGGAGTGCTGATGGCGACGGTCCGCGCCGCGTTACGCATGAGCCACCCCCGCTGCGCCGGCGCTGTACAGCGCGGCGGCGAGGTCGTCCCCGTGCCGCACCACGGCGATTGGCACCCCTGCCGCCTGCAGGCGCAGGAGCTCGGGATCCGGGCGGTGTGGACGTCCCGCGAAGCTCGCCGCTTCGACGTGCACGAGCGCGACGGGTCGGCGCGTGAGCGCGCGCTCCAGCAGCCGGTCGACGAGTGACCGTTCGACCCGGGACGTGACGACCACGAGCTCGAGCGAGCGCGCCGCCGGGCCCTCGGCCGAGCGAAGCAGTGCCGCCGCAGGGCCCCGCGCGTCGGGCTCCGCGGCCGCGAGGAGCTCGAGCGCACGCAGCCACTCCTGCCCGTCCGACGAGACGATCTGCTCCTCCCGGCCGGCGGTGTTGAGGAGGAGCACGCAGCGACGCCCGTTCCGTACCTGCGCGCGGAGAATCGAACCGGCCGCCCGAACCGCGACGTCGAAGGACGAGTCGGGCGGCGACCCGGTGACACCCGCCGGGTCCCCATCGAGCAGCACGGCAACCTCGTCGCGTGGCGAGTCCTCGAGCTCCTTCACCATCAGCGCGCCGCGCCGGGCGGTCGACGGCCAATGCACGCGCCGCAGCGACTCTCCCTGCTGGTAGTCGCGGACGCTGTGAAGGTCGAAGCCGACCGGTCGCCGCAGCAGAAGCCGCCTGCCGTGCTCGGGGCCCGCCCCACCGTCGAAGAAGAGCCGCTCGAGCTCGACGAGCCGCGGGTAGACGACCAGTGCCTGTCGTTCGTCGAGCGTAAGCCCCGCCTCCGCAAGGCCGAACGGGTCGGTGATCGACAACCGCACCGGCTCGAAGCGGTGGCGCCCTCGCGGCACGTTGTAGAGGCGGTAGGAGCCCCAGTAACGGCCCCGGCTGTGAGGGCGCAGCTCGACCTCCTCCTCTCCGAGCCGCCCGATGCGCTCAAGGGCGACGACGCTCGGCAGCGGTACCCCGGGCTCGCGTTCGAGCTCGAGCTGGATCCTGACGTCGTCCCGCTCGAGCAGGTCGTCGTTTCGCCAGACCGCGTCCTCCTGCCGCCAGCGCCGGCTCAGGTGCGGCTGCCGCAGCGTGATCCGCACCCACGCGACCGCCAGCGGCACGACGATGACGAGCCCCGCCGCGACCGGATAGAGCGCGGGAGAGCCGAAGACGACGGCGACTATCCAGCAGAAGACCCCGAGCAGCAGTACCGCTCGGCCGCGCCCG
>Ga0075424_100005664_pt1 | contig 11962 bp, 9 predicted proteins | sample SoiMethybrSBSTD3_FD_75301 | JGI IMG/M metagenome (GOLD analysis project Ga0075424, IMG submission 75301) | Bulk soil microbial communities from a Populus tree surrounding site in Tennessee, USA - Soil MetaG P. TD hybrid SBSTD3 | ecosystem: Environmental > Terrestrial > Soil > Tree plantation... | reverse complement strand
TGATTGCCTTCGACTCCGGCAACTTTGTTCAATGCAACCAGATCGCCCGCCGAAAGCGCGCCAACACCCCACCCCGTTGCTTCAAGATCATTGATCAGCAAAGCATTGTCGATCTTGAGTTCGTCGGCGAGTCGCCGCGCCTGGATCTTCCACGGAAGATTGGAGGTTTCGACCTCACCGTTGGTAACGGGGCCGGCTACGCCAAAGCAAGCCTTCGCCGGATACGTCCCGGAGGTCTGTACAAACTCGCTGACGATTTCATCAAGCCCAGAATAGTTTCGACTGGGAAAAATGGTCGCGGTTACCAGATTGAACTGCCCGTTACGCACATCGAAGAGCGCCAACCTCGCGTTGGTGCCCCCGATGTCGCCTGCCAGGATCATCTGTCGAAGTTCCTCCAATGGCGGCCGTCGCGCTCCACCAGTTCGTCCGCTTCGCGCGGCCCCCAGCTTCCCGCGGGATAGTTCGGGAAATTCCGCGGCGGCAGCGCCTTCCATACATCCAGTACCGGACTAACCACGCACCAGCCGGCTTCCACCATGTCGGCACGCTGAAACAGCGTGGCATCGCCGATCATGCAATCGTGCAGCAGCCGCTCATAACCCGTGTTTGGCTGGGTGCCGAAATAATCAGCATATTTGAAATTCATGTCTACCGCACCCAGTCGCATGACCGCACCCGGAACTTTGGCGGCGAATTGCAATGAGATACCCTCTTCCGGCTGGATATGAAGCACCAGTTGGTTCGGGAACAAGTTCTCGACTGGAGTATCGCGGAACAGAACGAAGGGTGCACGCCGAAACTGGATCACGATCTGCGTCGTCTGCGCGGCCAGGCACTTTCCCGTTCTCAAATAAAACGGAACGTCCGCCCAGCGCCAGTTATCGATCGCGAGTTTCATCGCAACGAACGTTTCTGTACGCGAATCGGGCGGAACGTCTTCCTCCTGCCGATATGCGGGAACCCGGCGTGAATCCTCAACCCCTGGCCCATATTGGCCGCGAACAGTGCGGGAGAGAACATCTTCCGAACTCAAGGGCTGGATGGCGTGCAAGATTTTTGCCTGCTCGTCCCGCACCGCGTCGGCACGGAAGGAGATCGGCGGCTCCATTGAAGTCAAGCTGATGAGCTGCATGATATGGTTCGGGACCATATCGCGGAGCGCGCCGGCCGTGTCGTAATAGCTACCGCGCGATTCCACCCCGACGGTTTCAGCGACCGTGATCTGCACGTGATCGATGTAGCGCCGATTCCAGATCGGCTCGAAAATTCCATTCGCAAAGCGGAATGCGAGGATGTTCTGAACCGTCTCTTTGCCGAGATAGTGATCAATGCGATAGATCTGCTTTTCGTCAGCAACCTTGAGCAGTTGCTGGTTCAAGGCCCTTGCCGAGTCGATATCGTGCCCGAAAGGCTTTTCGACGATCACCCGACGCCAGTTGTGGCCGTTGTTCTGATTCATCAGGCCGGCAGTTGAGAGCTGTTCAACGATCGATCCGAAAAAGCTGGGCGCTGTCGCCAGATAGAAGAAGTAGTTGCCGTGAGTCGAGTGGTCTTTGTCGACCTTCTCCAGCGTGGTCTTCAGTCGCGGATAAAGGTCCTTGTCGTCAAATTCGGCCGTGAGGTAGTAGATGCGGCGCTCGAACCATTCCCAAATGTCGGAATCGACATCACTTCCAGCATAGTGGCCAATGTCATCAGACAGTTTCTTCCGAAAATCTTCGGTGGACATGCCGCTATGCGCCACGCCAACAATCGCGAACTCGCGTGATAGCAACTGTGCCCGCGCCAGGTTGTAAAGCGCGGGGAGCAGCTTTCGCCGGGTCAGGTCCCCGGCCGCGCCAAAGATCACCATAATGCACGGATCGCCCGGCTTTCCTGGGGCCCGCTGCTGTACTTGGGAAAGCAGTTCCGCTTGCGCCATCGTAATTTTCCTCAGGCAGTTTTTTTGCCGGCTATGGGTTCAACATGTCCGCCGAACTTTTGCCGCATCGCCGAAAGCATCTTTTCCGCGAAAGTGTGTTCCAGTCGCGAGCGGAACCTGACGAACAACGCAGCCGAAAGAACGTCGACTGGGACCGCCTCGGCGATCGCTGCCTCAATCGTCCAGCGGCCCTCGCCCGAGTCCTGGACAAATCCGGAATATTCCGAAAGCGTGGGGTTCTCCGCGAGCGCAATCGCCGTCAAGTCCAGCAGCCAGGAGCTTACCACGCTGCCCCGCCGCCAGACTTCGGCGATGTCCGCCAGGTCGAATTCGTACTGCTCGTTCTTGGGAAGGTCAGGTTTGCTGGCATTTCGGAAAATATCAAAACCCTCCGCATACGCCTGCATAATTCCGTACTCGATTCCGTTATGCACCATCTTCACGAAATGACCGGCGCCCGATGGTCCGCAGTAGATGTAGCCTTCTTCCGCTGTTCCTGGCAATTTCTCGCGACCGGGAGTCCGCGGAATATCTCCCCGCCCTGGAGCCAGCGTTTTGAAGATGGGATCGAGCTTCTGCACGACTTCTTTTGGACCGCCGATCATCATGCAGTAGCCGCGTTCGAGTCCCCACACACCGCCGCTGGTGCCAACGTCGACGTAGTGAATACCTTTCTCGGCCAACATCTTCGATCTGCGAATGTCATCTTTGAAGTAGGAATTGCCGCCGTCGATCAGAATGTCTCTGGGCCTGAACCGGTCTGCAATCGCCTGTGCCGTGGATTCTGTCGGTCCACCCGCTGGGACCATCAACCAGGCGATTCTTGGCGAGCCCAACTTGCTGACGAAATCGTCAAGTGATGCCGAACCAGTTGCGCCCTCGGACATCATGCCCTTGACCGCATCAGCGCTCAGGTCGGTCACGACGACTTCGTGACCACCACGAATCAGGCGCCTCGCCATGTTGGCGCCCATCCGCCCCAACCCCACCATTCCAAGACGCATGTGTCCCCCAAGTCCTTGTGATTTCAACTGTATTTTAAAAGGGCAGGGATTCCGGCCGCGCCCCCTCAACGAGCTTCACAAAAGCCGAGTTCTTATGCCAAAGTCTTGCCAACGATGGTCAGTAACTTGGAAAGTCCCAGTTCCACATTCTTCCCGAGGTGCACGCGCAGCGCACGCCGGCCGCGGTCAGCCAGTACTTGAAAATCTCCCCGCGCCTGTGCAGCCTTCACTACGCCGAACGTGTATTTCTGGCCGGGAACCGGCAAATCGTTGGCGTCGTCGCACGTGATCTGCAGGAACACCCCGCTGTTCGGCCCGCCCTTGTACGCCTGGCCGGTGGAGTGCAGGAAGCGTGGACCAAAGCCCAGGCAAGTCGCAACCCGCTTCGCGCTGCGAATGGCATGGCGAATCTCCTGCAAGTGGGCTTCGTGGGTTGGATTCATCTCCACGTACGCCAACAAAGCGAAATAGTCTCCCGGGCGCAGTCGGTCAAAATGCGAACGCAAGTGGTGGCCAATATTGCCATCACCCACAGCGCTGGCGTTTTTGGGATCGGCGAACAGCTTAATGCCTGCCTGCTCGAAGATCGGCTTTTCCTCCGGAAGAGAACCTCTCTCCTCGTACTTACTCGTCAGCTTTCGAGTCTCTACTTTGCTGGCCTCCACGTCCGGCTGGTTGAACGCATTAATCCCGATGATCGAGCCGGCCACAGCCGTCGCAATCTCCCAGCGGAAAAACTCCTGGCCGAGGTCGTAGGTATCGCTCACCGAAATGCGCACCACGGGATGGCCAGCGTTCTCAAGCGCTGCAATCTTCTCGTCCTGCACCGCGTCCGGCGCACGCTCGAAGCGCAGATACGCGAATACACGGTCGTTCCCGTAATCTCCGGGAGCCGCGAGTTCTTCGCGGTCCACTGGAATCAGCCCCTTGCCCTGTTTGCCCGTCGATTCCGCAAGCAGTTGCTCAAGCCATGCTCCAAGATCGTAGATGGCAGGCGACGCGACGATTGTGACCTTGTCGCGTCCGGCTTTGGCCGAAGTCCCAAGGATGATTCCCAGAACCACCCCAGGATTTTTTTCGACTGGGACTGCCGCCGCGCATGCTTCGACCATCTCGACTGTGCGGTCGAGGAACTTTGCAACATCGAGCCCCATGACAGCCGCAGGGACGATACCGAAGTTCGACAGCGCCGAATAGCGTCCGCCAGTGCTCGGCACTCCGTGGAAGATGTGACGGAACTTGTCTTTTGTAGCTTCGGCCTCAAGCTTTGAGCCGGGATCAGTGATGGCAATGAAACGGCTGCCGGCCTTGGCCGCGCCAATCGCTTCCTTTACGCGCTCAAAGAAATACTGTTTGAAGATACTGGGTTCGAGCGTTGAACCGGATTTACTCGAAACAATGAACAACGTCTTCGCCAAATCAATCTTCTTTTCGAACGTTTTGATTTGGGCCGGATCGGTCGAATCGAGCACGTGCAGTTTGGGAAATCCCTCGATCTGACCGAAGGTCTTTTCAAGCACCTCCGGGCAGAGGCTTGATCCGCCCATGCCCAGCAACAGAATGTCACTAAACCTTTCTTTCTTGATCTCTTCGGCCAGCTTCTGGAATTGATCTTTCTTCTGCAGTTGCTTCTCAGCGACGTAGAGCCAGCCAAGCCACTGCGATTCGTCCGTATTGGTCCAAAGTGATGAGTCGCGTTGCCACAACCAGCGAACTTTCCCCGCAGCCCGCCAATCATTCACGGCTTCTGTAACTTCCTTTGCCAGCGCATCGGGAAGCCTGTAGGTCTGCTGGCTGATCTTTGGCGTCATTCCACCCTGCATGCTCTTCTCAAGAACTCCCGTGGGCTGCATAAATCCCTCTTTCGTGTGGGTCGGACACTCCTGTCCGACCGGCTGCTGACTCCAATCTCAATTGGGTGGCAATTCAATCGCGTGCCTATTGAATCAGGTGCCCCATCCTAAATTTCGCGTCTCTTGCGAAAATTTAGGGTAAGACCTTCAGCGCATAACTTCCTTCGCAGCTTCCACCATGTGATCAACCGTGATGCCGAACTTCTTATACAAGTCCTTCGCCGGCGCCGATCCACCGAAGGTCGTCATGCCAATGATCTTGCCCTTGAGGCCAACGTATCTTTCCCACCCAAAAACCGAAGCAGCTTCAACTGAGACCCGCGCAGTCACATCCGGAGGGAGTACCGAATTCTTGTACCCCTCATCTTGCATATCGAAAATGTCGGTTGAAGGCATGCTGACCACGCGTGCCCGAACACCTTCGCCGGTGAGCTTCTCGTACGCGCTCACGCACAACGACAGTTCACTGCCGGTGCCGATCAGAATTATCTGTGGCTTTCCGCCTTGCGCGTCAGCCAACACATATCCACCCTTGGCCACGCCGGAAGCAGGCGCATATTTCGAACGGTCGAGCGTGGGCAGTGCCTGCCGCGACAGCACCATGGCCACTGGGTTGTGCTTAAACGGCATGATCGTCTTCCATGCCTCGACCACTTCGTTTGCGTCTCCAGGGCGCATCACGATCATGTTCGGCATCGCCCGTAACGATGCCAGTTGCTCGATCGGCTGATGCGTGGGACCATCCTCGCCCAATCCAATTGAGTCGTGCGTCAGAACATAGATGACTGGAATCTGGGTGATCGCCGCCAACCGCATGGAAGGCCGCATGTAATCCGTAAAGTTGAAGAAAGTTCCGCCGAAGGCGCGCAACTTCGAATTTCCCATTCCATTCAGCGCAGCCGCCATTCCATGTTCGCGGACACCGAAATGAAAATTGCGCCCGCCGTAGTTACCGGCTTTAAAGACTCCCGCACCTTCGAACTTGAGATCGGTCTTGTTGGAAGTTGCAAGATCTGCCGCGCCCCCAAGCAGCCAAGGTACATTCTGCGCAATCGCATTGAGAACCTTCCCGGAGCTTTCGCGGGTCGCGACACCTTTCGCATCCGGGGGGAACGTTGGCAAATTCTTGTCCCACCCATCTGGAAGATCGCGCCGCTGCATCCGCTGAATTTCGTCGGCGAAATTTGGAAACTGCTGGCCGTACTTTCCAAACAGATCATTCCATTTCGAGCTCAACTCGCGTCCATTGCGACCAATTCCATCCTGAAAGTGCTCAAGCACACCATCAGGTACCAGGAAGTGTGCGTCCTCTGGCCAGCCATAGAATTTCTTCGCAAGCCGTACTTCATCCTCTCCCAGCGGTTCACCATGTGCGGCATTCGTGTCCTGCTTGTGCGGAGAGCCGTAGCCGATGTGGCTGTTTACGATAATGATCGTCGGGCGGTCCTTGGTCGCGAGGAATTCATCGAACGCACCCGAAAGCGCGTCGAGATCGTTCGCATCCCCGACGTGAGTCACGTTCCAGCCGTATGCCCGGAACCGCACCGCCACGTCTTCGCTAAACGACCAGTCCGCCGGGCCATCCAGCGTGATGTGGTTGGCGTCATAGATCCAACACAGGTTCGGCAGTTTGAGATGTCCCGCGAGCGATGCCGCCTCACTGCCCAGGCCTTCCATCATGTCGCCGTCACTGCAGAACGTGTACACGTTGTAGTTGAAGATGTCGAAGCCCGGACGGTTGTAATGCGCCTCAAGCCATTTAGCGGCGATCGCCATACCAACACTGTTGCCGACGCCCTGACCCAACGGGCCCGTCGTGACCTCAACGCCTGAAGTGTGGCGATACTCCGGATGACCCGGAGTCTTGCTGTCGAGCTGGCGGAAGCTCTTGATGTCATCGAGCGTGATCGAGGGACGGTCAAGGACCTTGTATTCCTTGTCCACCGTTTTCACGCCCGTCAGATAAAGCATGGAGTACAGCAACATGGAGGCATGGCCGTTGGAAAGAATGAATCGGTCTCGGTTCGGCCAAACTGGGTCCGCAGGATCGTAGCGCAGAAACTTCTGCCAGAGAACGTAAGCCACTGGAGCAAACGCCATCGGCGCGCCAGGATGCCCGGAGTTGGCCTTCTGCACCGCATCAATCGAGAGCGTGCGGATGGTATTAATGCTGAGGGTTTCGAGTTGTTTGCCAGTGACTACGGCTTGATCGCTAACGGCCATCAGAATTCTCCCGGGAGTACATCGAATGTCAGAAGCCCGTGACGAAGACTTCTAGTTTATCAAGTTCAGATGCGAGGGTGCTGTTTAGGGAGCCTCCATTAGTGTTAATGAGTCGTTACAGATGAGAATGATTCATGAGGACCCCAGGAGAGTACACCTGATCTCGTGAGTGAGTGCAGCGACAGGAGTTTGCTTTCTCACACTGTCGTGGCCGGGAAGAGGACTTCCATATCAGGAGCGCGAGGGTTAGACTTTATGCCCGGCAGATCCCGCGCCATGACACTCGTTTCGAGAATCGCCATACCTTCGGTTGCTGTCGTCGTGATCTGTGGGGCGGCGATTAGTTGGCATTTCGCGAAAGCGAAGGCCACCACGCGAAAGCCCGTTGAAGAAGCAAACTCGTGCCGCACGCGAGCTGAGCAGGGAGACGCAAAGGCCCAGTCCCAACTCGCCGGATTTTATTACCAGGGCAGAGGAGTGCCACAGAGCTACCACGATGCTGTCGGCTGATACCGGAAGGCAGCGGAACAAGGAAACGCGAAGGGTGAATACGGTCTTGGCTACTTGTATTACTGGGGTTTGGGAGTGCAGCAGGACTACGCGCAGGCCGTCAATTGGTACCGGAAGGCTGCCGAGGATGGGAACGCAAAAGCTCAGTACGACCTTGCTTTCATGTATCACGAGGGCAAGGGCCTGCCGCAGGACCGCGTCGAGGCTCTAAATTGGTGCCGCAAAGCCGCCGACCAAGGTAATGCGAGAGCTGACTATGCTCTGGGCAGCACGTATTTCGAAGGGAAGGACGTGCCGCACGATTACGGCGAATCTGTTCGCTGGTCCGTGAGGTGAGGCTGCTAGATAGGGCTATGCGCAAGCTCAATCTTACCTCGGTTACATGTATTCGCAAGGACTGGGAGTTCCGCGAGATTATGCGCAAGCCGCAATACTGGTATCGCAAAGCCGACAAGCAAGGAGACGATTATGCGCCAGGTGCTCTCCGCTCCATGGGAAAGCCCTTTACGCCATTCAGCAAAGTCACTCTGGCGGTTTTACTTCTGCACTCTATGTTGCTGTTCGTAGGCTCTGGCGGAAGTTTAAGAACCCCACAGCAGCGGACAATGTTCCTTGGAGCACTAGTGGGCTTGCTGTGCGTCGGAGTAGACCTGTACGGCAAGTTCGAATTCGGTGTGCTGCTGGCGTTTTCAGTAGTCAATCCTTTTTTTTTTGGCCAAAGGCATCTTGTCGGGAATGTTGATTGCGATACTTGCGCATTTTGTCTGGCGGCGAGGATTCAAGATTGTGCTGGCAATCATTGGAACGGGATTCGCAGGGTTCAATATCTATGCTGCGGCGCGTTACGATTTCAGGTATCTAGCGGCCTGTCCACCCGGGTTCTATTCGACAAACGGATGGCTAGTCGGAACCGCAATTGCGTTGGCGATTCTGAAGTGGGCGCAGCGAGAACCTGCTCAAACTCCCGGCGATAATCATGGGCTCGCGTCCGGGGTACAACCGCTCGGGATGTAACGGCATTCACCTTAATCACCCATCGGGGCCGATTGAAACGAAAAATCGCGATTGTCACGTCTTCCCGTGCTGACTACGCCCACCTGCGTTGGCTACTGCACGATCTTTCGCGTCACCCGAGCGTGGATCTGCACGTCATTGCGATAGGCCCGCATCACTCCCCAGCATTCGGTCACACCGGATCTGAGATTTCCGCCGCACGGGTCATAGAAATCGAATGCCTGCTCGATTCCGACACCGACGTCGGCATGGCAAAGACTATTGGCGTCGCAACCCTCGGAGTTGCAGACGCCCTCGGACGCATTCGCCCCGACATCCTGTTGCTCATCGCAGATCGTTACGAAATGCTCGCGCCCGCGGCAGCCGCACTGGCCCTCCGCATCCCCATCGCGCACGTCGAAGGCGGTGAAATTACATTCGGCGCGATTGACGATGTGGTGCGCAACGCCCTGACAAAAATGAGCCATCTGCATTTTGCATGCACTCGTTGCGCCGCAGAACGTATCGCAAGCATGGGCGAAGAGCCCTGGCGAATCAGCTTCAGCGGCAGCCTGTCGCTCGACGCGCTTCGTCGCCAGCGCTTGCTGAGTAGACAGGAACTACAAAAGAAGCTGGGGATCAAGCTCTCGGCAGAAACCGTCCTCTGCATATACCATCCGGTCACTTTGCTGGAAAAGAGTACGGAAGAAGCCGACGAGCTTTTCGCCGCTCTCACAAGTCTGGAAAAGCCAATCCTCTTCGTGTATCCCAACGCCGACGCCGGCAGCAGGGAACTGATCCGTAGAGCGGAAGAGTTTGCCGGCAGGCACAATTCACGCGTCCTGGTGAATCTCGATCACAGAACCTATTTGAGTCTGCCTAAGAACGTCGGCGTGCTGGTTGGGAATTCGAGCAGTGGCATTATCGAATCCACATCGCTCGAGATTCCCGCAGTGAACGTGGGAATCCGGCAACAAGGCCGTGAGCACGCGGCGAATGTGATCGACGTTCCTGCCAAGCGCAAGGCGATTTTGCGGGCTGTTGAGCAGGCACTCTCTCGCGAGTTCCGCCGAAGCATTCGCGGACTGGAAAATCCCTACAGTGAAGCACGAGCGGCGAAAGTCATCACTGACGTACTGGTCAACGCGCCTCTGGGCAAGAAGCTTCTCTTCAAGCGGACCACTGCATGAAGATTTGTATCCCGCTGGCCAAGCCCGAGGTCACCGACGCCGATCGCGAAGCCGTGCTCGATGTTCTTCGCACATCAAGCCTGAGCTCCGGCCCAAGAGTGCAGCAATTCGAGCAGGCAATCTGCGACTACACAAGCGCGAAATTCACGGTTGCAGTGAATTCCGGAACATCAGCTCTTCAGGTTGCGGTGCGGGCGCTCCGGCTTGAAGCTGGTTCCGAAGTCATCCTGCCCTCGTTCACATTTTCTGCTTTGCTGAATGTTGTGTTGCAGGAACAACTTCTGCCCAGATTCGTTGACATTGATCCAGACACGTACAACACCACTGCTCAAATGATCGCCTCAGCCATAAGTGAGAAGACGCGGCTGGTGCTCGCTGTACATACGTTTGGGATTCCCGTGGATGTCGCTGGGATTCGTCAGACCGCAGAGGGCTTTTCGCAGGCGAGCCGCCCATTCGACTCCCTCCCTGTGGTCGGTCGCTCAGGGCAGGCTCCGCGCCACACAATCCATTTCATCGAAGACGCTTGCGAAGCGCTCGGGGCCGAGATTGATGGCCGTAAGGCCGGCTCCTTCGGCGATGCGGGTTTGTTTGCCCTCTACCCCAACAAGCAAATCACGACTGGCGAAGGCGGAATGCTGGTGACCTCGGATGAGCGGCTGGCCAGACAGGCGCGAGTTTTAAGAAACCAAGGGCGCGACATTGAGCTCGAATGGAGCGATCATGCAGAAGCCGGTTTCAGCTACCGGCTCTCCGACATCAATTGCGCGCTGGGAATTTCGCAGCTGAAGCGCATCGAACAAATCATTGCTCGACGCCAGGCGTTGGCCAAAGCTTACGAATCCCGCCTGCGCCACGTCCCGAATGTAGTTCGACCGCCTCTTGAGAGCAGCAACGGCCGCATCAGTTGGTTCGTTTACGCGGTCCGCCTTGCTGAACGCTTCACGCGCGCAGACCGCGACTGGATTTGCGAGTTTCTCGCAGCCAAAGGCATTGGCACAGGCAGGTACTTTGCTCCGCTGCATCACCAGCCCGTTCTCACTAAGTTCAATCTGCAGCCACCGTCGCTCCCGGTTACTGAATTTGTGGCCGACCGCGTCATCGCCCTGCCATTTTTTAATGAGATCAGCGAGACCGAAATCGATCAGGTTTCGAGTGCTTTACAGGGTGCAATTCAGGCCCGCCGGCGAAAAACGTAAAGCAGGTTTCCTTGGAGCCCACTGCGCCGAACTCGCCCATCGTCATAGTCAATTACGATCCGTTCTTGCATCTTCAATCCCGCGCTTTCCGCAAGCCGCACGATCTCTCGATGGGTAAACACATGGCCATAGGTGCTGATGCGCTCGGCCCCAAGGTCCCAACTTGCCACGACATCGCCATTCTTCCCGCTGGGAAGCAAGACGTCACGGGCTATGCGAGCCATGGTCGGAACGACTCCATATGCGCGCGCATTGTAACGATGGTTGACATCCATGAAGAAACGGCCATTTTCTGAAAGCCGCTGCTTGATGCCGCGCATCGCTCGACTGCGACGCGTTGTTCCCTTTATATGCCCCAACACGTTCCATAGGCAGATGATGACGTCAAATTCTTCTGCACTCGCCTGGTACTCCAGGTCTTCGGCCTGGTAGCGCCAAATCTCTACTCCGTCAGTCCGCGCACTAAGCATTTGTGCGCTCGGCTCCAGCAGCACGATCCGTCTGACTCCTGCAGTGGAAGCAAGGCGCAGGGCGCGCCTGCCATCTCCCGCGCCGATATCCAGCAAGGACTGGCTGCCACGAGGTATCCGTGCCAGAATCTCTCGTTCAACCCCAGCAAGGTACAACTGGCGTTTCTCGGCTATCTTCCGGTAAATCCGCGCCAAACGGTCATAGGCCAGTACCGGATCCTGGAAATGCTCCTCAGCGTGCACCGCGTTAATTCTAGCCGCATCCCCATTGCCGGGATCGTCTTTGCGCCTCTTGCGGGTTTTCTTAGCGTCCTTTGCGGTTAAAAGCTTTCCGCGGACCCTGTACGATTTCGGCCCTGCCCCGTCCGCCCGTACATGGCCCTGGCGCGTCACGGAAGTAACCTATTCAACCTGATTTTCCGGGCTAAACTTTGCTTTAGTGAAGTTCTCAAAGGTCCAGATCGCGATCGCCGCCGGGACCGGCTTTCTGGTTCTGCTGGGCTTCTTCATCTACCTGATGTGGTTGAACAACCAGCCGCCGGTACTGGCGAAGTCGCCGGAAGTAGATCCGCTCACCAAAATTCCGATCTCGCTCA
>Ga0075424_100005661_pt1 | contig 11966 bp, 11 predicted proteins | sample SoiMethybrSBSTD3_FD_75301 | JGI IMG/M metagenome (GOLD analysis project Ga0075424, IMG submission 75301) | Bulk soil microbial communities from a Populus tree surrounding site in Tennessee, USA - Soil MetaG P. TD hybrid SBSTD3 | ecosystem: Environmental > Terrestrial > Soil > Tree plantation... | reverse complement strand
GTGGCCCGGGAAGGCAAGCAGCACCGCGAGCGGTTCCGGGAGGCCGAGGAGAAGTACGAGCAGGCCCTGGCCCAGAAGGTCGCCCCCGGGGCCTGGGCGCGCTTCACGGCCTGGATGGGCGTGACGATCGTGGAGCCCTTCCGCGAGTTCTTCCAGCGGACCGGCACCAAGCTCGGGGTGAGCGTCCTGCTCTTCGTCTTCATGTTCAAGCTCGGCGAGGCCTTCCTGGGCCGCATGGCCATCGTCTTCTACAAGGAAGTGGGCTTCACCGACACGCAGATCGCCACCTACTCCAAGCTGATGACGGCCGGGGTCACCATCATCTTCTCGATGGCGGGCGGACTGCTCAACGCCCGCATCGGCCTCATCAAGGGGCTCTTCGTGGGCGGCATCGCCATGGCCGCGTCCAACCTGATGTTCTCCTGGCTGGCGCTGACCGGCCCGAGCACCCGGCTGTACGCGGCGACGGTCTTCGTCGACGGCTTCACGTCCGCCATGTCCACAGTGGCCTTCGTGGCCTTCATCTCCTATCTCACCAGCCACACCTACACGGCCACGCAGTACGCGCTGCTCTCCGCGCTGGGGACGCTGGGCCGCACGCTAGTGTCCGGCGCCAGCGGCTTCGTCGTGGACGCGCTGCACGGGAATTGGGCGATCTTCTTCGTGATCACGGCCCTCATGGTCATCCCCAGCCTGATCCTCCTGGTGTTCGTCGGGCGGATGCTGCGCGAGCGGATCAAGGAGTGGGAAGCGGAGGCGTGACGGAACTGTCGTAGCCTCTCCGCATGTTCCGGAGCTGGCGCCTGGTCTCGGTGGCGCTGCAGTCCTTCGCCTCCGGCCTGCCCCTGGGCCTGGTCTGGATCGCCATCCCCACCTGGATGACCCAGGCCGGCGTGGACATCAAGGTGGTGGGCCTGTTCACGCTGGCGCAGGCGCCGTGGACGTTCAAGTTCCTCTGGTCCCCGCTCATGGACCGCTACCCGCCGCCCTTCATGGGGCGCAAGCGCGGGTGGATCTTCATCGCGCAGCTGGCGCTTCTCGGGCTGAGCCTGTGGCTGGCCGCGGCCTCTGGGCCGCCGGTTTCGGTGGGGGTGATCGGCCTCCTCTCGCTGGCCACGGGCCTGACCGCGGCCACGCAGGACATCGCCGTCGACGCCTACGCGGTCGAGGTGCTGCGGCGGGAGGAGCAGGGCGCGGCGGTGGGGGCCCGCACGGCGATGTACCGCGCCGCCATGTTCTTCTCCGGCGGGCTGTCCATCACCCTGGCCTCGGACTTCGACCTGAACGTTCTCGGCCTGCACCTGGGGCACTGGTCGGGCTCCTGGAAGACCGTCAACTACCTGATGGCCGCCTGCTGGATACCGCTCCTGGTCGTGACCTGGAAGTCACCCGAGCCGGACGCGGTCCCCGATCCTCCCCAGACCCTGAGGCAGGCGGTGTGGGAGCCGTTCCTGGGCTTCCTGGCCCAGCACCGGGCGCTGGAGATCCTGGCCTTCGTCGTCCTCTACAAGCTCAGCGACAACCTCACCCAGGCGCTGACGCGTCCGTTCCTGGTGCAGGTGGGCTTCGACGCCACCGACGTGGGCGTGGTGACGGGCACCATCTCGCTCGCGGCGACGCTGGTGGGCACGTTCCTGGGAGGGCTGCTCACGAACTCCCTCGGCCTGGGGCGCGCGCTCTGGGTCTTCGGCTTCTTCCAGATCTTCTCGAACCTGGGCTACGCGCTCGTGGCCCACGTCGGTCCCAACAAGCCGATCATGTACGCCGCGGTGGCCTTCGAGCTGGGCTCCACCGGCCTGGGCAGCGGCGCCTTCGGCGTGCTCCTCCTGCGCCTGACGCAGAAGCGGTTCTCCGCCACGCAGTTCGCGCTCCTCTCCAGCCTGTTCTCGATCTCGCGTGTGCTGGCCGGGCCGCCCGCGGGCCTTCTGGCCGACGCCATCGGATGGAGGGACTTCTTCATCCTCACGGTCTTCACGGGCATCCCCGGCCTGCTGATGCTGCATCGGTTCGTGCCCTGGGGTGTGCGGGAGATCGAGTTCCAGGCCGCGGGTCCGGCCGTCGGCCAGCCACTGGGCCGGCGCGAGCTGGCGGCGAGAGCGGCGCTCGGCGGCGTCATGGCCTCGGCGGCCGGCGTGCTCACCACGGCCGTGCTGTGGGGCATCCGCAGCTTCCGGGATCACCACGGCTTCCACTTCCTGCACCAGGTCGGACAGGTCCTGCGGCCGCAGACCCTCGGGGCGTGGACGACCTTGATCGGCGTACTGGTGATCGGCCTCACCGTCGCCCTGATGACCGCCGCCACGCTGGTGGCCCGTCAGGGGTTGGAGCCATCGAGGCGGGCCCCATCCGGGGAATAGGCCCGGCGGCACAGGCGTAGAATCGCTAGAATCCCACCGCGGAGGCGGCGGGAACCCGGGAGGCCCGGCCGGTGTCGAACTCAATGACGACACGCGCGGAGCTCAGCATGGCCTCGGTGGACATGGCGCTCGCGTCGGAAGCCCTTCCCCGGGAAGGCGCATCGGACGGCCGCCTGCTGGAGCTGTGCCGCGCCGGGGATCCCCGGGCCTTCGCCCGGCTGGTCGCGCTCCACGAAGGGATGGTCTTCAACCTCGCGGCGCGCCTGCTCGGCGACCCCGAGGAGGCGAAGGACGCCGCGCAGGAGGTCTTCCTGCAGGTTTTCCGCACCCTGGGCCGTTTCGAGGGCCGCAGCAGCCTCCGGACCTGGATCTTCCGGATCGTGGTCAACCACTGCCGGAACCGCCAGCGCTGGTGGCGGCGCCGGAAGAAGGACCGCTGCTGCGCGATCGAGGACCTGACGCCGGCGCAGGAGGCGCGCCTTCCCGCCGGTCCGGAGAGCGAGAGCCCCTACGAGTACGCCCGCCGCGGCGAGGAGGCGCGCCAGGTGCAGGCCGCGCTGCTGCGCCTGTCCTTCGACCACCGTGCCATCCTCATCCTTCGTGAGATCCAGGGGCTCTCCTGCGAGCAGGTGGCGGCGGCGCTGCGCGTGCCCGAAGGCACCGTGAAGAGCCGGTTGGCGCGCGCCCGCGATGCGCTCCGCCTTCAGCTCGAAGGCACGCTCCTGAGGGCCCGGCCATGAGCTGCCGCGGGGTGCGCCGGCGGCTGTCGGCCTATCTCGACGGCGAGCTTCGCCCCGCCGAGGCCGGACGTCTGGGGGCGCACCTCGAGGCCTGCGCGGAGTGTGCGGAGCGGTGGCGCGGGCTGCGCTCCGCGCTGGGCGCGCTTTCGGCGTTGCCGCGGCTGGAGGGCTCCGACGGGATCTCGGCGCGGGTCCTGGACCGCTTGGAGCTCGAGCGGCGCCGTCCCGGTGTCGCCCTGCTCGTACGGCGATGGGGAGCCGCGCGTCCGCTGATCATCCCCAGCCTGTTGCCGGCCGCCCTCATCCTGATCGTGGTCCTGGCGGGGGCGCTCGCGCTCGATCGCATCAACGACCCCGGCCCGCTGCCCGAGGTGGCGGTGCGCGCCGGGGCGGACAGCTGGAGCCTGAGCGCGCCGTCGGGCAGCGAGGGCAACCCGCTCTTCCCGTCGGCGGGGGTGACCGCACCCCGCGCGCGCGGCGCGGCCCTCCCCGATCACGTCCTGACGGAGATGGCGGAGGGCACGCTGTTCGTGGAGACCGTGGTGGCCCGCGACGGGACGGTCTCGACGGTGACTCTCCTGACGGGCGACTCGCAGCAGGCGCGCCCGCTCCTCGAGGCCTTGCGCCGGGAGCGGTTCGAGCCCGGGCGGCTGCGGGGCCGGCCGGTGGCCGTGAGCGTCTACCGCCTGATCAGCCGCATGGACGTCCGGGCCTCCATCACCTAGCGCCGGTCTTCGTCAGCAGCGGCGCGATCGCCACCGCCACCCCGTCCACACCGATGCCGTCCATGCGTTCGTGCGGACTCCGCAGGACGGTCACCCGCGGGCCCACCGGCGACCAGACGCCGGGATCGGTGGGGCCGAAGAGCGCCACCGTCGGCGCGCCCCAGGCCGCGGCGAGATGCGTCACGCCGGAGTCGTTGCCCACGAACGCGCCGGCGCGGGCCAGCGCGGCCCCCAGGACCCGCGGGGTGAGCCCGCGCGCGGTGAGCGCACCTCGGCGCACACGAAGCGCGGCTGCCGCCTCGGCATCGGCCGGTCCCTCGACGAGCAGGAAGCGCTGGGCGCCGATCGCGTCCAGCAATCGCGCGAAACGGTCGGCGGACCAGTTCTTGGACGGCGAGCCGCTGCCGGGATGGACGGCCAGGAAGCGCTCGGGAAGATCGCGGACGAGCGCGTCGGCCCGCGCCGCCTCGTCGGCCGTCGCCTGGAGAGTCGGCGGTCCCTCCGCACACGGAACGCCGAGCGACGCGACAGGACGCGCCAGCCAGTCCGCGGCGTGCTCCGATGCCACGGACGGCCGCGGATCGTGGACGACGAGGCGGGGAACGGCGCCACCGAGGCTGCGCGCGAGGTCCGGGTCCCGGCTGTAGACGACGGCGGCGTCGAACCCGCCGAGCGTCTCGCGCAGCGCGGCGGAGGGACCGGCGTCGGTGAACAGCCCACCGATCGCGGCCGCTTCCCACGGCAGGAGCCGGCGGATCTCTCCGGCCCCGGGCCCCACCAGCGCCGCGCCGGCCTCGCTCGGCGCCAGCAGCGCCACCGAATGGCCCGCTCGGTGGAGGCAGGCCACCGCGCGGCGGAGGAGCAGGACGTCGCCGAGCGCGCCCGCGCGGACGAGGAGGACGTTCAGGCTAGGGGACGTCGACGCGGGCGGTGGCCACGTTGCCCAGGAGGTCGGTGGCGCGGACGACCACCACGTGCGGGCCCGGAGGCGCCAGATCGGTCAGCGGCACCTCGTAGGACTCCTCCTTCTCGTCGTTGATGCCATCGGTGGGATGGATGTCCCGCCAGGGCCCGCCGTCCACCGAGTACTCCGCCTTCCGGATGAGGCTGCTGTCGTCGCGCGCCACCGCGCGCACGCGGGGCCCGCTCCCGCTCTCCAGGACCGCCGTCACCGTGGGCGGCGTGTTGTCCACATCGAAAGCGCTGCTCTCCTTGTCGCCGGAGAGCGCGAGCCCCTCCGGGTTGGACGGCGCGTCGGTGGCCGTCACGCGGATCACGTAGCGGCCGTTGGGGACCGTGGTGGTGTCCCAGGCCACCACGGCGTCGGTCAGCCCCTTGCGCAGGATCCGGAAGCGCGAGTCCGCCGCGGAGCGGTAGTACACGTCGTAGGAGAGCGTGTCGTCGTTGGGGTCGTCGGCCTTCCACGAGAACGTCTGGATGCCCTTCTGGTACAGCTTCCGGCTGTAGGCCGTGGCCGGCGGCATGGCCAGGCGCTGGCTGGCCACGCCCGGCGGCGGCTCGGGGCCCTGGCCGGGCTCGAGCCCCAGGATCTCCATCTCGCCGCTGATCGACATCGGCTTCTGGAAGACCTCGCCGGGAGGATGGACGGTCACGCTCTGGACCTGGGGCCGCAGGTTCCGCTGCAGGTACGCCGCCGAGACCGAGTCGAGCACGGGCGAGCCGCCGTCCTTGCCGGCGATCACCACCTTCACCTGGAGGAAGCGCGCGGCCTGGCTGGTGATGGGATCGCCGTCCTTGCGGGCGTACGGCGCCGACCAGTCCGACCAGGTGCTGTCGGGCGTGCCGGTGTTCCCGCTGCGGGTCTGGACCTGCACCTCGGCGCCCGCGGGCAGCGATGCCTCCCAGGCCAGGCGGCCCCAGCTGGAGACGGTCTCGGTGTCCTTGACCTTCGAGGTGAATGTCCCGCGCGCGCCGGCGCCGCCCAGCTCGAAGACCTTGCCCGGGTTCGACGTGGCCAGGAGCGTGGCGCCGCCCGGGCCGCGGAGCAGCGCGGTCACCTGCTGGGCGGGGAGCGTCGCGATCATGCTCCAGGTGCGGTCGTCCCGCACGCGGTAGATCTTGCCCTTGTTGCCCGTCCCCACGAGCAGCCCGTCCTCGGTCCGCAGGATCGCGTGCGGCGTCTCGTCGGCGGACGACCACAGCGTGTCCACCTCTCCCGACGGCAGCAGGCGCAGGACGGCGCTGCGGCTGCCGCCCACCGCCCGCGCGGCCTCCAGCGGCCGCGGCGAGGGCGAGGGCGTGGGCACGCCCGGCGGCACGACCGCGAAGCTCTCGGTGATGGTGACCGTGCCCTCGCCGGCGGGGCCGGAGACGGGCGGCATGACCGTGGGAGGCCGCACCTGCTCCTCCTTCTCCTTCCCGTCGATGACGGCGGCGTAGAGGCTGCCGTCCGGCCCGACGTCCAGGCTCTTCACCTCGCGATAGGCGGAGTCGTGGAGCACGAAGACCTTGCCCGCGGGGTCGATGCGGTACAGGATGCCGCCGGGCGAGCTACCCGCGTAGACGTTGCCCGCGGGGTCCACGGCCAGCGCGGTGATGTGGGTCTCCGAGCTGGCCAGCAGGATCTCGGCCTTGCCTTCCTTGTCCACGCGATGGATCCGCCCCTCGCTCCCCGTGGCCACCAGCAGCCGCCCCGCGCGGTCGAAGGCCAGGGCCCAGACGTACTTGTCGCCCGGGTCGTAGAACGTCTCCGCCTGTCCCGCGGCGTCGATCGCGTACACCTTCCCGTCGGGCGAGGTCCCCGCGTAGATCCGGCCGTCGGGGCCCACGGCCAGCGCGTGGACCTCGAGCTCGGTGGCGTCGAAGAGCGCCGTGGCCCGGCTGTCCTCCATGCGGAAGACCTTGCCGTCGTTCCCGGTGCCGGCGTAGATCGCGCCCTTGCCGTCCCGGGCCAGGCACCAGACGAACGGCGCGTCCGTGTCGGGCAGGCCGCGGGTGACCGGGGCCAGGCGCACGCGCCCCTCCGAGTCCACGGAAAGCCCCTCGGTGTCGCCGTCCAGGAAGTCCTGCGCGCCCTCGATCTTCCAGAACTGCGGCTGCGCGGCGCGGGCGGCCGGGGGCGCGGCCACGGCCGCCGCCGCCACCAGCGCGGCCAGGCGCAGGCGTGCGCCGCTTTTCGAGGCACGCCGGCTGCGGGGTTGCGTCACCGCTGGACGGTGAGGGTCAGCAGCCGCGATCCGGTGACCGCGTATTCCGTGGGGAGGTCGAAGTCCCAGACGGCCGCGGTGCGGAGGGGGATGACGTTGCCCGCCTCGTCCGATCCGCCCAGGACGGAGAGCACGGACGGCGGCAGGGCCTGCAGATACTCCCCGCGCACGATCGCGCCCTCGTCGGCGCGCAGCAGCCGCGCGTACACGTGGTTGTTGCGGCGCAGGCCGTTGATGGCGCGGATGAGCTGGTCCAGGTCCTTGGGCACGAAGGGCTGGCGCATCTCGCGCTGCTCCATCGCGGTCAGGGAGTCGGCGTCGGCCACCAGCAGCGAGTAGGTCCCCGCGGGCGCGCTGGCGGGGACGGCCACGGGGATGGTCTGGGTGTGGGTCTCACCGCGGTAGTTGCGGAGCAGCACCTTGAGCGGGACGGTGGTGCCGGCGCGCACGGGACCCTGCCTCTCGATCCAGGCCCGCTGCAGGGTGGCGCTCTGGTTGGTCTCGAAGGACTCCACCTCGACCTCGATCTTGTCCACGCTCACCCGCTCGAAGTCGTTGTTCATCAGGTAGGCCACCGGCGCGGCCACCATGGCCGAGGCCTGGGTGGCCGGCTGCTCCTGGGTGAAGAAGTCCTCGACGCGGATGTCGGGCCGCCCCGCGAGCGAGAGCCGCGCGTCCAGCCGGATGGTGGAGGTGCCGAAGGCCCGCTCGTTGGCCTGCAGCACCGAGGCCAGCGAGACGTAGGCCAGGACGGGGCTGAAGAGCTCGTCCTCCACGATGCGGAAGGCGAAGCGGCGCTCCTGACCGCGGCTGGTGGTGAGCTTCACGTCCACCGGGATCATGCGCGGCGTCTTGCCGATCCGCCCCGCGATGGCGGTGTTGCGGTCCTGCTCGACCGTGCCCACGGGCTCGCCGGCCGTGCTGATCTTCCACGACTGGTAGAGGCTCGGGAACACGGAATAGACGTACGCCTTCTTCATGGGGAACTGCGTCGGCCCCAGGTTGTAGAAGGGATGCCCGAAGGCGTAAACGCGGTCTCCGTCGATGTGGGTGACGGTGCCCGTGACCGAGAGGTCCATGTCCCCCTCGATGAGGGAGACGCCCACCGGCGAGCCCGGGACGAGGTCGGGCAGTGGCTGGCTCGGCGCGGGGCCGCTGCCGGCGCCCATCACGGGGCGGAAGCCGAGCGCGGAGAAGACGTCGCGCGCCCACTCGAAGGTCGCGGGATCGAACCCGGAGAAGACCAGGGGCAGAGACAGCGGGGTGAGCGTGCCTGCCGGGAACGTGGTCCCGTCGCGCAAGGATCCGCGGTCCACGAGGACGGCCTGCGACGGCCGCCGGAGGGCGGCGATCAGGGCCTCGCGGTCCAGGGGCATGGCCGGGCCCGCGGCGCCGAAGGCGGTGGGGAAGCGCGTGGAGGCCGCGCGCGGCGCGTCGGTGCGCGTGGCCTCGATCATCTCCTCGATGGGCGTGATCCCGCCGATCGTCTCCTTGGAGAACGGGAAGCCGTAGGCCACGGCGCCCACCAGCTTGCCGCCGATGAACACGGGGCTGCCGCTCATGCCCGCGATCACGCCGGTCTTCTCGAGCGGCCCGCCCTCGAGCCGGGCCAGGATGATGCTCTGCTTGGGGGCGACGTTCTCGAGGACGCCGATGATCTCGACCTTGAACTCGTCGATCCTCGTGCCCTCGAATACGGTGCGGCCCACGCCGGTCATCCCGGGGCGGACGTCGGCCAGCGGCATGATGTCCTGGGCCGTCACGGCGGGCGCGAGAGACGCGAGAAGGAAGAGGGCGAGAGGAAGCGGCGATCGCATGCACCATATTAAGAGCGCGCGCGGTGAGCGTCAATCGGAGCGCCCGGGTCGCCGCGCTATGCCGTGATAACATCCCGACTTTGCCCCGGGAGGGGGATTCATGGCTACGGTCGTGACCGAGACCAGGCGCGCAGCGGCCATCCCCGCGTGCCTTTTCGCCTGGCTGCTGCCGGGCGCCGGCCACCTGTACCTCAGAAGGACGGCCAAGGGGCTGGTGTTCCTGGGCGCGCTCGGCACCCTCTTCGTGCTCGGCGTGGCCATGGACGCCCGCCTCCAGATGTCGCTGGGGCTGGACGACATCCTGGCCTCGCTCTTCAGCCTGGCCCAGATGGCGATCGGCGTGCCCTACTTCGCGGCCCGCGCGATGGGGTTCGAGGCGGGACAGGTCACCTCGGTGACCCACGAGTACGGCAATACCTTCACGGCGGTGGGCGGTCTGCTCAACATCCTGGTGATCCTCGACGCCTACGACACCGCGGTGGGGCGCAAGCCTTGATGCGCAGCCACCTGGTCGTCCTCCTGATCTTCTCCGCCCTCGTCTCGGGGGTGTTCGCCATGCTCCTCCGGGAGGACACGCCGAGCCGGGTCCGGTTCGCGGTGACGGCCTTCGGGGCCTTCGTGCTCTCGGCCGTGATCGTGGGCTGGATCATGCACCCGTTCCCGAGCTAGTGCCGCGGGCGCTGCGCCTGTGGGGCCCGGTCGCGGCGTGGATGGCGGTGATCTTCGCGGCGTCGTCTCGCCCGCTGCCCGCCTACGTGGCCATCCTGCCCGACTGGTCGACGCACAGCGCCGCCTTCGCCGCGCTGTCCATCCTGTGCTGCCGCGCGCTGGCCGGCGGCCTGGGGCCGGCGCTCCGCCGCGGTGACGCGCTCCTGGCCGTCGTCATCTCCGTGGCCTACGGCGTGAGCGACGAGTACCACCAGAGCTTCGTGCCCGGTCGCGATGCGACCGGCTGGGACGTGGCCAAGGACTTCGCCGGCGCGGTCATCGGCGCGTGGCTGTACGCCCGCGTGATCGTGCCCAGGTTCCGGCTCCAACACAGGGAGGCGCATCGAGGATGAGGCAGCTGCGCATCGCGGTGGTCCCGGGGGACGGCATCGGCGTGGACGTGACCGCCGAGGCGGTGAAGGTCCTGGAGGCGGTGGCCGGCGCCTCGGGCTCCGCCATCCGCATGACGCCGTACGACTGGGGCGCGGATCGGTACTTGAAGACCGGCGTGAGCCTTCCGCCGGACGCCTTGAAGGAACTGCAGGACAACTACGACGCGATCCTGCTCGGGGCCATGGGCGATCCGCGCGTCCCGGACAACAAGCACGCGGCCGACATCCTGCTCGGCATGCGCTTCCGGCTCGACCTCTACGTGAACTACCGGCCGGTCCGCCTCTTCAACGAGAAGCTGTGCCCGCTCAAGGACCGCCGGCCGGAGGACGTGGACTTCGTGGTCTTCCGCGAAAACACCGAGGGGCTGTACGTGATGATGGGCGGCAACTTCAAGAAGGACACCGCGGACGAGGTCGCCACCGAGGTGGACGTCAACACGCGCAAGGGCGTGGAGCGCATCGTGCGCCACGCCTTCGCGTTCGCGCAGTCGACGGGCCGCAAGCGCGTGACCATGGCCGACAAGTCCAACGTCCTCATCCATGCCCACGACCTGTGGCAGCGCGTCTTCAAGGTGGTGGCCGCCGAATATCCGGCCATCGAGTCGAACCACCTCTACGTGGACAACATGACGCTGCAGATGGTCCGCAACCCGGCGCAGTTCCAGGTCATCGTCACCACCAACATGTTCGGGGACATCGTGACGGACCTGGGCGCGGCGCTCCAGGGCGGGCTGGGCATGGCCGCCTCGGGCAACATCCATCCCGGCCGGCTGTCGCTCTTCGAGCCCGTCCACGGGTCCTCGCCGCGCCACGCCGGGAAGAACGACGCCAACCCGATGGGCGCGATCCTGACCGCGGGCCTCATGCTCGAGCACCTGGGCTGGACCGACGAGGCGCGCCGCATCGAGTCCGCCGTGCGCTGGGCGGTGGACAACGACCACACCACGCCGGACATCGGCGGCCGCGTCGGCACGCGCGAGGTCGGCGACGCGATCGCGGGACGGCTGAAGGGCTGATCGGCGGCCGGCGTCCGTGTCGGGCATGGCGAATGGTTGGCGCGAAGCGAGCGTATCCACACCCTCGCCCTTCTGGTGATGATGACGGCCTACGAACTTCTCTGGCTCAACTTGTTCCGGAACAAGTTGGCTGCAGGGATAATGCTACCGTTCTACCCGTTCCGGAACGGGTACGAACGTAACGCGCGCCGCAGTGGAAACGCGGCGCACGCCGACACCGGCACCAGCCGCGTCCAAGGGCGGGCAAGCCACGGAGTCTCTGTCCCGCTCGACCCTTTTGTGATTACATGAAGGTTTCATGCGCGAACCTATGAAACCCAGCGAGACGGTTTCCCTCACGCCCGGAAAGCGGGTCCTCTTCCTGACCAAGGACCCGGACCTGATCCGCAAGCAACTCAAGGGCGAGCTCGACCTGCGGATGGAGAACCTGCGGGTCGAGGACCTCATGGACGACATCAACACGGACGCCATGGCTCCCGCCTGGGCGTGCTTCGACTACCGCCCCGAGGACATCGCGAAGAACGCCTACGCCGGGATCACGGTGAAGGGCGAGCGGCTGTTCCCCGAGCGGTCGCTGATGGACGGCGGGTTCGAGGTCATCGTCTCCGGGCAGCGCAAGGGCGTGGGCTCCTCGCGCGAGGCTGCGGTCCAGGCCGAGAAGTGGGCGGGGATCCGCATCGCCATCGCGTCGTCGTTCGCGCCCATCCACGCGCGCAACAACATCTCCCAGGGCGTCCTCATGGGCGACCACGCGCTGCTCCGCCGGCTGCAGGCCGGGGAAAAGGTGCCGCTCGCCGAGCTGACGAAGGATTACGACGTCATCACGCGGATGGTCGTCGAGCACGGCGGGCTTTTCCCGTTCACCAAGGCCTATGCCGCGGGAAAGGTCCGCCTGCCCGAGGCCGACACGGCGCCGCGGCCCATGAACATGGCGGAGAAGGTCCTGGCCGCGCACGTGGTGGGAGCGCGGGGCCCGGTCTACGTCAAGCCCGGCGATGCCCTCTGCGTGCGCGTGGACGGCGGCTACTCCCACGAGTTCACGAC
>Ga0075424_100005660_pt1 | contig 11969 bp, 15 predicted proteins | sample SoiMethybrSBSTD3_FD_75301 | JGI IMG/M metagenome (GOLD analysis project Ga0075424, IMG submission 75301) | Bulk soil microbial communities from a Populus tree surrounding site in Tennessee, USA - Soil MetaG P. TD hybrid SBSTD3 | ecosystem: Environmental > Terrestrial > Soil > Tree plantation... | reverse complement strand
GCTGCGCGAGATGGAGCGCTGCTACGGCGATCTCGCAATGCACGGGGTCATGCTCCCGACCAACCTGGCGGGCAGATATCTGGACGAACCGTTTTACGAGCCGTTTTGGGCTGCGCTCGTCGCGGCGAACAAGCCCCTGTTTCTCCATCCGGCGAACGCGCCGTGCCAGACGAACTGGAACCGCTTTTCGCTGCACCAGAAAATTCTCTGGCCGACGGATACGACGCTGGCGATCTCGCGCATCGTCTATAGCGGTGTCTTCGACCGCCATCCCGATTTGAAGCTCATCGCCGCGCATCTCGGCGGCATAATTCTCGTCTACCCCGACCGCCTCAACTGGCGCGAAGGCAAAGTCGAGTGCAAGTCGGAGCCGGAGAGTTACTTCAAGAAAATTTACTATGATACGGCCGGCCCAATCCGCGCGGCTTTCATCAAACTCGCGTGCGACACGGCCGGAGCCGATCAGATTCTATTCGGCTCGGACTATCCGCACGGCCGCGGCGGGCGCGACGACCAGTTCTTTCCGATGACTCTGAAGGCGATTGATGATCTCGATCTTTCGCGCGAGGACAAAGAAAAAATTTACTACCGCAACGCGAAGCAGCTGTTCGGATTCGCGGAAGGATAACTAGAGCTTTAGCAGCCGGCGCGCAGTGCCATCGAGGATCGCTTCTTTTTCCGCCGCCGGACAGTCGAGCGCCTCGACCTTCTCGACGCCCATCCAATCGCCCAGCGTGTAGGGATAATCCGTCCCGACGACAAGCCGCTCGCCGCCGACTTTTCTTCTCAAGTAGTCGAGCGTGTCGACGTCGTAGACCAGCGTGTCAAAGTAAAGATTTTTCAAGTAGGCGCTCGGCGGCGATTCGCAATCCGCGGGGCGGGCGCCTTTGCCCGTCGCATACTCCTGATCGAAGCGCCCCATGTGGTACGGGAAAAATCCGCCGCCGTGAAGCGCGCAGAGCTTCAAGCGCGGGAAGCGGTCGAAGACGCCGCTGTAAATGAGATAGCCCAGCGACAGCGTCGAATCCGCCGGGTTGCCGCAGACGGCGTTCAGGCCGTATTCGGTCATGCGCTCCGCGCCGGCGATGTGCTCGGGATGCATCACGATCAGCGTGTCCGTCTCTTCCGCGGCCGCCCAGAACGGGTCGAAGTCTTTGCTGTTGTAATACCGGCCGTTGACGTTGGTGCCGATGAAGGCGGCGGAGAATTTTCGCTTGCCGACGGCGTCGCGCAGGACTTTCGCCGCGCGCGCGGGCTCCTGCAGCGGCACCGCGGCGGTCGCGACGAAGCGGTCGGGATGTTTTTTCACGAGCTGCTGCACGCCGTCGTTGTAGAGTCGGCACCAGCTCTCGCCCTGCTCGCCCGTCAGGCGATAGCCGAGGCTGTTGGTGTTCGCCTCGAGCGCGGCGACGGCAACCTTACCCTTCGCCATGATCTCGAGGCGCTTCTCGACATCCATCAACGCCGGCTGCAGCATGTGGGGTTTGCCGCCGCCGAACGCGAGCCCGACGCGGTTGTTCGGAAGCTCGGCGACCTCGACGCCCAGCGCCTTGCCGCTCTTCCGCGCCTCGTCGATAACCTCGCGCGGCACGTAGTGATGATGAACGTCGATCGGTTTGGCCACGAAGTTCTCTTCAGGACTTCGCGAACGCCTTCGAGAAGACTTTCTTCGCGTTCTCTTCCGTGATTTTCTTCTTGTCCGCTTCCGACAGCCACTCGATCGACTGGAAGATCGGCACGATGTCTTCGAAATTGCGGCCGGTCTTCGGATCGATTACATTGACCGCGCCGAACATCTCCGTCGCGAAGAGCACGCGGTCGGCGCCGACGCGCTTGATAAGCAGCTCCATCGATTCCTTGTCGTAGATCGCCATGTCCCAGTAGACGCGGCGCGCGGCCTCCTCGAACGGCTCGTGCCCTTCCTTCACGTGCATGCCGCGCTGGCGGTTCCATTGAAAAGGAATCGCGCCGCCGCCGTGCGGGATGACGACCTTGAGCTTGGGGAAGTCCTTGAACACGCGCGACTTGAGAATCTCGACCGCCGCCGCGTTGTGCCAGCCGATGTAATAAGAGTTCGTGAGGTGGAGCGAAGGATTGAGCGACGCGCTCGCGTGCAGCGTGCACGGGATGTCGAGCTCGACGAGCTTCTCCCATAGCGGATACCACCATTCGGAGGCGACCGACGGCGTCAGCGGCTCCTTGCCGCCGGCGGGATCGGGATTGACGTTGCAGCCGACGAAGCCCATATCTTTGACGCAGCGGTCGAGCTCGCCGATCCATTCTTTGGGGCTCACGCCGGGCGACTGGGGCAGCTGGCATACCGGCGAGATTTTATCCGGAAACAGCTTGGCAGCGCGCCCGATAAGATCGTTGCACGCCTCGGTCCAGTAGCGGCTCACGAGCGGCGAGCCGAAGTGGTGTCCCATCGCGGAGGCCTGCGGCGAGAAGAGCAGCCGGTCGATGCCGGTGTCCTTCATGCGCTTGAACTGCCCCTCGAGCGAGCGCGTCAGCGTCTCGTCGCTGATTTGCAGCTTCGCGCGGAGTGGATTTCCCTGCTCGATGATCTGCCGCGCGCGGTACGCGAGCAGCTCCATGGGCGCGGAAGTGTAGTGCGTATGGGCGTCGATGATCATGCTCTCACCTCGATCAAATTGTCACCGAAAACTTCCTCTGCTATAGATGGTTTCCTTCACGAAAGGAACACGAATATGCCAGACATACCGCGCCTGAATGGAGTAATCAAAGCCCTCGAGGCCGGCCAGACCGCGTTCGTCGCCTTCACGCCGGTCGATATCGAGAGCGCGATCGCGATGGCGGGCTCGGACCTCGACGGCGTCGCCTTCGAGATGGAGCACTCGCCGCTCGATTTCACGGGATTGAGAAGCACGCTCCAATTCATGCTCGACCGGCGTGAGATTGTCGAGCGCAACACGCTGGCGCCGAAAGTCGCGCCGCTCGTACGCATCCCGCCGAACGGCGGCGAGATGAATCAATGGATCGCCAAGCAGGTGCTCGACATCGGGGTATTCGGGATTATTTTCCCCCACGTCAGCACGGTCGAGGAAGCCTGGAACGCCGTCGGCGCGTGCCGCTACCCGCGGCTCCAAAGCGCGCCGATCGCCAATCCTCCCGGCATCCGCGGCGACGCGCCGCAGCGCGCCGCCCGCTATTGGGGGCTGACGCAGCAGGAGTATTACAAGCGCGCCGACGTCTGGCCGCTCGCGCCGGACGGCGAGGTGCTCGTCGTCATCCAGTGCGAGGACATGCGCGCCATCGATAATCTGCCGCGGATCCTGAAAGAAGTTCCGGGGATCGGCGTCGTGCTCATCGGCGAGGGCGACTTAAGCCAGGAGCTGGGGCACCCGCGCGACTACGACCATCCGGTCGTCGCGAAGGAGATCAATCGCATTTTGCAAATCTGTAAGGACAACAATATCGTCTGCGGCCATCCGCATCCGGACGCCAAGAACATCGAGCGGCTCGTTGCCGCCGGCTATCGTTTCTTGATGCCGAGCGCGCCGCGCTCGTTCGGCGTGTTGACGCAGGGCCGTAAACTTACGGGTAGAAGCTAAGCTATCCGCCCGTTTTCATTCAAAGAAACACACTCGGTCAAAAAATATATCCGCCTACCTTGAGTGTCATCGGTACGGGTAGTAGGAGTCTTATATCGGTTTGTAATTGCAATTGAGTCCCCTGCTTAATTCCGCATTGCATACGATGGCCCCAGCATCGCCTCCGGCTCTTGATACAGAGGAGATTATCGGTTCCTCACCTGCCATGCGGGCGGTCCTTGCGCGTGTCGCGAAGGTCGCGCCGGCGGACTCTACCGTTCTTATCACCGGTGAGACTGGCACCGGCAAAGAGCTCGTCGCCCGTGCTATCCACAACCGCTCGCGGCGCGCCGGCCGGCCGTTCGTCGCCTTCAATTGCGCCGGTATTCCGCCGACTCTCGTCGCTTCCGAGCTCTTCGGCCATGAGAAAGGGGCTTTTACCGGGGCGCAACAGCGTCGTCTCGGCCGCTTCGAGATCGCCGCAGGGGGAACGATCTTTCTCGACGAAGTCGGCGAACTCCCCGGCGAGACTCAAATCGCGCTTCTGCGCGTGCTGCAGGAGAGAGAATTCGAGCGCGTCGGAGCCGCCGAGCCGATCCACATCGATGTACGGGTTATCGCCGCGACCAATTGCGATCTTCAGGATGCCGTCACTGCGGGCAGGTTTCGCCTCGACCTGTTTTATCGCTTAAATGTGTTTCCGATCGAGATGCCGGCGCTCCGCGAGCGCAAGCAGGACATTCCCGCGCTGCTTGAATTATTTCTCGAGCGCTACTCCAATAAGGCCGGGAAGAGATTCAGCGGCGTCGAGAAAAGAACGATGGAGTTATTCGAAAGCTATCACTGGCCGGGCAATATCCGCGAGTTGCAGAACGTGGTCGAGCGCTCCGTCCTGGTATGTGACGGAGAGCTTTTCAGCGTGGACGCGAGTTGGCTCGGCAGAGCGAAGGTTCGACCGGAGCTTTTGTCGACGGTACTTCCAGAGAGACTCCTTGGCGAAGAAAAAAGACTCATCGAAACGGCCTTGGCGCAGAGCCATGGCAAAGTCTCCGGCCCCGCCGGAGCGGCGGCGAAGCTCGGCCTGCCGCCTTCCACGCTCGAATCGAAGATCAAAACGCTGAAGATCAGGAAAGCCACCTTCAAGCAGCTTTAGCCGGGTCCCGCCAAAAAACCGAAAATGCTTCTCCCACTCCGCGGGCCTCAAAGGACCGGTAGCTCGCGCGGCTCGGGACCGAGCGGAAACGCCGCGTCAATGCGCGCGATCTCCTCGCGCGTCAGCCTTAAATCCCCGGCGCCGGCATTTTCCTCGGCGTGCTCGGGAGTTGACGCCTTGGGGATCGCAAAAACCGATGGCTCCCGTGTCAGAAATGCGAGCGCCACCTGCCGCGGAGTCGCCCCGTGTCGAGACGCGACCTCCGCCAGAAGACGGCCGCCCGGACTATGCGGCCCGGGGAAATCCCCGTGGCCGAGCGGACTGTAGGCGACAACGGCCAAACCGTGCCGCTCGCACCACGGCAGCACCGCGTGCTCGATGGCCCGCTCGTTCAAATGATAAAGAACCTGGTTACAAGCGATGTCGGCCCCCACGATTTCCCAGGCATCTTCCAGATCCGGGATGTCGAAGTTGCTGACGCCCCACGAACGTATCTTGCCGTCGAGCAGGAGCTCATCGAATGCGGCGAAGGTCTCTCTCAGCGGATAGCGGCCGCGCCAATGAAGCAGGTAGCAATCGAGATAATCGGTGCGGAGCCGCCTCAATGAGCGCTCGCAGGCCAGCAGCGTGCCTTTTCGAGACGCGTTTTGAGGGAGGACTTTGGAGACGAGAAAAACTTCATCGCGATGCCTCGCGATCGCTTCGCCGACAATTTCTTCCGCCGCTCCGTACATTTCCGCGGTGTCGATATGCGTCATGCCGAGGTCTAGGCCGTGCTTGAGCGCCGCGACGGCCGTGGCGCGCCCCCGCTCGTCGATGAACCAGGTGCCCTGTCCGATTACCGGCACGCGATATTGCGTTGAACCGAATCGCCGAAACTGCATTGCTTCATCCCTTTAGGCCGCCTGACGCGACCGGCTGAAACAGCCGATGACCTCGCGGTTGAAAGCCGGAATGTCCTCCGGCCTGCGGCTCGTTACCAAATTCCCGTCGACAACGACTTCCTTGTCTATCCACTGCGCCCCTGCATTGTGCAGATCGGTCTTCAGCGACGGCCACGAAGCGATGCGCCGTCCCCGGGCCTCATCCGCCTCGATGATCGTCCAAGGGCCGTGGCAGATCGCGGCGACGGCCTTGCCGGCGTTAAAAAACGCTTTGACAAATGCTACCGCCTTGGGTTCCATCCGCAGTTTGTCGGGATTGATCACACCGCCGGGGAGGAGCAGCGTGTCGAAATCTTCCGGCCGAGCGCGCTCGAGCGGCAAGTCAACCGGCAAATCATCGCCCCACTCGGTAAATTTCCAGCCGCGCACTTTCTCATGCTTCGGAGAGACGATGCGCGTTTCGGCGCCGGCCGCATCGAGCGCTTTGCGCGGCTCGGTAAGCTCCACCTGCTCGAAGCCGTCCGTGACCAAAATCGCTACTTTTACTCCCTTGAGATCTGCCATGGTTCTTCCTCCTGAATAATTTTTAAGCTTAAGATCCTACTCGGCGAGCTTCGCTGCCAGCACATCGATCTTCAGAATCGTCGGTGGCGCGGCGAAAAGCTCCGCGGCCTTGGACTTGAGCGCCGCGGCGACGCGCCCCGAGAGATGCGCCTCGCGCCCGGCCTCGTCGAGAAAGACGTCGAAGATGCCGAACGTCGAGGGGCCGAGGCGAAGCGCGAACCACGCCGTCGTCTCAGGCTCTTCCCGGACGACCGGCAGACCCTGGCGGAGGAACTCTTCGACCTCGGCCTCCCTCCCCACTTTCGCCTCCAGGTGAACGAACAATCCGACTTTGACCATATTTATTCTCCCTTCTTGGTATTCTCAGAGCAGTAGCGAATCGGCGCATGCTGAACCGAGATCCAGTGTTGCGTGGTGCGAATCGTTTGCGCATGCGGGTCGGTCATGTTTTTGCCCTCCTCGAACGAGCGCCGCAGAGAATGGAAGCCCACGGCGATTCAGCTCTCCGGCAGTTGACGGTCGGTTTGACCGACGCCGATGCGCACGAAGGTGACGAGCGTCTTGTGCCCGTCGCCGTCTTCGATCTCGATGGCTTCGTCGCCGGGGATCGTGGGCAATTTGCACCAGACCCTCTCCGGGGCCTCTATGATGTGCATCACGTGGCCGTCGAGCAGATTGCCGACGCTGATCTCGATGCGCGTGATACTATCTTTGACTTCGGCGATGACCCCTGCCAGGGGTTTCCGCGCCTGCTCCTGATCGCCGATGTCGCGTCCGATGATCTCGACGCTGACGATCCACCCTTCGTGGCGCAAGCTGAAGTCGTCGAAAAAAGGCCCCCATTCAGCGCGCGGAATTTCTTGTGTAAACATTGGGAAGAACCTCCTTGAAGTCACTTTGGTGGCTCTCACGCCGAGATTCGCTCCAAACGCCGCTCAATTTCTTCCTTGGGCTGAACTCCAACCATACGGTCCACTTCTTTCCCGTCCTTCAAAACGAGCATCGTCGGGAGGCTCTGCGCCCCGAATCGCGCGGCGGTCGCGGGATTCTCGTCCACGTTCAACTTGGCGACGCGGACCCGCCCGGCCCATTCCGCGGCAAGCTTCTCCATCATCGGCGCCACCATCCTGCACGGCCCGCACCACGGCGCCCAGAGGTCGAGCAGCACCGGCGCCGGCCAGCGCTCCACCTCGACGGCGAACGTCGAATCCGTCACCGTAACCGTAGCCGTATCGAAGCGAAGCTCGGCTTTACAGCGCCCGCACCGCGCCTTTAAGCCCCGCCCTAATTTTTCCGCCGGCAATCGGTTCGTCGCGCCGCAAGCCGGGCAGCGAATAAACGCAGGCGCCGCCACGGCTAATGTCCGGACCCTCTCTCCGGCGCAACCTCCGCCTCGAACGGCAATAAACTCTCGGCGGCCGGCGGTTCGAACGCGCAGCCGGACTCTAAGAGTCTTTGCCGGAGATAAGCCGTTGCATGTTGTAGAATTCGCTCGCTCTCCGGCTCGCTGTGATGCATCGCTTTTGCAAAGCTCGCACCGGAAAGCCCGTCGACGAACCTGAGCCGCAACGCTTGCCGCCATTCGCGCGGCAGTGCATCCAATGCCGAAAGGAAGCACTGCTGCAGCTCGCGCACTTCCACCGCCTGCTCGGGTGACGGTATTCTTACATCCGGCAGCACGTCTTCGATTTTGAGATCCTCGTCGGGCTGATAAAAGTAAAAGATCTCTTCGCCGAGCGTCTTCACTTCTTCCTGGGGCGGTGTCTCCGGGACGTCGTCTTCGATGTGGATCGCGCGGTTACGCTCTCTCCTCAGGCGAGCCGCTTCGGACTGGATGCGGCGGGCCGCGAGGTCGCGCACGCGCTCGGATATTTTTTCCGCACTCGCTTGTGCGAGATGCTCGCGGCCCGCCTGTATAACCACCGCATCCACGATGTCGGACGGCTTTATCTCACGGGGAATCAAGTCGCCCACAGCTTCACGATAACGGAGCTCGTGCTTGACGAAATCGTAAAGCTCGTCCAGACGCCGTTTATCGATTAGTGCCTCGGACCTATTTCTCTGCGTTGTCATCGAAATATCTATGGCATGTTCATGCGGGATGGTGCACTGGATGCAGGCTTTCGGAGCGCTCCCACGAGCGAAGGCGAAAGCCGAGCGCAACCAGCAGCACGCCGAAAACGATCGCGTACGCGCCGATCCATAGAACCAGCGCCAGCGCCCCGGCGCCCGGGAATAGCGCGAGCAATATACCGAGCGCGATCGAGGCGATGCCGCTCAGCACCAGCAGCCACTCGTGGTCGATGACTTTTCGCAGCCGGATCGCCGCCGCGATCTCCAGCGCTCCCGTTACGAGCGCCCAGGCGGCGATCACGTAGAGCAGCGCGAGCGCCGTGATGCCTGGCCAGACGAAGGTGATAGCGCCGGCAATCACCCCGGCAAAACCTTCCAACAGCAGCACCCACCAGTTCTCGTCGGTCGCCCGGTTGCGCAGCGCGCTAATGAGGATGAGCACGCCGTCGACGAGCGCGTAGGCGCCGAACAGCAGAACCAGCACCGCCAGCGAAATGGCCGGCGCGAAGAAAGTCGCGATGCCGAAGAGAATGCCGGCAACTCCGCGGAGCAGCACGGCCCACCAGTTGCGCGCCAGAGTATCGACATCCAGCGCCCCGACGGGTCGATTATCGTATTTCCTTTCAATGGTATTCATGAGTAACCTCCGGTTCGAGGGGAATTCTCGCTACTTCAACTGTCAAGCAACGCATATGCCACGCGGCCCAGGCGACAAACTCTGTTTGCTTACGCTGATCGAGAACGCGATGCGTTGCGAATATCCGCGAATTTACGATTTGTCGCGAGTTTTACGGACTCTCGATGCAGCCTTTTGCGGTGATTCGAAGTGGTCTCTCAATTGCACGGTTTTCTCTGCAAATTTCTTTTTAGGAGGATGTTTCTATGGCAAAGGAAAGCAGAGACGTAGCCCGGCAAGAACGGCAGCAAGGTGGCGGCTTAACACCTTTCAGGCCTTTGGCCGAGTTCGCGCGCTGGGAGAGGGATTTTGACCGGATGCTGGAGAACTTTTTCCGCGGGCGACTTCCATTGTCGTTCGAGGATCGGTTGAGCGAGCGGCTGGGCATGAGGGAGCCCGCCGTCGATCTTTACGAGGACAAGGACGATATCGTCGTGAAGGCGGAGATGCCCGGCCTAACCAAAGACGATATCGAGGTCGACATCACCGATCACCTGCTGGTCCTGAAGGGAGAGAAGAAAAAAGAGGAGGAGGCGAGCGAGCGGGACTACTACCGTTCCGAGCGCGTTTACGGCTCTTTCATCCGCTCCATACCGCTTCCGAGCGAAACCGATCCGCAAAAAGCGCACGCCACCTTCAAGAACGGAGTCCTGGAAGTCCGGCTGCCGAAGAGCGAGGAAGCAAAGAAAAGAGAGATCAAGGTGAGGGTGGAAGGCGAGGCTGGCGAATCCGGGCAGCGTCGAAGCTAGCACGGACAGCGGAATAACACGGATACCAAACGAGCGCCGGGCGCCGGCGCTCGTTCTTCGTCCTACTTAGTGACCTGACCGTTCACTGGATCGGCGACCGCGGCCTCCAAGCCGCGGACGCCTTTCCATTCGTTTGCCGGGCGCACGCGGCCGTCGGTACCGACCTGATCGAGTCCCCAATAGATCTCCAGCGAGTGGCCGTCGGGGTCGAGAAATTCGACTGCGATCTGACAACCGGCGCGCCGCCGGCCATCAAATGTGATCGGCACATTGAACTCGCGCAGACGGTCGCGGACCTGGAAGACCTCTTCGACTGAGCCAACTTCGAAGGCGATGTGATGCAGCTCTTCGTGCTTCGATCGGCCGGGCCCCGCGCCGACAAGCGCGATGGAATGATGATCCGTGCCGCAGCGGAGAAAAGCGAAGCCGCCGGGCTGCATGTCTTCCGGGTACACGTCCGATACTTTGAAGCCCAAAACTTCTGTGTAGAATTTCATCGAGCGCTCGAGATCGCCGACCATGATCACTACATGGCCGAGACGGCGCACCTTGAACGGCATCTTCTCGGGCGGGCCCAGCTTGCGCAATCTTTCGACATCGACGGACATTGTGCCATCCTCCTTTTTCCGCTCATGCCCCGCTAAGAATACTAGTTGAAGCGACCGACGAAGAAAAGGCCGCAGGGCTTGGATCATGTCTTGGAAAGACGCTCAAAGTGTGTTTTTTTATATTTGGCGGCGGGGTTGCGGCCTGCTCGTTATTCTATGCCGTTTAAATCCAATCAGATGCCGGTTGTTTTCGGCGCGGCGCATAGCGTCACGGAGAGACTCTGGCGCCCGGCCGCCGATATCTACCAAACCCGCGATGGCTGGATCATCAAATACGCGCTCGCGGGCGTGAAGCCGGAGGATATAAAGGTTGCGATCAAGGGATCGGCAATCACCGTGAGCGGCCTGCGCCGCGATTGGAAATTGGAAGAAGGCTGCACCTACTATTCGATGGAAATATCTTACAACCGCTTCGAGCGCACGATCGAGCTGCCTTGCCTAGTGGACGGCGCCGAAGTGCGGATGGAAGCGCGCGACGGCATCCTGATCGTCCGGTTGAGGTGTCGAGGAGAAAATCCGTGAGCGACTCTGAAGCAGAAAAAATACAAACGCTGCCGCTGTTGCCGATCAAAAACAGCGTCTTGTTTCCCACGCTGCTGATGCCGATCAACGCCGCCCGGCCGGCTTCGATCGCCGCGATCGAGGCGGCGTTGGCGACGGAAGAAAAAGAGCTGGTCGTTTTCGCGCAGCGCGACGCATCCGTCGACGAGCCCCAAGCCGGCGATCTTTACACGATCGGCACGAAGGCGGTGATCAAAAAGATGGCGCGCGGACGCGGCGGCATCGAGGCGGTGCTGCTCGGGGTCGAGCGCGTCGTTCTGATCAAGCTCGAGCAGGACGGCGCCTATCATCGCGCGCGCGTCCGGCCGCTGCCGATCGTCGAGGAGAAAAGCACCGAGATCGAGGCGCTCCACCGCGAGGTCATCGACCTCGCCACGCGCGCCGTCGAGCTCACGCAGCCGCAGGCCGCCGCCGGCATGGCGCAGCTCATCGCGAGCGCGCAGGGGCCGCTCCGGCTCGTCTTCATGCTGGCGCCGATGTTCAGCCTGGAGCTGGAGAAGGAGCAATCCCTTCTCGAAACGCCTACGGTTGCGGACTGCCTGCGCCTGATGCATTCGTATTTGTCGCACGAGCTCCAGGTGCTCGAGCTGCGCAGCAAGATCGCCAACGAAGCGCAGACCGAGATGAGCAAGGAGCAGCGCGAATATCTCCTGCGCCAGCAGCTGAAGGCGATTCAAAAAGAGCTGGGCGGCGAAAATCCGGAGCAGAACGAGCTCACGCTCTTGCGCGAGCGCGTCGAGAAGGCCGACCTGCCGGAAGAGGTGCGGAAAGAGGTCGACCGCGAGCTCGGACGGCTTGAGCGGCTTCCGCCGGCCGCGCCGGATTACCACGTCGGCCGCACCTACCTCGATCTGTTGCTCGAGCTGCCGTGGAAAAAGGCGACCGAAGACGCTCTCGACATCGGCCGCGCCCGCACAGTGCTCGATGAGGATCACTACGATCTCCGCGAAGTGAAAGACCGCATTCTCGAGCACCTCGGCGTCTTAAAATTGAACCCGACCGCGAAGTCGCCGATTCTCTGCTTCGTCGGCCCGCCCGGCGTCGGCAAAACCTCGCTCGGCCAGTCGATCGCGCGCGCGCTCGGGCGAAAATTCGAGCGGCTGAGCCTCGGCGGCCTGCACGACGAGGCGGAGCTGCGCGGCCATCGCCG
>Ga0075424_100005659_pt1 | contig 11969 bp, 7 predicted proteins | sample SoiMethybrSBSTD3_FD_75301 | JGI IMG/M metagenome (GOLD analysis project Ga0075424, IMG submission 75301) | Bulk soil microbial communities from a Populus tree surrounding site in Tennessee, USA - Soil MetaG P. TD hybrid SBSTD3 | ecosystem: Environmental > Terrestrial > Soil > Tree plantation... | reverse complement strand
CCAACGCAAGCGTGACGATGGAAAACGAAAGCCGTTCGAGAATGACCGAGGCCGTGACTGCGGCCGCCGGCGCTTCGTCCTTGAGCAGGACGACCTTGAGCGGCTCTCCCGCAACGCCGCTCACGGTCACATAGCTGAATGCCTCGGCCGCCAGCCGTACGCGCAGCAGCCGGCGGAACGGACGCATGACGCCTGGCGGAAAGCAGAACCGCCAGGTGAGCGTCCGCACCACCTGTGAGAGGCCGTTAATCAGGATGACGACAGGAAGTGCGATGCTGAGGCTGGCCGACATGCGCGCGAGCGCATCGAGATCGAAGCGAGCGACGGCCGCGGCGAAGAGGGCGATGCCGGCAACCAGCGCGCCCCATCTCAAGATTTTCATCGGCAATCGGTCGCGAGATTGAAGATCGACGATTGAAGATGGTCGAGATCCTCCACCGTATCGAGATCCCACCACGGCGAGCCGTCGGTGTCCACGCCCCGCATCAATCCACGCGCCGCCAGACGCCTGACGCCGCCGCTCAACGACGTGTCGCCCGCGGCTGCGCTTTCGTCGAGCGCCGAGAAGATCGATGAGGAGAAAACGAACACGCCGGTGTCGAGCGCATCGAAGGGATGGATCTGCTTTCCAATGGCGGTGATGCGATCGCCGTCGAGCCGGACCTTCGTCGCTTCGGCCGCGCGCTCCGGCGACGCGTCGTTGCGATCGATCGCCAGCAGCGACTCGCCATCGGCAACCTGCTGCGCAAGCATCCGCTGAAGTACATGCCAGTCGAACACGTGATCGCCCATCAACAGCGCAAATCGATCGCCGCCGACATGGGGTCGTGAGACGAGCGCCGACACGCCGTTCTCCTCGTGCCAGCGATCGTTGTGGTGAAACCGAAGCGTGACGCCAGGCAGCGGCGTCAGCGCAGCGGTCGCGCGCACGGCGTCGGCCTCGTAGCCGATGATCATGTCGATGAGATCGACACCTGCGCGGGCAGCCGTCACCAGAGTGCGGCTGATGAGCGGCATCCCTGCTACCGGGACCAGTAGCTTCGAGGGGCTGGTCTTGCTCTGAAAACGATCTCCGTTGCCGGCGGCCAGTACAACGGCGCGGCGGACAGGCACGCTAGTACGCACGTCGAGTTGTCAATCCGCGCGTCCGGCCACATTGGCCGGATCAAACACGCGGCGTCTCAGTCTGGTTACGACTGTAACTCGAAAACGACGGAAGAGGTGGTTATTTGCCGATAAAGACGGCCTTTGTTGCCGTATCAAAACAGACCGGCGACAAGTACAGCGGATCGATGGTTTGGGCGTCCGGAAACCGCTCGCGCACGGCCATTCCCAGGGGATAGATGGGCATGTCGTAGTGCGCGCCAATCCCGGTCTCGTCCTCGTGGTGACTCGGCAGCACAACATGAGGCTTCACCGTTTCCACGATCGGCATCGACTCCTGGTTCTGGCTCGACGAGTTGAACCGCCCTGTATAGGCAATGATGCCCACATCCGTGCGCGTAATATTCGCAAAGGCGGCACGCTGTTCATCGGTGATCGCGCCCGCCGTATCCGTGTAGGCGATGCGGAAGCCGTTGTCAAAGGTGATCAGATACGTGAGCGTGCCTTCGGAATCAATCCTCGGACCACCCGCGCCGCGACGCTGCAGCCGTTGATGCGCTGCTTTCTCGTCATCGGTCAGCGGTCTGCCATACCACTCGGGTACAAGCTGCTGATACAGCGTCATCATCTTGTTCACCGGCTCGGGCCGTCCGCCTGCGTGATGCGCATGGATCGCCTGCACCGTGAACCCGTTGAACTTCTGCGTCTCGCCGCCCTTCCACGTAACCAGCTGCGCTTCGGATACCCCCTGCATCTTCAGCCACTCGGTCGTCGGCGGCCCACCGTACATCTTCGCGTTCGTCTGTTTCGCCACCTCCGGCGCATCGGCGATGTGATCCCAGTGGCCGTGCCCGAACAGGATGGCGGTGGCGCGCGTGAAATCCGCCGATGTCACGCCGAGCGGCCGCGCCGGCCACACGCGCGAATAGAAGGTGTCGAACAGCAGCACCTGATCGCGGTAGGAAAGCTCGTAGTTCGAGACGCCGAGATACCGCAGCACGACCGTGTTCTGCCCTTTCGGCATCGGTCCGCCGGCAGCCGCAATCTTCGACGTCTGACACGCCGGATCGTCAGCGAGCGCCGCGATGGCCTTCCCGTTCTGCGCATGCGCGGTCAGTGTCAGCGCGACGATGCCGGCAACAACGAACGACACTGTTCTCATATTAGTGGACGTGCGATGGTGCGACGGTGCGAATGGTGCGAATGGGTGCGTCCGAGAGTGCGAAGTGCGGGGTGCGTCCAAGAATGCGAAGTGCGGGGGGCGTCCAAGACGGTTCGAAGTCCGAGAACATCGCACCATCGCACCATCGGACGCACCTTCGCACCTTCGCATCACTCGCACCGTCGCACCGCTTCGCGTTTCAGTCACCGAGCATACAGCGCTCGAAGGGCCTGGACATCGTAATCCGAAAGCCCCGTCGCGGCCGTGCTGCCGATGTCGTCCGCCGATCGCAGCAGCCTCCGATAGTTGCCGAAGTAACGCGGGCCGTCGCCCGGCTGGCGGAACAGATACATGATGTCGTCGAAGTTGCGCGTGTGCTCGAGGCCGAGCGCGTGTCCGAGCTCGTGCAGCGCCGTCAGGTAGACGATGATGTCGCGCGTCAGCGGATCGACCTCAATCGGCGCATCCGCCGCGATGTTGACGATGGCGGCGTCGATCAGACCGTTCGCGGTGATGTGCGGCCGCGTCTCGCCATAGTTGCCGCCCGCCCCGTTGAAGTAAATACGGATGCCCACGTCGTTCGCCAGCAACGTTCGCCGCAGCGTGAACGCACCGTTGCCCGCTGTGGTCCACGTGTTCATCGCCCGCGCGACGAGCTCGTCGCCTCGCGGCGGCAGATTCTGACGATCGATCCAAACAGGAATCATCGAGTGCAGCGCCCAGTGCTCCGGGGGTGCAACCGCGGAGTACTGCGCGCCGATCAACAACGCGATCGCGACAAGCATTCGTCCCATTGGATTCAGCCTAAGACTTGTTGGATCGGCCCAAGCGCCGCACGGCGAAATCTACCGCTAACTCGTTGCCCTGACAACATTTCAATGGCGAAAGTGCTGGCATGGTGCGTGAACTCCTCCGCCGGTCCCATTGGTTTTCAAGGATCCACACGACACAGAGCAGGGCGGACCTTGTCGCGTCCGCCAAGGAGTCCAGATGTTTCGTAGCGTTTCCCCGATTCGGGCCGGCATTTTCCAGCTGGCGGCGCTCGTCGTCGCGTTTCAGCTGGGGCATGCGGTCCCCGCGCGTGCACAGGCGGCGAGCGCGGTCATTGCAGGCACCATTACTGATACCCAGGCAGGCGTTCTTCCCGGCGTTACCGTTACCGTCACCAACGCGGAAAGTGGCACGGTCCGCACGGCGGTCACCGAAGCGGACGGCAAGTATCGGGTTCAAGGCCTCGCGCCCGGCCGTTACAACCTGACGGCGGAGCTCCCCGGCTTTCAAACGGTTGAAGTGAAGGACATCACCCTGGTCATTGGCCAGGAGTACACGCGCGACTTTCAACTAGGTCTCTCGACCCTGCAGGAGAACGTGACTGTTACCGGCGAGGCCCCGATCGTCGAGTCGACGAAGACTGAGGTCGCGACCGTCGTCACCGCCGAGCAGATTGCGACGCTGCCGGTGCAGGACCGCACCGCGCTGTCGCTGTCGCTGCTGCTGCCGGGCACGAGCGTGGACGTCACGCGCCCGAAACGCAACGCGACCAATGTCGGCGCCGGCGTCACGACGAGCGGCACCACGTATCTGGTGGACGGTCTGTCGAACGCGGTCGCCAAAAGCGGCGAGCAGCGCCACGACATTCCCGAATCGGCGATCCGTGAGTTCTCGGTGCACACCACGCAGGTCCCCGCGCAGTACGGACAGCGCGCCGGCGGCGTCGTGAACATCGTCACCAAGAGCGGCACCAACGATCTGCACGGCGACGCGTTCGAGTTCTTCCGCAACCAGCAGATGACGAGCAACGACATCTTCACGCAGCGGCAGATCGACGCCGGCCGCGCCGACCCGCGCTACAAGCGGAACCAGTTCGGCGGGTCGCTCGGCGGTCCGATCATCAAGAACAAGCTTCATTATTTCGGCAGCGTCGAGCGGACGCGCGAGCACGCCTTCTTCACGGTGAACGCGCCGGTGCAGTTCTATCCGTCGCTCGCCGGATCGTACGAGGGCGGCTCGTTCACGAACATCTTCTTCGGCCGCGGCGATTACCAGATCAACACGAAGCAGAATCTCTTCTACCGCTACATCAATCAGCACACCGAGTTCTTCTGCAGCGGCTGCGGCGGCATCAACGCGTCGTTCAGCTCGCTCGACAACCTGATTCCGCGCGACATGCACGCCCTCGGTCATACGTGGGTGCTGTCGAACCGGATGCTGAACGAGTTCTACTTCATGCGCGCGACCGCATCGGATCGCAACTACATGAACCAGGACTTTACGCCGCCCAGCGTGCTGAGCAACGTCGTGACGATGCCGGCGTCGCTCGGCGGCGGGCAGTACATCGGCACGCAGCAATATCGCTTCCCCACCCTGCAGTGGGGCGGCCAGCAGTGCCTGTGGCCCTGCCGCACCGGCACGATGACCACGTTCACGGAAGCGCAGGAAACGCTGTCGCTCACCGCCGGCAACCACAACTGGAAGTTCGGTGGCAGCGTGCAGTACTTCCCGACGCACGAGTGGGCGGCGAGCAATCCCGGCACGTGGACGTTCAGCCGCGATCAGTTCTTCGATCCGCTGAACCCGAGCTTCAGCTTCGCGTCGCTGACGGCGCCGACGCAGTTCACGGCGTCGTTCCCCAACGTCTACCGTGACATCGTCAACCACACGTACGCGGCGTATGTTTCCGACGAGTGGAAGCCGACGACGGGGCTGACGTTGAACCTCGGCCTCCGCTATGACTGGCAAACCGGTATATGGAACGAAGACCACACGCAGGCCGAGTACCCGCGTCCGCTGCCTTATGTCGACTTCGCGTCGCGCGGCGACTGGAACAACCTCGGTCCACGCGCGGGCTTTGCGTGGGACGTCGCGAAAGATGGCCGCACGGTTGTGCGCGGCGGTTATGGCCTGGTGTTCAACAACATCACGAACGCGACGCAGGGCAACGAAATCACAGCCCTGAAGCAAAACAACATCATCATCAACAACCCTAGCTATCCCGATCCATATCAGGGTCGCGATCCGGCGAGCTTCGCTTCCACGGCGCCGCCGAACATCAACATCCTGAACAACAATCTGGTCAACGCGCCGGTGAATACCTACACGCTGGGCGGCTCGCGTCAGCTGATGGAGGACACCGCCATCAACATCGACGGCGTCTACCAGAAGGCGAACAACTGGCCGACCAACCAGAACATCAATTCTCCGCAGCAGGCGGCGCTGGGGGTCGTTGCGAACCCGGCCGTGCGTCCGCTGGCTGATTGGGGACAGATCGTTTCGACCGACCCGATTGGCGAGTGGACCTACAAGGCGCTGCTCGTCCGTCTCGAGAAGCGGCTGTCGCATCGGTATCAGTACCAGGTGTCATACACACTGTCCAAGCAGGACAGTAACTACGGATCCGCTGACACGGTGGGCATCGCACAGGGCGGCACCATCACCGACTTCTATAATAGGGGTCTGGACCAAGGTCCGCAGTCGAGCGACCGGCGCCACGCGCTCGTGGTCAGCGACGCCTTCCAGTTGCCGTACGACATCGTCCTCGGGACCATCTTCAACTTCCGCACAGCGAGTCCGTTCAGCGCGCGCGCGGGCGTTGATCTGAACGGCGACGGCAGCAACACCGACTATGTACCGGGCACGACCAAAAACATGGGGAATCGCGACAACTCCTCCATGCTGGCCGCCGTGAACGCGTATCGTGGGACGCTGAATCTGCCCGCAATCCCGGACAGCCAGATCGACAAGAACACCTTCGCGCGACTCGACATGCGCGTCAGCAAGGCCGTGCAGCTTGGCGGCGGCCGCAAGGTCGAAGTCATCGGCCAGGTGTTCAACCTGCTCGGACGCACCAACCTTGGCGGCGTCGGCGGCAGCTACGTCACGAGCGCCCGCTCGGCTGACTTCGGCCGCATCCTGTCTGCGCAACCGAAGCAGCAGGGAGAAGTCGCCGTGCGTCTTACGTTCTAACCGCGCGGAACGTATCAGGTAACGGGAATCCGGTGTCAGGCATGGTCCAGTGATCAGGCCTGACACCTGATGCCCCACCGTTTCTCCGTTTGTTCGTCCCGTTGACAACCTATAGCCTCGACTGTAGGTTCTCGCCATGCTGAAAACCGTCGTTCTCTTTACCGGGGTGCTCCTTGCCTCGGTCTCACCGGTGTTCGCCCAGGCGGCGAGCGCCTCTATCTCCGGAACCATCACCGATGCGCAGGGCGGCGTGCTGCCCGGCGTGACGCTCACCGTCCAGAACGCTGAAAGTGGCGTGGTTCGTACCAGCGTCACCGAAGCCGACGGCAAGTACCGCGTTGCCGGCCTGAACCCGGGCCGCTATAACCTCACCACCGAACTGCCTGGCTTCCAGATGGTGGCGGTGAAGGACATCACGCTCCAGATCGGTCAGGACTACACGCGCGATTTCCAGCTGGCCCTCTCGACGCTGCAGGAATCGGTGACGGTGACGGGCGAAGCGCCGATCGTTGAAGCGACCAAGACTGAGGTGGCGACAGTCGTTACCTCCGAGCAGATTGCGACGCTGCCTGTACAGGACCGCACGGCGCTGTCGCTGTCGCTGCTGCTGCCCGGCGTCGGTGTCGATACGACGCGCGCCAAACGCAACGCGACCAACGTCGGCGCCAGCGTGACGACAAGCGCGACGACCTATCTGGTCGATGGCCTCTCGAACTCGGTGAACAAGAGCGGCGAGCAGCGCCACGACATCCCCGAAGCGGCGATTCGTGAATTCGCGGTGCACACCACGCAGCTGCCGGCGCAATACGGCCAACGCGTCGGTGGCGTCGTGAACATCGTCACCAAGAGTGGCACCAACGATCTGCACGGTGAGGCGTTCGAGTTCTTCCGCAACCAGAAGATGCAACGGAACGACATCTTCACGCAGCAGCAGATCGATGCGGGCCGCGCCGACCCGCGCTACAAGCGGAACCAGTACGGCTTTGCCGTCGGCGGCCCGATCATCAGGAACAAGCTGCACTACTTCGGCACGTTCGAACGCACGCGGGAGCACGCGTTCTTCACCGTGCCGGCGCCGCTGCAGTTCTACCCGACGCTGGCCGGCAGCTACGAAGGCGGTTCCTTTACGAACATCGAGTTCGTCCGCGGCGACTACCAGATGAACTCGAAGCAGAACTTCTTCTACCGCTACGTCAACCAGCACACCGAATTCTTCTGCAGCAACTGCGGCGGCACGGCCTCGTCCTTCAGCAATCTCGACAACCTGATTCCGCGCGACATGCACGCCCTCGGACACACGTGGGTCATCTCGAATCGCGTGCTGAACGAGTTCTACTTCATGCGCGCCACCGCCTCCGACCGCAACTACATGAACCAGGACTACACGCCGGCGAACGTGCTGCACTCGGTCGTGACGATGCCGGTGTCGCTCGGCGCCGGACAGTACATCGGCACGGCGCAGTACCGGTTCCCCAGTGTCACGTGGGGCGGCAACCAGTGTTTGTGGCCATGTCGAACTGGCACCATGACGACCTTCACTGAAGCGCAGGAAACGCTGTCGATCAGCACCGGCAATCACAATTGGAAGGTCGGCGGCAGCATCCAGTACTTCCCGACGCACGAGTGGGCCGCGAGCAATCCGGGGACGTGGACGTTCGGCCGCGATCAGTTCTTCAACCCAACCGACCCGAACTTCAACTTCAACTCGCTGAGCGGCGCGACGCAGTTCACCGCCGCCTTCCCAAACGTCTACCGCGACATCGTCAGCCACACCTACGCAGCGTACGTCTCGGATGAATGGAAACCGGTCGCGGGTCTGACATTCAACCTTGGATTGCGCTACGACATCCAGACCGGCGTCTGGGATGAACATCACACGCAGGCGGAGTACCCGCGTCCGCTGCCCTACGTCGACTTCGGGTCGCGCGGCGACAAGAACAACGTCGGTCCGCGTTTGGGCCTGGCATGGGACGTGAGGAAGAACGGCAGGCTGGTCGTGCGTGGCGGTTACGGTCTGGTCTACACGAACGTGACCAATGCGACGCAGGGCACCGAGATCACCGCGCTCAAGCAGAACAGCATCATCATCAACAATCCAACCTACCCCGATCCGTATCAGGGGCGCGACCCGGCGTCGTTCGCGTCAACTGCGCCGCCAAACATCAACATCCTCAGCAACGATCTGGTCAACGCGCCGGTCAACACCTATACGGCGGGCTTCTCGCAGCAGCTGCTCTCGGACACTGCGGTTAACGTGGACGGCGTCTATCAGAAAGCCACCGACTACTTCACCGTGGAGAACATCAACACTCCGAAAAACGGCGTGCGGCCGCTGCCTGAATGGGGACAGATTCTTTCGACCGATCCGATCGGTGACTGGACGTATAAAGCGCTGCTCGTCCGGCTGGAGAAGCGGCTCTCGCACCGCTATCAGTATCAGATCTCGTACACGTTGGCGAAGCAGGACGGCAACTACGGCTCGCCCGATCTGGTCGGCATCAATCAGGGCGGCACCATTACCGACTATTACCATCCGGAGTACGACCTCGGTCCTCTGCCGAGCGACCGTCGTCATGCGCTGGTGATCAGCGATGCGTTCCAGCTGCCGTCCGACGTCGTCATCGGAACGATCTTCAACTTCCGCACGTCGACGCCGTTCAGCGCACGCGCCGGCACCGATCTGAACGCAGACGGCCAAAACACCGATTACGTCCCGGGCACGACGAAGGACATGGGCAACCGCGACAACGAAGCGATGATGGCAGCGGTGAATGCCTATCGGGCGACGCTCAGCCTGCCCGCGCTGCCTGTGAGCCAAATCGATAACAACACGCTGTACCGCTTCGACATCCGTGGCAGCAAGGCGATCAATCTGGGTGGCGGCCGCAGGGTGGAGCTGATCGGTCAGGTGTTCAACCTGTTCGGCCGCACGAACCTGGGCGGGGTGGGCAGTCAGTATCAGAGCAACGCCCGCGCTGCGACGTTCGGACAGATTCTCACCGCGCAGGCACGGCAGCAGGGGGAAGTCGCGCTTCGGTTCGTCTGGTAAGCGGTCGGTTTGAGGTGTGAGGTTTCAGGCATCAGGCCTGACACCTCATACCTCATACCTGACACCCTCTGAGCCGATAACCTGCCTGTGAGTGACTTCGACGACGATCTTGACCATCTCGCCTCCGAGCTGAACCTCGTTGCGCCCCAACGGGTGGCGGAGGCGCCGGGAACTCACCGCTCGATCGAATCGTGGCTTCGGCGCCTGCGTGAGCTGCAGGGCAGCGACCTGCTGCTCGTCTCGGGTGCTCCGCCTGTGGTGCGCGCCTCCGGCCGGCTCGTCCCGACGTCCGAGCTAATCCTGACCCCCGATGACATCGTGGCCGCGGTCACGCCGCTCATCTCCTCACGTCTGCAGGATGCGTATCAGCACGGCTCGGCGGTCGACCTCGCCTTCACGGTGCGTGGGCTTGGCAGGTTTCGCATGAACTACCACCGGGAACGCGGGCGCGCCGCTGTCGCGATCCGCGCGTTACCGCTGCGCGTCCCAAAGCTTGGCGATCTGCAGTTCGCCCACGACATCGGCGTGCTGTCCACACTCACGCGGGGGCTGGTGCTCATCGCCGGGCCGACAGGCTCAGGCAAGACGACGACCGTGGCGGCGCTGGTTGCCGAGATCAACGAGCGTGATGCGCGCCACATCGTCACCGTCGAAGATCCAATCGAGTACGACCACACGCATCAGCGCAGCATCATCGAACAAATCGAAATCGGCATGGACGTGCCTGATTTCCCGACCGCATTGCGCGCGGCGATGCGGCAGGCTCCGGACGTGATTGTCGTTGGCGAAATGCGCGATCCCGAAACGATGCGCATCGCACTTGCGGCGGCAGAAACGGGACATCTGGTGTTCGCGACGATTCACGCCACGGATGCGTCCGCCGCAATCGGGCGCATTACGGACGGCTTTCCCGCCGAACGGCAGAACGCCGCGCGGCAGGAACTGGCGATGGCGTTGTCTGCGGTGCTGACCCAGACACTGATCCCGACACTCTCAGGCGCGCTCGTGCCCGCGGCGGAGCTTTTGATCTTGAGCTACGGCGCGCGGCAGCACATTCGCAAGAATGCGCTGCAGCACCTGCATCAGGAGATCGCCATCACACGCAAGGCGGGGTCGTTCACATTCGAGGAATCGCTGGCGCGTCTGGTCGAGCGCGGCGCCATCGACAGGAACGAAGCGCGGCTGCGCGCGCCGCATCCTGAAGAGTTCGACGCTATTTCCCAACCTCCACGATAGAGAACGTGGATGGATCTGGACGCGGCCGCGGGTTCTTGTTCTGCGGCGTCGGCGGCACTGGATCGTTCTTCGTCGTCCCCACGGAGAAGATGTGATGGGTCTTCGGATCGAGGGCGACCGTCCTCGCCCCGTAGAAGTACTTCACATCTGCAACCCTGGTGTATTTGTCAGGCGAGTCCTCGTGAAAGATGTTGACGACGCCCGATTTGCCGTCGCCGGCATCACGACAGGTAAAGAAGACATCGCCGGTGCCTGCGTCAAACGCGACGCCGTCAGAGCCGTTGCCGATCGGCATCGAAGCCACGACCTTGCCCGTATCCGCGTTGATGACGACGCCGATAGGCATCGCACCCTGACACGCGACGAAGAGCCGTCGATGCGCGGTATCGAACGCGGCGCCGTAGCCGCGCTGGCACGGCTTGGCCGAGAACGTGTTCTTGACCGTCAGGCTCTTCGCATCCACCTGGGCGATTTCGCCGCTGTCGACAAGGTTCACGAACAGGGTGCCCTTGCCGTCGGAGACGCCCGCCTCGAGCGGACCACTGTATTTGATCGTCCCCACGACTTTGGCGGCGACGGGATCGACCACTGTCGACGTCATCGAATCGCCGTTCTGCACGTACACGCGATCCGTCGTCGCGTCATAGAAGAGGCCGTCGCAGTCTTCCTCGCCGGTCGATATCTTCGACGTCACTTCATTCGTCTTCAAATCAAAAACATAGATGACGCCCTTTGGATCGTTGCCGGTGACAAAACCGCGATTCGCCTTCGGCACGACGGCGACGCCGTGAATTCCCCGCATACCCGGTATGTCGGCGACTATTTTGTGCGTCTGCTCATCGAGCACCATCACGTGCGTGCCGCGCGGGACGTAGATGCGGTGCGCGTTCGCATCGACGGTGACGTAGTCCCAACCGCCCTCACCGCCAAGCAATGTCTGCTTGACGATGTGGTAGGTCTGGGCGCGCGCCGTTACCGTCAACGCCAGAAGGAACAAAGCGGCAATGACGGCCAGACGCCTACTTCGCATCACGAGCCTCTCGCGTAATCTGGTTGACGATCTTGTTGTACTCGGTCATCACATCGTTGACGGTGGCAAGCGTCGCGTCCACATCGGGCTTGGCGGGCATCAACTCGCGTTCGATAGTGACCATCCCCTTTTCGATCGCGTCGTACGACTCGCGCGACCGCTCCTTCACGAGATCCTCGATGTTGTCCCAGTTGTCGTCGAACGCTTCAAACGACTTGCGGGCCTTCGCGACATTCCCGGCCTTCAGCGCGGGCGTCACCTCGCGCAGATGAGCGCGTTCGATGCGCAGCCGCGCCACGTCGTCGTAGAGGCGATTGAGCGGAGCCGATTTTTCGACCAGAGCGAGCATCTCGTCGTACTTGACCAGCATTGCCTTCGCATCTGCGAGAATCGGAGCGGTGTCGGGATTCGGCTTGTTGAGCGCG
>Ga0075424_100005658_pt1 | contig 11969 bp, 10 predicted proteins | sample SoiMethybrSBSTD3_FD_75301 | JGI IMG/M metagenome (GOLD analysis project Ga0075424, IMG submission 75301) | Bulk soil microbial communities from a Populus tree surrounding site in Tennessee, USA - Soil MetaG P. TD hybrid SBSTD3 | ecosystem: Environmental > Terrestrial > Soil > Tree plantation... | reverse complement strand
ATTGACGTTCATCCACTCGCGTCGTCGGCTCGGAAATACCGGTCTGCTTTTGACTTGCCTGGTTGACACGTTCTGGGCGAGGAGGGTTGCGCGCCGCTCCGGGAAATGACTGCCGGATGACCGAGAACCAATGACCCGCGACCCGGACCGTTAACTCGCCAGGACACCGCGCATGTCTGCGCGAGTGGTGAGTGGTGAGTTATGGGTCGTTGGTTGTTGGTCATCGGTCCTTGAAACCTCGAAACGAGCCGATCAAACGACTCTGACCCCTTTGATCCGGGAATAGCATATTCGGGCCCCGATGACAGCTTCCTCGGCGCCTCAGGCTTCGGCCTCCCGAATCGCGGCCGCGGCTGCTCCCCCCGCCGCGGAAGCGCACGCTACTGCGGAAACGCTCACCAGACGAGAGCTGCTCGTTCGGTGGGGCACGGTTGCGGCCGTCGTCTCGAGTATCCTCCTGATCACGGTTCCAGAGGGCATCAGCGCCAAATCCTGGCGGCTGCTCGCGATCTTCCTCGGCACCATCGTTGGCTCGATCGTCCGGCCTGTCCCCGCAGGGGCGATGGTCTTCCTTGGCGTTGCCGCGCTGGCGGTCACGGGCACCCTCACGCCAGCACAGGCGCTCGGCGGGTACGCGGATCCCATCGTCTGGCTCGTCCTCTGCGCCTTCTTCATCGCGCGCGCGATCGTGAAGACCGGCCTCGGACGCCGGATCGCATTCCTGTTCATACGGGCGATTGGCCATCGATCCATCGGGCTCGCGTACGCGCTCGTCGGAAGCGACACCGTGCTCGCGTCGGTGATCCCGTCGAACGGCGCGCGCGCCGGCGGCATCGTTTTCCCGATCGCCAAGAGCCTCGCCGAAGCATACGACTCTACCGCCGGACCAACGCGGCGGCGACTCGGCGCATTCCTGATGCTGACCGTCTACCAGTGCGACGTCGTCGCCTGTGCCATCTTTCTCACCGGCCAGGCCTCGAACGTCCTCATCGCGAAGTTCGCCAGGGATTTCGGTGGCGTCGAGCTCTCGTACGGCCGGTGGCTCGTGGCGGGCGTGGTGCCCGGACTCGTTGCGCTGGTGCTAGTGCCGCTCGTGCTCTACCGGCTCTATCCTCCCGAGGTGCGACACACGCCCGCCGCGAGCAGCCTCGCGGCAAGCGAGCTCGCACAGATGGGCACGATCAAGCGGGACGAGCTCATCACGCTTCTCGTGTTCGTGCTCATCACGCTCTTGTGGATGACGACCGGGTGGCACCACCTCAATTACACAGTGGTTGCGCTCGTCGGCATCTGCGCGCTCGTGCTCACGGCCGTGCTGTCGTGGGATGACGTGACGAGTGAACGAGGCGCGTGGGACGTGTTCATCTGGTATGGTGGACTCGTGCAGATGGCGTCCGCGTTAGGCGAGACGGGCATCACGAAACGCTTTGCCGAGACGGCCGCTGGCTTCACCGGCGGATGGGTGTGGAGCGCGGCGCTCGCCGTCCTGCTCGCGATCTACTTCTACGCCCATTACGGCTTCGCCAGCATCACGGCGCACGCGACGGCGATGTACACGCCGTTTCTCGTCGTCACCATCGCGGCCGGTGCGCCACCGGCGCTCGCGGTGCTCTCGCTTGCGTCGTTCTCCAACCTGAGCGCGTCGCTCACGCACTTCGGTACGACGCCGGGGCCGATCTACTTCGGCGCGCGGTACGTAACGCAGCGTGAGTGGTGGACCTATGGCTTCATCGTGTCGCTGGTCACGATCGCGATCTGGAGCACGATCGGTTTCGTGTGGTGGAAGACGTTAGGTTGGTGGTGAGGTGTCGCTCACGGCCCGTGATGTCATGAAGCGATACGCCACGCCCGCCGGGCCGGTCGACGCCCTTGCGGGTGTTTCGATCGACGTGGAGGACGGCGAATGCGTGGCGCTGGTCGGCGAAAGCGGCTCGGGCAAAACCACGCTCCTCCGCTGCTTCAACCGCCTCGTGGAACCCGACAGCGGCGCGGTCTCGGTGGACAACGCGGATGTTCGGCAGGTCAACGAGGTGGAGCTCCGGCGCCACATCGGGTACGTGATGCAGGAAGGTGGCCTCATGCCGCACTGGACGATACGCCGGAACGTGGCACTCGTGCCGCGGCTGATCGGCATACCTAACGCCGACGCCCTGGTCACGGAGGCGATGGGGCTCGTCGGATTCACGGACGCGAGCTTTTCCAGTCGGTATCCGCGACAGCTCTCCGGTGGGCAGCGACAACGGGTCGCGATGGCACGCGCGCTCGCCGCCCGCCCCACGGTCCTCCTGCTCGACGAGCCGTTCGGTGCGCTCGACGCGATCACCCGAACGGACCTGCAGGAGATGTTCATGGCGGTCCGGAAGCAGCGCCCGGTGACGTGCGTGCTCGTGACACACGACCTGTTCGAGGCGCAGCGACTGGCCGACCGCATTGCCGTGATGCGAGCGGGAGCCATCGAGCACATCGGGGAGCCGCGTGAGGTCATCGGGTCGCCGGCAACTGCGTACGTGGCGCGTCTCGTGGAGAAGGCCGGGCTTCATCGACTCGACCGGCACGCATGAAGGTCGCGCTCGCCCTCGCGCTCGCCGGCGTTGCCCTGCAGGATGCCCCGCGCGCGCGCCCGATTGTCGTCGCCTCCAAGCCGTTCGGCGAATCCTACATCCTCTGCGAGATGTTCGCGCAGCTTCTCGAGGCGCGTGGGTTTCGCGTGGATCGCCGGGCGGGGCTTGGGCAGACGGAGATCGCGTTCGCGGCCCTGCGTACGAGCTCGATCGACGTCTATCCCGAGTACACCGGCACCGGCCTGGTCGCGATCCTCGGGGACACGACTCGGCGCGCCCCGGCGCAAGCGTTCGCGCACGTAGCGACCGAGTTCCGCCGGCAGTTCGGCGCCGTGTGGCTTCCGCCGCTCGGCTTCGAGAACACGTACGCCATCAGCGTTAGGCGCGAGACGGCGACGCGCTTCGCGCTCAGAACGTTGACCGACCTCGCCCGGGTCGCGCCGTCGCTCCACGGCGGCTTCACGGCGGATTTCATTGGCCGCAATGATGGCTTGCCGGGCCTCACGCGGTCGTACGGGCTCAGGTTCCGCGACGTGCGGCCGCTTCTGGCGGCGGTGAAATACCAGGCGCTCGCCTCGGGCGACGTCGATGTGATCGACGGGTATTCCACCGATGGGCTGATCGCGCGCTACGACCTGGTCGTGCTCGCGGACGATCGGGCGTTCTTCCCGCCCTATCAGGCGGCGGCGCTGGTGAGCCCGTCGCTCGCGCGGGATTACCCGCGGGCCATCGTGGCGCTCGCGGAGCTGAGCGGCCGCATCGACGACACGATGATGCGTGGCCTGAACCGGCGGCTCGAGGTGGATGCCGCATCGGTCGCCATCATCGCGCGTACCGCGCTGGATTCGTTAGGCCTGATCAGCGCGTCGCGAGCGACGACTGGCGTGGACACGTCGCGAGGCCGGCGTGCGTCCGCGTGGGACTCGTTCATGCATGCCATCGTGGACGACCGGGATGCGCTGGCCCGGAGGACGTGGCGACACCTGCTTCTCTCGGCCGCCTCGCTGCTCGCGGCGGCAGTCGTGGCGATCCCGTTCGGCGTGATGCTGGAGCGCCGCCGGCGACTGGCGGAGCCGCTCGTTCGCGCGACGGGATTGTTACAGACGATCCCGGGAATCGCTCTCTTGGCGTTCATGATTCCGCTACTCGGGATCGGGATCGTACCGGCGCTCGTGGCGCTGTTCGTCTACTCGCTCTACCCCATCGTCCGGAATACCTATTCGGGCGTGCGCGATGCGGACCCCGTCGCGGTGAACGCGGCACACGCGCTCGGAATGACTCCGGGCCAGGTGTTGCGCCTGGTGCGACTTCCACTCGCCGCGCCGACCATCATGGCGGGCGTGCGCACGGCCGGGGTCATCAACGTTGGAACGGCGACGCTCGCGGCATTCATCGGTGCCGGAGGACTCGGCGAGCCAATCGTCACGGGGCTCGCACTGTCCGACACCGGAATGATCCTGAGCGGCGCCGTGCCCGCTGCCGTGCTGGCGTTGCTCGTGGACATCGTGCTCGCTGCGTGCGAGCGGGCAGTCCGACCGAAAGGGTTGTAGTTCGTGCCGCAACGCGCCCGGAAGATGTGCTTGCACTAACCCATCGCCGGTCCCGGGTCCATATTGCGTCGCATTGAGCCAGGCCGCCCGCGCGGTGGCAATCCACGTCTCATTCCAGCGCGGACATTCAATGAAGCGAACAACGACTCAGCGGCGAGCGCCGTTCCCCACGCTCGAACCCGCTGAACCACCCAAGCAGCTTTCCGCTCTCGAGACGCCGGCGGCGGTAGTCGACCTGGATCGGTTGACGACGAACCTCGACCGAATGGCGTCGTATTGCATTCTTCACGGCCTGGCGCTGCGGCCGCACGTCAAGACGCACAAATCGCCGCGGATCGCCGCGGACCAGATCCGACTCGGTGCGGTCGGGCTCACGTGCGCGACGCCGCGCGAGCTGGAGATCATGGGTGACGTCTCGCACGACCTACTGCTCGCCTACCCGCTGGTCGGGGCGACGAAGCTCGCGCGCGTGATGTACATCCCGCACCAGGTAAAGCTGACGGTGGCGCTCGATTCGACGGCCGCGTTAGGCCAGCTCGCGGCGGCGAGCAAGGTATCTCAGCGCGAGGTCGATGTGTACGTCGAGATCGATATGGGCATGCACCGGGTCGGGGTCCAGCGTCCGGCCGATGCGGTGGTGCTCGCGAAACAGATCCTGCAGCATCCGCCGCTGAACTACGCCGGCATCGCGTTCTATCCCGGCCACGTGCGTGAGCACGTGAAGGAGCAGGACGCGAATCTCGAGCGCCTGCGGGCCGATCTCGCGGTGTACATCGCCGAGCTCGATCGCGCCGGTGTGCACCCGCGGGTGGTGAGCGGCGGGTCGACCCCTACAGCGTGGCGGATGCACGAAGTGCCGGGCGTGACGGAAGTGCGTCCCGGGACCTATGTCTACAACGACCGCACAACGGCGGAGCTGGGCGCGTGTGCCTGGGAAGACTGCGCCCTGACGGTCGTCGCGACGGTCGTGAGCCGAGCCGTCCCGGGTCAGGCGGTGATCGACGCCGGATCGAAGGCGTTAGGCAGGGAGCCGATGCGCGGCGTCCCGGGCGAGGGCTTCGGCGTGGTGATGGACCATCCGGACGTCGTAGTCGCGCGGATGTCGGAGGAGCACGGGATTCTCGATCTGTCCGGGTCCAACTGGAACCCGCAGGTGGGCGATCAGGTCCGAATCATCCCGAACCACGTCTGCGTCGTCGTTCACCTCAACGACATCATTTACGGCGTCCGGGACTCGATTGTGGAAACGAGCTGGATCGTCGCGGCGCGAGGCCGTGTTGAGATGGAAGCAGCGATCGAGAGCTGAACAGGTCAGAGAGGCAGGCGTCACTGAGAGGCAAGCCTTTTTCGGTACAGCATGAAACGGATCAAACGGGAACTGCCGGATAAACCCTAACGGGAAGGCTCCTCACACCACGAGCCGCGATTCCTTGGGAGTGCCCCGGGAAGCCCATACCTCCCGGGGCAGTCCATTCTCAATCCCAGCTCGTTGTGACAGCTCGCGTGAATGCAAAGCCGGATCCGGTCGTTTGGGTGCCGTTTCCGCTTCATGGCTGTTCCGAAAAAAGCTCGCCAACCACCGAAGCCGTCCGGAGCGCGCGGATTCTGGCCCGCTAGAGTGCCACCCGAATGGACATCCGCACCTCGTCCCCGATGACGACAAACAGTGGGTCGAGGCGACGCAAACCGCGCGGGACGCCAACGTGGTAGCCCCGGCGTGACAACGTGACGTCCGCCAGCAGCTCCCGCCGGCCGTCCGTCTCCGCAATCGAGCAGCGGAGCTCCTCCGTGCGCGTGATGCCGCGAATCGTGAGCGACCCGGGCACCGCGATGTGTGTCGGGAGGCGCATCGCGTCACCACCACGGAACATGATGATCGGGTGGTGCGCCGCGTCGAGGAACAGCGGGCCACGCAGGTGGCGGTCACGCAGCGAGATCCCTGTCCGCACGCTGTCGGCGTGAATCTCGACCGTCACCGCCACCGTGTCGTCATCGTCGATCGGCAGGTGAATCGTGCCGCGGACGTCCATGAACCGGCCGCGGACGATCATCCCGCCGAGCCACCGTACCGACATCGAGACGGCGACGTTCTCGGGCGTTAGGCGAATGGGCGACGTGCCGAGCTCGGCGAGCCATGCCCAGCGGCCGTCGGGCGCGGCCGCAAGTCCATCGCGCGCGCCTGCCCGACGTCGGCCGGCGCGTGCAGCGCCCGGTGCTGGCCGGCTGCTTCCCGGCATAGGTCCAGCGGGGTCCATCAGTTCCGCAACGCCCCCTGTTCGATCCAGCGAATGATCGTGGCGATCTGGTTGTCCGTGAGCGGCTGCGTCGCGAGCGGCATCCGGCTCACGCCCTGCCGCGCCGCATCGTCGGCGCTGATCATTGTCACGAGCCACGATTGCGACGGCTCGAGCGGCACTACCCGCTTGGCCGATGGCTGTAACGTCGACGGGACACCCACGATCGATTCGTAGGCCCGCGTCGAGTCCAACGTGAGACCTGCCTGATGCGTCGCGATGGAGTGGCACCCGCCCGCCGCGCAACGCTTCTGGAAGATCGGGGTGACGTCTTCGGAGAATGACGGACTTGGCACGAGCGTGTCGGGCGCTCCGCCGGTTGGATCCACCGGCGTTTCGAAGTCGGCACAGCCTAACGCCACGGCCACGACGCCGACGCGCGCACCCGCGGCCCCTCGCCACGCCCGCCGGAACCGCGTGGTCACCACAGGTGCACCCCGGCGAACGCCCGCACGGTGAACACGCTCCCCGGCGCGTAGTACATCTCTGCCGAGAGTCGCGTCCGCGGGATACCGATCCACGACGCGCCCGCGGTGCCGTACGCTCGCGTCGTTTTCACCTCGAGCACCGGGTTGTCCGGGTCTCGAGAGCCGTCCGCACGGATCACACCGACATCGAACCGCGTGCGCTCGCCGCGGGCGCCGGCGGACAGGTACGGCTCCCACTGGCCGTTCGCCATGCTGCGTGCCACGATCACCTCCCCCGAGACATGTCTCGGGTCGAAGTAGTCGCGGCTGTCGTTGCCGTAGCAGACGAACGTGTAGTAGGTCATGAGCGACTGGTCGCCGTTGTCGGTGGTGTCCTGGTTGCACGTGATCGGGCCTTCGACTCGCCCCGTGAGAACGGAAAGACGCGGCGTTAGGCGGACACCGGACCCGACGCCGAACGCGCGTGAGACCGCGGCCGACAACACGTTCGCCTTGACGTCGAACACCCGGAACGGCGGAATCCAGCTCCCCTCGAAGCCCAACCCCCACGGCAGCCGAACCCCGAGCCGAGGCCGAGCGAACACAGGCGCGAGGTTCGTGGCCTCGGGCTTGTCCGTCGATATCGTGCGCTGGTCGGAGGACAGCCGCGGAATGTACGAGACCTCGATCGCGAGCTCGGTCCTCGGGATCATCTTGCCCGGCGCGACTGCCATCGCGGACAACCCGGTCGCGCCCCACGGCACGCCGACCGGTGAGAACGCGATGGACGATGAGTAGAACAACATGAGCTTCGCTTCCGGAGCACCCGGGCCGTAGCTCCGGAGCTCCCGGTCCTGCGCCGCCGCGGCATGAGGCGCGAACCACGAGACACCTAACGCGGCGGCAAGACATACGATGATCGGTCCGTTCTGTCGCACTCGCTGCGACTTCTCTCTCTTGCTCTCTTGCCGCGAGCATCCGACTCGCGGCATAACCCGCGCTGCATGCGCGGTGAGCATCTACTGCACCTTGACCGATCCGGACATCCCCGCGTGGATCGTGCAGTGATAGGCATAGTTGCCCACCGTGGGGAACGTCCGAGCGACGTTCCCGCTCGACGTGTTGGGGATGTTACCGCCCGTCGGCGCCGCTGCGTCGAACGTCACGTTGTGCTGGATCGCGAACGACCACGTCACCGTGCCGCCCGCCGTGATGGTCACGCTCGACGGGTCGAACTTCTGATCCGCCGTCGCCGCCACACTTGCGGAGGCGCCCACCGGCGTGACGGTTACGGTGACCTTCGCGGTCTGTGTCACGGCGCCGATAGTCCCCGTGGCGGTTATCTCGGAGCTACCGGCCGTGACACCAGTCACGACGCCAGAGTTGTTGACCGTCGCGACGCCGACCGTGCCCGACACGAACGTCAGCGTAGCCCCGGACATGGCGGCTCCGTTCTGATCATGCGCCGTCGCAGTCAGAGTCGTCGTGCTGCCGACGGTCACGCTCGGATTGGTGGGCGAAAGCGTTAGGCTGGTGAACACCGGGGTCGGACCAGTCCCTCCTCCATCGTCACCGCCACTACAGCCCGCAAACGCCACGAGAGCCGCGACCGCCAACACACGCGATTTCTGCATAAAACCTCCCTAATGTTTCGAAATCGACAACGATGCTCGCGGGGCTCTGTACACCCGAATGAGCCGAGAGATCACGAGCCTCTCACGCGCCGGCGCGAACCCTCCATCGGGCAACGTTCGCCGCTGTGAGGACCTCGGACAACATGACGCCGGTGAGTACCCCTGGACACGCGGCGAAGGGCACCGGCGACAGGGCGAAGGGAAAATCTACGTCAGCCGCTCAATGTACTCGCGGACCTTCGAGCGGTAGCTCTTCCCCGAATGGAGCCGGGTGCCGTCGTTCAGAATGAGCACCCAGTCACCCTGAAACCAGGGTTGAATCTCGCGGATGCGATCGACGTTCACGAGCGTCGATCGGTGCACGCGCAGGAACCTCGACGAGGGTAACCGCTCCTCGAGATGCGTGAGCGTGCTGCGGTGAGCGTGCACGGCCTTACCGGCATGGATTCGCACGAGATCATCGTCCGCCTCGATCCAGTCGATCTCCCCGACACGGATGAATATCACGCGCCCGTCCGCCTTCACCGCGATACGGTCGAGCGCCGAGCGCTCGCTGCGCATCGCCTCGACCAGTGCGGTGAGTGGGCGATCGGCCGCCACCTGGTCCTTCGCGTCGGTTCGAATGAGACCCACGACGCGATCGATTGCGTGGGTGAACCGCGTACGGCTGACGGGCTTCAGGATGTAGTCGAACGCGTGAACCTCGAATGCGGCGAGCGCATGCTCGTCGTAGGCCGTCACGAACACGACGGCTGGCATCGCCTCGGCCCCGACCTCGCGAATGACCTCGAGGCCGTCGAGCTCCGGCATCTGAATGTCGAGCAGCACGAGCTCTGGCGTGAGGCGCCTGATCTGGTCGATCGCGGACCGCCCGTCGCCGCACTCACCGATGACCTCCACGTCAGCTCGCTCACGCAGCAGCGACTTGAGGTGCGCGCGCGCCAGCGGCTCGTCATCCACGATCAGCACACGCACCGGCGGTCGCGCCTCGAGGTCGGTCATACGAGCGCCTCGTGCTGCGACTCGCGGCGCGCTGGCTCCTTCGGCGCGCCGTCGGTGCGATATGGGATCTCGATGCGAACGGTGAACCCGCCGGTCAGGCCGCCGCCGGCTTCGAAGCGATGCTCGCTCCCGTACAGCGAGAGGAGCCGCGCACGCGTGTTCCCGAGGCCGACGCCATCGCGATGATCGTGGTCACGCCGTTCGCCGATGCCGTCGTCGACGACGCTCAGTTCCAGCCGGCCGCCGCGCCGGGCGGCGGTCACGAACACGTGTCCCGGGGCGGCGCGCGGTGCGATGCCGTGACGGATCGCGTTCTCCACGAGCGGCTGCAGCATGAGATTCGGCACGAGCGCATAACGCGCGTCGGGGTCGATCCGGAAGTTCACCGTGAGCCGGTCCTGGAAGCGGATCTGTTGGATTTCGATGTAGTGCGCGAGCAGCTCCAGCTCCTTCGCCAGGGTTACTTCCTGTTCACTCGCGCTGCTGAGTGACATACGCAATAACTCGCTCAAACCGGATATCACGCGCTCGGCGGCGTGCCGGTCGGTGCCGATGAGCGCGTTGATGGTGTTCAGTGTGTTGAACAGGAAATGTGGGTGAAGCTGCAGGCGGAGGCTCTGGAGCTGTGCCCGGGCGAGCCGCGCCTCGAGCTGCTCGCGCTCCTCGGTAGCCCGGGAGAAGCTCGTCGCGAGGCGCTCCTGCCAGTTCGTGGCGTAGGTGGCGATCGTGCCGGCCATCGCGAGGAGCAGCAGCTTCGCCCCCTCATCGAGTGGCGAGACGCCCGCCGCCTCGCTCGCCGCGACGGGATTCAGCACTGTGGGAAGCCGCCCGCTGACGAAGAAGAAAGCGACGAGCGCGCCGTAGCACGCGAATGTCATGCACGCGACGGCGGCCGCCTTGCGCGTGGATGCGGCGATCGGTAGTGCGGCAAGGATGACGAAGTACATGAGGAAGATCGGCGTCTTGAGCGCGAGCGTCGCCGACTGCACAAACGCGTACCCGCCGATGATGGCCGTGACGCCGGCGATGTCCGCGACGGGGTTAGCCACGCCGATCCAGACTGGCAGGCTGGGACGCCGGTAGAACAGCTCGCCCTGCAGAATCGTCCAGGCAAGGATCGGAACGAGGACCGAGACGTTGACCCAGTTGAGCGCCGGCGTGAGGTTCGGCGCGTAGACGAGCGCGGCGATCCCGAGCAGCACGAGCACGATCAGGCGCGCGCGGTTGAGCATTCGCTCGGCGCGGTCGCGCTGGCGGTCCAGCACCGCGCGTGCGGAATCGACGGGCGCGGTGAGCGCGCGCGGGGCTGAGGCGCCAGGCTCCGAATCCATGACCTATTCTATAACGGGGGACTGGGGACTGGGGACTGGGGACTAGGGACTGGGGATTGGGGACTCGGCTGGAAGCCTTCGCTTGGCGCGGAGACCTCCCGGCGCTAATAGCATCCCGGCCGAGTCCCCAGTCCCGGTGTCCCCGGCCTAGCTATCGTCGGACCGCGACGGTCTCGAGCAGCGACTGCCTGACCGAGTCCACCTTCCCCGCCCGCGCGAGCGCGGCCCACAGGCGCGCTACGGTGTCCTCGTCCACCAGGCCCGGCGGCGAGCCTAACGTGGGACCCGAGAGATGCTCAGCCGATCGGAACGCGTCGACGGCCGCGACCGCCTCAGGGGTGTAGAGCAGCGCGTCGGGAACGTCACGCCGGAGCTCCTTCTCGTTAGGCCTGAACAGGCCCAGCGCGTTGAGCATCACCTTGAGCTGCCAGATGTCGTTGCCGGTGAACTGCTCGAGCTGCCGGAATCCCAGTGTCTGCGAGATCGTGTTGTAGATGCGACGCAGCTCGGCGACGGGGTTGGGGTTCTCGCAGACGTTGATGTTCACGGTGACCCCATCGGCGCGGCGCGAGCGGCCGGGGCGCGCATCGGCGACGATCACCGCGGCGGACTGCGTGCGGCCCTTGCGCGCATCGCCACCCTTCGCGTGACCGGCGGCGATCGCATCGATGAGACGGTCCGCGAGATGTCGCGGCGTGCCCTCGCTGGCCTCGAACGATGCCGCGACGGCATCGACGACCTCGGGTCCCACGAGCAGGTTGCCCTGCGTCACGTAGTCCTTGCCGGCGCGCCCTCCGGCCCACGGGCTGTTGCTCGTGCCGGTGTGCTGGGCAGTCTTGCCGCTCACCGCGATCACGCCGACCTGGCGCGACACCGCCTGCGAATCAGCCGCGAGTGCGCGCTCCAGCGCTTTGGCCGGCTCCTCTCCCTTCGCGAGGGCGTCGAGCAGGATCTGCCCGTACTCGGTTCGCGTATTCGCCTGAGTCGCGACGGCGCCGACTCCGGCGCGGACCCAGGGCACGCCATTGCCCACGCAGGGGACTCTGGTCGTGACGGCGACGCCGACCTCACCGGTCCGGGGGTCGATCGCAGCTATCGAAAAGGTGTGGAACTCGAGCGGTTCGCGTCCGCTAACCCCCCACGCCACCGGCTCTTGCGCGACTAGCGGGGAGTGTGTGAGAAGGAGAGCC
>Ga0075424_100005657_pt1 | contig 11970 bp, 11 predicted proteins | sample SoiMethybrSBSTD3_FD_75301 | JGI IMG/M metagenome (GOLD analysis project Ga0075424, IMG submission 75301) | Bulk soil microbial communities from a Populus tree surrounding site in Tennessee, USA - Soil MetaG P. TD hybrid SBSTD3 | ecosystem: Environmental > Terrestrial > Soil > Tree plantation... | reverse complement strand
CCGCCTGGGTGCGCCGCTCCTCGAGAGGCGCGTCGTCCAGGAAAGCATAGGGCTGAGCCTTGAGCACCTCGTGGGCGAGGGGCGACGGCTCCACGACGTCCCGGGCCACGAGCGTCACCTCGCCGGCCTCGATTCGCCGCAGGAGCGCCTCCAAACCCTCGATGTCCATGGCCTCTTCGAGACAGTCGTTGAGGGTCTGTTCCACCAGCGGATGATCCGGGACCTCGCGCTCGCCCACGATGTTCTCCAGGCAGGCAAGCTGGTCGGGGAAGACCACCGCAATCAGATCTTCGGCCTGCTGGCGCAGCAGCGGCGCCGGCAGCTTGCGACCTCCCCGGTAGCGCGGCACGGCCAACGCTCGCCCGGCGTTCCAGCGCCAGCGCACACCGAAGAGCGGCGCGTCGAGAACCGCCTGGGCGAGCACGCCACGCACGGTGTTGGAGTGAAGGAAGTGAAAGGCATCCTCCAGGGGGAAGCTGTGGGTGGGCCCCAGGGAGAGGATGATGGCGTTCTCGGTGGCCGCCGCCTGCAGCTCGAAGTTGAAGGTCTGGCAGAAACGCTTGCGCAAGGCCAGGCCCCAGGCCTTGTTCAGGCGGCTGCCAAACGGCGCGTGGACCACCAGGTGCATGTCTCCGGCCTCGTCGAAGAAGCGCTCGGTGACCAGCGTGGCCTGGCTCGGCATGGTCCCCAGCGCCAACTGCGAGGCGGTCAGATAGTCGGCGATCTGCGCCGCCGCCGCGGGCGGCAACCCCAGCTCGCCCTCCAACCACTCCACCGCCGCGGCCCGCGAGCCTTCCGTGACGCGGCGAGAGACTTCCTCTCGCAGCCGGGAGACGGCGACCGAGAGCTCGGCCGTGCGCGCCGGTGCCTCGCCAAGCCAGAACGGAATGGTGGGCGGCTGCCCCTTGGCGTCCTCCACCAGGACCCGTCCCTGCTCGACCTTGATAATGCGCCAAGAGGCGTTGCCTAGTTGGAAGATGTCGCCCGCCAGGCTCTCGACGGCAAAATCTTCGTGGACGGTGCCAACCGTGGTGCCCGCCGGCTGGAGCACTACCTGGTAGTCCGCAAGGTCGGGGATGGCGCCGCCCGAAGTGATGGCCGTCAGCCGCGCCCCCTTGCGGGCACGGATCACTCCGTTCACCGCATCATGGTGGAGATAGGCGCCGCGCCGCCCGCGTCGAGTGGTGAAGCCCGTCGAGAGCATCGCCACGACCTCGTCGAAGTCCTTCCGAGCGAGATTGCGGAACGGCCAGGCGCGACGGACCACCGCGAAGAGATCGTCCTCTTTCCATTCCTCGACGGCAGCCGCGGCCACGATCTGCTGGGCCATGATGTCGAGTGGCCGCTCGGGAATGATCAATCGGTCCAGCTCTCCCCGCCGGACCGCGTCCACCAGGGCCGCGCACTCCACCAACTCGTCGCGGGTAAGCGGGAAAAGCCGGCCTTTGGGAAGTCCGCCGAGCTGGTGGCCGGACCGGCCGACCCGCTGCAACAAGGTGGCGATCGAGCGCGTCGAGCCGAGTTGGCAGACCAGATCGACCGAGCCGATGTCGATCCCCAGCTCCAGGGAGGCCGTCGCCACCAGCGCCGAAAGCTCGCCGGCCTTGAGCCGCCGCTCGCTCTCCAGCCGGTGCTCCTTCGCCAGGCTGCCGTGATGGGAGGCCACCGTTTCCTCCCCAAGGCGCTCGGAGAGATGGCGGGTGACCCGCTCGGCCAGCCGCCGGGTGTTGGCGAACACCAGGGTCGTGCGGTGCTCGCGGATCAGCTCGGCCAGGCGATCGTAGTACTCGTCCCACACCTCGTGGGCCATCACCGCCTCGAGCGGCGAAGAGGCTGGCACTTCGACGGCGAGATCCAGCCGGCGACCGTGCCCGGCGTCGACGATGACGCAGTTGGGAGTGCCGTCCGGCGCGACGTTGCCAGCTCCCACCAGGAAGCGGGCGACCTCTTCAATAGGCCGCTGGGTGGCGGAGAGGCCGATGCGGAGGAGGCGTTTGCCTCCTGAACCCTCACCCCCCGGCCCTATAGGCGCTAACTTTGCTGCCTCAGAGCGCCCCCCGCCCAAGACCCTCACCCCTTGCCCCTCTCCCGCCCCCTCCCAACCCCCCACACCGGGAGAGGGGAAGCCGGTTGAAGCCGCCTCGCAGGTCTCCCTCTTCTCCCGGTGTGGGGGGTGGGAGGGGGCGGGAGAAGAGGGCCGGGGTGATGAGGGTCTTGGGTGGGGGGCGCCGGCCAGCGCCTCCAGCCGCTCGATCGACAACGAAAGGTGCGAGCCCCGCTTGTCGTCCGCCACGGCGTGAATCTCGTCCACGATCACCGTGCGCACGGTCGAGAGCATCCGGCGTCCGCCGTCGCTGGTAAGGAGGATGAAGAGCGATTCCGGCGTAGTCACCAGGATATGCGGCGGCCGCTTGACCATCGCCGTACGCACCGAGGCGGGCGTGTCTCCCGTGCGCACCGAGGTGCGGATGTCCACGTCCGGCAGCTCCATGGCGGCCAACTCCGCCCGGATTCCCGCCAGCGGCTCCCAGAGGTTCTTCTCGACGTCGTTCGACAGCGCCTTCAACGGCGAGACGTAGACGACCTCGGTCTCATCCGGCAAGCCGCCGTTCAACAGGGCCTGGCGCACCAGGTCGTCGATTGCGGAGAGGAACGCGGCGAGCGTCTTGCCCGAGCCGGTTGGGGCGGCGATGAGCGTATGGCGTCCGGCCCGGATCTCGGGCCACGCCCGGGCTTGAGGCACCGTGGCGGGGCCGAATCGCTTCGAAAACCAGGCGGCGACGGCGGGGTGGAAGTCGGTGAGTGGCATGGCGTAAGAAGAGCGGAAGAGACTCTGAGGATAACAGAGAAAACCGGGGAAGGATTCCGGATAGGAGCAGAGAATAACGGACCCCGGGTGAGCCCGGGGTCAGCGACCGATTTCAGAGGCCGTCGGCGATGAGGCCTCTGTCATCTCCAGTGGCCGCGTATGTAGCGCCAGTGGCCCCTGCGACCGCGTTCATACCGCGGCGCCACCCAGACGCCGTGCACGTGCGGCGGCCGCGACCAGACTCCCGGAACCCAGATCCACTCGGCGCCCACCCAGTCCCAGTAACCCGGCACCCAGTAGTAGCCCTCTCCCGGGCTCGTAACCGCGACTTCCGCACGAAGTCCTGGAGGCGGTACACCGACCTCGACGCCGACTCCGCCACTTACGCCGTAGCAACCTGCCAACAAGGCGAGCACCAGGACGGCCAGGAGTGTTGTCACAGTCGTTGACTTGGCTGACATTCGACACCTCCTTCGACCGGAGCTTTTGTCGCCGCGGTCGTTTCCAAACCCTACTGCAAATCACACGCCTGTGACTCTTTGCGCAGGAGCGACTAGGCTGACTTCACCTCGTGCACTGCGAACGGTCCGCCCTGGGCGTCCAGGAGCATGGCGATCCTGTCGCCACCGGGGACTTCCATGGGGCCGTTCAACACCTGTCCCCCCTTCTCGCGCGCGGTCTCGACCGCGGCATTGACGTCCGCCACGCGGCCATAGTGGAGCCAGGCTGGCGGACCCGGGGACTCGGCGGTCTTTTTATAAATGCCGCCAAGCGGCGCGCCGTGGCGTCCGTACATCTGGTAGACACCGGCCTCGCCCATATCCATAGCGGAGGTCTTCTCCCAGCCGAAAATCTCATGGTAGAAGTCAAAGGCGGCCACGGGATCGGTGGTGGCAAGCTCATGCCAGGAGAACTCGCCCACGGGCGGCATCCCCTCGGGCTCCGGTCCGACGTTGTCCGGCGTGTAGGGAGCGATGAGGGCACCCTGGGGATCGGCGATGACCGCGAAGCGGCCGACTGTAGGAATGCTGGTAGGCGGCACCATGACTTTGGCTCCCAGCTCCTGGGCGCGGGCCGTGGTCTTATCGACCTCCGGCACGACGACGTAGGCCAACCAGTGGGGCTTCGCGCCCCCTGCCACAGCCTCGGCGGGCATGTTCATGATTCCCCCGATGGTGCGGTCGCCCACTTTCCACATGGTGTACTGCATCCCCGGGTTGTCCCAAACCTCGATTCCCCAGCCCATGACGGCGGTGTAGAAAGGCTTGGCGCCTTCCGGATCGGGGGTCATGAGGTCGTACCAGACGAATCGGCCGCGAGCGCTCTCTTCAGGCATTTGTTCCTCCTTTCGGACGACGGAATTTCCCATGCGCCGCCATCTTATACGAAACTGCGGCGTAAGTCACCGGTGAAGTTGTGCCGGCGGAGTGACAAAAAGATCCTCCGGGGAGCGCCCGCGGATTCCGGTTACAATCGGACTGGAAGTTGAAGACACAGAAGATCGAGCCACGGTATGATCGGTCCGCAACGGAAGAACCTGAGGAAGGAATCGATGGCGACTCAAGTAAGCGCCACAGTGGCAGATCTTTACCGTGTCCCGGATCGGGGGAAAGCGGAGCTGGTCGATGGAGAGATCCTCCTGATGTCCCCTACGGGTGCGGTGCCCGGGCGTGCGGCCGGCCGTATCTATCGCAGTCTCGACGACTACGAGCGACGAGTGGGTGGGGGCTATGCCTTCCCGGACAACGTCGGCTTCATCGTCGACCTCCCTCACCGGCGCTCCTTCAGCCCGGACGCCGCCTTCTGGATCGGAAAGCTTCCTCCCGGCGGCCAGTTCCTCACCGGAGCCCCGGTCTTTGCCGTCGAGGTGAGAAGCGAGAACGACTACGGACCCGAGGCCGAGTTGGCGCTCGCCAGGAAGCGCGCGGATTACTTCGCCGCAGGCACCCTCGTCGTCTGGGACGTGGACGTCCTCCGCAGCCAGGAGATCCGCTCCTACCGGGCCAACCGGCCCAACAATCCCGAGATCTTTCGCCGCGGCATACAGGCCCATGCGGAACCGGCGCTACCGGGGTGGTCGATGACAGCAGACGAGATTTTTGAGACCAGAAATTAGAAGCCTTCTGGCATAGTTCGATCAATAGGCCGCGCCGCCGTCCCGCGGGTCGCCGACCCTCCCGTAACTTCCCCTGCTCTCACGCGTAGAATGGGGAGCGTGACCCAGGTGTAGATTCGGTGCGACCCTTCGGGAGGCGATTCTTCGTGAAACGCAAAGTCTTATGGATTCTTGTTGCCGTCGTGCTGCTTGCGGCGCTCGGCGGCTTTGCCTATTCCAAGCGTGGCCCCCAGCCGACAGAGGTGCAGATCGCCAAGGTGGGACGCGAGGATCTGCAGGCGAAGGTCAGCGCCAACGGCAAGATCCAGGCGCAGAAGAAGGTCGACATCTCGGCGACCATTCCCGGCCAGATCACCCACCTCGCCGTCGACGAGGGGGACGAGGTGAAGAAGGGGCAGTTCCTGCTCCAGATCGACCAGGTCAACACCCGAGCCATGGCGCGCAGCAACGAGTTCTCGATGCAAGCCTTGCGGCAGGATCTCGAATCGGCCCGCAGCGCACTGGAGCAGGCCCGCGCCGACTTCCGCCGTGCGGACGGAAACTTCAAGGCGGGGATCATCCCCGCTGCCGACATGGAGCGCACGCGGACCGCCGTGCGCACCGCCGAGGCTGCCGTCCAGGCGAGCCAGCAACGCGTGGAGCAGGCAGGCGCCACGCTCGAAGGCGCGCGCGACACCCTCGCCAAGACGACGATCCGCTCGCCGATGAACGGCGTCGTCACCGCCCGCCGCGTGGAGGAGGGCGAGGTGGCCGTGATCGGCATCCAGAACAGCCCGGGCACGGTGCTGCTGACGATCTCCGACATGTCGGTGGTGGAGGCCGAGCTCGAGGTCGACGAGACTTCGATCCCCAACGTCAAGCTCGCCCAGGAGGCAGTGGTGCGGCTCGACGCCTACCCCAACCAATCCTTCCGCGGCACGGTGACCGAGGTAGGCAGCAGCCCGCTCGCCGCCGCCGCGACCGAGGCGATCAAGTTCAAGGTCAAGGTTCGCCTGGTGAATCCGCCGCCGGGGATCAAGCCGGGCCTCTCGGCGCGCGCCGACATCCTCACCGGCTTCCGCAGCCAAGCGCTGGCGGTGCCGCTTCAGGCCCTGGTGGTGCGCGACATCGAGCGGAAGCCCGGAGAGCCCGTGCTCTCCGACGCCTCCCGCGAGCAGGAGGGGGTCTACCTGATGGCGGGGGGCAAGGCGCGGTTCCAGCCCATCAAGACCGGTCTCGTCGGCGATCTTTCCATCGAGGTGACGGCCGGGCTGCTGGGGGGCGAGACGGTGATCACCGGTCCGTTCAAGGCCCTGCGGGAGATCAATCCTGGGGACGCGGTGAAGCTGGAAGCGCCGAAGAAGAAAGGGGAGGGACGGGGTCCCGCCAGCTGATGGACGTGCCGGAGCTGCTCCGCGAAGCGCTGCGGGCGATCCGCACCCATGCCCTGCGCAGCTTCCTGACCCTGCTCGGCATCGTCATCGGCGTGGCGACGCTGGTGGGGGTGATCTCGGTGATCTCGGGGCTCAACCTCTTCGTCCGCGACAAGCTCTTCCGCCTGGCGCCGGACGTCTTCGTGGTGAGCAAGTTCGGCATCATTCGCAGCCGCGCCGAGTTCCTTGACGCGGTGAAGCGACCGAGTCTCACCTGGGACGACTTCGCGCGACTGCGCGCCGAGCTGAAGAAGGCCGACCGGGTGGGGGCACAGATCCAGGGGGGCGGTGCGATCAAGTTCCGCGACCGCCGCCTGGCCGACGTCGTCCTGTACGGCACCACCGCGAACTACGCCTCGCTGATGAGCCTCGACCTCGCGGCCGGGCGCTTCTTCCTCGACAGCGAGGCGCGGACCGCCCAGGCGGTCGCGGTGATCGGCTGGGACGTCAAGGAGGAGCTCTTTCCGCATCTCGACCCGATCGGCCGCACGATCCTCATCACGGGGATCCCTCACCGGGTGATCGGCCTGCTCGCCCAGCAGGGGAACGTGCTCGGCCAGAGCCGGGACAACGTGGCCTACGTGCCGATCGACACCTACCGCAAAGAGCTCGGTAACCGCACCTCGATCGATTTCCTGGTCCAGGCCAGCGGCGGTGTCGAGGGAGTGGAAGATGCGGTCGACGAGGTGCGGGCGGTGCTACGGGCGCTCCGCCACACCGATTTCCGGGCTCCCGACCCTTTCGGCATCGTCACGGCGGAGAGCCTCCAGGACGTCTGGCATCAGATTTCCAACGCGGCTTTCCTGCTCACCATCCTCATCGCCTCGGTCTCGCTCGGGGTGGGAGGGATCGTGATCATGAACATCATGCTGGTCGCGGTGGCCGAACGGACCTCCGAGATCGGGCTCCGCCGGGCCCTGGGCGCGCGCCAGCGGGACGTCCGCCGGCAGTTCCTGCTGGAGGCGGCACTGCTGTCGTTCTTCGGCGGGACGATCGGCGTCCTTTTGGGGGCGCTGGTCTCGCTAACGGTCGACCGCGTGGCGCATTTCCCCGCTCACCTGACGCCGGGGATCGCGGCGCTTGGCCTCGCACTGTCGGTTGCGGTGGGGGTCGCCGCCGGCTACTGGCCGGCGGTCCACGCCTCGAAGCTCCAGCCGGTGGACGCGCTGAGGGCCGAGTGATGCGCGCGTCTCCCCGCTCCCGCCTGCGCCTCTCCTGGGTCGAGAACGTCCGCTTCGCGCTCGGCTCCATGCAGGCCCAGAAGCTGCGCACGTTCCTCACCCTCCTCGGCGTGGTGGCCGGGGTGGCCACCGTCATCATGATGGTCTCTTTTGTCGCCGGTTTCGACCGTTCGGTGACCCGGGCCTTCTCACGCTTCGGCACCCAGCTCGTGCAGTTCCAGAAGTACGAACCCCGCTTCGGCGGCGGTCCCGGCGGCGTGCCCGAGGAGCAACGCAACCGCCGCGACCTGACGCTGGAGGACGCGGCAGCGCTGAAGCGGCTGGCGACGTTCGCCGCGGCGGTTTCCCCGGAGCGCTACTACGGCCGGCCTGTCGAGGTGCGGTCGCGCCGCGAGAGTGCCAACAACCCGACCGTCGTGGGGGCGACGCCCGACTTTTCGCTCGCCAACAACAGCTTCGTTCGAGACGGCCGCTTCCTCATCGACGCCGACGTGCGCCGCGCTGCCCGGGTGGCCGTGCTCGGCACCGACGTCGCCGAGACCCTCTTCCCCCACCAGGACCCGATCGGCCGCTCGCTCACCCTCGACGGCCAGGCCTTACAGGTCATCGGCGTGTTGGAGAAAAAGGGTTCGTTCCTGGGCGGCAGCAACGACAACGTGATGGTGCTTCCGCTCTCCGCGTTCGACGATCAATACCCCCAGATCCGCGACGGCGGGCGCGACACCATCCATATCGCGACGGTGCCGCGGCGACCGGAGGACTACGACGCGCTGATCGATCAGGAGACGGCGATCCTACGCGTACGCCGCAAGCTGCGCCCCAACCAGCCGAACGATTTCGCGACCTTCACCAGCGTCGGCATGCTGAGCAACTTCCGGCAGATCACCGGCGGCGTCGCGGCGGTGATGATCCTGATCGCCGGCATCGCCCTGGTCGTAGGCGGCGTCGGGGTGATGAACATCATGCTGGTCAACGTCACCCAGCGGACCCGCGAGATCGGGTTGCGCAAGGCGCTTGGAGCGACGAGGCGGGACGTCGCCGTTCAGTTCCTCGCCGAGGCGGTGACGCTGACCGGAGTGGGGGGCGCAATCGGCATCGCCGCGGGCCTGAGCGCCGCACTCCTCGCCCGTGTCGCCTTCGACTTCCAGGCGGCGGCTCCCCTGTGGTCCGTCTTCCTCGGTTTCGGGGTCTCCACCGCCGTCGGCCTCGCCGCCGGTCTCTGGCCCGCCATGAAGGCCGCGCGGCAAGATCCGATCGAAGCACTCCGCTACGAATAAGGGAGTAAGATCAAGCCATGAACGTCAAGCTGCTCATTCTAGGATCTCTGGCGGTCATTCTGATCCTCGCGTCCTGCCTGCTGGCGAGCAGTCCGGCCCCGCAGCCCAAAACCCAGCCCGTGAACTTCCAGGCGCAGATCCGCCCGATCCTGGAGAAGCGCTGCCAACCCTGCCATTTCACGGGCGGCAAGATGTACGAGAAGATGCCCTTCGACCGCCCGAAGACGATCCACACCCTCGGGGAGAAGATGTTCACGCGCATCAAGGACCCGAAGGAGCAGGCGATTCTGCGGGCGTTCCTGGCGCAAGGAGCATGACGATCCCGAACCCGCCGAGGTTCGCCGGCTTTTTCGCGACCGCGATCTTGCTCGCGTCAATCCTCACTGGCTGCGCCGTGATCGACCGAATGAGCGGTGTGGCGGAGACGAAGCGAATTCAGGAGTCCGGGGTGGCGGCGCGGGCTCGGATCCTGGAGATCTGGGACACGGGGATTACGGTGAACCAGGACCCCGTCATCGGAATCCGGGCCGAGGTCACCCGCGCTGACGGCACGACCTATACCGCCTCGATTCCCAAGAGCCTGATCTCCCGGTTGGCGATCCCCAGGTTCCAGCCGGGCAGCGTGGTCGACGTCCGAATCGATCCCCAGGATTCGTCCAAGGTGGCGCTGGACGTATACAGTTATCATTAGAGGCTGGCCGGAGCGTGCAATCGGCCGTTCTGCACTTTTACCGTAGGGCCCCATGGCGGGTCAGAGAATCCGAAGGGAGGGAGCATGAAGAAAAAAGTCGGCAAGCTGAAGCTGAACAAGACGACGATCTGCCGCCTGACGAAGGATCAGTTGCGTCACGTGGCCGGAAGGGATTACGTGAGCCTACAGGGTTGCACGTGGGGCTGCGACTCGGTCGACTCGGAGCTCTATACCTCCTGTATGCATTGCGGCGAGGAGTGAGCGTATCCCATCGGGAGGCAGCGACATCGGCTGCACCCGCCGACGGGAATATCGCCGGGTGCGGATCGTACGGGTCGGGCCATCACGATCGCCGCGGCGCGTTGTCTCCCTTCCTCGACTTCGAAGCTCTCGGGCATGGCCTGGTCAGCGCCGCCGGCCGAGAAAGATCGTGTCCCGTCGCTTGCCGCCTCTGCGCGTGGCGACGCTCTCTGCCCACGCCTCGAATCCGGCCTTCCGCAGCCGGCGTTGGAACTCCGGGGAAGGCGCCGACGACCAGACCGCGAGCACTCCTCTCGGCACCAGATTCCGCGACAGGCGGGCGAGACCCTCGGCGGAGTAGAGGCTGTCGTTTGATCGCAGCGTGAACGCCTGGGGACCGTTGTCGACGTCGAGCAGGATGGCGTCGAAGTGCTCGCGATTATCGCGGCGATCGAGGAGGCTCTGCACGTCCGCCCGGACGGCGGTGACACGCCGGTCTTCGAGCGGCCGGCCGGCGAGATCCGCGAGCAGGCCGCGGTTCCAGCTCAGCAGAGAGGCGAAAACCTCGCAGACCAACACGGTGGCGCCTCGCGGCAGGTGGTCGAGGGCCGCCCTCAAGGTGTAACCGAAGCCCAGGCCACCCACGAGCACGCGCGGCGTTTTTTTCTCCGCAATGGCTTCGCAGGCCAGGCGGGCCAGGGCCTCCTCGGAGCCGTGGACGCGGCTCGTCATCAGCTCCTGGCCGCCGACGCTCAGGGAGTAGGTGCCGTCATGCCGCGAGAGCACGAGCTCGTCGCCTTCCGAAGTCGTCTCCCGCGCCAAGGTCTCGGTCGGCTTCACGGGCCAAGCCTAGCGCGGACCCGGCCTATACTGTTTCCGGGTTCAACCTCCATGGAGGATTCTTGAGTCATGGCAGAACTGTGGATTCCAACCATTCATTGGTGGGAGCTGATTCTTCGCTCAGTCCTCGTCTATGTCTTCCTCGTCATCGTGCTGCGGATCACCGGCAAGCGCCAGGTCGGCCAGCTGGCGCCGTTCGACCTCGTCCTGCTCCTCGTCCTCTCGAACGCGGTCCAGAACTCGATGAACGGCGGCGACAACTCGCTCACCGGCGGGCTCATCTCGGCCGCGACGCTGATCGCGCTGAACTACACGGTGGGCATCGCCACCTTCCGCAGCAAGAAGATGGAGGCGCTCATCGAGGGAAGGCCGCAGGTGCTGGTCCACAACGGCAAGCTTTTCGAGGACGTCCTGGCCAGGTCCCAGCTCACCCGGCACGAGCTCAACTCAGCTCTGCGGCAGGCGGGATGCACCTGCGTCGAGGAGGTGCACACCGCGATCCTCGAGAACAACGGCTCGATCTCGGTCTCCACGCGAAAGGAGAAGGGGTAGCCGCTACGCCCTCGTGCCGCTGCGGCCTCCCATCGCCGGCAGCAGGGCCTCCCGGCGACCCAGCAGGCTGCGCAGCTGGAGCAGCGGCCCGGTCATGAAGGTCGTGATCAGCGCCATCAGGACCAGCATGGTGAAGATCTGCGGCGACAGGATTCCCAGGTCGTAGCCGAGGTTCAGCACGATCAGCTCGACCAGGCCGCGGGTGTTCATCAGGACGCCGAGAGAGAAGGAATCTCCCCAACTCATCCCCGTCCAGCGCGCCGCCCCCATGCTTCCGAGCAGCTTGCCGGCGATCGCCACCAGGACGATGCCGCCGCAGATCATCCAGCTCTGCCAGTCGGCGAGCAGGCCCATCTGTGTGCGCAGGCCGGTGAAGGCGAAGAAAAGCGGCAGCAGGAGGACCGAGCTGAAAGTCTCCAGACGCTCGCGCAGGAAGTGGCGTAGACCGGAGTCCGGCGGCATGCAGACGCCGGCGAGGAAGGCGCCGAACAAGGCGTGGATGCCGATCATCTCGGTGAACAGCGCCGCGGCGAAGACGAAGGAGAAGAGGATGGCGAGGAGACCGACGCTGGCGGCCTGCCCTTCGGGACGCACGCGGACGATCCGGCTCGCCAGCGGCTTGATCCCGAAGAGCATCGCGGCGATGAACAGCAGGGTGAGGCCGATGGTGAGCAGCGAGCCGCCCAGGCCGTTGGCCTTCACGATGGCGACCACCACGGCCAGCATGCACCAGGCGGTGACGTCGTCGACGGCCGCGCAGGCGATAGCTGTGCTCCCAAGGTGAGACCGCGTCATCCGCCGCTCTTCGAGAATGCGCGCCAGCACCGGGAAGGCCGTGATGCTCATGGCGAC
>Ga0075424_100005655_pt1 | contig 11972 bp, 9 predicted proteins | sample SoiMethybrSBSTD3_FD_75301 | JGI IMG/M metagenome (GOLD analysis project Ga0075424, IMG submission 75301) | Bulk soil microbial communities from a Populus tree surrounding site in Tennessee, USA - Soil MetaG P. TD hybrid SBSTD3 | ecosystem: Environmental > Terrestrial > Soil > Tree plantation... | reverse complement strand
GCGGAGTAGGGCGCGTAGGCGCCCAGATTGAGCGTGCCGACGGTCGCGAACGTGACCGCCCAGGGGTAGCTCGCCGGGACGTTCACGGTCACCCGCGCCGAGGCCGACCCCACGGCCGCGGTGCTCGCGTCGCGGGAAACGGAGGCCGAGAGGTTGGTGCCGAACGTCCAACCGGAAGTGACGTTGGTCTCGAAATCCGGGTTGCTCGCGGCGTCGGGCCCGGTACCGAGCCAGATCATCTGGGAATAGGGGCCGAGCGGCTGCCCGAGCCAGCCCGTGTTCGCCAGGTTCGACGTGGACCGTCCGGTCGCGAGGTCCACGGCATACTCGTCGTACCAGTACATGTGGTACGGGAAGGGTCGCGCGGCCCGCGCCGACGGACCGAAGTTGTGGTAGCCGCTCCCGAGCGCGACGCTTCCGAGCCCGAAGCGCACCTTGCGCTGGTTGGTGCCGGAATAAGGATCGAGCCCCAGCATGGCGCTGAACAGCCAGTTGCTTCGCGGCGCGAGGTAGCGGACCTCGTCCGGGAGGTAGCCGCCGTAGTCGCGGTACATGTTCTGATACCAGTCACCGCCGTTCTGGAACGGAAAGTTCTCGCGCATCCAGCCGTTGAACGTCGCGTAATTCTGGCTCGGCGCGCAATTCCCCACCATCGTGATCTCGGCGCCGGCCCTTCTCCTCAGCCGGTTGCCGAGCGTGTCGATCGCCACGCTCCATGCGGCATCGAACGCCGCCAGCGTGGAATAGCCGGCGCGCACGTAGTCGATGTGCTCGGTCGGCGACTCCATCCACAGGATGCTCTTGCAGTAGATGTCCAGGAAGATCCCGTCCCACTTCTGGGAGGACGAGACCAACGTCGGGTTGTTGAGGACCGCATCGTAGAACAGGTCGGCGACCGCCTCGGCGACGACGTAGTGCCCGAACAGATCCCGCTTCGCGAGGTTGACGCGCGTCCCCGAGAACTGGCCGCCCGCCTGGTTGTACAACCAGCCGCCGAGGTCGCGGACGAGGCGGTAATAGCGCGTAGGGTAGTGCACGAGTGAGTCGGTGCTGGAGGGGTTCCAGATCGTGCCGGTCACGTACGCCAGGAGCTTGATGCCGGGGCGGCGGGCGCGCAGCGCGGCGATCACGTCGGGCCGGTATTCCGAGATGGGACTCGCGTCGAGGATCACCTCGTGGAAGCGGCTGACGGCCGCGAGCGTGGTGTCCTGCAGGGCGCCAGTGGCCAGGGGCCCGTTGAAGTACGGGTACCCGTCCCCCGCGATCGCTCCGTAGAGCCCGAGGCGCGGGTAGTCCTGGGCGCGGGCCGGGCCAGGCAGCGTGAAACCGGCTGCGACTGCGGCGGAAAGCAGCAAGAAAGGGCCGAGGAACGGCCGGGCGGCCCGGACGATGGTGCGAGCAAGGTTCATGGGGTCCCCCGGCTTTCGTTATCGGCATGCCCAATCGCCGGCTGAACCTCGACAAGTGATAGGCTGCCGCGCCATGCCGGCCCCACGAAACGAGGACGACCGCTACTGCCGCGCGGTCCTGCCGCGCGTCTCGCGCACGTTCGCGATCAACATCCGGCTGCTCGGCGGGGACTTGGGCGATTCGGTTCGCACCGCCTACCTGCTGTGCCGCTCGGCCGACGCGCTCGAGGATTCGTGGCGGGGCGATGCGCTCGAGATCCGCGGGCGGTTCGCGGCGCTCGAGGCGGCGGTGGCGGGCGATGATCGCGCCGCGCGGGAGCTGGCCGCGCGGGCGGCGGCAGAGGCACGCGGGCGGGCCGATCTCGAGCTGGTCGCGCACCTTCCCGCCGTGCTGGGCGTGTACGCCGCGCGACCGGCTCCGGACCGCGAAGCGATCGCCGAGTGTCTGCGCACCATGTGTTTCGGGATGAGCCGCTTCGCGGCGCGCGCATCGGAGCGCAACCCCGCGAGCCCCTACCTCGACACCGAAGGCGAGCTGCGAACGTATTGCCACGCGGTCGCGGGCTGCGTGGGCGTCATGCTCACGCGCATGTTCACCGCGCGCGCGCCGGCGAGCGATCCCGCTGCCGGCGAGGCGCGGCTCGCGCTGGCGCCGGTGGTGGGCGAGGCGCTCCAGCTCACGAACATCTTCCTGGACTGGCCGGTCGACATGCGCAGGGGGCGCTGCTTCGTGCCGGCGTCGTGGCTCGAGGAGCACGCGCTCGTGCCCGGCGATCTCGTGGGCCGCGACCACCCGGGAGTGCGCGCGCTGGCGGAGCGCCTCGAGTCGCGGGCGCGCGCGGCGCTGGCGCGCGTGCCCGAGTACCTGGCGTTGATCCCAGTCGCGGCGGTCCGCTTCCGCCTGTTCTGCCTGTGGCCGGCGGTGTGGGCGGCCAGCTCGCTCACGCACGCGCGCCGCGACCCGGAGTTTCCGTGGGGCGCGCGACGCCCGCGCCTGCCGCGCGCCGAGCTGTGGCGCCGCGCGCTGGGCTCGATCTTCGTCCCGCCCGAGGCCGCGCTGCGCCGGGCGTAGCGCGAAGTTACGCCATGCGCTCGGGAAGCGCAGCGGCGGCGGCCTTCTCCTCGCGCGCGCGGATCACGCGCAGGCGGTACGACACCCACAGCGCGCTCCCGAGCAGGATCACCGCGCACAGGCTGGTGGCGGCCGGGGCGCCGGCGCGCTGGGCGATGGCCCCGGCGAGCAGCGCGCCGAGCGGCGCGGTGCCGATGAACATGAGGGTGTAGAGGCTCATCACGCGGCCGCGGAAACGGTCCTCGATGATGAGCTGGATCATGGTGTTGGTGCTCGCCACGTAGAGGATCAGGCCGAAACCCGCGAGGAAGCCCATCGCGAGCGTGAGCGGCAGCGAGCGCGACCAGGCGAAGAACCCCATGCCGAGCCCGCCCGAGACGAGGCCGATGAGCAGGTTGCGGCGCAGGTCCCAGCGGCTCAGCTGGCGCGTCATCCACACCGCGGAGACCAGCGACCCGAGGCCGAACGCGGCCATCATGAGCCCGAAGGACTGAGCGCCGGCGTGCAGGATGTCGCGCGCGTACACCGGGAGCAGGACCGAGTACTGGAAGCCCAGCCCGGCCGCGATGCCGAGCAGCAGGAGCAGGTTGCGCACCGGGGGCAGATTCCACGAGTAGCGCACGCCGTCCATCAGGGTGGCGTGGCCGTCGCGCTTCTCCGCGCGGGCCACCGGGGTCATGGCGAGCAGCGCGGCCAGCACGGCGAGATAGGAGAGCGCGTTCAGCCAGAAGCAGCCGCCCTCCCCGATGGTGGCGAGCAGCACCCCGGCGACCGCCGGGCCGAAGACACGCGCGGTGTTGAAAGCGGCGGAGTTGAGCGCGATCGCGTTCGAGAGGTCCTCCTTCCCCACCATCTCGATCAGGAACGACTGGCGCGCGGGCAGGTCGAACGCGTTGATCAGGCCGAACGCGAGCGCCAGGACCAGCACCATCCACGGCGTCACGACGCCGGTGGTCACGATGAGCGCGAGGGCTGCGGCCTGCAGCAGCGCCAGGGTCTGGGTGGTGAGGATGAGCTTGCGCTTGTCCACGCGGTCCACGACCACACCCGCCCACAGCGAGAAGATCGTGACCGGCAGGAACTGGCAGAACCCGAGCAGCCCGAGCATGAGGGGCGAGGAGGTGAGGCGGTGCATGAGCCAGCCCTGCGCCACGCTCTGCATCCACGTCCCGACCACCGAGACGAGCTGGCCGGTCCAGAACAGGCGGAAATTGCGGTGCCGCAGCGCGCGGAAACGGAAGCCGAGCGACTCGCGCACGGGGGTGGACGACATGCTCGCACGCTATCACGCTGGATTGAGCGTCATCGAGCGCGCTCGGCCCCGGAGTCTTCAGCCCGCGCGCGTGGCGTCGTGGACGACGTCGAGCACCAGACCGGGGCCGGTCGTGGTGTCGCAGGGGCAGGCCTCGAGCCAGAACAGCAGCGAAGCGCGCAGCCGCTCGACCGCCTCGGCCGCGGTCGCCCCGCGCCCTTCGCAGGCCGGGTAGTCGCCGCAGCGCGCCACGATCTCCCCGCCGTTCCGCTCGAGCCTCACGGCGCATCGCACGCATCGACGGTGGCACCACCACGTCCCGGGCGCAAGGGGCGGAATCGATCGCCGTGCTATCGTCGGCCGATCGCATGCGTCTCCCCCATCTCCTCGTCAACCTGGCGTTGTTCGTCGTCGCCACCATCGTTTCGGTCGCGCTCCTCTTCGGGGCCGGCGAGCTGTACCTCAGGGTGAAAGCCGGGGGCGCCACCCAGTACATGCCGTGGATGGAATTCCATCCCGAGCGCGGGTGGGCCCTGAAGCCGGGCGACTACGCCGGCTACGAAGTGAACGAGTCACGCAAGACCCGCATTCTCATCAGCGACCTCGGGCTGCGGAACTCTCCCGTTTCCCCCACCGTCCCGCCCGGACGGCGGCGCATCAGCGTCGTGGGCGATTCATTCGTCTTCGGCGCTGCGCTCGAGGATAGCGAGATCATCACCGGGCAGCTCGGCCACTTGTTGGGAGACCGCTGCCAGGTGGTGAACCTGGGCGTCGAAGGCTACGGCACGGGCCAGGAGTGCCTGCTGGTCGAGGATCTCGCAGCGCGCGGCTACGCCGTCGGCGACGCGATCGTGCTGGTCTTCTTCACGAACGACATCCTCGACAACCTGGCGCTCAGCTACGGCGGCGGCGATCCGGTGCCGACCACGCCCAGGTTCTGGGTGGACAGCACCGGCGCGCTCCTTCACACACGCCCCCAGACGCGCAGAACCTATCCCTGGGGGCGAAAGCTGGCGAAGAACTGGATGTTCTATCGCTACCTGCGATCGCGCGCGACGAATCTGATGCTCTCGAACCCCTGGGTGCACGACCTCGCGGGAACGCTTGGATTCCGGCCGAGCCTCCCCCGGATTCCCGGAGTGGTGGAGGGGTTCTACTCCGCGGGCTGGCAGGAGCGATGGAAGAACACGGAGGAGATCCTCGACTACTTCTCGCGGCTCGCGCGCGGGCGGCTCGGATCGCAGCTCGTCGTCGCGTTCGTGCCTTCACCTTTCCAGGTGATGGGAACGCTCCGTGAGATGGCGTCCCGGCAGGCGCGCACGGACTCGATCTACGCCGCCTACCTGGCCGACGTGGATCGCCCCCAGCGCTGCCTGCGCGAGTTCTGCGACCGCTCCCGCCTGACGTTCATCGACGCGACACCGGCGCTGCGCGAGGCGGCGCGCACGCGCTCCCCCTACCTGGTCGAAGCCCATCTCAACGCGTTCGGTTCGCGGATCGTCGCTCAGTCGATCCGCGACGGGATCACGTCCCGATTGTCGCCTTGAGCCCCGCGATCAGGGCTGGCCCTGCGCTTCGCGATCTGCGACCTCGCGCACCCGCCAGCCGCGCTCTGCGATCAGGCGGTCCACCGTCGCGTTTCGGGTGAGATAGAGCACGATCAGGCGATAGCCGCGGTCGATCGGGATCTCCAGCGCCTCGAGCCCTGCGGGGAACTTGCGGGCCTTGGCCTCCCCCGCCACATAGCGTGGCACCGGGAAGTCCTGCACGTAGAGCGGGCCGGGCGTTGGCTCCCATACCAGCCGGGGGTGCCCGAGCATCAGGGTGACGCGGCGCTCGAGCAGGTAATCGAGCGTGGTCTGCCGGCGATGTCCAGGCGTGGCGCGCCGGGTCTGGCCATGCTGGGCGATCCAGCGGTCGTTCAGGCCCAGCATGTCGATGGTGGTGAGGCCCGAGTAGTAAGGAATCGCGCCCGCGGCCGTGGTCGCGATCACGACGCTCGAGTCGGCGGCGAACAGGCCGTGGAGCGTCTTCCCGATCCCCACCCAGTTCTCCTCCTCCGCCCACAGCAGGCTCTGCAGGTGCCAGACGCTCTGGATCCCGTCGCGATGCGATGTGTGGTTGTAGACCACCGCGTGCTGGAGGCTGCCGGCCACGACCAGGAGGCCGAGCGCCCAGCCGAGCCCGGCGCCGCGCTCGAGCAGCGCGATGACCCGCACCAGCGCGATCGCGACCAGCGGCATCACCGGCACGAACAGCCGGAACTCCATCCAGTCGCCGCCCACAGCGACCAGGTACGCGACCCAGAGCACGGCCCCAGCGGTGAGCGCGATCGCGATCGGCCCGTCCGCGAGCAACCTGCGCCACTTCCACGCCGCGAACAGCAACCCGGCTTCGAACCAGTAGGTGGTGACGAAACGGTAGAGGTAGTAGAAGCCCTGTCCGAGCGAAGCACGCGACTCAACCTTGACGTACCAGGTGTTGGGCAGGAGCGAGCCGTAGTAGGCCTGCTTCCACGCGAGCCACGCGCCGACGATGAGCGCGGCGGGCGCGAGCAGCGCGAGCCACTCGAGCGCCGCATCGCGCCACCGCTCGGCGCGCGCGGCCGCTTCCCACGCCAGCACCAGCCCCACCGGAACCAGGAGCAGCACGGAGTCGACCCGCGTCAGGATCGCGAGCGCCGCGATCAGCGAGCCGAGCGCGAGGCGCGCGCTCCGCGGGCCCGCGCCCCGGCCCGCCGCGCCCGGCTCCGCGGCGCCGAGAGCGAAGTACGACGTCGTGAGGAACGCGTGGAGCGAGGTCTCGAGCCCGCCCGTCGCGAATGCCATGACGGTGTAGTTCGTGCCCAGGAGCACCATCGCGCCCAGCGCCGCGAGCGGGTTCCCGAGCCGGTGCCGCGCCAGCATGAACGTCGCCCACAGCGTGCCCGCGAACGAAGCGAGGCCGATCGCGTACGAGACCGGGACCGGATCGAAGCCCAGGCGGATGCCGGCGGCCAGCAGCAGCACGTGGAGGAAGCAGGAGTAGCCCTCCACCCGCTCGCCGGGGTTGAACTGAAGCCCGTGGCCGCGCGCCAGATGATCGGCGTAGCGGAACGCGATGAACGCGTCGTCCTGGACGAAGCGGTGGCACCACGCCAGCGCCACCAGCGCAACGAACACGGTGGCCAGGAGCACCGTGAAGCGCCGCTCGGCGAACGCCGCGATCCGGTCCCGGAGGCGGCCGTTCACGCCTTCCTCTCGGCCAGCCAGCCGGCGATGGTCGCGGCGAACCACTCCGCGTTCGAGAGCGGGTGGAGGTGACCGGCACCCGGCGAGACCTCGAGCCGCGCGCGCGGGATCAGGCGCGCCAGCTCCGCGGCGGCGCCACGGAAGGACTCCGACTCGCGCTCCCCCACGATCACCAGCGCCGGGCAGCCGAGCCGCGGCAGGTCGCTGCGCACGTCGTGATCGAACGCGAGGCGCACGCGTGCCAGCGCGAGCCCCACCGGAACGCGGCGCACGCTGTGGTGCACCAACCCGAGCACGTGCCGGTCGCAGCGCGGATCGAACACCCAGCCGCTCCGCTGCGCGAGCCGTTGGGCGAAGGCGAGCGCGCGCGGCTCGGGCAGGAAGCGCAGCGCCGCCAGCACCGCCGGCTGCTCGAAGTAGCGCGCGCGCCAGTGCGAGCGCGGCGTGGCGATGCGCGCGAACGAGCTCGAGAGCACCAGCGCCCCCACGCGCCCGGGGTGCGCGAGCGCGAAGCGCTGCGCCAGCGCACCGCCCATCGAGTGCCCGGCGATCGCGGCGAGCCCGGGCGCAACGGCGTCCGCCACGCGGCGCAGATCGTCGAGCAGCGCCTCCCAGCGGGGCCGTCCGTCGAACCGGGAGCGCAGGTCGTACGTGACGACGCGAAAGCGCCGCGCCAGCCGGTATGCGCAAGCGACGAACGCCTCCTTGTAGCCCGGGAGCGGCGGCACCAGCACCAGCGGCGGGCCCTCCCCCATCACCACGAGCCGCGTGTGCCCGCCCGGCAGCTCGAATTCCCGTTCCTGCCAGCCCTCGAGCCAGGCCGGGTCGGCCGCGCGTTGCCAGCCGTCCTCGAGACGCGCCGCGATGCTCCTCATTCCCCCATGCTACCCTGCGCAGCCGCCCGGCGCGCACGCCGGACGCGAGCGCGTGCTCACGGAGGAGACACCCATGTCGCAACTGTCGCGGAACACCGTTCCCGCATGAGCGGGGCGCTGCGCAGCTTTCCATCCGGATTCCACTGGGGCACGGCGACCTCCGCCCATCAGGTCGAAGGCGGCAACGACAGGAACGACTGGTGGCGCTTCGAGCAGAAGCCCGGCGTCATTCACGGCGGTGCCAAGAGCGGCGCGGCGTGCGGCCACTACCAGCGCTTCGACGAGGACTTCGCGCTCGCCGAGAGCGACGCGCACAACGCGCACCGGCTGTCCTTCGAGTGGAGCCGCATCATGCCGGAGCGCGGCAAGATCGACGCGGCGGCTGTCGCCCACTACCACGGCGTGCTCGAGTCCCTCGAGCGGCACGGGCTCCGCCCGCTGGTCACGCTCCACCACTTCACGAACCCGCTGTGGATCGCCGACCGCGGCGGCTGGGAGAATCCCGAGACCATCCAGCACTTCTGCGCGTTCGTGCGCTTCTGCGCGCGCGAGTTCGGCAGCGAGGTGGACTGGTGGTGCACGGTGAACGAGCCCGAGGTCTACGCCTTCCGCGGCTGGTCCGAGGGTGTGTGGCCGCCTGCGAAGCGCGACGACGGGCTGGCGCTGGCGGTGATGGCGAACCTGCTCGAGGCGCACGGCCTCGCCTACCGCATCCTCCACGAGCAGGACCGCGGCGGCGCGGAAGGGCGCGGGCGCACCGCGAACGTGGGCTTCGCGAAGCACCTGCCGCAGCTCGAAGGCGACCGCTGGTGGTTCCCGCTCGACGGGGTGCGCGCCGGCTTCGAGGACGCGGTCTTCAACGAGGCCGTGCTCCAGGCCGGCGTGACCGGCGAGATCAAGCTCGCGATCCCGGGCGTGCGCGGCGTGACGCGCCGCGTGCCCGAGCTCGCGGGCAGTCTCGACTATATCGGGCTCAACTACTACACGCGCTGGAAGGTGCGCACCTTCGCGCCCGATCCGCACGTGGCGCGCGCCGGTGCTTCGAAGACCGACCTGGGCTGGGAGATCTACCCGCAGGGCTTCGAGCGGGCGGTGATGCGCATGGCGCAGCTCAAGCGGCCGGTGATCGTCACCGAGCACGGGTTCGCCGACGCCCTCGACAAGCAGCGGCCGCGCGCGCTGGTCCAGTCGCTCCACCATCTCGGTCGGGCGATCGGGCGCGGCGCGAACGTGATCGGCTACTACCACTGGTCGCTGATGGACAACTTCGAGTGGTCCGACGGCTACAGCGGGCGCTTCGGCCTCTACCAGGTGGACTTCGCCGACCCCGCGCTCCCGCGCAACCGGACGCGCAGCGCCGACCTCTACTCCCGCATCGCGCGCGCGAACGGCGTCGAGCGCGAGGTCGCCACCGAGGTCGGGCTCGCGCCGTAGGAATTCAGCGCAGCAGCGACGCCCGCACCACGCGATCGCCGGCCCGGCACGAGAGACGCACGAAGTACATCCCGCTCCCGATCCGCGCGCCCCGCCCGTCCCTGCCGTCCCACGACACCGCCGTGCTCCCCGCCGGCAGCGCGCCCGCGATGAGCGTCCTCACGCTGCGCCCGGCGACGTCGTACACCTCGAGCCGGGCCGGCATCGCGGCCGGCAGCGTGATCGCGAACTCCATGCGGCTCCGCCCCGGCGCCGCCTGAACGAGGCGCAGCTCCGGGCCGCCGGGCTCCTGATCGCCGCTCTCCGCGCCGTCCACTCCCGTGACCGGCCCCGCGATCCAGAAGTGATCGGGTGTCCCGGGCGCCCCGCGCACCCATTGGAGCTGGGCGAACCAGATGCGGCATAGCGTCCAGTTTCCGACGATGCAGTCGGAACGCGTCGTTCCGGAAAACCCAGCCAGGTACTCCCGTCCGAAGAACTCCAGGTGCTCGGTGCCGTACCAATTCGCCACGCGCGTGTCGTTCGCCAGGTACGAGTAGAGGCTGTTGATCTCGGTCCAGTGGCCGGGCCCGTAGGTTTCGCTGGGATCGGCCGGATCGTGCTGGTTGCGGAGGAGCCGGATCGATGCCGGCGACGATTCGGAGGTGAACAGCACGTACCAGCTGCTGTCGGCCGGAACGTTTCCGCTGTTCACGTGGAGAAACACGTGCGGCGACTCGGTCTTCACCCGGAGCGTGTGATAGTAGTCCGTCATGAAGAGTGGATTGAGGTCGCTCCACTGCGTGAGCGAGCCGGGCGCCGATTGCGCCACGCCTACGCACATCGTGTCCTGCGAGACTTTGCTCATCACCGACGCGAAGTACATCAGGTACCGGCCCGGGTGAAAGGGATCCGGCATGACGAACGGATCCCGCAGCTGCTGGGGCGCGGATGCGGACGCCCAGGGGGCGTTGTCGACGGAGAAGACCGGCGTGGATTGGCGCTCCCACACGATGGACGGCGTGTTGAGGTTCGTGGTCGTGGCGTAGCCGATGTGCTGGTTGTCGAACGCGTCCACGCCCGTGTAGAACATGTAGTACGTCGGCCCCTGCTGGACGATCGTCGGGGCCCAGACGTGGTTCGAGTCCCACTGGCCGGTCGGACCGACGCGGAACGAGGTCGTGTCGGGGCGCGACCAGTGGACGAGGTCCGCAGACCAGGTGTGGGCGAAGCTCTTTTCGTTCTGCGCGACCTGCGTGCAGTTCATTCTCCCGTTGCTGCGCGTATAGAAGAGATGAAAACGTCCCAGCCCGTCGTAGAAGATCGCGAAGTCCTTGGGGCGGATGTAGGTGCTGGAGTCGAGGTACGATGCCACCGAGATGTGGGTGACCGGCGGCAGCGGAACGTCGGCGGGGACCGCAGCCGAGACCCGCGCCCCTTTGAGGGTCTCCAATTCGAGGACCGAAGCGGGCATGAGAGCGGCCACGCTCGCGGTGGCGGTCAGCGTCGTGTCGGTCCGAGCGAGGATGTCGAGCGCGAGGCTCCACGAAGTGTCGGGGGCCGCGACCCGGACGCCGGCAACCGTCAGGAGGCTGTGCCCGGTCACCTGGATGACGTAGAGGCCGGGCGGGTGATTGCGGAACACACGGCGGATCGAAGGCGGGTCCGAGTCCGTGAGCGGATGAATGGCCCCGTTCGCCGCGGCAGCCGGCCGTGCGGCGCAGGGAACGACGCAGGAAGCGGCGAGGAGAATGGCCGCGAGTCGGCGCATCGGGGGGGCCTCCTGTGACTCCACGCGGAGTCGCGCGATGAATCGGCACAGGCGGCCGCGCCGAGGTCAGGCGCCACGGACGGCGCGCGTGACGAGTGCGGGATGATACACCGAGCCGCGCGCCGGGCAAGAGCCAAACCGGTCTTTTTGCGCGCGCCACACGCCGTGCGCTACGGTGCGCGCGGTCATCCACGAAAGGACCAAGGCCATGTGCCCCTTCTGCGGAAAGCACGGCGACCAGCCGTGTACGGTGAGCGAGAAGCCGAACGGTCGCATCATCTGTTCCTGCGGGAAACACTCGTGGCCGAACTCCGGGGCGTTCCTCGAGAGCTGCCGCCTCGCCAGCCTCACCATTACCGGCATGGTCCACAGCTGGACCCAGGGGTACTAGGCTCGGTCTGAAAACGCCCGATGGCTGCGTTGCTCGGGCGCCTTGCCCTCGGACGTTTTCAGACCGAGCCTGGCCCCTAGGAGCTCCCCCGATGCCGAATCCGGTGTTTACCGGATTGAGTCCCGTCTTCCCGGCAGGCCAATCTTGATGGGCGGCCGCGAGTTGTCGACTAGGAACGGGGCTCGACATGCGAGCGCTGTCGCGGCATCGCGGGTGGTTTCTCAGCGCTCTGCTGATTGGCATCGGATTCGCTGCGTCCACGTATCTGACCGGTCGAGCCCTCGATCTCGCGGCCGCACACGCCCCCGGCGCTCCCGACCTCTGCTCCCGGCTGTTCGGCGCGAGCTGCGACGCGACGTTGGGCGACTCGCGAAACTGGATCCTCCGCGTCCCGCTCGCGGGCTGGGGCGTGGTGTATTTCACCGCGCTCGGCGGCCTCCTGTTCCTGGCCCGCTTCACCCGCGCTTTCGAGGCCGAGGCCCTGCTCGCGGCACTGCTGATCAACCTGCTGGGTCTCACGGCAGGCGTCGCGCTGACCGCACGGCAGCTCGCCGGGCAC
>Ga0075424_100005651_pt1 | contig 11974 bp, 7 predicted proteins | sample SoiMethybrSBSTD3_FD_75301 | JGI IMG/M metagenome (GOLD analysis project Ga0075424, IMG submission 75301) | Bulk soil microbial communities from a Populus tree surrounding site in Tennessee, USA - Soil MetaG P. TD hybrid SBSTD3 | ecosystem: Environmental > Terrestrial > Soil > Tree plantation... | reverse complement strand
TTGCTGGCGACCGGCTTCGTCTCGCCATAGCCGGCCGAACTGATGCGCGTGGTATCGACGCCGGACTCGCCGATATACGAGGTGACGGCCTCGGCCCGGCGCTGCGACAGGTCAAGGTTGTTCTCGGGCGTGCCCTGGGAGTCGGTATGCCCGGCCACCTCGATGCTGGCCTCGCGACAGCGCCGCACCACTTCAATGAGATGATCCAGCAGCGCGAGCGACTCTTTGCTCAAATTGGCGCTGCCGGTCTCGAACAGGATGCGCCCCTTGGCCAAGAGGCCGTCCAAGGCCGGTTGACACTGGTTGACCTCCAGCACCGGCGGCGGCGGGATGACCCCGATCGTCACGACACCGAGCTTGAAGCCCCGCACCAGCGCCCGCCCGAGTTCAAGCTTGATCTGATCCGCCGCCTTCTCATAGATCGCGAGCCCCTCGACGTTAAAGACCGTGTCATCCGAGGTCAGCGAGCCGGAGGCAAGACGCGCGAGCGACGGAAACAGCGCCTTCAGCGCGTCGACGAACCGCGCCGGCGCATCGCTGCGGCTGGCCAGCTCGTTCTCGATCGGTTCTCCGAGAAACGCCGCCTTGGCCGCGTTGGCCAGATCACTGCGCGCCGCATCGTTGGGCGCAAAGCCGGTCAGCACGACGCGCCCGCCGCCCTTCGCGATCTTGAATGCATAGGGCGCAATGACGTCGATGACACCAACCTTGAACGGCTCCGGCAGCGAGGCGCGGACCGATGCCGTAACGACATCGTTCGTCACCGAGGCCGAGCCGTGCCCGCGGATCGAAAGCTCCCCATCGGTCATCGTTGTCTCGCCGTCGGCGAGCTTGGCAAGCTCCGTCAGCGCGCTCGTGGTCGCGCGCACGAAATCGCCGGTCGGCCCTCCGCGCGCAAGCCTCATGCGGTTGACGACCTCCCGGCCGGCAAACAGCCGTGTGGCGGTCGCGGCAATCTCGGCGCGAATGGCGTCGCTCGGCGCCAGACCTTGCAATGTCACGCTTTTGCCGTCGCTGCTGGCATCCCAGCGATAGGGCTTGATTTCCGGCGGCAAGATCTCTGCGCGCGCGAGCTGCAAGCCGGCCGGAAGGCTCCTGGTGGCCGCGATCGCTGCATCGTAGATCTCGAAGCTTCCGGCGGCACCGGAGATCGAATAGCCCGTATCGACAATGCCGAACGATCCGCCATCGAGCTTTGCCGCCTCGCCGAGACCGTAGGCAACGATTGATTCAAATCCATTCGGCGCGCCGGTGGCGTAAGCAAGCGCGTCGACCACCGATTTGCCAGCCGCGTTGTCCTTCGCCATGGCCCGGACCTTGCCGCGGATCGCGGGCGTCGGCACCGAGCCGGTCAGTCTGAGCTCGTCTCCCACCCGGGTGGCGGCAAACTCGAACGGCCTTGCCGGCAAGACCCGTTGCAGACGCCAATCAACCAGCCGCACGCCGTTGGCACGGTCTACCGCCTGGCCCATGCGAGTGCCGTCGCCGTCGGCGAATTCCAAACCCTCGAGCCGGACGTCACGGCCCAAAGCCGTTGCCTTCATTTCACTGGCGATATCAGGCGCCTCGGCAAGGACCGCTTGCGCGCGCGACGCCACATCGGACTCGACCGATTCCGTCCTCACGCCGTTTGCGAGCACCCAAAGCGCCGCGATTGGAAGTAGCCCCACCCACCATTTGCCCGGCTGGTGCATTGATTTCGCCTCCCCAAGCGCAAAAACATGCGAATAGACAACGATTTCGTGGCGGCACAACGGCCCCCTGCGCGGCATAGTAAGATGAGCTGACAGTCTTGGGTAGCTAAGCCTCCGATACCCGCAGAAAATTGATATCCGACATCTTGTCTATTTTACGCCGCACTGTACTGGCTAAGATTTGGCACCATGAAAGTCATTGTCCTCGGTCGCCGACATAGCGTTCGACCGAACAATGACAACTGCCTTCGCACAACACGCTCAGCGTCCACGGCAGGCGTCGTTGCCGGTTGCCATGCGGCCGCGTGCTAACCGCAACTGCGGGCGTTAGGCGTAGACTTGAGCGTAAACTCGGGCGCGGAGCGTTTGAATCAACGCGCAGCATTCGCGGCCCAATGCGAAGTCCCTGTCACGCGGGATCAACCAAATCTCGCCCATCCCGGATGCAGGAGCTGATGAGTTTTGATGCACCGAGCGATTTTTTTGACTGCAGAGCGGCTTTTCTTGACCTGCATGGTTGCGGAACCAAAGCAGGAACTTTTTCACTCCGTTACAGTTTGGAAGGGGGGCTGTACCACCCGGAGCTTCCTTCATGAGAATTGCGCAGATTGCACCGCTGATCGAAAGCGTTCCGCCACGACTTTATGGCGGCACTGAGAGGATCGTGTCTTATCTGGCCGACGAGCTGGTTCAGTTGGGGCACGATGTGACGTTGTTTGCCAGCGGCGACTCGATCACCAATGCCAACCTGGTGAGTTGCACCCCCAAAGCGCTACGGCTCGATGCCGGCGTTCGCGACGTCATCCCTTACTACATGCTCATGCTCGACCGGGTGCGCACGGCCGCCGAGGACTTTGACTTTCTTCACTTCCATATCGATCAGTTTCATTTCCCGCTCTTTCGCTCGCAAGCGGAGCGGACCATAACCACGGTCCATGGCAGGCAGGATCTGCCCGATCTGAAGCCGCTCTACATCGGCTTTAGCGACATGCCGTTGGTATCGATCTCGAACGCCCAACGGCGGCCCATTCCCAACGCCAACTTTGTGAACACCATCCACCACGGTATCCCAAAGCATCTCTATGAGCCCACATTCAAGCCGCGCGGTGGCTATCTGGCGTTCATCGGCCGCATCTCTCCGGAGAAGCGTCCCGACCGCGCCATCAAGCTTGCCCGGACGCTCGGAATTCCTCTGAAGATTGCGGCAAAAGTCGACAAGGCGGACGAAATCTACTTCCGGGAGCAGATCGTGCCGCTTATCAAGCAACCCGGCGTGGAGTATATCGGCGAGATCAATGAGAGCGCCAAGACCGAGTTTCTCGGGGAAGCGCTGGCCCTGCTCTTTCCGATCGATTGGCCGGAGCCTTTCGGTCTCGCCATGATCGAGGCCATGGCCTGCGGCACGCCCGTGCTCGCGTTCCGGCATGGATCGGTGCCGGAGGTGATCGACGAAGGCGTCACCGGCCTGATCGTGGAATCGATGGATGAGGCCGTCCGCAAACTGCCTCGCGTGCTGGCGCTTGACCGCCGTGCAGTGCGGCGGCGCTTCGACCAGCGCTTTACCGCAACCCGCATGGCCAAGGAATACGTCCAGACCTATCGTGCTCTGCTGAAGCAAGCTCCGGCCTCATCGATGCGGGAGGTCGTTCCACTGCTGCAGCCGGCAATGGAAGAAACGCTCGACTGACGGAGACTCAATGACGATCGCTCCTGCGGGGGTGCCGTCGATCGACAATTCTCCGGAAGCTCAGTTCTACATCCCGGCAGTCGGTCCGGCATCGCGGCCACGGCGCACGCTCAAGCAAGACGACACGTTCGTGGTGGTCGATAGCCATGGTGATATCGGCGCGTCGCCCGGCGGCAGCGACGGCTTGTTTCTTTGCGACACCCGCTTCCTGTCGCATTTCGAGTTGCTGATCAACGGGATGCAGGCATTGCTCCTGGGCTCCAACACGCGCGACGACAATACGTCGCTGATCATCGACCTCACCAATCCCGATCTCTATGCGGAGCAGCGTCTCGTCCTGCCGAAAGACACGGTGCACATCGTGCGCACGATCTTTGTCTACCGCAACTCCCTCTACCAGAGAATTGCGCTGCGAAACTACGCCAACCACCCCATCAGCCTGACCTTGTCGCTCATATTCGACAACGACTTCGCCGACGTTTTCGAGGTACGCGGCCTTCGCCGCCCGCGCCGAGGCAAGATCGAGCGCCTGGTTGCCGGTGAAGCCCGGACGCTTCTGACCTACCAGGGACTCGATGGCAAGCTGCGACAAACGAATATCGGCGTTGCTCCGAAGCCGAGCGAGCTACTCGAGACGGCGGCAACCTATCAGCTTCCGCTCGCAGCAAAGGAAGCGCGGTCATTGTTCTGTTGCGTGAGCTGCGGCAACCCGGAGCTTCCGCAAATGGTCGGCTTCAACCAAGGCGCACGCGCCATCTATGGGCAGCAGCACATTGTCTCCCACCGCGCCACCACGATCGCAACATCGAATCCGCTCTTCAACGAGATCGTGTGCCGATCCGTAGCCGATCTCCGCATGTTGTCGACCAACACGCCGCAGGGACCATACCCCTATGCGGGGATTCCCTGGTATTCGACCACATTCGGCCGCGACGGACTGGTCACAGCGCTGCAGATGTTGTGGTTTGATCCGTCCACAGCGCGAGGCGTCTTGCACCGCCTCGCCGCCCTTCAAGCCAAGGTCGACGATCCTGAGTCCGATGCGCAACCCGGCAAGATCCTGCACGAGATGCGCGCCGGTGAAATGGCTGCGTTACGTGAGGTCCCGTTCTCGCTCTACTACGGGACCGTCGATGCGACGCCGCTGTTCGTGCTGCTGGCCGGCCTCTATGCGGAGCGAACGGGTGACTACGACACGATCCGGGCCATCTGGTCCAATCTCGAGGCCGCCCTCGCCTGGATTGACGGCCCGGCCGACAAGGATCGCGACGGGTTTGTCGAATATCATCGCGAAACCGCGGACGGGCTCGTGAATCAGGGCTGGAAGGATTCCTTCGACGCCGTTTTCCACGCGGATGGCCGCCTGGCGGAGGGGCCGATCGCGCTTGCCGAGGTGCAAGGCTATGTCTACGCGGCGAAAAAGGCGCTGGCGCGCTGTGCTGCGCACATCGGCCGGGGCGAGCATGCCCGTGAGCTCGATGCACAGGCCGACCGGCTTGCTGTGAAGTTCGATGAAAGCTTCTGGTCCGCCGATCTCGGCACTTACGCGCTTGCGCTCGATGGCGCCAAGGCGCCCTGCCTGGTGCGCAGCTCCAATGCCGGGCAAGTCTTGTTCAGCGGTATTGCACGGCCGGAGCGCGCTCGTCAGGTGGCCGCAATGCTGTTGACCCCGCAATTCTTCTCCGGATGGGGCATCCGGACCATTGCCAGGCGCGAGGCCCGCTACAATCCGATGTCGTATCACAACGGCTCGGTCTGGCCGCATGACAACGCGCTGATCGCGCTCGGCCTTGCGCGCTATGGTCATCAGACCGCGGTCGAGCAGCTGTTCAAAGGCATGTTCGACGCCGCTACCTACATGGACCTGCGGCGCCTGCCTGAGCTGTTCTGTGGTTTCCAACGCGGGCCGCGACGCGGGCCAACGCTTTATCCCGTTGCTTGCAATCCGCAGGCCTGGGCAAGCGCCACGCCATTGACGCTGCTCGAAGCCTCTCTTGGCCTGCAGATCAACGCGGCGACCGAGGAGGTTCGTCTCGTTGAGCCGCATCTGCCGGCCTTCCTCGGCGAGGTGACCGTGCGCAATCTCGCCGTTGGCCGCTCCAGCCTGGATTTTTCGGTTCGCCGTGAAGGAAGCAGCACGTCGGTGCAGATTTTGCATCGGCGCGGTGATCCCAAGATCTCGGCTATTTACCGCTAGTGCAGATTAGGGTCACTTTGATGCACCTGTGGTCTCTCCCGGCCTCATGGTGAGGAGCCATGAGCTTCGGCTTCGCGAGATTATTTGACCTTGTGCGCGGCGTCTCGAACATCGCAAGTCGGGTTCACCCGACTTGCGCAAATTTGATGCCGATCTCGGGTAAACCCGAGATCGGTGGCCGCCCCATCCTTCGAGACGGGCGCTACGCGACGATTGCGTTTCTCGGAAGCGCACGTACTTGCGCCCTCCTCAGGATGAGGCGGATACACGACCCGCACCCTGTCATCTCGATCCATTTCGACCGGAAGACGCTTTAGTTGACGGCGCTTGCACCGTTGGCCAGATGGCGTGTGCCCGCCCGTAACAGCTTTTCCCCATCGGCCAGCATGCGCCGGCTATCCTCGGAGAACATTTCCATTTGTTTGGTGATGCATTCCTGGCAGGCGGTTGCGACGCCGGGTATTGACCGCGTCTCCGCCACCTTGCCGAAGAACTCCGCTGCGAGGTCGATTTCCGACTGCGCGCGGGCAAACCAAGCGTGGTTCATCTGCTCGAGAGTATCGAGCAACTCTCGCTGCATTGCCAATGCAGCCTCGTACTGTTTCTTGCCTAAATTGCCAAATGCTTCAGGAAACCAGGTGAGCGCCGCGAGCGGCGCCTTTTCGCCATTGATCGCCATGCAAGCCTCCACTCCCTGTCACTTCCAAGGGACAGGCATGCTGAATAGTGCGCTCGCACGGAGTCAACAAAAGAATGGTCAAACAATCGTGAGATTTACTCGCGAGGCGTCGAACACTGATTGGCGCATTAGCTAAACTATGCAGACATCTGGCGAAATCGACTGCCAAGGCATTGAAAACAAGCCAGATCACGGTCTGTCGCAACTTGATCTGATGATATTGCCGGCGGTCGCCGGCGCAAGTCTGGACAGCAGCCGCACCCGGTCGGCGCACCATACGACACCAGCGAGCGCCGTGCCGGCGACTCGGCGGGCTGTTATGATGCCCTTCACACCGGGACAAAGCGAACGCGAGGGATCGACAATGAGCACACCGATCGCAACGCACGTTGCAGACGCTTTCATGTTCGATCCCGGCGCCGAGATGATGTCGCGGGATGCTCTCACGGCACTTCAGACAGCGCGCGCGCAACGCACCTTGCAGCACGCCTACACCAACGTCCCGCTTTATCGCCAGCGCTTCGATGCTGCCGGCGTGAAGCCGGGCGACTTCAAGGCCCTGCCCGACATCGCGCGATTTCCGTTCACGCTGAAGAGCGACCTGCGCGACAATTATCCCTTTCGCATGTTCGCGGTGCCGCGCGACCAGGTGCTGCGCCTGCATGCCTCGTCGGGAACCTCGGGCAAGCCGACCGTCGTCGGCTATTCCAAGAGCGACCTCGATCTCTGGTCGGATCTGATGGCGCGCTCGATGGCCTGCGCGGGCGTGCGGCCCGGCGACATCGTGCACAACGCCTATGGCTATGGCCTGTTCACCGGCGGCCTCGGCGCGCATTACGGCGCCGAACGGCTCGGCTGCACCGTCGTTCCAATGTCAGGCGGTGGGACCGAGCGCCAGGTGACGCTGCTGCAGGATTTCGGAGCGAACGTGCTGTGCGCGACACCGTCTTACGCGCTCAACATTGCCGAGGTCGCAACCAGCATGGGTGTCGACCTGCGGCAAACTTCGTTGCGCATCGGCGTGTTCGGGGCAGAGCCCTGGAGCGAGTCGATGCGGCGCGTGCTGGACGAGCAACTCGGCATCAAAGCTGTGGACCTCTACGGCTTGTCGGAGATCTTGGGCCCTGGCGTCGCCTCTGAATGCCACGTCGCGCGGTCCGGCCTGCACGGCTGGGAGGATCATTTTCTGTTCGAGGTGATCGATCCGGAGACGCTCACGCCCCGCCCCGTCGGCGAGACTGGCGAGCTCGTCATCACCACGCTCACCAAGCAGGCGCTGCCGATGATCCGCTATCGCACGCGCGACATCACGCGGCTCAGCCATGAGCCGTGCGCGTGTGGACGCAGCCATGTCCGTATCATGCGCGTGACCGGACGCAATGACGACATGCTCATCATCCGCGGCGTCAACGTGTATCCATCGCAGGTCGAGGCGGTGCTGGTCAATCTGCCGGACCTCGCGCCGCATTATCAGATCGTGCTCACGCGCGAGGGCGCGCTCGATGCCATGACGGTCGAGGTCGAACTGGCGCCGGAGATCGCGATGTTTGACGCCGACCGCGCCCGCAAGGCTGTCGAGATCGCTAACCACATCAAGTCGCTCGTCGGCGTCACCTGCAAGATCGCGGTGAAGTCACCCGGCGAGGTGCCGCGATCGCAAGGCAAGGCCGTGCGGGTCAAGGATTTGCGGAAGCCAATGAGCTGAGGGGCAATCAAACTCCGTCGCGCCATGTGCCGGTCGCGAGATAGCGATCGAGCGCGATCGCGGCCGCAGCGCCGTCTCCCATCGCGCCCGCGGCCCGGTGCGGAGAGCCCTGGCGCACGTTACCGGCCGCACAGATACCCTTTGCCGCCGTGCGCATCGCGGCATCAACACAGATCCGCCCGGTGGGATCGAGCGGCAGCAGGTCGCGAAACAGCTGAGTATTTGGGACAAGACCAACTAATGCGAACACCGCGGCGGTCGCAAGCTCGCTTTCCGCGCCCGAGCCGACATCCTTGACGCGCACCTGGCTCACCGACTGGTCGCCGATGATCTCGCTGACGGTTGCGCCGAGCCGCACCTCGATCTTGTCATGCGCACCAACCCGGTCGCGATAGCTCGCCTGCCCAGTGAGCGCGCCGCCGCGCTCGAGCATGACAACTTTCGCGACATGCTCGCCGAGCGTAAGCGCCTCCTGCATCGCCGAGTCGCCGCCGCCCACCACCACGGCGACCTTGTCACGCAAAAGCGGCGCATCGCAGCTCGCGCACTCGCTCACGCCCCTGCCAAACAGCCGCTCCTCGCCCGGAACGCCGAGCTTGGCAAGCGCAGTGCCGGTCGCGATGATCACGGCGCGCGCGATCATGCTGTTGCCATCACTGGCGAGCGCCCAATGGTCGCCCTGCGCCGACAGCTGCTCGCAGCCTGCCATCAGGCTTTCGACGCCGGCCGCATCCGCCTGCTCATGTGTCATGGGGCAGAGATCATAGCCGGGCACGCCGCCTGGAAAGCCCGGCACACCCTCGATCTTGTCGATGCTGACGAGTTGCCCGCCAAGCACGCCGCCCGTGAGCAATGCGGTTCGCCGGCCAAGCCGCGCGCTCGTCAAGGCGGCGGTCAAGCCAGCCAATCCGCCACCAATGACGACGACGTCGTATTCACCACTCATCGCTCAAGGATAGCCGAAAGCAGACCGTCGCGGCAGCCTCGAGGGGCCCAGGATTTCATTGCTCCGGCTGGAAGCCGGACTCTTTGATGATGTCGCGGTAGCGCTCCCAGCTGTCGCGGATCGTCTGCGCGAAAGCCGCGGGCGTGCGCGTGGCCACCTCCATTCCGAGCTTGGCCATCGCCTCCTTCACCTTGGGCGATTCCACCGCGGCGCCGATGGCGGCATTGGCGCGCCCCACGACCTCGGGCGGCGTTGCGGTTGGCGCCAGAAAACCCGACCAGTCCTGCACCACGATCTTCTGGAAGCCCGCCTCGAAGAACGTCGGAATGTTAGGCGCGAGCGTCGAACGCTCGCGCGCCGTGGTGGCGAGAATCCGCAGCTTACCGTCGCGGCCATGCGGAAGCACTTCTGCGAGCGGAGAGATGATCGCTGGCACGTGCCCGCCGAGCGCATCCACCACCGACGGCGCGCCGCCGCGATAAGTTACTAGCTGCAGCTTGATGTTGGCGTCACGCGCCAGCATCAGACCGGTGAAATGCTGCGAGCCGCCGCTCGGCGCACCGAAGCTCGCTTTGTCCGGGTTGCTCCTGGCCCAGGCGATGAAGTCCTGCAGCGTTGTCACGTTGGCCGGCACGGCCGGCCCGACCGAGAGCGCGAGCGTGCCGAAATGCGTAGTGGCGACCGGCGCGAAGTCTTTCAAGGTGTCGTAGCGAATGTCCTTATACACATGCGGATGGATGACCATCGGAAACGCCGGCGTGAAGAGCAGCGCAGAGCCATCCGCCGGCTGTCCCTTGACGAACGCGGCCGCGATCTGCCCGCCGGCCCCTGGCCGATCCTGAACCACGACAGCGTCCGCGTATTTGCCCTGCACGGCCTCCGCGACGAGACGCGCAACGGCATCGGTTGCGCCGCCCGGCGGAAAGCCGACGAAGAATGTCGCAAGGTCGAGACGCTTCTGGGCGTGTGCGGTGGGGCTAACGGCAGATGCAAGCGAGAGTGCTGCCAGAAACAGGAGGTGTCGGCGACTGTTCATGTGCTCATCCCCTGTTCAGCATTTGCCCAAAGCAGACGAACGCACGAGTTGCTGAAGCAATCGCAACACACGCAGTGCGAATGATGCTCCACAAGCGAGATTGCCGCAATCTCAGGAGCGAACGAGCGCGTGTCGCTGACTTAGCAGCCAAGCGGACGAAGCCTTAGAAATCAATAGCTTGATGGAGACTTTGGCGCTCCCTGGGGGACTCGAACCCCCGTTTTCGCCGTGAGAGGGCGACGTCCTGGGCCGCTAGACGAAGGGAGCGTAAGAGCCCCGAGATAGCCTTGAACGGGCGGCGGCGCAAGCGTTCCGCTGCGGCAAATTCCGCTCTAAGCTTCCGGAAACACCAGGGAGACGCCTATGCGCCTGTTCAGCGGGCCGATTGCGCTCGCGGCCGTCCTTGCCACCCTGCCTTCGCCTGCCGCGAAAGCACAGTCCTGGGTCGATCCCGCCCTGCTCGAGGCTGCCCGCAAGGAAGGCACGCTGGTCATCTATACCTCGGTGAACGAGGAGGAGGGCCTGCCGATCTGGAAGCAGTTCGAGCAGGATACCGGCATCAAGGTGGAATACATCCGCGGCTCCGACAGCCAGATGATCGGCCGCATCCTGATCGAGAACCGCGGCGGGCGGCCGGCCTGGGATGTGGTGGCGGTGACGTCGGTGCAGCGACTGCCGGCCGCGCTGCTGGCGGAGTACGAGCCGCCGCAGGCGGCGCATCTCTTCCCCTCCGCGCGCGACCCTGGCCGGCGCTGGTATGGCTTCGCGGCCAACTACGACGTACCGGCCTACAACACCCGCCTGGTGAAGCCGCAGGACCTGCCGCAGAGCTACGAGGAATTCGCCAGGAAGACCGAATGGGCCGGGCGCACGGTGATCAACGAGAGCGACACCGAATGGGTGGTGGCGTTTCTCGATCACTACGGCGAGAGCAAAGCGCGCGAGCTGCTGCGCAGCCTTGCGAGCAATCTCAAGCCCGCGATCGTCGGCAGCCATCTGCAGGTGGCGCGCACCGTCGGCGCCGGTGAATACATGGTGGCGCTCAACAACTATGTGAACCTCACCATCAACGTGAAGCTCAACGGCGGACCGACCGACTTCTGGGCGCTCGATCCGATCGGCGTGTTCTATCAGCAGATCGGCATCGACACGCAGGCGCCGCACCCGAACGCCGCGCGGCTCGCGGCAAACTTTATCCTGAGCCCGGAAGGTCAGAAGCTGCTCACACGGCGCGGCCGCATCCCTACGCGGCCCGACGTCGAGACCAATCCGCCCGGCGTGCTGCAGGCGCTGCATGCCAAGAAGGTGATGCCGAGCACTTACAATCCTGAGAAGGAGCGCAAGGCCGACGCGCTGTTCAAGGAGATCATCGTGGGGCGCGTGCGATAGGGCGTCCGCATCAGCGATGTCGGAAAAGCCAACGCTCGTAGTCCGAATGAATGACATCCATTCGGTCGATTACATTCCAACGCTTTCCTACCAAAATGCGAATCCTTCACGAGTTGCCCGTCTTCCATCGATGGGCAGCAGTGACGGCGGAACATTGGTTGTATTCGAGGAAGGCAATCGTGTCTGGCATCCCGCACCAGTTCCGGCCACTCACCGAGCGTTGGACGGCGGGGCTCTTTGTAATGCGGTGTTGCGATTCAGAACTGTCGCCACCGACGTCTAGGAAAAATCATTCCTGATCAAACTGCCTGCTCCCCACCATCAAGGCGTTCGTCAAAATTTCCACTCCAATGCGAGGCTGAGCGGCAAAAGATACGCAACCACCCCCTCCACCCGCCCCCAACTGCAACATTGATCTGTTTGCGCCACTCACAACGAAGAGGAAACCTATGGCTATCATCAACGGGACAATCGGCGACGATACCCTCATCGGCACAGCCGACAACGACACCATTAACGGGCTCGACGGCAACGACGTGCTCGACGGCGGCGCCGGCAACGACAACCTCAACGGCGGCCTGGGCATCGATCTGGCGCGCTACACGAACGCGACCGGCGGCATCACCGCCAATCTGACCGCC
>Ga0075424_100005648_pt1 | contig 11976 bp, 11 predicted proteins | sample SoiMethybrSBSTD3_FD_75301 | JGI IMG/M metagenome (GOLD analysis project Ga0075424, IMG submission 75301) | Bulk soil microbial communities from a Populus tree surrounding site in Tennessee, USA - Soil MetaG P. TD hybrid SBSTD3 | ecosystem: Environmental > Terrestrial > Soil > Tree plantation... | reverse complement strand
TCGATCGCCGGCAGCGGGCCGGCCGTGCGCGCGAGCTGCTTCAGGACGACCAGCGTGAGGTCGTCGAGCGGCTCGTCCGCCCACGCGCGGACGGCCGTCAGCAGCTCCTCCACCACGTCCGCCGCGCGGCGGTGGGCATGGCGATCCAGCAGCTCCCATAGCCGCGCCTCGCCGTACTGCTCGCCCGAGCGCGAGGCCTCGGTCACGCCGTCCGTGCAGAAGAGGAGCAAGTCCCCGGGCGCCAGCTCCACGCTCGCCACCGGATAGCGAGCGCCCTCCTGGAGCCCGAGCAGGAGGCCGCCCTCCTTGAGCTCCAGGCGAGTGCCGTCCCGCCGGCGGACGAGCGGCGGCGTGAGGCCCGCGTTCGCGATGCGCACCAGGCCCGCGGCCGCGTCGACCCGTGCGCACAGCAGGCCCATGAAGCGCTCCGGCTGATCCACCGCCACCAGGTCGCGGTTCATCGCCTCCAGCAGCTCGCCGGGGTGTCGCGCGCGCTGCGCCTCGTCGCGGAAGCGCGACTGCACGCCGGCCAGGACCAGCGCCGCCGCCACGCCATGGCCGGCGGCGTCGCCCACCGCCAGCGTGAACTCGCGCCCGCCCGTCTCCACGAAGTCGTAGTAGTCGCCGCCCACTTCTTCCGTGGCGAGCGTGGAGGCGGCGCAGTCGAGCGTGGGGTAGACGGGCGTCCGCCGCGGCAGCCGGTGGACCTGCACCGCGCGCGCATCGCGCATCTCGCGCGCCAGCGCCCCGTGCCCGCGCGCCTCCCGCCGCAGCTCGAGATTCTCCAGGTTCACGGCGAGCATCTGCGCCAGCTGCTCGAGCGCGCGCGCCTCGGCCCGCGACAGCCATGCGCCCGCGAAACGCCGCCCGAGCGCGAGCGTCACGGCCTCGTTCACCGGGAGCACCCAGCGCGCCCCCGCGAACTCGAGCGCATCGCGGTCGTCGTGCGTCAGCCGCAGCTCGGCCGGCTCGCGCGGGCCGGTGACGTGGCGCAGCGCCTCCTGCGCGCGCGCCGACAGCACGGGCGAGAGCGGCGCGCCGGCGCGGGCCAGCACCTGGCCGCCCTCGCTCACGCGCAGCGCCGAGCAACCGTCCACACGCAGCGAGCGAACGACCGCGTCGCACGCTCCGCGCAGGAGCTCCGACTCGTCCGCGCCCGCCGGCGACCAGTCGGCGAGCGACCACTCGTCCGCGATCGGCACCAGCCGCTGGCCGGCCGCGTCCAGCCACCGGCGCGCCGGCCCGGCGAGCACGGCGAGCAGCGCCGCGAGCGCGAGCGCCGCGCCGGCCACGCCCGCGCCCAGCGCCGGCCACCAGGAGGACGCCAGCCACTCGCCGGCCAGGTAGAGGAGCGCGGCGACCAGCACCGCTCCGAGCGCGCGCGTGAACGCGCGCAGGGCGACGCGGAAGTCGAACACGTTGTGCACCACCATGGCCCACGCGAACGACAGCGGGACCAGCACCGTGAACGGCACCGCCCAGCGCTCCCCGGGGAGCGACTGCGCCCGCGACAGGCTGTGCAGCGCCACGAGCAGCGCGAACGGCAGCGCCCCGAGCAGCGTGCCGAAGAAGGCCACGCGCAGCCGCCGCCGCGCGTCCGCGTTCTCGACGCGGAGGAACGCCAGCGCGAACAGCACCAGACCGCCGAGCAGGCCGGCCACGATGACCACGCCGTTCGCCGCCGTGAGCAGGGGCAGCAGCACGCGTGCGTCGCCCGCGCCGAACGCGGCCTCGAGCCGCACGCCGAGGAAGCACGCGAGCAGCACCGTGGCCATGGCGTAGCCCACGAGCACCCACGCGCGCGCGCGCGGTCGGCCCGACTCGGGGAACAGCGCGAAGAAGTGCGAGAACAGCGGCCCGATGAAGAACTGAGCGAGGACGAACGACTGCTCGTACGCGCCGCGCGCGACGCCGGAGACGAGACTGGGCGATGGGGCGAGCCACACCGCGAACGCGAGGCAGAGGAGGTAGAACGTGCGCGTGAGCCGGTCGCGCCGCTCGCTCCACACCCAGCCGCCGAGCAGCATGAACGCCGCCGCCACCGCGAACTGCGCCGCGAGGAAACGGCGCTCGGCGTGCGGCAGCGCGAGCGGAGCCATCCACACCGGCACGCTCGCGCCGCCGCGCTCGCGCATCACCACGAGCGGCACGCCGGGCGTCGCGCCGGCGAGCGGATCCGCGGACAACGCGTCGGACGCGTGAGGCCCGTGCCGGAGCGACCGCTCGGGCGCCGGCGGCGTGATCCGGTCGCCGGGCCGGAGGCCGGCCAGCGCCGCGGGGCTCCCGGCATCCACAGAGCCGACGCGTCCGTCCGGCCGGAGCGCGAGCCCGGTGTAGGCGTGTCGCGGCAGGCTCAGCGCCGAGACGAGCAGCACCCAGGCCGCGGGCAGCATGAGCCAGCGAAGCTGGAATCCCGCGGACGGCCGATCCATTTGCTAGGGTTCCCCCCGAGAGAGAATGTACGCGGCATGCGCTCCGCCGCGGTTCGATGCAAGGCGCATTCTGCGGCGTGGACGTCGCGGATGCGCAACGCTATTCTCGGTCAAGTCGCTTGTCAGCCATGCCGATACGCAGATCAATCCGTGCAGTCCCATCGCCGCCGTCCGTGTGGCGATGCGGTGCCGAGGACCGTGTCGCGAGACAGCGTACACGGGGTTGAGGAGCGGAGGCTCTTTCTATCATGCTGGTCCTAACAAGGAAGTTAGGAGAAAACATCCGCATCGGTGATGCGGTCAAGATCACCGTGCTCGAGGTGCGATCGGGTCAGGTGAAGCTCGGCATCGAGGCGCCGCCCGAGGTGAAGGTGCACCGCGAGGAGATCTACGCACGCATCCAGGAAGAGAACCGGAAGGCCGCCGCCCAGCGTGCCCAGGCCCCCGGAGCAGAACCCGGCAAGAAGTGACGCGCAACGTCCCCTAGCGACCGAACCCGCCCGCGGTCCGCACTCGAGGAATCATGAGCCGTCGACGCGAGCCCGCCGTCTCCACCACCCGAAGATCGCCCGCGCTCAAGCTGGTGCCCGTCCCCGGCGCGCGCGTCGCGAGTCTCGCGCGCGTCGCGCAGGCGCGGCGGAGGATCGCCGCCGGGTGGTACGACCGCTCCGAGGTGCGCGACCGGCTCGTGGAGGCGGTGCTCCAGGAGATTCGCGGCCGCTAAGGCTGCGCCTGATCGAGCGCACGCACCGCTTGCGAGCCGCGGGGCCGTCCGGGCCCCGCGGCTCGCTGGCTTGGGGGGCCGCGGCGCATCGCTTATCCTGCCTCGAAGCCCGAGCCAGAGGACGGCCATGCCCACTCGCACGTCGCGGCGCACCGCCGCGTTCCCGCTCGAATCCGGATTCCGAGCGCTCATGGACGACGCCGATTCGGGCGTCCTGGTGCTCGACCCGGGCCGCCGCGTGGCCTCCGTGAACCCGGCGGCTCTGCGGCTGCTCGGGTTGACGGCCGAGCGCGCGCTGGCGGCGGAGCCCTCGACGCTGTTGCGGACGGCGGTGGCGGGGGAGGACCTGGCGCGCGACGTGTTCGCCGCGGCGCGGCTCGAGCGCGAGGCCGTGCTGCACACGCCGGGCGGCGGCGACGTGCCGGTGCTCCTGGTGGCGACGCGCATCGGCCGCCCGGCATGGGTGCTGGTGACGCTGCACGACCTCACCTCGATGCGGCGCATGCAGCAGGAGCTTCGCCGGCACGAGCGCCTCGCCACGCTGGGACAGCTCTCGGCCGGCGTGGCGCACGAAATCCGCAATCCGCTCGCCGGCATCGGCACCAGCGCCCAGGTCCTGCTCCGGCGCTTCGACGCAGGCGACGACCGCGCGCGCTTCGTGCAGGTGATCCTCGACGAGGTGGCGCGTCTGGATCGCATCGTCACGAGCCTGCTCCAGTACGCGCGGCCGCGGCAGCCCGAGCTCAAGGCCGTGCGCCTCGCCGACTGCGTCGCCCGCGTCATGACCATGTCGCGCGACCACGCGCAGCGGCTGGGCGTGCGGCTGGAGAGCGAGGTGGCGCCCCGACTGTCCCCGGTCTACATTGACGCCGACCTCGTGCACCAGGTGCTCCTCAACGTCACGCTCAACGCGCTGCAGGCCATGCCCAACGGCGGCACGTTGCGCTACGAGGTGCGTCCCGTGCGCCGCCGGCGCCCCGCGCGCGGGCCGGGCCGGCGGGCGGACGATCGCCGGGCGGCCGGGGAAGCGGGCGACGGCAGGGGCGTCGAGCGCGCCGAGGCGCCGTGGCTCGAGTTCCAGCAGGTGCGCGTGATCGACACCGGCGTCGGCATCCCTCGCGGCACGCTGGCCAAGCTGTTCGACCCGTTCTTCACCACGAAGGCCTCGGGCACCGGCCTGGGGCTCAGCATCTCGCAGACCATCATGCAGGAGCACGGCGGCTCCATTGCGGTCGACAGCAAGGAAGGCCGCGGCACCACCGTACTCCTGCATTTCCCGCTGGAGAAACGGAATGGCGAAAGGCGACAGCTCGACGCGAGCGAGCTCGAAGGGCACGCTGCTCGTCGTGGATGACGAGCGCAGCCTGCGCTTCAGCATCGGGGAGTGGGCGCGCGACGAGGGCTACGTCCCGGTCGAGGCGGCGAGCGGAAGCGAGGCGCTGGACGCCGTGCGCGAGCGCGGCGTCGAAGCGGTCGTCCTCGACCTGAAGCTGGCCGAGGAGGACGGCCTGCGCGTGCTGCGCGAGCTGCGCGAGGCCGATCCCACGCTCCCCGTGGTGATGCTCACCGGGCACGGGACGGTGGAGCAGGCGGTGCGGGCCATCCAGCTCGGCGCATACGACTTCATGCTCAAGCCTCCGGACCTGGACCACCTCGGCGTCGTGCTCGAGCGCGCGCTGGAGCACGCGCGACTGCGCCAGGAGGTGACCCGCCTGCGCCACGGCGCGGCGGGTCGGGTGGAGATCGTGGGCTCGAGCGACGGCCTGCGGCAGGCGATGTCCCGGCTCGAGCGCGCGGCCCGGGCCAGCGCGTCCACCGTGCTGCTCCACGGCGAGACCGGCTCGGGCAAGGAGCTGATGGCGAGGTACCTGCACGAGAAGAGCGCGCGCGCCGGCGGGCCGTTCGTGGAGCTCAACTGCAGCGCCATCCCGGAGCAGCTCCTGGAAAGCGAGCTCTACGGTCACGAGCGCGGCGCGTTCACGGACGCGAAGCGCTTCAAGAAGGGGCTGTTCGAGCTGGCCGACCGCGGCACGCTGTTCCTGGACGAGATCGGGGAGATGGCCCCGCAGCTCCAGGCGAAGCTGCTGCGCGTCCTCGAGACGCGCACGTTCCGCCGCGTCGGCGGCTCCGCGGACATCACGGTGGACGTGCGCGTGGTCGCCGCGACGCACCGCGACCTCACGAAGCTCGTCTCCGAGGGTCGCTTCCGCGAGGATCTCTACTTCCGGCTGAACGTCGTCCCCGTGCAGGTGCCGCCGCTGCGCGAGCGCACGGCGGACATCCCGCCGCTCGCGGAGCTGTTCGTGGCCCGCTTCTGTCGCGAGCTCGGCCGACCGCCGGCGCGGCTCCATCCCGGCGCGCTCGAGCGGCTGCTGGCGTATCGCTGGCCGGGGAACGTGCGCGAGCTGCGCAACGTCATCGAGCGGGTCGTGCTGCTCGAGGCCGAGGACGAGATCCGCGCCGAGCACCTGCCCGCGGAGATGTCGCAGTCCGGCCCGGCCTCCGCGGCGGCGGGCGATCCGTTCCCCGCCGGCGTGGTCCGGCCGCTCGCCGAGCTGGAGAAGATGGCGATCGAGCACGCGCTCAAGGTGAGCGAGGGAAACAAGACGCGCGCGGCGACGATGCTGGGGATCGCGCGGCAGACGCTGCGGACGAAGCTCAAGGAATACGCGATCGTGGACGATGGGGAGGACGGCGAGGCGGGGTAGGAGCGATTCTCGTCACGCGCCTCATGAATCATCCAGGCTAACGCCGGTCAAGAATCCATCGCCGGGATCCCGGGAGCGGTCGGGAATCGAGCGGCCGGGGGCGCACGCCTCCGGCCGCTTCGTTCTGCACGGCTCCGGCTCCCTGCTTGCAATGCGCGCGACGGGAGCCGCGGCACGGACGACCGCCGTCCCGGTAAGCCGTTGCGTCGAAAACCGGTAAGGCCCGACCCAGAGGCCCCTCCGGCGCGCGCTTCCTGGCCACGTGCCGCCGCCGGCGCGCCGCGCCCGCAGCGACGGGCGGTCGTGGCATACGGGGTGCAAATGCCCCTGGTGACCGCACCCCCCGCCCACCCTCGCGCCCGGAGCCCGTGCATGCCGCACATCCTGATCGTCGAAGACGAGCCGACGACGTCGTGGGCCCTCGCCGAGGGACTCTCGGACGACGGCTACACGATCGACACGTTCCGCACGGGCGAGGAGGCGCTGGCGTGGCTGCGCGCCCACCGGAGCGATCTCGTCATCACCGACTTCCGGCTGCCGGGGCTCTCGGGGCTCGAGCTGGCGCAGAAGCTGTCGCGCGGCCGTCACGCCCAGCCGGTGATCGTGGTCACCGCGTACGGCTCGCCGGAGACGGTGCGCGACCTGGTGCGCGCCGGCGTGCGCGAGGTGTTCCCCAAGCCGTTCCACGTGGACGAGCTGCGCCGTGCGGTGCATCGCGCGCTGCTGGCGCGGCCGGAGCGCCGTCGCTCGCCGCTGCGGAAGGCCGCATGATGCGCCGCCACGTCGGCGCGGGCCCCGCCCGCTCGCTGCGCGCACGCGCCGCCGCGGCGCTCGATGCGATGTCCGAGCGCGATCGGCTCGTGCTCGCGCTGCGGCTGCTCGAAGGGCTGTCGCCGCTCGAGTCCGCGGGCGCGCTGCGCCTGCCCGAGGGCGACGTGGAGCAGCGGACCGCGCGCGCGCTCGCATCGCTCGCCGAGGAGCTCCGGCTCCCCCGATCGCCGGGGAGGGCGGCGTGAGCCCGTTCGTGCCGGTCACACCGCTCGCCGATCCGCGCCGGCCGATGCCGGCGAGCGCGATCGCGCGCCGGGCCGTGGCAGATGCGGCCGTGGTCTCGCTGGCGGCGGAGCAGCGGCGGCTCGAATCGCTGGGACTCGAGTGGCCGCTGGCCCGCACCGCGTACCAGCTCCGGTACTGGCGCTTCGTGCGCGCGCTGTGCGCGATCGGCGCGGAGGCCGCGTGAGCCAGCCGAACGAGCGCAAGTCCGGCACGTTCCACCTGGTGAGCGGCGGCGCGCCCGCGCCGGCCGAGTTCGGCGCCGGCCACCCCGCGCAGTGGTCGCGCAGCCGGGTGCGCACGCTCGTCGTGGCGAGCGGTCGTGGCGGCGTCGGCAAGAGCAGCCTGGCCGCCAATCTGTCCGTTGCGCTCGGCCAGCTCGGCGCACGCGTCGTGCTCGTGGACGCCGACCTCGCGCAGGCGAGCCTGGACCTGCTGCTCGGCGTTCACCCGCGCTGGGACCTGGGCCACGTGCTCGCGGGCGAGAAGTCGCTCGACGAGGTGGTGGTCTCGGGCCCCGAGAACGTCACGCTCGTGCCGGGGCCCTCCGGGTCCCCCGTCGTCGAGCTGGACGACTACCGCCGCGAGCTGCTGCTGCGCTCGCTGGGCACGGCCGACGAGAGCGCCGACCTGCTCGTCGTGGACACGGGCTCCGGCTCGGGCAGGGAGACGCTCGAGCTGTGCCGCACCGCGCACGAGCTGCTCGTCGTCGCCACGCCCGAGATGGCCTCGTTCTCCGACGCCTACGGCCTGGTGAAGACGCTCCAGCGCGAGAACGCGCTCGCTCGCGCGCCGCGCCTCGTCGTGAACCTGGCCACGACGTCGGAGGAGGCGGAGGACGCCGCGCTCCGCATGAAGCTCTTCGCCCGCCACTTCCTGCGCCTGGACGTCCAGGTGCTCGGTTCCGTCCCGTTCGACGCGGCCGTGATCCGCGCCGCGCGCGCGCAGGAGCCGGTCGTGCTCGCCTCGCCGCAATCGCCCGCATCGCTCGCTTACCGCGCGCTCGCCGCGCGGCTGTGGAAGCCCGTTCCCCCGGGGCCCGAAGTCGATCTGTTGTCGGAGTCGTCGTTCCGCCTCGAAGCCTAGGAGACCTCCCCGATGCCCCGCGCCGCCACCCTCGCCGCACCCGCCCGTAAGAAGGCCGCGACCCGGAACCCGCGCACCGCCAGGGCTTCCGCGATGCGGGCTTCCACGACGCCCGCATCGCCGGGGCGCCGATCCTCGCTGCGCCGTCCGGCGCTCCAGGTCGTTCCCGGCCGCCGCCCCGCCCCGCGCCAGCGGTCCGGTGCGGGACCCGTACTTCGCTCGGGGGTCCGTCGCGCCGGCGCAGCCGGCGGGGTGCAGGCCCGTGTCCGCGATGCGCGCGCGCCGCGGCTGGCGCCTGCGCGACTCACGACCAGCGTGGCCAGCGTGGCCCGCGTGGCCGCCGCGCGCCCCGAGCCGGCTCCGCAGGCGATCACATACAACAAGAACGACCTGCTCAAGCGCTTCGCGCCGCTCGTCCGGCACGTGGTGGAGCGCGTGGCCGCGACGCTGCCCCGCAACGTGGACCACGAGGACCTCTACTCCGCCGGCGTGCTCGGGCTGCTCGACGCGCACGCCAAGTTCGACACCCGCAAGGGCGTGAAGTTCGAGACCTACGCCGTGTGGCGCATCAAGGGCGCGGTGCTGGACCAGCTGCGCGCGCTCGACTGGGCGTCGCGCTCGATGCGGCGCAAGGCCCGCAACCTGGACGGCGTGACGCGCAAGCTCGACCAGAAGCTGGGCCGGGCGGCTTCGGAAGAGGAGGTCGCGCGCGAGCTCAAGATGTCGCGCGACGACTTCTACCGGCTGCTCGACCACGTGCGCGGCGCGGTGCTCGTGTCGCTGGACGAGGCGCGCACGAGCGACGGCGAGGAGCAGGGCACGCTCGCCGACCATCTCGCCGACCCGAACACGGTGGACCTCGAAGCCCGCCTCGAGGACGACCAGACGCGGCGCATGCTGCTCCAGACCATCGACCTCCTGCCGGAGCAGGAGCGCCTGGTCGTCGCGCTCTACTACTACGAGCACCTCACGCTCAAGGAGATCGGCAGGACGCTGGGGATCTCCGAATCCAGGGTCTCGCAGGTGCACACGCGCGCCATGTCGCGCATGAAGCTGCGCATGCAGCGGGCGGCCACGCGTCACGACGAGGCGGCATGATGATGGCACAGCGCCGCGGGCCCGACCTGCTGCAGCCGCCTGCGGCGCGGCTGCGCGAGCGGCTGCTCGAGCAGGTCGAGTCCCGGGAGCGATCGGGAGACGCAGAGGGCGCGGCCGCGCTGCGAGACATCGCCGAGAGCTGGTGGAAGGAACAGGAAGTGTGGCTCGCCGGCGTACGCGACGTGCTCTCGGCGCACCACGAGATCAACAACGCACTGGTGGGCGTGCGCGGCAACGCGCAGCTCGTGCTCAAGGACCCGGCCTGCCGCGGGCCCGAGGCGCGCGAACGATTGGAGGTCGTGCTCCGTGAATCCAGCAGAATCCAGGAAGCGACGGCTCGCATCCGGGACCTCAAGGCGGTCCTCGGTGCGCCCGCTCCGCGCTCCCGTGCGGCGTAGCGGGCGGGCTGTCGAGGAGGCTCGCGGGCCGCGCGAGCGCAAGGGCGACGACCGCTCGGGCGGCAGCGCGCCGCGGCTCGGCGACCGCCGCGCTGCGTCCGGATGTCTGTGGGACGCGTGCGAGGCGCTGCTCTCCTCGCCGGCCGACCCGGAAGCGCTCGAGCGCGCGCTCGACGCGCTGCTCACGGCATTCGACTGCGAGAGCGCGGCGCTGCACGTGCGCTCGGCCGAGGGAACGCTCGACCCTCTGTGTGCCCGCGGGGCGTGGGAGCGCGAGCCGGGGGACCTGCGCGAGGCGATGAGCGTGCCGCTGTTCCGCGGGCGCGAGCGCGTCGGCGCGCTCGACCTGCTGGCGCGCCGCGGACAGCGCTGGCGTCCCGAGCAGCGATCCCTGGTGCGCACGGCCTCGGGCGCCCTGGGCGCCGCGCTGGGCGCCCGGCTCGAGCTGGACCAGTTCCGCAGAGAGCCCGGCCGCGACGAGGTGACCGGCCTCGCGGACGGGCGCGCGTTCCATCACCGGCTGGTGGAGGAGATGGGCCGCGCCGAGGAGTCGGGCCTGCCGCTCTCCGTCGTCACGCTCGACCTCGACCACTTCGCCGCGGTCAACGAGCGCTTCGGGGAAGAGATCGGGAACCAGGTGCTGGCGGAGTCGGCGCTGGTCCTGAAGCTCGCGCTGCGCGACGGGGACTTCGTCGCGCGCCTGGGAGGCGACGAGTTCGGCGTGATGCTGCCCGACTGCGACCTGGCGCCCGCGCGCCGGCTCGCCGAGCGCGTGCGCCACGCGCTCGAGGAGCACCGCTTTCCGCGCGTCGGCCCGATCAGCGTGTCGGCCGGCGTCGCGTCCGCTCCGCGCGATGGCATGGACCCGACCGAGCTCCTCGGCGCGGCCGAGCGCGCGCTCGGGCTCGCGAAGAAGGCGGGCCGCCACCGCACGGCCACGAGCGGCCCCGCGCAGAGCCACTAGCGGACGGCGGTCGCGTGTCCCCCGAGCGGCTCCCCGAGCAGGACGCCGGAGCGTTGGCGCCGGCGCGCGTGCTCGTCGTCGAGGACGACGAGACCGTGGCCGACGTCATGGTCGAGGTGCTGCGGGACGAGCCGCTGGAGATCGCGGTCGCGGCCAGCGCCGAGGAGGCGCTGCGGATGATCGCGGAGCACTGCCCCGACCTGATCCTCACCGACCTGTCGCTGCCCGGGAAGTCCGGGCTCGACGTCATGCGTCAGGCGCGCGCGATCGACCCCGAGGTGGCGGTCGTGCTCATGACGGGCCACGCCTCCGTCCAGAACGCCGTGGACGCGCTTCGCCAGGGAGCGAGCGACTACATCACGAAGCCGTTCGCCGACATCGACGAGATCCCCAAGATCGTGCGCCGGCATCTCGGCAATCGGCGGCTCAAGGTGGAGAACCGCGCGCTCCTGGGCCAGCTGCAGCGCCAGAACGAGGTGCTGCAGCGCCACGAGCAGGAGCTGCGCGAGCGCGTCGAGCAGGCGACGCGCAACCTCGACGCGCTCTATCGCGTGAGCATGGAGATCGGCGCGAACCTCGAGCTGCAGCCCCGGCTCGCGCGCATCGTCGAGACCGCCGCGCGTCTCGTCTCGGCGCCCACCGCCGTGCTCTACCTGCAGAGCGAGGACTCGGACGAGTTCCGGCGCGGGGCCACGCACGGCGTAGACGCTCCGCCCCCGGACGAGGGCGCTCCGCACTTCCTCTCCGGCGAGGGGCTGCTCGGCCGCGTCGCGAAGGATCAGGCGCCGGCGCGGCAAGGCTCGCCGGGCGGCCCGACGCTGGAGCTGCCGGGCTGCCGCGGCGTCCTGGCCCACGAGGTGCTGGCCGCGCCGCTCGTGCTCGAGCACCAGTCCATCGGCGTGCTCCTGGTCGCCGACCGGCCCGAGGGCTTCGCCGAGGGCGACCTCGAGTTCCTGCGCATGTTCGCCGCCCAGGCGGCGGTCCAGCTGCGGAACTCCCAGCTCTTCGAGCACACGAAGGTGCTGGACCGCCTGAAGTCGGACTTCGTGGCGGTGGTCTCGCACGAGATCCGCACGCCGCTCACGTCGGTCAAGGGCGCCGTGGAGCTGCTCTCGGACGTGCGCTACTTCAAGAACACCGACCAGCAGACGAAGCTGCTCACGATCGCGCACGCGAACGCCGAGCGCCTGCTGCTGCTCATCAACGACATCCTGGACTTCTCCAAGCTCGAGGCGGCATCGCTCCCCATGACGCTGGAGCGCCAGCGGCTGGAGCCGGTCGTGCAGCAGGCGGCCCAGAACCTGCGCATGCTGCTCGAGGAGCGCCGCATCCGACTCGAGATCGCGCTCGCGACCGACCTGCCCGAGGCGTCGCTCGACGCGCTCCGGGTCGCGCAGGTGGTCACGAACCTGCTGTCGAACGCGATCAAGTTCTCGCCCCGGGGCGGGCGCGTCCGGCTGGAGGCCTCGGCCGCAGAGGGCGTGCTGCGCGTCTCGGTGCGCGACCACGGCGA